>Ga0207639_10000864_pt1 | contig 20555 bp, 21 predicted proteins | sample KBSCornC32_FD_184299 | JGI IMG/M metagenome (GOLD analysis project Ga0207639, IMG submission 184299) | Corn rhizosphere microbial communities from Kellogg Biological Station, Michigan, USA - KBS Corn C3-2 (SPAdes) (version 2) | ecosystem: Host-associated > Plants > Roots > Rhizosphere > Soil ...
CAGAGATGAGTCTTCGCGCACGTTGTCGTAAACCCAAAGGGTCCGCGCAAGATGCATGTCAAAGCGATCAAGCGGCCGGAAATAGCGAGCGTCGAGTATCTCCGTCGAGACGAATTTAGTGGCGTAAAACTCCGACACGTCCCCGATCCCGGCGGCCGCGTAGGATGGTGGCGTATCGGTCCGCTGTTCCTCTGCGTCGCCCACGTCGCCAGTACCAGAGATCCTTTCAAATGAGGTCATTTCCGATCACGCTGTAGCTCGTGCCAGGCAAGGCATCTAGTTTATACTCTTAGCCTCTTTGAATTCTATGCCTAAACCACAAATCGAAGTTGAAGATATTCTGCGTGACATTCGTCGACGGGTCTTTGATGACAACGGCGTGGAGGAGGACGACTCGCTGCAACTTGCCGTGGAACGCATCCGGGAAACCGATGCTTCAGACGTAAGAATAAACACCTACTTGGAGACAACCGATCGGCTGCGGCGCAGTCTTCCTCCTATACGGAGCGATCGGAGCGGTCGGGCCGCGAAGATCGAGCTTTGGATAAAGCGTCGGATCGAACGCGCAATGCGATGGTTCGTCTTCGATCAAGTGAGCTTTAACTCCGCCGTCCACCAGGTCCTTTGCGAGCTCCGCGAAGTTGAGATCAGACAGGAAAAAATGTTGTCCGCGCTCGCCGCACTTCAGAGCTCCACGCAACTCGAGGTTGATCGGCAAGGACAGGAGCAGACGCTGATCACCGAAGAGCAGAGGGCGTTCAACGAAGAGATGAGGATCGCCAACGAAGAGATGGGGATCGCCAACGGAGAGATGAGGATCGCCAACGAGGCCAACATGCGGACCGCCAACGAAAACATGAGGATCGCCTATGACGAAATGAGAATCGTCAACGAAGAGCAGAGGGCATTCAATCAGGAGCTGATGACGAGCAACGAAGAGCTGCGGCTGCAATTAAAAGAATCGGAAGTCACCATTGACCGCATGCGGCGCAATTTTGAGCACAGACTTACCAAGATCGAGGAACGCGGGTCCTAAAATATTCCGCCGCCACAGTGCCGTCACCTCAAACATCACCGAGCACATCTCGCCATTTCGCCGGCAGCGGCATATTCTCGGTGTACGACTAGATCATCTAGTGCTGACGCTGCGGTAGCGGGCCATGATACGGCGGACGTAATCGACGGTCTCTTTGTACGGCGGCACCTGATTGCCGTACTTGATCACCGCGCCCTCACCGGCGTTATAGCCTGCGAGAGCGAGGACCAGGTCGTTGTCGAACATATTCAGTAGCAGCCGCATGTACTTGACGCCGCCCTCAATGTTTTGCTGCGGATCGTAGACATCGGTGACGCCCATTCGTCGGGCAGTAAAGGGCATGAGCTGCATCAATCCGGATGCGCCCTTTGGCGACAACGCACGCGACTTGAATGACGATTCCTGATTCATCTGCGAGTAGATGAGCAGGGGATCGATCCCGTAGCGGCGCGCCGAATCCACCACAAAGCTGTCGATCATTTCACTGCCTGTCGAGTAGCCTTTGAGCGATCGGTTCGCGGCCATTCTGGCCTCGCCCACGGACACGGCGGGTACTGTGTAGACGACGGGGCTAACATAGCTGCGCACCTCTACGCGAGCGGTTGCCGCGACTTGGAGTCGTGGCAAATGTCGATCTGTCTCTGCCTCGGCGGCGGCGGTTTGCTGATAGCTCATGCCGGTGCTCGGCGATGGGATGTAGTGGCGGCTCTTCAGCGACAGCCGAATGGTGCTCACAGTAGAAGTTCCGCCTCGTGACGATGTAGTATCCACAGCGCTTGGACCCTGCGCCGAAATCGAAAGGAAAGAGCCGAGTGAGAGAACGAGCAGTAACAAAAGATTTAGTCGCATTTTGTGAAGAAAAAAAGGTGGGAGTAAGGAGGTGAGAAAGGCGTGTCAGCGATACAGCGGCACGTTTACGGAGCGGTCGGTGACGGGGCCGTCGCCGAGGTCGAGGACAACGTGTGTCGTGTGGTCATGGCCTGGCCAGGTAACCGTCAGACTTATTCGCCCGGCCGGGAGTTCATCGAGACGAAAGCTACCATCCGGTCCCGATACGACAAACCTGCCACCGACGGCGATCTGTGCCCCGGCGACAGGAGTGTCTTTGCCGGGTGAATAAATGCCATTCCCATTAACGTCAGTGAAGGCATGCCCGACGATCGATCTGCGGGCATTGAGCTTCATCTGGGTCTCGGAACGGAGTCCGGGCTTGACCTCGATCATTGCGGCAGCGGTGTGGCTGTATTTCTGCGGCAGTGTCGCCGGATCGATATCGAGAGCGTATGTGCCGGCGGGGATGTCGTAAAAAACAAAACTCCCGTCCGTCCCAGTCGTTTGTGATGGGTCCGCCGCCGAGCCGCTCGTATTGTGCAACGTGATCCTTATTCCGGAAACATTCGTTAGCCCCGGTGCGGCAACAGTGCCTGCTACCGAGCCCTTATTAGTCGGTGGACGAATACCGTCCTTGCTGGCGCGAGGCTGGGAATATGCGGCGAGAGATATTACGAAAATGAGTAGCGAGAGACTTGCGAAACGAATTGCGACAACGGGCATGGCGGGACCTCAAAAATGAAAGGTGGGAGGGTCGCACTCACGTGCGGCAGGAGTCAAAGGAGGCGGAGATGCGCGGGGACGTCTCCGCGGTTACCGTTCGACGTTTGTCTTTCGGCGAAAATTACAAGTGCAATGCGGGTGCCAAACGGGGCGATTAAGCCAAACTCCTGAGAACAGAGTATTTAACGCACGCGCCCTTCGCTCGATGTGCGCAGGCAGGAAAGTGGAATGAGGAATTATTCCCCTCGATCGGCGGGCGAATCGCAACAGCATTTGCATCGAGGCAAACTTGCGATCGGTGGTATAATCATCCGCAATATGGCGCCTGGCCCACTCCACGCGTTGGTTATCGACGACGATCCACAGGTAGGTACTCTGGTGAGCGATGTCCTGCGCTCTGACGGCTGGGTGGTCAGTTGGGCAGAGAGCGCCGGAGAAGCTCTCGCTCGCGCGACAGAGCGAGAATGGCCGCTCGTGTTTTGCGACGTCATGCTCGGGGACGGCAGCGGCTATGACGTCCTCAAGGAATTTACCGCCTCACAACCTAAATCTCGCTTTGTGGTGATGACCGGCCACGGCAGCGCCGCCGGAGCACTTGATGCGACCGCGATCGGTGCATTTGATTACCTCTTAAAACCTTTCAGGATAGACGACATACTCGCGATCTCGCGCGTCACTCGCGAGCAGGCTACCCAGAGAAAAACGACGCACTCATCAGCCGACGCCGAGGGCTATCGCTCCGATCTTCCGCTCATCGGCAGCAGTCCGAAATTTGTTGATTGCATGAAGCTCGTCGGTCGCGTCTCGGGCACCGACTTGCCGCTGCTCATCAGCGGCGAGTCCGGCACGGGCAAAGAGGTCGTTGCACGGGCCGTGCATTTGAGGAGCCGCCGGCGAGACGGTCCTTTTGTCACGGTCAACTGCGGCGCTATTCCTAACGAGCTGATCGAGTCCGAGCTTTTTGGCCACGCGAAAGGCTCCTTCACCGGAGCCGACCGCGAACGGATCGGACTCTGGGAAATGGCGAATGGCGGCACGCTGTTTCTCGACGAGATCACCGAGACGAGTCCTCTGTTTCAGGTAAAGCTCCTACGAGCATTGCAGGAGGGCGAGATACGCCGCGTCGGATCCAATCGCACGATCCGCGTTGACGTTCGCGTCATCGCCGCGACAAATCGAAACATCGAGGTCGAGGTCGCTGAAGATCGGTTTCGGCAGGACCTGATGTTCCGCCTCAATACCGTGATGATCGAGCTCCCGCCGCTTCGAGAGCGAGTCGAGGACGTTCCAGCCCTTGCGGAGCACTTCGCTTCAAAGGCGACATCGCGTCCGGTCCAGTTCTCTAAAGAGGCGATGGAGCTGCTTCGAGGATATGACTGGCCGGGTAATGTCCGTGAGCTGGAGAATGCGATCGAGCACGCCGTCAGCTTGAGTGACTCGGTCATTTATCCTGAGCATTTGCCGGAGCGTGTGAGACAGCCTGCATCACGAAGACGCACGTCATCGGAGGCGGGCGTTGACGATGCGGATGAATGGCCGAGTCTTCAAACGATGGAGAGGCGGTATGCAGAGCGCGTCTTGGATCACACTGACGGGAATAAGCTGGCTGCGGCGAGAATTCTAAACGTCGATCGCAAAACCCTGGGGCGCATCCTCGCACGAGGCGAGCAGGACCAATAGCTCTCAGACATGAAAATGGCCGTTGCCGGTCAGCATCGTATGGACGTCATTGGCGGGAATCGGCCGACTTGCCAAAAAACCTTGCCACTCGTCGCATTTACAAAGGTCCAGGAAGCGAAGCTGGTCCTCCGTCTCCACGCCCTCGGCAACAACCTTTAAATTCAGATTATGAGCGAGGGCGATGAGCCCCATGATGAGCGAGGCATCGTCGGTGCTGCGCGCGATATCAACGATAAACGAACGATCGATCTTGAGCACGTCGATCGGCAACTGCTTGAGCTGACCGAGAGAGGAATAGCCGGTTCCAAAATCATCGATCGAGACCTGGAGACCCGTCTTTTTTAGCTCATTAATAATGTCGATGGCGCTTGAGGCGTTGTTCATCAGCAGGCTCTCGGTTACCTCAAGATTTAACATCGCGGGATCTATGCCCGAATGTGAGATCGCACGCGTCACCACCTCAGCCAGATCGGCGTCGAATTGTGCGGCCGAGACATTGACGGCGATCGTCAGATCGCGTCCCTCGAGATGCCAACGCTTGGCCTGCTGACAAGACTCATTCAATATCCATTCGCCAAGCTCGTGAATACTGCCGGTCGCCTCAGCCACTGGAATAAAATCCGTCGGCGGGATGTCGCCAGCCGGATGGTGCCATCGCGCAAGCGCCTCAAAGCCAGTGATCTTGCCTGAATGATTTGCTATCTTTGGCTGGTAATGGACGGCCAGCTCGCCTCGCGCGAGCGCGTGCCGAAGGTCATTTTCGAGAACGAGACGCCTCATGACCGCGTCCCGCATTCGGCGGTCAAAAAACTCGACACGAGTGCCGATACGCCTTGCGTGCGAGAGGGCTGCACCCGCATTGCGAAGCAATGTATGACTGTCGCCGCCATCCTGCGGGTACAGGCTGACGCCGGTGCTGGCGGTCATGTACATCTTGCGTCCCGCGGCGGTGATCGGTGCCTGCAGAGCCTCAGCTATCGCTGCACCGATCCTCTCGATGTCACCCGAGCCTGAGCTCCAGGGCAGCACCGCTGCAAACTCGTCCGTATCGGACCTCGCCAGAATGCTGTCCGACGAGAATACATTGCGCAGCCGTTGAGAAAATTCCTTGAGGATCAACTCGGCATGTTCCTGGCCCAGCGTGTCGCGTATATCGCGGAATCGGTCGGGCGCGATGACCAGAGCAGCGATCGAACCTCCGTCCCTCACGCTCTCCAAATCGCGACTCAACCGATCGGTTAAAAGTGTGCGGTTTGGCAGCCCGGTTAGCTCGTCATAGTAGGCGAGATACTCGAGCTGTTCTGTGCGGGCCTCGACCATCTTCTCGAGGCTCTGTTCGTAGAGACGCTTTGCGCTCAGTAGCCCATGGTGCTCGACCGCGCGGCGCACCGCAAGCTCGACCTGATCCAATTCAAACGGTTTCTTGATAAAGTCGAAGGCCCCCTCGCGCATCGCCTCTATCGCGTAGTCGAGCATGTGATTACCGCTGATCATCATCACAACGCTCGTGGGCGAGATCTCGCGAACGAGCGGAACGAGGTCCAATCCGCTCATTCCAGGCATGTTGATGTCGCTGATGACAACTGCAGGACAATGATCGCGAAGCAGCCGCACGGCTTGCTCTCCGGATTCCGCTGTCAACGGGACATATGCCACGCGAAGCAGATCCGATAGCAACGTCCTCACAGGCTCCTCGTCATCGACGATGAGGATCTCCGGCCGGGTTTGTAATTCGTTATTCAATGGCCTCTTGCGTCGAGCAGATCTCTGACCTTTCGAGCTACATCGTCAAGCGTGAAAGGCTTTTGCAAAAAGTTGATATTGCTGTCGAGCACTCCGTGGCGCACGACGGCTTCATCCGTGTAGCCGGAGGCGAAGAGGATCGGCAGCTCCGGTCTCATGGACCTTAATCTTTCAGACAGTTCGCGGCCTCCCATTCGCGGCATGATCACATCGGTTATCAAGAGATCGATGCTGCCGGTGTCCTTCTCGAGTATCTCCAGGGCCTCGATGCCGTCGCTTGCCTCAATAACGTGATACCCGCAGGACTCGAGTACCTGCCGTGACAACGAACGGACAAGCTCCTCGTCCTCGACCAGGAGTATGGTTTCGGTCCCGATGGCGAGTTTTGGCGTTATTTCAGGCTCTTCCTCGCTGGGATGCTCGTCGGCGACGCGGGGAATATAGATCTTGAAGGTCGTCCCGTGTCCCTCCTCACTGTACACAAAGATCCCGCCGCCGCTCTGCCGCACGATGCCGTATACAGTTGCAAGCCCAAGCCCCGTACCTTTGCCTACTGCCTTTGTAGTAAAGAATGGTTCAAAGATCTGTTCCTGGACATCGGATGACATTCCGGTTCCCGTATCGCTGACGGAGAGGAGAACATAAGCTCCCGGCAACAGCCCGACGTGGGTACTCGCGTAGTTTGGATCGATAAAGATGTTTGAGGTTTCTATCGTCAACTTGCCGCCGTCAGGCATTGCGTCCCGCGCATTCACTGCGAGATTCACCAGCACCTGCCCAAGCTGCCCCGGATCGAACTTGATGCTGCCAGCGGTCGATTTGAGACGAGTAACGAGGTCGATGTCCTCACCGATCATTCGCTTGAGCATGTTCATCGTGTCGTTAATGACATCGTTGACCGTGATCATCTGCGGATGGAGGATCTGCCGCCGGCTAAAGGCGAGGAGCTGATTCGTGAGCAGTGCCGATCTCTCACCGGCCTTTTTTATCTCCTCGAGGTAGCCTCGGATCGTGCCGTCGACGCCTACCTTGCGAAGAGCCAGGTCGCTGTACCCGTTGATCGCCGTCAGCATGTTATTAAAATCATGCGCTATCCCGCCGGCGAGGCGTCCGACAGACTCGAGCTTCTGTGCCTGGAGCAATTGCTCCTCGAGGTTCTTTCGCCCGGTGATGTCGCGTGCAATGCCCTGGATCGCGACCGGCTCGCCATCGCGGTAAACGATCCGCGTATTGACCTCCACAGTGATCGTGCGGCCGTCTTTAGCACGGATATTCAACTCGTAGTTGGTCACGCGTCCGCCTTGCAGCTTTCGGCTGATCATGTCGGTAACGCGTGGCAGCTCATCCGGCATGATAATGTCGCGAATGTTCATGCCCATGGCTTCCTCCGGCGTGTAGCCGGTGATGTGCTCGACCGCGGCATTCATCGAGATATAGTTGCCGTCCAGATCGTGGGTGTAGATCATGTCATGGGCATTCTCGATCAAATCGCGATATCGCTCCTCGCTGCTCCTTAAGGCCTGCTCCGCCATTGACCGCGTAGTGACGTCCTGCAGGACGGCGATCACATTTGTGAGCGATCCGTTGCCATTGCGCAAGGCCTTTATGGAGATGTTAGCGTGCAATACCGATCCATCTTTTCTGACGACCCGTTTTTCCAGCGAATACGCATCCATTTCGCCGCTCAGGATCTGCTCGAAATGCTCAGTGGTCCGGTCCTCCGGATGCGGAATATCCGTCCAGACCATCGTCCTTAGCTCATCTCGCGAGTAACCAAGGAGCTTGCAGATCTCTTGATTCAGCTCGACAAACTTTTTCTCCGGGGAAATGATCGCCATTCCGGCGTTGCCAAGCTCAAAAAACAGTCGGAATTGTTCCTCGCGCTCGCGGCGTGCTCGCTCCTCGGAGGCAGTCATTTTTCCCGAGACGACGCGTCTCTCGGTGATGACGACCACCATGAACAGCAGGAGGCCAAAGTTCGACACATGTCTTGTCGCCCATTGAATAGTTGTGTCGTCGATAGCGCCTTTATCAGAGACCGCGGATATTCCCGCAACAAGTATTGCAATGAGGAGTCCTGGACCGAATCCCCCGTACCAAGCGGTCGCCACGACGCCGACAATGATCGGAACGGTAAAGCTGATCTTGATCGAGTAAAACAGGAGGAGCGTCTGCACGCCGATGATCGCGCCAAGTATCATCAGGGCGAGTCCGTACCTAGCGGCGAATGACAATATGCGACTCCTCACGCCGCACCTCCGGTCGAGGCAAGCGCAAGTTTGGAATTACACCTTTGATCGAAAGGCGAGAGATACCTGCTGTTGGACGCGTCGTAAGACGTGAGCGGCGCGTTCCGAGCAAGCGTGGGCATGCTCAAACACATAATGGGACCGTATCGCTTTGATCCCCCTGACCTCCACAAGCACAAGACTCTCAAAAGTGATGACGTCGATCGTCACCGCTTTCGCTCGCGAGGTCAAAAGCGAATCACGGTGAAGGCATGATAGCACCACACGTTTGGTATAAACAAGTTTTATTTCGCCGCTCCTCGCGCGAAAAAAACCGGCCGCATCTCCCGAATGCGGCCGGTCTGTTGCACGGCGGTCGCGTTAAATCCCATACCGCGTGCCGTGCTCGAAGTTCCAAGCCGGGGGTCGGCCTGTTACTTCGGATCAATTCTGCTTTTGTTGATTATGAGTTATGGTCTCGGCTGTTTGTGTCTGAACGCGTTTTGGAATGGCGAGGTCCGCGTGAGCGGCAACTTCGGGTTTTACATCCACGATCACGAGCGTGGGTTTGGTGGGGAAGTTCGCGTCGGCAGCGGTTCTCGGATCTATTTCGATCGTGTACCTGCCCGGCAGCAGGTTCTCAAAGACAAAAGACCCATCGGCAGCGGTGATCCTGTCAAAGTAGAAATTTGCGACTCCGGCATGCATGCGTTTTACGAGGATCCTCACGCCTCCGACTGGCTTACTCTGATCCGATCCGATGACGCGGCCGCTTAGCGAGCCAAATGCGATGTCTTGTTTCGGTGTTAGCCCTTGACCCTCGGTCTCCATCACAGCGACAAAAAGAGCGAGCAGCATAAGCGCGCAGGTCAAAGCGATCACCAAAGGCGCATTGGTAGTAAGCGGCGGCGACTCCGCCTGCTCCTGCTCACTGTAATCGGTATTCAACTCACCCATGTTTATGCGAAAGCTCCCTGTAGATCGGACACTGATCGTGGCGAAGTAACGGCATCTTCATTCAGCTTTAAACCGCAGAACACGGCGACAAGGCTCGGATCAAACTTGCGTCCGGCAGCCGAACGGAGCACCGCGACCGCCGCATCATGCGACAAGCCCCTTGTAGAATTGCTGGGCTCACGCATTTCGTCATAGGAGTCTGCGATCGCGATGATCCTCGCGTCGAGCGGTATCTGCTCGCCGCAAAGGCGGTTTATCGATCCATTTCCATCCCAGTGATCATGGTGAAAATCGATCACAGCCGCGGCGTCCTCCAGGTCTGGCACCGTCGCAAGGAGCTTTATGCCCTCTCTGAAGTTCTCCTGCATGAGCTTGAACTCACCATCGCGGAGCAACGTCGTTCGGGACATGAGGTGGGCGGGCAAGCGAACGTGTGCCACCTCATGCAGCACGGCTGCAAGGAAGAGTTGCTCTAGCTCAGGCTCGGTGAGATTCAGTGCCTTTCCCAATGCTCCCGCGTATTTCGCCGTCCGGCGAGCGTGATCGCTGATGCGCGGACTCTTGATGTCGAGCATCTCCAGAGCAAGATTTATATAGCCGCGAAGCGTGGCTTTCGCGCGGTGCTGCATTCTAATGTTCTCCTGCTCGAGCGCGTGCCGCTTTTTCTGTGCCTCGTAAAAATCGAGCGCGCGTTTTACCGTCTGCTGCAGGTCCGGATTCGACCATGGCTTTGTTATATAGCGATAGACGACGCCGGAATTTATCGAATCAACCAGTGCGTCGATGTCGGTGTATCCCGTCAGGATCATCCGGACGGTTGAGGCCCTCAATTCGGCCGCTTTCTTCAAAAACTCGACGCCTGTCATTCCGGGCATCCGCTGGTCGGAAATGATCAGTGCGATGTCGTGAGAGATCAGCACCTTGAGTCCGTCCTCGCCGCTAGCCGCGGTAAACACCTCAAAGCTGCTTGCAAAAAGCCTCTCGAGAATGCGCAGGTTTGCCGCTTCGTCGTCAACAATAAGGATCTTGTATGTCATCGGAGTTGTTCTCCTCTCTGAAACTTGTCATCAAAATATATGTCGATGCCCGTCTCGCTAATTTGCCCGCCATCGGGATTGCTGATCGGCACCCGCACCGTAAAAGCTGTGCCTTCGCCGAGCTTTGAATCGACGGCAATGGTGCCGCCGTGTTTCTCAACTATCCCGAAGCAGATCGAGAGCCCAAGTCCGGTGCCCTCGCCGACAGGCTTTGTCGTGTAGAAAGGGTCGAATATTCGATCGAGGTCCTGCAGCGCGACACCGCATCCGGTATCGGCGATCGTTGCCACTATGTACTCCTCATCACGCCGCGTAGTGACACGCACGACCCCGCCATTCGCGCCGATCGCCTGCGCGGCGTTGACGAGCAGATTCGTCCAGACCTGATTCAATTGACCGCCAAATGCATCTATCTCCGGCAACTCCCCAAACTCTTGAACAAGCTCAATACTCCCGTCGTTGAAATATGGCGAAAGAAGGCGGAGCGTCGAGGCGATGCCGGAGTTCACGTCAAATTTTTTGAACTCGGCTTCGTCCAAACGTGAGAATGTGCGTAGGTTTTTGACGATGTCGCGGATGCGTTCCGTACCTTCCGAGCAGTCGGCGATTATCTCGTCTAGATCGTTGAGAATGTTTGGGTAGGGGCCTTGAGACTTGATCTCTGCGGCACGCTGCCGCGTGTCCTGATCGAGGTCGAGCGACTCGTAAAAGGCGATCAGGTTTGAGATCGATCCAAAGCCGCTCTTTAGCAGGTCAAGGTTGCCGTGTACGAATGCGACTGGATTATTTAGCTCGTGAGCAATGCCAGCAGCTACGCGGCCAAGGGCGATCATCTTCTCGTTTTGGACGACGTGCGATTGGAGCCGCTGCAATTCGACACGGCCCGCGGTCAGCTCGGCATTGCGTCTCTCGAGCTCCTCTTTGTAACGTCTCGCGTCGAGTAGCAGCTTCCGCCGTTCGAGAGATCTCTCGACTGAAAGCTGCAGCACCGGCAACTCGCAAGGTTTGATCAAATAATCGACTGCGCCGAGGCGAAGCGCATCAAGCGTCCGCTGCGGCCGATCGACGCTCGAGACCATCACGACAGCAGTATCGGGATAGTTCGCCAAGATCTTCCGAAGAAGCTCGATCCCGGAGAGACCTGGCATTATCACGTCCGCGAGGACGAGATCGAAATCGTACACCTTTAGGCACTCGAGTGCCTCGTCATACGAACCCGCGGTAACACAGTCGTAGGTGCCCGCGAGAGCACCGCTGAACACACTCCTCACCAGCCGCGAATCATCGACGATCAGGATACGGGCCTGATCGGCGGCCGTTATCTCAAAGCCGTTTGCTGCCGCGTTCGGGATTACAGCGGCCGGGATCTCGAATGTTACTGACATCGTGTGCAGTGGTGACTCGCCTGAAGTGCCCGCTGATCGGGCGTCAACGGTCTCCTACGGCAGACGATAGGTGCAACGGCCGTGCCTAAATCTAAGTTGTTGAGGATTAAGAGTTTACCGGATGTCAGTGAACGCGCGCGTGCCCCTTTCAGGGCAGGCTGGACCTGGGGGTTGGTACAAAATACCCCAGCCGAATGGATGGTGAATTATTCGAGGATCATGACCTTTGCCTCGCCGGTGAGAGTGATCTCTCCGGTTTGTTTGCGGCATTGGGTCGAGAGCGTGACTATTTGCTTGTCCTCACGAATGTGCGTGACAGTGGCTGTAGTCGTGACGGTGTCGCCAATGAATGTAGGCGCGGTGAACCGCATGGTTTGTCCGAGATAGACGATCTTGCGGTCGCGAAACTCATTCCCCAGCACCGCCGAGATAAATGCGCCGCTCAACATGCCGTGCGCGATACGCTGACCAAACCGCGTCGAGCGGGCAAATTCGTCGTCGAGATGTATCGGATTGTGATCGCCCGAGAGGTCGGCGAAGTCACGGATAAGCTCATCCGTCACCTCGCGCGTGATGCTCCACGCGTCACCGATCTTGACGTCGATATGCGTCACAAAAAACAAAGAAACGCCGGAAGCGTCCCACACCGCCTCCGGCGCCAATTTGTTCGCAGCCAAACCGGGGAGGTTGGAACGAACGTCGAAAAATTAACGCATTCTGAATAGCAAGTCAAGTGAAACTGACTCAAAATAGCGTCTGGTCGATAAAAAAGATCCTAGGCAGCTTCCCTGGTCGCTTCCTCGACGAGCATCACGGGGATCTCGTCACGTATCGGATACACAAGTGCGCAGTCGGGATTGACGCATTTTAGCCGCGTCTCCGCCTCGTCGATCTGCAGCTTTGACTTACACTGCGGGCATCGCAGGATCTCTAAAAGCTCGGGACTAATTGCCATATTTATGAATCCATTTATAGTCGATTTTACGATACCATTGCTGGCGGTAGTTCTACAGGGAGTGTACAGATGAAACTCATTGCAAGATCGCTTGGTTTCGTTATTCTGATCGGGGCGGTATTGGGCTGCAGCATGATCGGCAAGATCGCCGAGAAGCAGCTCGACAAGGGGTTGAGTACGCAGAAGGCTGATTCGCTCTGGACCGACGTTCCGAGAATGGATGGTCTCAACGATTCGCCGACCGAGGACCTCCCGCTCACGATCAAGCTAGTAATGCATGGCTTTGTGAATATGGTGCTCAATTCGGACAAGGAAAACTCAAAGAACGTCACGACCGACTGGATCTTCTTCAACTATAAAGGAAGCACCTCAGATGCAAAGGATTTCTACACGGCCGACAAAATGAAGAGCTTTGGTAACTGGAGCCTTCCGGAAGGGATGAAGTCCCCATGTCTCAACGGTAAGGACAAAGGCGTTGACGGAGATGTGTGTCTCTTTCAGAAAATGGAGAACGGCAGACAGCAGGGGTTGATAATTATCGCCCTGCCGGTAAAGGAAAAGGACGTGCCAGTGTTCGTTTACTTTCTCCGAGCCGAGGCCGATGCCGACAAAAAATAAACTCACGCAAAACAAGAGAACGCCGGCCTGCTATAAAGCTGGCCGGCGTTTTTGTTTTGCACAAAATGTCACTAAAGATCACTCGGTCTTTGTTCCGCATTCGGGGCAGAACTTTGCCCCGGGAGCCAATTCATGCTGGCAGTTGCTGCAGTGCGGTTTCTCCTGAGTGGCTCCGCATTCAGAGCAGAATTTTGCTCCCTCTCTGAGCATGGCACCGCATTTGACACATGGAACCTCGACCTTTGGGGCGACCTCCATTTTTGCTCCGCAATCGGCACAGAATTTTGCCTCCGGTTTGTTTGGCTTGCCGCACGAGGGACATGGAATAGTCGCTGCCGCAGCTCCTCCTCCGGTTGACTGTTGTCCACCCGCCGCCTGCTGGCCAAAGACATTCGCCATTTGCCCGCCGACGGCAAAACCCGCACCTAGTCCGGCACCTAAACCCGCACCGCCGCCTTCGTTTTGGGCAGCATCGCGCAGTGCGTCAGCCGCCTGGAACTGCATGTACCGCTGAGCATCGCCAAGCGCTCCCATCGACGCACGCTTGTCGATCGCCTTTTGGACCTCCTCGGGAACGGAGATATTCTCGATAAAGAATTTTGTGACCTCGAGTCCCCAATCTTTGAATCCGTCATTGATATTGCCGCGGATCCGCTCGCCCATTTCCTTGTATTGAGCGGCGAGGTCGAGGGCGGGTATTTTTAGTTCGCCAAGAGCATCGGTAAACTCGGTCACGACCGCTCGCTTGAGCTGGACGTCTATGTCCTCGGTGTTGAACTGCGCGTTAGTCCCAGCGATCTGTTTTATAAACTCCGCGGGGTCAACAACGTGCAGGCTGTACGCGCCAAACGCACGCAGTTGCACGATGCCAAAGTCAGAGTCGCGGAGCATGATCGGGTTTGATGTGCCCCATTTCATATCCGTGAACTGCTTTGTGTTGACAAAGTAGACCTCGGACTTGAACGGCGAATCAAAGCCGTATTTCCACGCGCCTAACTTCGTCAGGATCGGCGTGTTGCCGCCATCGATCGTGTAACGGCCGGGAGTGAAAACGTCCGCGACCTGCCCCTCGAATACAAAGACGGCACTCTGCGATTCGCGCACGATCAACTGTGCGCCGTTCTTGATCTCCTGTCCCTCGACCGGATAACGATAAACGATCGTGTCGCCCGTGTTGTCGAGCCACTCGATGACCTCGATGAACTGATGCATCGCGGCGTCTTTAACCTTGTCAAAAATGCTCATTAAAAGGACCTCCAATTCGTCCCATAGACTTAACGATAAAATACCACGGCAAGTTGCGGGATTCGCAAAACAACGACAATCCGCAATTGAGAATTCGTAACTGGCTAGAAACGGATTCGCTTCCGATTACGATATCTGAGCCGCGACGCCGTGTACCAAGCCAGCGAAGCGAACACGCCGCCCGAGATATCCAGCATCACGTCCCAGACCGAGCTCGTGCGCGAGGGCTCGAAACTTTGGTTGAATTCGTCGAGTGAGGCAACCGCCGCGACTATCAGAACCGACAAAAGCCATCTGAGCCGGAAAACTCGTCCAGTCGCCGTGAAAAACGCGCGGATACCCAAAAGTGCGAGGATGCCGTATTCGGTGAAATGAGCGCTCTTTCGGACACATGCATGTACGAATTCGAGCGAAGACTGTGTAATGTCAGGAAAAAAGAATTTGACCAGTGGCTCGATGATCAGGGACGTGTGTGCGGACGACCCGAGATTACTCGAGAAAAAGAATATGACGCCGACCCAAATGAAGAGAGGCGCGTATGACCAAAGCCATCCGCGCCTCTGATAAGTGCCCATATGGTCTCCAGACCGGCTCAAGATCACATCCTATGCAGCCGCCGCGCCCGAGACGACCTCAATGATCTCCTTTGTGATCGCGGCCTGGCGAATGCGGTTCATGTTGAGGGTCAGCGTGTCGATCAGCTCACCCGCATTTTTGGACGCGGAATCCATCGCCGTCATTCGCGAGCCTTGCTCCGACGCGACGGACTCGATCATGCCTTTATAGATCTGCGTGATGACCTGCTTGGGGAGAAGGCGGCCAAAGATCTCCGCCGGCGGCTGCTCATAGATGTACTCGGCCTGGGCTCCCGCAGTATCGACTTCGCTCATATCGCCTTTCTCGATCGGCAGTAGCTGCTCGATCACCGGCTTTTGGGATAGAACTGTCTTGAACTCTGTAAAGACCACGAACACCTTATCGATCGACTCGTCGTCGGTGAAGGTGGCGATCAATTTGTTAGCGATATCGACCGCGTCCTGATAGACGACCTGTCCGCTGCCCGTGAGGCCGATGTATTCGTCGCGAAGGTCGATCTGGCGGCGCTTGAAAAAGTCGCGTCCCTTACGCCCGACCGCGATCATCGACGTCTGCTTTGCCTCGTTCTCTCTCAAAAACGCCTGTGTTGCCTTAATCACATTGGCGTTAAAAGCTCCCGCGAGTCCTTTATCTGCTGAGATCAGAACGATCAGGTACTTCTCGTCACCTCGCTCATCGAGCAGCGGATGCGAAAATTCACCCGCGACCTTGCTGCTGAGATCGCCCAGCACCTCGCTCATCTTTCGAGAAAAAGGACGCGATGCAGTCACACGGTCCTGCGCGCGCTTGAGCTTTGCCGCGGCGACCATTTTCATGGCTTTAGTGATCTGCTGTGTGTTTTTGACCGACTTAATGCGTCGGCGCATGTCCAGAAGACTTGCCATTAGTGTTTATGCAACCGCTCCGGCAGCCTTCTCCCAACGTGTTGCTTTAAAGTCCTCGACCGCTTCTTTCATCGACGCCTTGAGGTCGTCGTCGATGTTCTTCTTGTCGCGAATGGTGTTGAGCACCGCCGGGTGAGCTTCCTTGATGAACGTGTTGATCTCGGACTCGAACCGCTTGAGGTCCTCGACCGCCATATCGTCGGCGAGACCATTCGTGACGGTCCAGATGATAAACACCTGGTCCTCAACCGGCATCGGTTTGTACTGCGGCTGCTTGAGGATCTCGGTCAGGCGCCGTCCACGCTCGAGTTGGTCCTGAGTGGACTTGTCGAGGTCCGATCCAAACTGTGCGAATGCCGCAAGCTCGCGATACTGTGCAAGGTCGATACGCAGCGTACCGGCGACCTGCTTCATCGCCTTGATCTGTGCCGAACCGCCAACGCGGCTCACGGAGTTGCCAACGTTGATCGCCGGACGCACGCCGGAATTGAAAAGGTCGGCTTCCAAAAAGATCTGGCCATCGGTGATCGAGATCACGTTCGTCGGAATGTACGCCGAGATATCGCCGGCCTGCGTCTCGATGATCGGCAAGCTCGTGAGCGAACCTCCGCCGCGAGCATCCGACATCTTCGCCGCACGCTCGAGCAAGCGTGAGTGAAGATAAAAGACGTCTCCCGGATAAGCCTCGCGACCCGGCGGACGCCTCAAGAGCAGGGAAATTTCTCGATAGGCCGCGGCCTGCTTCGACAGATCGTCGTAGATCGTCAACGCGTGGCGTCCGTTATCGCGAAAATACTCGCCCATCGCGCATCCGGCATACGGAGCAAGGAACTGCATCGCCGCAGGGTCTGATGCCGAGGCGTTTACGATGATGGTGTAATCCATCGCACCGTATTCCTCGAGCTTTTGGCGAACCTGAGCGACCGTCGATGCTTTCTGGCCGATCGCGACATAGACGCAGATAACGTCCTTGCCTTTCTGATTGAGGATCGTGTCGATCGCGACGGCGGTCTTACCCGTCTGACGATCGCCGATGATCAGCTCGCGCTGGCCGCGGCCGATGGGCACCATCGCATCGATGGCCTTTAGACCTGTCTGAAGAGGCTCCTTCACCGGCTGGCGATCGATAATTCCCGGAGCGATACGCTCGATCGGGAAGTATGTATCGGTAATGATCTCGCCGGCCTCATCGATCGGGTTACCGAGAGCGTCAACCACACGGCCAACAAGTGCGTCGCCGACCGGCACGCTCATGATCCGGCGCGTACGCTTTGCCTCGTCACCCTCTTTGATCTTCTGAAAATCGCCAAACAGCACGCATCCGACCTTGTCTTCCTCAAGATTTAGCGCCAGACCGCGAACGCCGTAGTCAAACTCCAGCAGCTCGCCGGCCATGACCTTTTCGAGGCCGTAGATCTCGGCGATACCGTCACCGACCTTGATCACGGTGCCAACCTCGGCGACCGTCATCGACGCGTCAAAATTCTCTATCTGTGCACGAATGATCTCGTTGATCTCGTTTGCTTTTATAGCTTCCATGATGCGAAAAAAGATTGAAAAAAGTTGTCTTAAACCCCGGCGAGCTCCGCCTTTAGATTCTCGAGTTTGGTCCTCACCGACGCGTCGTAAACGGTCGATCCGATCCGCGTCACCGCTCCGCCAATCAGGCTCTCATCAACGCCGTACGTGATTTGCATGTGCTTGCCCGTGAGACGCGAGAGCGTTGTCTCAAAGTCCGTTTTTTCGTCCGCAGGCAGCTCGCGAGCTGAGATCACCTCGGCATTGACGATGCCGCTTCGCTCTGCGAGCACTGCCGCAAATCGCTCATTGATCTCGACAAGCTCACCAAGGCGATTGTTTTGCAGCAGCACGCGGAGAAAATTTCCGGTTGTCTTCGACGGCTTCATTTTCTCGAGCAACTGCTCGAGAACTCGCTCTTTACCCTTTTGCGGAATGGCCGGATTGCCGAGCACGTTGTGCAGGTCCGCGCTGCCGACAAAAAGCTGTGCCCAAACCGCAAGCTCGGTTTTGACCGTCTCGGTCTCGCCACTCTTGAGAACGACGTCGGCGAGTGCGGAGGCGTAGCGGCGTGCGATCGCTTCGTGTGCCATTAGTTCAACCCTCCGATATCGGCGATGCTCGCCTTGACGAGTCTTGCATCTGTTTTGCCGTCGATCGCCGAACGCAGTCTCTCCTCAGCCTTGCGAACGCTTTCCTCGGCCGAAAAACGCCGCAGCTCATTTCGCTGCTGGCCAGCTACTCGCGCAAGATCTGCCTCCGCCTGCGCCTTGAGGCGCTCGATGTCAGCTTTTGTGTGATCTGCGAGGCGCCTCTTTTCGAGAGCAGCTTCTTCTTTGGCTTTGTTGAGCATGTTTTCTTTCTCGGTCTCGAGCTGTGCAAGTTTGCCCTCGGTGACGGTAAGCTTGGCGAAAGCTGCCTGCTTTTCCTGCTCGGCACGGATCAGCTCCGCGCGGATCGCGTCACGTTTTGCGTGAAATGCATCACTCAACGGTTTTTTGAGCAGGTAAACCATTATCCAGACAAAGATCCCGAGATTGATGAACTTCCACAATTCAAAACCGGGAATATTAAAATACCGGTCGTACCAGGCGGTGAATCCGCCCTCGCTCTTTTTCGCGGTCTCTGCAAAGAGCAGGAGAAATGTCGTTGCGAATGCCAACATGTTTACTTGAGGATCCCCTTGGCGATCCGCTCGGCCAGAACTTCCGCCTCCGACTCGATCGCGGTGCGTGCGGCCGAAACCTGTTGCGCGATATCGGCTTTTCCAGAGGCAAGCCGCTCGGCGACTTCGTCCTTTGCCTCGGCTAGCTTCTTTTCGCGGGCTGCGGCGGCCTTTTTCTGTTCCTTTTCGATCAGCTCGTAGCCGGCCGAGCGCGCTTGGAGCATCTCTTTTGAATATCGCGATTCCTTTTCGTCGACTTTCTTCAAAAGCTCCTCGGCCTCGCCAAAATAGTTACCTTTGTTTTTGATCCGAGTATCGAGAACGCGGTTTATGGGCCGGTAAAGAGTGCGATTCAGTATGTAGATCATTAGCAGGATGAGCGCTATATGAATGAATAGCGTCCCATCCGGAAAAAGCTGGATCTGTGCGACCAAGTGCATATCTGTCGTGACCCTTGCGGGCTCAGCATATGGTCCCAAAGGGCCTAAATGCTCAAAAGCTATAAGACTATCACGCCGCTTTTATGAGGGTCAAACCACACCTGGCCCACGTATCCTCGCAGACAAAATTCGTTGGCAAAAACGGCCATTATTCAATTCGGGTCAAATGAATTTACCAGGAGGAAGGGAAAAATGTCGCTCATTTTTTGTCCGGAATGTGGTCACGAGGTTTCTGCAAACGCTGTCGCGTGTCCGAATTGCGGCCGCCCGCTTGTGGCACCCGAGCCGACGGTGGTCGTCCGACGCAATCAGGCGGGCTTTCCGCCATGGGGCATACCGGCAATCATCGGCGCGGTCGTGCTGCTCGGGCTGCTGATGTTCTTTCTGTTTCGCGGTTCTAACGACGACAGCAACGTGAACATCGCTCTTCGAGCTAATGCGAACCGCGGAACGAATGTACCCGCAACGCGGACTGATATTTCTCCGTCCGAGCCGTCGACGGTCAGCGTGCCGCCGACATCGAGCGAACCTGTGATGCCGCCGAGCGGGATACCGCCAACAACAAGTGTCCCGGGCACCTCAACAGCTCCACCGACAGTTCCCGACCGGGGAACTGCGGTTATTCAAGCAAAGGTCGTCGATCGTCGAGGTAATCCGCAGCCGGCCAGAAGCGCAAAATTCTACCTGCTCGATCAGGACCCCGAGACGATCCTTTCGTCAGCGAACGTCCAGCCGATAGAGGGAAATACGCTCACTTCGAGCCTCGGCCTTGCCGCCGTGTTTCCGGACCGCTTTAGCGATTTCCAGCGTGCCGCAATGCGCGCTATCTCGGCGCATTCCAAGTACAGCGGCACGACAGATTCCAGCGGTCAGGCCAAGGTCGCCGGCGTCGCGCCAAAGGAGTACTATCTTTTTTGCATTTTTCGGGTAGGTCACGGTTTTGCAATGTGGGATTCACCCGTGACCATCACGCCAGGCGACAATCTCCTCGACCTATCGCCACAGCCGGTGACGGATATTAACGACACAAGCGGTGAGTAGTGATTTTAGCCATGGATCACACGGATAAGGCACGGATAAGAGATTCCTGATCCGTGCCTTGACTATTTGATCCGTGGCTAGGTTTTGTCAGTCGTCGATGGCGTCACCCACCGAGCGAACGGCATCGCCCAGGCCGCGTTTTACTCCGCCCCAGGCTTCCTGCGTTTTGCCGCCTGCACGCTGAGCCTCGCCCTCGGCCTCAAGATCGGGATCATTGGTGACCTCGCCTGCCTTGTCTTTGACCCAGCCCTTTGCCTGCTCCCATTTGCCTTCTACTTCGTCGTGATTTGGTGTTGACATGATAGACCTCCCTAAATACCGGCAGAATAAGCATTAGCATCGATCCGAAGTGTAGGCGTGATAACATTCCGGAATTATGCAGTTTCGACAGTTCTACCTCGGATGCTTGTCGCACGCTTCGTATTACATTGGCTCCGACGGCGAAGCCGCAGTCATCGACCCGCAGCGGGAC
>Ga0207639_10000867_pt1 | contig 20545 bp, 30 predicted proteins | sample KBSCornC32_FD_184299 | JGI IMG/M metagenome (GOLD analysis project Ga0207639, IMG submission 184299) | Corn rhizosphere microbial communities from Kellogg Biological Station, Michigan, USA - KBS Corn C3-2 (SPAdes) (version 2) | ecosystem: Host-associated > Plants > Roots > Rhizosphere > Soil ...
GGCCATCACCGCCTCGATGGGTTCCATGCCGTCCACGGCCGTCACCTTGCCCTGGTTGCGGTAATACGGGAGTACGGCTTCGGTATCGCGGTGATAGACCGCTTGCCGGTTCTTGACGGTCTCCGGGTTGTCGTCTGGACGAGGCTCTTCGCCTTTGGCAAGGGCCTCGTTGTAACGCTTCTCCGCGCGCGCAAGGAGCACAGCCTCATCGACCTTCAGCTCGATGACGAGATCGATCTTCTTGCCGCGCTTGCTGAGCATGGCGTCCAGCGCTTCGGCCTGCGGGACTGTGCGCGGGAAGCCGTCGAAGATCGCGCCGAATTTGCAGTCGGGTTGATCGTAACGCTCGCCGATAATGCCGACGACGATCTCGTCGGAGACGAGATTTCCCGCCGCCATGATCGCTTCCACTTTCTTGCCGAGGTCTGTTTTGGCCTTGATCGCCGCGCGCAGCATGTCGCCGGTCGAGAGCTGCGGCCAACCGTAGTTCTGTGTGAGGATTTTGGCCTGTGTGCCCTTACCCGCCCCCGGCGGGCCGAACAGGACGATGTTCACCTGCGGGCTCCACGAAGCTTCGCCTTCTTGATGAGGCCTTCGTATTGCTGTGCGATGAGATGGCTCTGAATCTGCGCTACGGTATCCATCGTCACGCTGACCATGATGAGGATCGAGGTGCCGCCGAGCGCGAGCGCGATTTCAGAGCGCGCGAAATCCGGGATCAAACACACGATTACGAGATAGATCGCGCCGATCACTGTCGTACGCGTGAGCACGTAATCGATGTACTCGGCCGTCTTCTTGCCGGGGCGAATACCCGGAATGAAGCCGCCATATTTCTTGAGATTGTCCGCCGTCTCCTCGGGATTGAAGACGACCGAGGTGTAGAAGAACGTGAAGAACAGGATCAGCAAGGCGTACGTCGTCTCATAAACCGGACGGCCTGGGCTGAGATACGTCACCAGTGTCTGCACCCAGCCCGGCAGGCTCTGCGCGTAGAAGGTCGCGACCGTCGTCGGCATCAAAAGGATCGACGATGCGAAGATCGGCGGAATGACGCCGGACACGTTGAGCTTGAGCGGCAGATGCGAGGACTCGCCGCCGAACATGCGGTTGCCGACTTGGCGCTTGGGGTACTGAACCAACAGGCGGCGCTGCGCGCGTTCCATGAACACGATGAAGCCAATGAGCCCGACAAAACCGGCGAGCAACGCGATCACGATGAGTGGCGACATCGCGCCGGTGCGCGCGGATTCGAATATCTGACCGAAATAAGCGGGGAACCGCGCCACGATACCGGCAAAGATGATCAGCGAGATGCCGTTGCCGATGCCACGTGCGGTGATCTGCTCACCGATCCACATCAGAAGAACTGTGCCGCTGGTCAGTGTGATGATCGTCGAGAAACGGAACATCCAGCCAGACCATTCCGGCAGGACAACGCTACCCTGATGCTCCAGACCGATGGCAATACCCAGCGCCTGGATCGCCGCCAGGCCAACGGTGCCATAGCGCGTGTATTGGTTCATGACCTTGCGGCCGGCCTCGCCTTCTTTCTTCAGAGCATCGAGTTCCGGGAAGACGCTGGTCATCAGCTGCATGATAATCGAGGCGGAGATGTACGGCATGATGCCGAGCGCGAAGATCGCCATACGGCCGATGGCGCCGCCGGCCAGAGCGTTGAACACGTCCAGCACGCCGCCTGCCTGATGGCTCATCATTTGCGCAAGCTGCGCAGGATCGATACCCGGCATCGGGATGTAGGTGCCAAGGCGCGCGACGATCAGCGCGCCCAGCGTGAACAGGATGCGCTGACGCAGCTCCGTCGCCTTGCCAAAGGCGCCGAAATTGAAGTTTTGAGCCAGTTGTTCGGCTGCTGAGGGCATTACCTACTCCCCAAAGTCGCCATATAAGTGCGACCCCGCCATTATATAAGGCTTAGCCCGCCCGTGCCGCGCGCTTTTCGTTCGCCTTCGCACGACGCTGCTGGCGCTTGCCCGGCTCACCCTTCTTGTTCATGTAGACCTTCTTCTTGAAGGTCGTGGTGACCGAACCGCCGGCCTTCTCGATCGCTTCGCGCGCGCCGGAAGAAACGCCCGCAACTTCGATGTCGAGCTTGGCCTTGATCGCGCCCTTGCCGAGCAGACGCACGCCGTCACGGCTCTTGTGCGCCAGACCGGACTTGCGAAGCACTTCTTCGGTGATCTTGGAGGACGCGTCGAGGCGCTTCTCGTCGATCGCCTTCTGAAGACGGCCGATGTTCACTTCGGAGAAATCGTTCGCGAAGATGTTGTTGAAGCCGCGCTTCGGCATACGCATGTGCAGAGGCATCTGGCCGCCTTCGAAACCGTACACCTTCGTGCCGGTACGTGCCTTCGCACCCTTCACGCCGCGGCCGGACGTCTTGCCGAGACCGGACGACGAACCACGGCCGACCTTGTGCTTGTGCTTGTGCGCACCGGGGTTGTTGCGGATTTCGTTCAGCTTCATTTTAAAACCTCGTCATGACCGAGCCGCATAAGCAGACCGGTCAATCAACTACTTCTTCTCTTCAACCACTTCGACCAGATGCTGCACGGCGCGGATCATGCCGCGCACCGAGGGTGTGTCCTCGAGCGTACGCGTGCGGCTGATCTTGCCCAGACCGAGGCCGCGCAACGTGCGCGCCTGGATGTCGGGGCGGCGTGCGGCGCTGCGGATCTGACGAACCGTAACGGTCTTCTTCGCGCCTGCTTCGGACTTTTTCTTCTCAGCCATGGCTTAGTTTCCTGCCGCCGCCTGCTCGCCCTTTTGGCCTTCGCGACGCGAGATGATCTCGGTCACGCTGCGGCCACGGCGTTGCGCAACCATGCGCGGGCTCTGCTGGTTCTCGAGACCGTCGAAGATCGCGCGAACCATGTTGTACGGATTGGACGAACCCATCGACTTGCACACGACGTCACCGACGCCGAGCGCCTCGAACACCGCGCGCAGCGGACCGCCGGCGATCACGCCCGTACCGGCCGGAGCCGGACGCACGATGACCTTGCCCGCGCCATGATGGCCGCGCACTTCGTGATGCAGGGTGCGGCCGTCTTTCAGCGGCACCTTGATCAGGGATTTCTTGGCTTCGTCGGTCGCCTTGCGGATGGCTTCCGGCACTTCGCGTGCCTTGCCATGACCGTAACCGACGCGGCCCTTCTGATCGCCAACGACCACGAGAGCGGCAAAGCCGAAACGGCGTCCGCCCTTCACGACCTTGGCCACGCGATTGATGTGGACCAGCTTATCGACGAACTCGTTGTCGCGCTCTTCGCGGTCTTCGCGGCCTCTGCGACCACGGCGTTCGCCGCCACTGCCTTCTTCACGTGCCATGCTTAGAACTCCAAACCGCCTTCACGGGCAGCGTCAGCGAGCGCTTTCACGCGCCCATGATAGATGTAGCCGCCGCGATCGAACACGACCTGCTTCACACCCTTGGCCAGCGCGCGTTCGGCGATCTTCTTGCCGACCGACGAAGCGGCTTCGAGGTTGTAGGTCTTCGCGGGCTTGCCTTCCTTCTCGTTGGTCGAGGCGGTGGCGAGCGTCGCGGCTTCCTTGTCGTCGATGATCTGGGCGTAGATGTGCTTGCCCGAACGGAACACCGAGAGGCGCGGACGACCGGCAGCGTTCGTCGCGATGCGATGACGCGTGCGGCTCTTGCGCTTGTCGAATGGGGTGACGTGCTTGACCATGGCTTACTTCTTCTTGCCTTCCTTGCGGCGGACATACTCGCCGGCATAGCGCACGCCCTTGCCCTTGTAAGGCTCCGGCTTGCGATAGGCGCGGATCTCCGCAGCAACCTGTCCCACCAACTGTTTGTCGATGCCCGTGACCGTCAGCATCGTCGGCTTTTCCGCCGTGATCGCGATGCCGGCCGGGATCGGATAGACGACGTCATGGCTGAAGCCGAGCTGCAGGTTCAGGTTCTTGCCCTGCACCGCGGCGCGATAGCCGACGCCCTGAATTTCGAGCTTCGAGGTGAAGCCTTCGGTCACGCCCACGACGAGGTTGTTCACGAGTGTGCGGCTCAGGCCCCACATCGCGCGCGCGTTTTCCATGTCTTCGCGCGGAGCAACCACAACGCCGCCGTCTTCCATCGAGACGCTGACTTCCGGAACGAGCGTCACTTTGAGCTCGCCCTTCGGGCCTTTCACTTTGACGGTCTGTCCGTCGACCGAGGCGGTGACGCCCTTCGGAAGACCGACCGGTTTTTTGCCGATGCGTGACATCAAACTTCTCCTAGAACACCTGGCAAAGAACTTCGCCGCCCACGTTTTTCTCGCGTGCGGTGGAGTCCGTCATCACGCCCTGCGGCGTCGAGACGATGGAAACACCCAGGCCCTGACGATGCGGCAGCAATTCCTTGACCGACGCATAGACGCGGCGGCCCGGCGTCGAAATACGCTTCAGCTCGCGGATGACCGGACGGCCTTCGTGGTACTTGAGTTCGATCTCAAGTTCCTTACGGCCCGTGTCCTTGAATTCCACTTCCGCATAACCGCGGATGTAGCCTTCCTGCTGCAGCACATCGAGCACGCTGGCGCGCAGACGCGAGTTGGGCGACTTGATCTTGGATGTGCCGCGCAGCTGGCCGTTGCGGATGCGTGCGAGCAGATCGCCAATCGGATCGGTGATCATATCTGTTTCTCTCCTACCAGCTCGCCTTGGTCATGCCAGGGATCTGGCCGAAATTCGCGAGATCGCGAAGCGCGATACGCGACATCTTCAGTTTGCGGTAATAGCCCTTCGGACGGCCGCTGACTTCGCAGCGATGATGGATGCGCGTCTTGGACGAGTTGCGCGGAAGCTCGGAGAGCTTGAGGCGCGCCGCAAAGCGGTCTTCCGGCGCGACCTTCATGTCATCAGCAGTCGCCTTCAGCGCCGCGCGCTTCGCCGCGAACTTCGCGACCATCTTCTCGCGCTTCTTGTTCCGGTTGATCTGGCTCAGTTTTGCCATTTCGTTCGCTCTCTCAGTTCGTGAAGGGGAATTGGAAGCCTTCGAGAAGCGCACGCGCTTCCGCATCGGTCTTCGCGGACGTGTTGAAAATGATGTCCATGCCCCACACGGTTTCGGTCTTGTCGTAGTCGATCTCGAGGAACACGATGTGCTCTTTCAGACCCATGGCGTAGTTGCCGCGGCCGTCGAAGCTCTTGCCGTTCAGTCCGCGGAAGTCGCGAACGCGGGGCAGCGCCATGGTGATCAGGCGGTCGAGGAACTCGTACATCTTGTCCTTGCGCAGCGTGACCTTCACGCCGATCGGCAGGTTCTCGCGGATCTTGAACGATGCGATGGCCTTCTTGGCGCGCGTGGTCACGACCTTCTGACCGGCAATTGCCGTCAGATCGTTGATCGCAGCCTGGATCTTCTTGCTGTCGCTCGCAGCTTCGCCGGCGCCGATGTTCAGAACGATCTTGTTGATCTTCGGAACCTGCATCGCGTTCTTGTAGCCGAACTTTTTCATCAGCTCGGGCTTCACGACGTCGTTGTAGCGCGACTTGAAGCGCGGAACGTAGTCCTTGTCCGTCTGCTGCTCACCGATAGAAACCTGCGTGCCCACAGACTTCTCTTGGCGCTTGCTGGCCTTCTTCTCGGCCTTCTCGGCTTCGCGCGGATCGCCCTTCGGCGCGCTCGCGGTCTTTTCTTTTCCTGCCTCAGACATCGATAACCTCACCGGACTTCTTGGCGAAACGGACCGTGCGGCCGTCGCCGAGAACCTTGAACCCAATGCGCGTGGCGCCGCCCGACTTCGGGTCGACATGCGCGATATTCGAAAGTTGAATCGGCGACTCCTTGTTCACGATGCCGCCCTGCGTACGCTGGGTCTGGCGCGTGTGGCGCTTGATCATGTTCACGCCGGAGACCAGTGCGCGGTCTTCCTTCGTGAATACCTTCAGCACTTCGCCCTTCTTGCCCTTGTCGCGGCCCGTCGTGATGATCACGCGGTCACCCTTTTTGATCTTCGCCGACATCACAGCACCTCCGGCGCAAGCGAAATGATTTTCATATGGTTCTTCGCGCGCAGTTCGCGGGTCACCGGTCCAAAGATACGCGTGCCGATCGGCTCGCCCTGGGCATTGATCAGCACCGCGGCATTGCCGTCGAAGCGGATCAGGCTGCCGTCAGCGCGGCGCACACCATGCGCGGTGCGCACGACGACGGCCTTGAGGACTTCGCCCTTCTTCACGCGGCCGCGCGGCATCGCTTCCTTCACCGACACGACGATCACGTCGCCGACGGCTGCATAACGGCGATGCGAACCGCCGATCACCTTGATGCACATCACGCGGCGCGCGCCGGAATTGTCGGCAACGTCCAGCTCGGTTGACATCTGAATCATAAAACTGCTCCCGAAGCCTTGCGGCCCTTATTTCCCGCCGACGCGTTCAAACGCTTCCCAGGTCTTCAACTTAGAGATCGGCTTGCACTCGCGGATGCGAACCACATCGCCCATCTTGAACTCGCCCTTTTCGTCATGGGCGTGATACTTCTTCGAACGGCGAACCGTCTTGCCCATGACCGGATGGGTGAAGCGGCGTTCCACTTTCACCACAATGGTCTTGGCGTTTTTGTCGCTGACGACTTCGCCCTGCAGTATGCGCTTCGGCATCCGTCTCTTCCTTATGCTTTGGCCGAGGCGCTGGCGCGCTTCTCGGTCATGACCGTTTCGATCCGCGCGATTTCCTTGCGCAGCGAACGAACGCGGCCGGTGTTTTCGAGCTGTCCGTTCGCCTTCTGGAAGCGCAGGTTGAACTGCTCCTTCTTCAGCTTGGACAATTGATCGCCGAGCTCATCCGCGGTCTTCGCGCGGAAGTCTTCGGCGGTCACAGGGTTCTTGGTGCTTTTCTTCGCCATGACGTTCGTTCCTTAGGCCATGCGCTCGATGAACTTGGTGTGGATCGACAGCTTGCTCGCGCCCAGACGCAGCGCTTCCTTTGCCGTCTCGTGATCCACGCCGTCGATCTCGAACATGATGCGGCCCGGCTTGATCTTCGCGACCCAATATTCCGGCGCGCCCTTGCCCGAGCCCATGCGGACTTCGGCAGGCTTCTTCGACACCGGCACATCCGGGAACACGCGGATCCACACGCGGCCGGCACGCTTCATGTGACGCGTGATGGCGCGGCGTGCCGCTTCGATCTCACGTGCGGTGACGCGTTCCGGCTCCAGTGCCTTCAGGCCGAACTGGCCGAAGTTGAGAGTCGTGCCGCCCTTCGCAGCGCCGTTGATGCGGCCCTTGAACTGCTTGCGGAACTTGGTGCGTTTCGGTGAAAGCATCGTTCTGTCTCGTTACCCGTTAGGCTGCCGGCTGGGGACGGCGCTCGCCGCCACGTCCGCCGCCTTCGGCCGCTTCGGCCATGCGCTTATCCTGGGCCATGGGATCGTGCTCCATGATTTCGCCCTTGAAGATCCAGACCTTCACGCCGCAAGTGCCGTAGGTCGTCTTCGCCGTCGCGATGCCGTAATCGACATCGGCGCGCAGCGTGTGCAGCGGAACGCGGCCTTCGCGGTACCATTCAACGCGCGCGATTTCCGCGCCGCCGAGACGGCCACCGCAGGTGATACGAATGCCCTGCGCGCCGAGACGCATCGCTGACTGAACCGAACGCTTCATCACACGGCGGAACGCAACGCGACGCTCGAGCTGCTGTGCGATGTTTTCGGCGACCAGCTTCGCGTCGATTTCCGGCTTGCGGATTTCGACGATGTTCAGGTGCACTTCGTCGGTCGTGTACTTCTGGACGTCGCTCTTCAGCTTCTCGATGTCGGCGCCCTTCTTGCCGATCACGACACCCGGACGGGCGGAGTGAATCGTCACGCGGCACTTCTTGTGAGGGCGCTCGATCACAATCTTGGACACGCCCGCGGCCTTGAGCTTGTCGCTCAAGTACTCGCGGATCTTGATGTCTTCCTGGAGGAGCTTTCCGTACTCCTTCTTGCCCGCGTACCAACGCGAGTCCCAGGTGCGATTGATGCCGAGACGGAAGCCCGTCGGATTGACCTTCTGACCCATTAAGCGGTCTCCTTCGCGCGCTTCGGCGCGGCTTTCTTGGCAGTTTTCTTCGCAGCCGGCTTCTTGCCGCCCTTGGCTTCAGCCTTCGAGGCCGTTTCCTTTTTTGCAGGCTCTTCGGCGGCCTTCTCCTCGACCACGATCGTGATCTGGGCGAAAAACTTTTCGACAGCGGCGCCGCGACCGCGCGCACGCGCATGGAAGCGCTTCAGAACCATGTTCTTGCCGACGCTCGCCTCGGTCACGACCAGATCATCGACATCGAGATCGTGGTTGTTCTCGGCGTTCGCGATGGCGCTTTCCAGAACCTTCTTCACTTCGTGCGCAACGCGACGCTGCGAGAAAGTGAGTGCGTGCAGAGCCGCTTCCGCGCGCTTACCACGGATGGTCTGCGCGACGAGATTGAGCTTGCGGGGAGACGTGCGGATTCCGCGGCCGATGGCTTTCGCCTGGCTGTCGGAAAGAACGCGGGCGCGTGCTTCTTTTCCCATTACGCTTTCTTCGCTTTCTTGTCGCCGCCGGTGTGACCGTTGAAGGTGCGGGTCGGCGAGAACTCACCGAGCTTGTGACCGACCATGTCCTCGGTGACCATCACAGGGATGTGCTTCTTGCCGTTGTAGACGCCGAACACGAGGCCGACGAACTGCGGCAGGATCGTCGAACGGCGCGACCAGGTCTTGATCACGTCTTTGCGGCCCGACGAGCGACCGGCTTCTGCCTTCTTCAGCAGATACCCGTCGACAAAAGGACCTTTCCAGCTGGAGCGAGTCATCTCGAATTACCCTTGGCTCTTCTTGGCGTGGCGCGAGCGCACGATCATCTTGTTGGTGCGCTTGTTCTTGCGCGTCTTGGCACCCTTCGTAGGCTTGCCCCACGGGGTCACCGGGTGACGGCCACCCTTGGTACGGCCTTCGCCACCACCATGCGGATGGTCGATCGGGTTCATCGCGGTACCGCGCACGGACGGGCGCTTGCCCTTCCATACATTGCGGCCGGCCTTGCCGATGACTTCGTTCATGTGGTCCGGGTTCGACACCGCACCGATCGTCGCCATGCAGGTGAGCAGAACCTTGCGCACTTCACCCGAGTTCAGACGCAGCGTCGCGTAACCGGAGTCACGGCCGAGATACTGCGCGTAGGTGCCGGCAGAACGAGCAACCTGACCGCCCTTGCCCGGCTTCATTTCGATGTTGTGCACGATGGTGCCAACCGGCATCGCGCCGAGCGGCATCGCGTTGCCAACCTTTACGTCGACCCTTTCGCCCGACACAACGGTGTCGCCGACGGCCAGACGCTGCGGCGCCAGGATGTAGGCAAGCTCGCCGTCCTTGTATTTGAGCAGCGCGATGAACGACGTGCGGTTCGGGTCGTATTCCAGACGCTCAACGGTCGCGGGCTGATCGAACTTGCGGCGTTTGAAGTCCACGATGCGATAGCGCTGCTTGTGACCGCCACCCTGCCAGCGCACGACGACGCGGCCGGTATTGTTACGGCCGCCGTGGCGGTGCTGACCTTCGGTGAGCGCCTTGACCGGGCCACCCTTGTGCAGGCCCGTACGATCGACGAGCACCAATTGGCGCTGGCCGGGAGTCGTTGGCTTATATTTCTTTAGTGCCATCTTACAGACCCGTCGTGATGTCGATCTGCTGGCCCTCTTCGAGGGTCACGATCGCTTTCTTGTAATCGCTGCGCTTGTAAGGGCGGCCGCGTGCGGCCTTTGTCTTGCCCTTCACCGTGACGGTGTTCACGCTCTTGACCTTCACCTTGAACAGCTCGGCAACGGCCTTGGCGATCTTCGGCTTGGTCGCATCCGCGGTAACGCGGAACACGACCTGGTTCACTTCCGTCAGAAGCGTCGACTTTTCGGTGATGACCGGCGACAGGATCACGTCGTGATGATGCGTGCTCATGCCAGGCGCTCCTCAATCATTTTCAGCGCCGCGGTCGTCAGCACGAGCTTGTCGGTGCGCATGATGTCGTACACGTTCAGGCCCTTCGCCGGCAGCATGCCGACATGTGAGATGTTGCGGGCGCTCATCTCGAAGTTCTTATCGAACTCGCCATCGACGATCAGCACCTTGCCGAAGCCGAGCTTGCCGAACTGCTTCGCCAGCGCGCCGGTCTTCGGCGCTTTGGTCTTGCATTCGTCGAGCACGACGATCGAACCGGACTTCGCCTTGGACGACAGCGCGTGCTTCAGGCCGAGCGCCTTCACCTTCTTCGGCAGATCGAATTCGTGGCTGTGCACGACAGGGCCCATGGCCTTCGCGCCGCCGACGAACAGCGGAGCGGAACGCGCGCCGTGACGGGCAGTACCGCCACCCTTCTGATTGCCCAGACGATGCTTGGTGCGATTCACTTCTGCACGCGTCAGGATCTTGTGATTGCCGCCGCGACGCTTGGCGAGCTGCCAAACGACGACGCGCTGGATCAGATCCGCACGCGGCTCCAAACCGAAGATGTCGTCGTTCAGTTCGACTTCACCCGTCGACTTGTTGTCGAGGCTGAGAACTTTCGTCTTCACGGTTAGCCCTCCGCCTTCTGCTCAGCTGCAGCCGGAGCCGCCGCTTCGCGCTTCTTCACCGAACCCGGCATCGGGACATCCTTGTGCGGACGCTTCACGGCATCGCGCACCATGACCCAGCCACCCTTGTGACCAGGGACCGCGCCACGAACCATGATCAGGCCGCGCTCGACATCGACTTTCGCGACTTCGAGGTTCTGCGTCGTGATGTTGTCCACGCCGTAATGGCCGTGCATCTTCTTGTTCTTGAAGGTCTTGCCCGGATCCTGACGGCCGCCGGTACCACCGAGCGAACGGTGCGAGATCGACACGCCGTGCGAGGCCTCAAGACCGCGGAAATTCCAGCGCTTCATGGCGCCGGTGAAACCGCGACCGATCGTGACACCGGTCACGTCGACCTTCTGACCTTCGAGGAAGTGATCCGCCTGGATCACGTCGCCGACGTCGAGAAGATTCGCAGCATCGACACGAAACTCTGCCACCTTCTTTTTCGGTTCGACTTCGGCCTTCGCGAAATTGCCGCGATCGGCCTTGGACAAACGCTTCGCCTTGGCGAAGCCCGAGCCGAGCTGAACGGCGGTGTAGCCGTCGGTCTCTTCTGTGCGCTTGCCAACGACCTGACAGCCATCCAGCTTCAGGACCGTGACAGGCACATGCCGGCCATCCGCCAAAAATAGGCGGGTCATGCCGACCTTCTGTGTGATGACGCCCGTGCGCATCGTGTGTGCGCTCCTTACAGCTTGATTTCGACGTCGACGCCGGCCGCGAGGTCGAGCTTCATCAAAGCGTCGACGGTCTGCGGGGTGGGGTCGATGATGTCGAGAAGACGTTTATGGGTGCGGATCTCGAACTGCTCGCGGCTCTTCTTGTCCACGTGCGGCGAGCGGTTCACGGTGAAGCGCTCGATACCCGTCGGCAGCGGAATGGGTCCGCGAACCTGGGCGCCTGTGCGCTTCGCCGTGTTGACGATTTCCCGCGTCGAATTGTCGAGGATGCGGTGATCGAAGGCTTTGAGCCTGATCCGGATGTTTTGGCTTTGCATATTTTAGTCCTTAGCCTTCGTTCACGCTCTCGACTTACTTAATGATGCTAGCGACGACGCCTGATCCGACGGTTCTGCCGCCTTCACGGATGGCGAAGCGGAGCTTTTCTTCCATCGCGATGGGGACGATCAGCTCGACTTCGATCGAGATGTTGTCGCCCGGCATCACCATCTCCGTGCCTTCCGGCAGCTTGACGATGCCGGTCACGTCGGTGGTGCGGAAGTAGAACTGCGGACGGTAGTTCGCAAAGAACGGCGTGTGACGGCCGCCTTCGTCCTTCGTCAGGATGTACACTTCCGCCTTGAACGTCGTGTGCGGCGTGACCGAGCCCGGCTTGGCCAGAACCTGGCCGCGCTCGACACCTTCGCGGTCGATACCGCGCAGCAGCGCGCCGATGTTGTCGCCGGCCTGGCCCTGATCGAGCAGCTTGCGGAACATCTCAACGCCCGTGACCGTGGTCGAGGACGTCGGACGGATGCCGATGATCTCAACCGTCTCGCCGACCTTGACGATGCCGCGCTCCACGCGACCCGTCACAACCGTGCCGCGGCCCGAGATCGAGAACACGTCTTCGATCGGCATCAGGAACGGCTTGTCGATCGGACGCTCCGGCTGCGGGATGCTCTCATCCACCGCCTTCATCAGCGCCATGACTGCATCGTGGCCAAGCGCCTTGTCCTTGTCTTCCAGCGCCATCAGCGCCGAACCGCGGATGATCGGAATGTCGTCGCCCGGGAAGCTGTACGACGACAGCAGCTCGCGCACTTCCATCTCGACCAGATCCAGCAACTCCGGATCGTCGACCATGTCGCACTTGTTCATGAACACGACCAGCGCCGGCACGCCGACCTGACGGGCAAGCAGGATGTGCTCGCGGGTCTGCGGCATCGGGCCGTCGGCCGCCGACACGACCAGGATCGCGCCGTCCATCTGCGCCGCACCCGTGATCATGTTCTTCACGTAGTCCGCGTGGCCTGGGCAATCGACGTGGGCGTAGTGGCGATTGGCGGTCTCGTACTCGACGTGGGCCGTCGAGATGGTGATACCGCGCGCCTTCTCTTCCGGCGCCTTGTCGATCTGGTCATACGCCGTGAACGTCGCGCCGCCCGTCTCCGCCAGGATCTTCGTGATCGCGGCCGTCAACGACGTCTTGCCATGATCGACGTGGCCGATCGTGCCAATGTTGCAGTGCGGCTTGTTCCGCTCAAATTTTGCCTTCGCCATAGTCTATCTCCGTATACTGATCTTTTAGCTTGTTAGGCGTACTTCGCTTTGACTTCGTCCGCGATCGCCTGCGGAACCTGCTCGTAGTGATGGAATTCCATCGAGTACTGCGCGCGGCCCTGCGACATCGAACGCAGCGTGTTGATGTAACCGAACATGTTCGCGAGCGGGACCATCGCGGTCACGACCTGCGCGTTGCCGCGGCTGTCCGTGCCCTGCACCTGACCGCGACGCGAGTTCAGATCGCCGATGACGCCACCGAGGAAGTCTTCCGGCGTCACGACTTCGACCTTCATGATCGGCTCGAGAAGCTTCACCGCACCGCGCGAAGCAAGTTCGCGGAATGCAGCACGCGCCGCGATGTCGAACGTGAGTGCGTTGGAGTCGACTTCGTGGTACTTGCCGTCCACGAGCTTCGCCTTGAAGTCGATGACCGGGAAGCCGGCGAGCAAGCCGCTTTCCTTCTGCGCCTTCAGGCCCTTTTCGACCGACGGGATGAATTCCTTCGGGATCGCGCCGCCGACGACGTCGTTCTCGAACACGAAGCCCGAGCCCGGCTCGAGAGGTTCGAAATCGATCGTGACTTCGGCGAACTGACCCGAACCGCCGGTCTGCTTCTTGTGCGTGTACTTGACCGAAATCGGCTTCGACAGCGTCTCGCGGTACGCAACCTGCGGCGCGCCGACGGTCGCATCGACCTTGTAGGTACGGCGAAGGATGTCGACCTTGATGTCGAGATGGAGTTCGCCCATGCCCTTGAGAATGGTCTGGCCGGATTCCTGATCGGTGGAGACGCGGAACGACGGATCTTCCTGCGCAAGACGCACCAGCGCCATGCCCATCTTTTCCTGGTCGGCCTTCGTCTTCGGCTCAATCGCGACTTCGATAACCGGATCCGGGAATTCCATACGCTCCAGGATCACCGGATTGTTCGGATCGCACAGCGTCTCGCCGGTCGTGGTCAGCTTGAGGCCAGCGAACGCAACGATGTCGCCCGCGAGCGCTTCCTTCACGTCTTCGCGCGAGTTCGCATGCATCAGAAGCATGCGGCCGACGCGTTCCGTCTTGTCTTTGACCGAGTTCAGCGCGCCCGTGCCCGAGGTGATCGAGCCGGAATAGACGCGCACGAACGTGATCGAACCGACGAACGGGTCGTCCATGATCTTGAATGCGAGACCGGCGAACGGCGCCTTGTCGTCAGCGGCGCGCTCGACTTCATTGCCCTTGAGATCGACGCCTTTGACCGCCGGAATGTCGAGCGGCGACGGCAGATAATCAACGACGGCGTCAAGCAACGGCTGAACGCCCTTGTTCTTGAACGCCGAGCCGCACATCACCGGAACAAAGTGGAAGCCGATCGCGCCCTTGCGGATGCAACGCTTGAGGTCTTCGACGCCCGGCTCGGTGCCATCGAGATAAGCCGACATCAGATTGTCGTCTTCCTCGACCGCCATTTCGACGAGCGCAGTGCGGAGTTCTTTCGCCTTGTCAGCATATTCGGCAGGGATTTCGACTTCGTCGAACTTCGCGCCGAGCTGTTCGTCGTGCCAGACGAGCGCCTTCATCTTGACGATGTCGACGATGCCCTTGAATTCGGCTTCGGTTCCGATCGGCCATGTCAGGATCATCGGGCGGGTGCCGAGACGATCGATCATCATCTGAACGCAGCGCGCGAAATCGGCGCCGGTGCGATCCATCTTGTTGACGAAGCAGATACGCGGAACGTGATACTTGTCGGCCTGGCGCCACACGGTTTCGGACTGCGGCTCGACACCGGCGACGGCGTCGAACACGGCAACCGCGCCGTCGAGCACGCGCATCGAACGCTCGACTTCAATCGTGAAGTCCACGTGGCCGGGCGTGTCGATGATGTTGATGCGGTGATCGTTCCAGTAGCACGTCGTGGCGGCAGACGTGATCGTTATGCCGCGCTCCTGCTCCTGCTCCATGAAATCCATGGTGGCGGCGCCGTCGTGCACTTCGCCGATCTTATGGCTCTTGCCCGTGTAATACAGAATGCGCTCGGTCGTCGTCGTCTTGCCGGCATCGATGTGCGCGGCAATGCCGATGTTGCGGTATTTGTTGAGCGGGGTCGTGCGGGCCATAGTCAGTACTCGGATTAATCAGTTACCAGCGGTAGTGCGAGAAGGCGCGATTGGCGTCGGCCATCTTGTGCGTGTCTTCACGCTTCTTCACGGCAGAGCCGCGATTGTTGGCGGCATCCATCAGCTCGCCGGAGAGACGCCCCATCATGGTGGGCTCGCCGCGTCCACGCGCAGCCGTGATCAGCCAGCGGATCGCGAGCGCGCGGCCGCGATCGGTGCGGACTTCGATCGGAACCTGATAGGTCGCACCACCGACGCGGCGGGACTTCACCTCGATCGCCGGCGCGACGTTGCGCAGCGCTTCGTGGAAAACCTGGATCGGATCCTGCTTGGTCTTGGACTGGATCGTATCGAATGCGCCGTAAATGATGCCTTCGGCGGCGGACTTCTTGCCGTCATACATCAGGCTGTTCATGAACTTCGCGAGGACGAGGTCGCCATACTTGGCGTCCGGGGTGATCTCGCGTTTATCGGCGCGGCGGCGACGTGACATCTAACGGATCTCCTTACTTCGGACGCTTGGCGCCATAGAGCGAGCGGCGCTTCTTGCGGTCCTTCACGCCCTGCGTGTCGAGCACGCCGCGGATGATGTGATAGCGAACGCCCGGAAGGTCCTTCACGCGGCCACCGCGGATCAGAACAACCGAGTGCTCCTGAAGATTGTGGCCCTCGCCCGGGATGTAGGTGAGTGCTTCGAAACCGTTGGTCAGACGAACCTTGGCCACCTTACGAAGCGCCGAGTTCGGCTTCTTCGGCGTCGTCGTATAGACGCGCGTGCAAACAGCGCGCTTCTGCGGGCATTCCTGCAGAGCGGGCACCTTGTTGCGCTTCGGCTTTTCGCCGCGTGGCTTGCGGATCAACTGATTGATCGTCGGCATTCGTCTTCCTTTTTTACCGCGTGAACGGACACAACAACAAAACGGGGCGCGCGAGCCATCTCTGGCCTGCCCCTGACACGCGGAGGACTCAGTGAGTCGCGCGGTTCAACGCTTTAAACTGGCTTCCCAGCAACGTTTTTGCGCTTTTGGCGCAAACGGCCTGCCCTGGAAGGTGCGGCTATATAGAAGGGCGGGGTTGGTGGGTCAAGCGCCTTAAGAAAGGATATTTCGCGGGGCGAAACCCAGCCTAGATCGGGCCTTTAACCTGGTCCGAGAGCCAGGTTTGCACCGCCGATTCATCGCGCTCGGAGCGCAGGAACCTGATCCAGGCCTGACTCTCGTGAGTCACCGCGCCCATCTCCCAGACACAATAGGTCGGCAGATGCGGACCAGGACGCGGCCATTCCTGAAACCCCTTATCTTCCAGCTCCTTGGCGAAAACCGTCTCCCAAATCTCGTTGCATCCGAGCCAGGAGCACACGATCAGGAAGTAGAAGTGCTCGCCGCAACGATGAAGGATGACGAATCCCTTGTCGCTGAGCTGGTCGAGACCGCCCTCACCCGCCCGCTGTTCCAGAAAACCCCGCGCCATCAAATAGATAGCCTCTGGGACAGGCTTCGCGAGCGTGCTGATATCGTACCATTTCAGCTGCCGACCGGCCAAATCAAGCCGTTGTTTCGGCTCGATAAATTTGTCTCCATGGACATAGCCGGGATCGACGCTCGCGGGCGGCATGGTTTGGGGTTTGTCGGGCATCATGTCCTCAGTTCTCAGCGTCCCACATTATAGAGGCGCGTGTGCCCGGTGGTGTCAGCAACTCGCTACAGTTCCGCGATTGACAATCACTCGCAACAACTCCATATCGGAGCCGCACCCGTTGGAACCGACGAATGATCGTCTGCGTCTGCAATAGACTGAACGAGGCCAAGATCTGGAATGCGATCGACGCTGGCGCGAAAACGCCGGACGCGGTCTATTCCGGTTGTGGCGTTAAGAGGAACTGCGGACGATGCCAGGAAACGATCGCGGGAATGCTGGACGCGGACAAGGACGCAAAGGCGCTGGACAAAGCGGCATAGGCCCCCACCCTACTGCCTCCGTCGCCGGCGACGCCGAAGTCATCCGTTTCCTCAACCTCGTTCTCAAAAACGAACTTACCTCGATCAATCAGTACTTCCTGCATTCGCGCATGCTCGCCGATTGGGGTTTGAGCGTGCTCGCGAAGAAGGAATACGAAGAATCCATCGATGAGATGAAGCACGCGGATCGTTTGATCCAGCGCATCCTGTTTCTCGGCGGGCTTCCGAACCTTCAGGATCTCGGCAAGCTGATGATCGGCGAGAACACGCAGGAGATTCTTCACTGCGATCTGCGCATGGAACAGCAGGCGTCCGCCGATCTGAAGCAGGCCATTCCCCATTGTGAGAAGGTCAAAGACTTCGTCACGCGTGAATTGTTCGTCGATATCCTCGAAAACGAGGAAGAACACATCGACTGGCTGCAAACGCAGTTTCGCCTGATCGAACAGATGGGCATCGAGAACTACGCCCAGCTGCAGACGAAGCCGAACGAAAGCGGCAGCTAGAACATCGCCATCGCTTCACGCCCTGCCATCACCATCAGAACGATGGTCGAGAGTGCGAACACGAGGAAGCGCAGATTGACGACATTGACTGTGCACTGGATGAGCGTGTGTACAACGCGCAATCCGACATAGCCCCATGCGAGCTGCACATAGAGCGCATCGGTGTGACCTCCGAGCACGATGATGAAGCACAGCGCATAGAAGATCGTCGGCTGCTCGAGCAGGTGATTGTAGTTGTCGGCCACACGGCGCGCCGATGACGGCAGCACGTCGAGCGATCCAGGATGGGCGGCCGCTTGCGGATCGATCTTTGCGGCCTGCATCGCCGGGATGCGCGTCGCGTACATCCATATCCAAACGACGAGCGTGAGCAGAACGAGCGCCAAGGCCGGCGCGAGCATCGATGTCATGACAATCCCCTCTTTATCCCTGCCCGACCCTAGACCGAGTCCTCGGATTTCCTGTCATCGCCGCGACACTATTTGCGACTAATTCTCATTGACATCATTCGCACGATCCCGGATGTTCCCGCCTAGTTGCGAATGATTATCATTTAGAGGGTGTGATGCAGTATCGGAATTCGGCGTCCAAAATTGCGTTGGGCGCAGCCAGTTTTGGCATGACGTCGGCCGCGGCCGTTTCGGCAGCGCTGGGTCAGCAGGTCGCGAGCAACGACACGGCGAAAAACAAGGACGTCGAAACCGTTGTCGTGACCGGCCGCAAAACCGAGCTCGATGTTCTGCCGAAAACGATTTTGAACACGCCGCAATCGATCAACGTCGTGCCGGCAGAAGTCATTCAACAGCAGGGCGTGAACAATCTTCAGGACGCGCTGCGCAATATGCCGGGCATCACATTGAACGCGGGCGAAGGCGGCACGCATGGTGATCTTGTCAATCTGCGCGGCTTCGCGGCAGGCGACGACTATTACATGGACGGGCTGCGCGACACCGGCCTCTACGATCGCGACACGTTCGACTACAGCTCCATTGAAGTCCTCAAAGGCCCCGCATCGACTTTGTTCGGACGCGGATCGACTGGTGGTGTGATCAACCAGGTGACGAAAGCGCCGGAGCTTTATCCGATCAACGATTTCTCCGTGACCGGTGGCACGAACTCCGAGATCCGCGCGACTGCGGACGTGAACTACGTGCTGGGCGACACGATGGCGATGCGTATCAACCTGATGGGACAGGACAGCAGCGTCGTAGATCGTCCCTACGCGCGCAATCAGCGCTGGGGTGCCGCGCCGTCGTTCGCATGGGGCATTGATACCGGCACAAGCTTCACGCTGAAGTACCTCCATCAGCAGGAAGACAATCTGCCCGACTACGGCATCCCGTTCGTATTCGACAAACCGGCACCCGTCGCGCGTGACACGTTTTACGGTCTGCCCGCCGACGATCGTTACAAGACGGACGTCGAAGTCGTGACCGGCCGTTTCGAGCATACGTTCAACGACAATCTCTCGTTCAGCGACACGGCGCGCTACGGCTCCTATTGGTTCGACTCGCGCCAGACGGCCGCGATCTACGGCACCGCAAACTGCTTCGATGCCTCATCGCCGACTGAATATGAATTTTCCGGCGAACCCGTCTGCACAGGCGCTACAGGCGAAGAACCTGTGACGCTCAATAACCCGCTCTATCCTGTTCTCGGCACACCGTTGGACAAAATCTGGGTGCTGCGCGACCGCCCGAGTTCGAGGGGCGTCATCACTACGATGATGAACAATGCCGACATGACCGCGAAGTTCGCGACCGGCAGCATCGCGCATACGCTTATCGGGGGCATCGAAGCGGACTCGGAAATCGCGAGCCTGGTGCGTTTCACCAACCAGGACGATCTGATCACGCCGACACCGCTGCTCGATCCGGATCCGAATGAGGCGTTCGCGAATTTGCATCAGACAACCGTACGCCAGACGCCCGTCACCAGCACAAAGACTTTGGGCGTCTATCTGAACGACACGATCGACATTGATCCGCAATGGACGCTGACGGCTGCTGTTCGTTACGACCACTTCACAGCGCGCTTCGATCAGCCGCTCGGCACGCCATCGCACTTCCGTCACACCGACAACATCTTCAGCCCGCGCGCTGCGATCGTCTACAAACCCACAGAGAACACGAGCCTCTACTTCTCCTACGGCACGTCATTCAACCCGTCGGCGGAAAACCTTTCGCTCGCCGCGGGCAACAAGGACCTCGGTCCTGAAAAGGACCGCACCTTCGAAATCGGCGGCAAGGCGCAGGTGTTCGACGGCCTGCTGTCGCTGACGGCGGCTGTGTTCAACACTGAGATGACCAACGCGCGCATCAGCGATCCGACCAACCCTGGATTACAAGCTTTGGCCGGTACAGAGCGCGTCAACGGCTTCGAACTCGGCGCACAAGGCCGCATTACGGAGAACTGGGAGTTGATCGCCGGGTACACCTATATCGACGCGACGGCGGTCGGCCTCGCAGGCGCAGGCGTGCACGGCCCGATCCCGAACACTGCGCACAATCAGGCGAACCTTTGGACGGTCTATGACTTCGACAATGGCTTCCGCCTCGGTGGCGGCCTGAACTATCTGGGTCGTGTCGCTGCCGGTACTGACAATGCCACCGTTCCGGGCAGCATCGTCGTCGCGCATGTGCCCTCACACGTCACCTTCGACGCGATGGCCGCCTACAAAATCAACGATACGCTCAATGCTCAGCTCAACGGCTACAACCTCTCGGACGAGTACTACTATGTGAACTCCTACTTCACGCGTCCGAACGAGAACCACACCGTACCGGCGGCGGGGCGAACCTTCCTGCTCAGCCTGAACGCGAGTCTGTAACGGTATGCTTCTTCATATCCCCCGGGTGCTTTCGTCAGGCGAACTCGCGCAATGCCGCGAACGTCTGGCGAAAGCCGCTTGGGGAGATGGCCGGGTTACGGCCGGATTCCAGTCCGCAAAGGCGAAGGACAACCTTCAGCTCGCGCAGGACAGCGTCGAAGCGCGCGAGCTTGGCGCGCTGGTGGTGGGTGCCTTGGAACGCAGCCCATTGTTCATCAGCGCGGCGCTGCCCAAACATATTTTTCCACCGCTTTTCAACAAGTACGAACCCGGCATGGCGTTCGGCGCGCATGTCGACAACGCGATCCGCCAGATACCGGGCACACCC
>Ga0207639_10000870_pt1 | contig 20524 bp, 13 predicted proteins | sample KBSCornC32_FD_184299 | JGI IMG/M metagenome (GOLD analysis project Ga0207639, IMG submission 184299) | Corn rhizosphere microbial communities from Kellogg Biological Station, Michigan, USA - KBS Corn C3-2 (SPAdes) (version 2) | ecosystem: Host-associated > Plants > Roots > Rhizosphere > Soil ...
CCACCACATCATGTTGGAGTGGAAGCCGTCCATGTCGCCGCCATGGTCGACGACGGTGACGCCGTCGCTCTTGTCGACCATCAGCGCCATCGCGTAGTCGCGATCGACGCCGAGCGCGATCTGCGGCTGGCGCCGCTGCAGCAGCGCGGCCTCGCCGATGTAACGCTTGCCGTCGGGCAGGACGCCCTTGCGGATCTCCATCTGCACGTACTTGAGCAGGTCGTCGACCGTGCTCCACGCGGCACCCGCCGGACGCGAGGAACGGATGGTGTCGTTGAGGCCCATGCCCATGACCTGCACGTGATGGTCGATGTCGTAGCCGTGCGGCGCGGCATAGTTGCCGGTCTGCGCGGCGGCGTAGTCGAACGTGGTGTTGGTCATCGCGAGCGGGTCGAACACGAGCGCCTGCATCGCCTTGTCGTAACCGTCGCCGAGTTCGCTGCCGGGATTGGCGATCTGTCCGCCGATGAAACCGGCCGCAGCGGCGAGCGGATTGGAGTACTGGAACAATTCGCCGAAACCGCTGGTCGGCTGCATCGTGCCGAGCGTGGACATGACCGTCTCGGGCGTCTGCTTCTCGCCTTCGAACAGCCATTCGTAGTCCTGCCGCGGCAGTCCGGTGCAGGCACAGATGAGGTGCTTCACGAGCACTTGTTTCGTCGTGTCCGCGCTGCCGAGCTTGAACGCGGGATAGACGTCGGTGACGTGCGCGTTCCAGTCGAGCTTTCCGGCGTCGACGAGCTTGGCGAGCATGAGCGTGGTGAGCGCCTTGGTGTTGGACGCGATCATGAAGCGCGTGTCGGCGTCGACCTGGTCCGGCTTGCCGAGCGCGCGCACGCCGAAGCCCCTGGCCATGACGGTCTTGCCGTCCTGCACGATGCCGATCGCGACGCCGGGCACGTCGTATTCGCTGCGCATGTGCTCGACGAAGTCGGCGACCTGCTTCAGGCGCGCGTCGTCGAACTTGTGCGCGGCGCGGCCCTTGAAGGTTTCGCGCTTGTAGTCGGCCGGCTGCAGGCGTTGCTGGATCTTGCCGAATTGCGAGGCGCGCTTCTCCGCGATCGCCTGGTCGACGTCGGCGACGAGCACGGTGAACTTCGCCCCGCGGCGGAACGCGCCGGCGAACACCGCGCGCTTCGCGTTCGCGGGCACGTCATAGTCGTAGAAGCGACGCTGCTCCCAGCCGTCCTTCGGCGCGGCGTCGTTGGCGACGAGGAATTTCGGCGACAGCTTGAGCAGTTTCCAGCCCTCTTCCACCGCTTCGTCGGCGGTCTTCGCGGACGAATCCATGATCGCGATGCGCGAGCCGTCCGCTTCAGGCGGCGTGAGGATCATCGCCGCGCCCTCGGCTTTCTGCGACCAGCCGGCAGGGAGGACGAAAGTGGCGTTGTGCGGGGTCTTCGACGGCGTGTCGGCGGCGCTGGCGGCGGCCGCGGGCGATGCGGTGGGCGCGGGTTTCGTGTCGGCGTGGACCTGCGGCGTGGCGAGGGCGAGCGTGAGCGCGAAAGCGAGCGTGCCGAGCGTGAGCGAGCGATCCATGGACGACTCCGGTGGAGGGGGCCGGCGGAGTCTCGGCGAGGCGGATTGCCTGGCGCAAGTGTCGATGGTACGGGGTGGGACAGGGTCGAATGGATTGCCGTTCGGCGCTCCGAATTCCCTCACCTTCCCCCTCTCCCGCAAGCGCGAGAGGGGGAAGCTGCGGCAACGGGGAAACCGGAGCGCACGCCCGCATTCGCGGCGAGCTTCATCTACGGCGCTTCGAATCCGCTCCTGAAAATGCGGTCGTTGCCGGTGACCGCGACCGCGTTGGAATACTCGGACGTGTCGTTCGTGGTGCAGGCGGCCTGGATGATGCCGTTGTTGCCGGCGAAGCACTTCAGGAGCCCCTGCCAGCCACCGCCGCCGGCGGGCGTATCGGTCAGCGGCGTCACGTCGGTCGCGGTCATCACGACGCGGTGTCCGGGCGCGACGCCGGCAAGCGTCACCGTGCAGCGACCGCCGCTGCAGGCGCCATTGTTCACCGGCACGCCGGCAACGGTCGTCGTCACGAGTTGCTCGCCGAGGAACGCGATCGTCGTCGCGGCACTCGTCGTCGTCGCATCGATGGCGAAGAACTCGAGGCGGAAATTCGCGACGCCATGCGTGCTGATCGACCACTGCAAGGTCGTACCGCCGTCGTTCGTCGGCGGGGCCGCACCGGCGCACACACCGGATACTTCATTGCCGACGCAGATGTGCGCAGGCGCCTGGTCGCGGTTGGCGTAGTTCGCCGGAATTTCCGAATGCGGGCCGTCGAGCGCGTTCTCAGGATGCTCCAGGTCGATGTCGACGGCGGCCAGCAGCTTCGCGTTGCCGAACACGCGGTTGCGCTGGAACAGGTTGCCCCAGCCGTTCTGGTCGCCGCCGCCGTTGCGCAGCTTGATGCCGTTGCGCTTGTTCGCGGCGATCGTGTTCGCGTCGGACGCGGCGGGTCCGCCGATCGTGGTCGCGCTCGCGGCATTGATGTGGATGCCGTCGACGCCGTTGCCGAGGGTCACGTTGCCTGCGAACGCGGGGCTCACGCCGATCGAATTGCCTACGATGCGCGTGCTCGCGGTACCGCTGCCCTTGACGACGATGCCGTGGCGAGCGTTCGCGGCGATGACGTTGCCTGCGATCTCGTTGCCCGTCGTCGTCACGATCACGCCGTCGCCGGCATTGCCGTACGCGCTCGAGTTCAGCGCCGTGCCGGACGGGAACTCGGCCAAGCCGATCGTGTTGCGGAGGACCTTCACGCCGTTGCTCGCGCCGGTGATGAGGACGCCGGCGCTGTCGTTGCCGAGCGTGTCGGGGAACGCGTTGTTGTTCGCGCCGTTGTTGTCCGAAATCACGTTGGCAGGGCCGATCACGAGGCCGATCAGGCTCGGATTGAAACTCGCGGGGTCGGTGTCGGGCCTGGTGTCGGCGACGATGCCACTCAACCCGTTGCCGACATGTGTGTTGGACAGCGTGGCACTGAGGCCGATGCGGTTGCCCATGATGAAGTTCGGCAGGAACACGCTGCCCGCGTCGACGCGGATGCCGTTGGCAGCATTGCCGCTGATGACGTTGCCCGGGCCGATCAGGTTGCCGAAGGTCGAACCGACCAGATGCACGCCGTCGGCGCCGTTCGCGATCGCGATGTTGCCGCTCACATCCGTGCCGATCATGTTGCCGGTGACGGTGACGGCGGCGAGGTTCTCGCTGAAGATCTCGATGCCGTTCTGGGCGTTGCCGGAGATCACGTTGTTGCTGATGAGCACCGGTTGCAGCGATGCGAGCGCCGTCGCGAGGTTGCTGGAGAATGCCTGGATACCGGAGGCATCGACCGGCTGCACCGGGAAATTCTGGTACAGCCCGAGCAGGAAGTTCGAACTCGTGTCCGGATAGACGTGCGAGGCGGAAACCGAGATGCCGTCGCCGCTGTTCGGCATCGCCACCAGGCCGGACGCGTTCACGCCGATGTAGTTTCCGCTGAAGACGTAGTCGTGGCCGTTCGCGCTGATGCCGGCGCCGCTGCAATTGCCGATCACGAGGTTCAACAGCTGCGAGCCGGTCGCACCATCGCTGTGGCCGATCGCGGCCGTGCCCGAATCGGTGAGGTCGAAGCAGCCGTGGCCGTTGCCGTTGATCGTCGCGTGATTGCCGTTGACCGTGAACGGCGCGCGCAGCTGGGTCAGGCCGCCGTTGACGACGTTGATCGTCGGCACGCCGATGTTGATCGTGTGGCTGCCCGAGCGCGTGTTGCCGATCGCGATCGCGGCGCGCAACGTGCAGTGCGAGGTGTCGCCGAGCGCGGCGCAGTGGTTCGTGATCGCCGGATCCTGGCCGACATCGGTGCCGACATCGACGTTGTAGACGTCCGCCCAGGCCGGCATCGCCGCCGCGCAGAGCATCGCCACCGCCACCGCGTACGCACGGCAGTGCAACGGCTTCGTCAACGTGCGGCCACTGCGCTCACGCGCGACTCGTATCGATTTCATGGTGCGTCCTTTCCTTACCGGTAGTGAGCGATTCGCGGGCGTCGACCCGCGCTCCATCGATGACGGTCCCGTGCCGGAGACCTTCCATCAGGTGCGTCACTAGCGGATACGGAAAAGGAGCCCGGTCCCGACAGGACTCGATGCGCGTGGGCTCGGGTGGCCCGATTCGCCAGGTCGTCGCCGCTCCCGCCGACCCATGGCGTGACCGTCTCTCCCAGGGGCGGGAGACGCTGCCTTGCGCAGCACGATCAATGCGGGGAAGCGGAGCGCGGCACGGCACGCGCAACCGTCCGCGCGTTTCGCTCCGATCATCTTGTCCCCTCCCGCCAGCGGGAGGGGAAGGCAAACCGCGAGCGCCTTACATGTTGCGGCGGTACTCGCCGCCGACGTCGTAGAGCGCGTGGCTGATCTGGCCGAGGCTGTGCGTCTTCACGGCTTCCATGAGCGCGGCGAACACGTTCCTGCGGTCGCGCGCGGTGTCCTGCAGGTAGCGCAGGCCATGGCCGTCACGAACCATCGGCGCCTCTTCGTCGGCTTCGGGCAGGTTTTCGTGCGAGGTTTCACCCGAGGGCGCGAGCGCGTTGCGGTTCTGCTGGTACGCGCGCACGTTGGTGATCTGCTGGCCCTTTTCTTCCTCGGTGCTGCGGATCAGCTCGATCTCGGTGACGATGTCGCCGGCGTGTTCCTTCGGCAGGAACGTGTTGACACCGACGAGCGGCAGGCTGCCGTCGTGCTTCTTGTGTTCGTAGTAGAGGCTTTCTTCCTGGATCTTGCCGCGCTGGTACATGGTGTCCATCGCGCCGAGCACGCCGCCGCGTTCGCTGATCGCCTCGAATTCCTTGTAGACGGCTTCCTCGACGATGTCGGTGAGCTTGTCGACGATGAAGCTGCCCTGCCAGGGGTTCTCGCAGAAGTTGAGGCCGAGTTCCTTGTTGATGATCATCTGGATCGCGACCGCGCGGCGCACGCTCTCCTCGGTCGGCGTGGTGATCGCCTCGTCATAGGCGTTCGTGTGCAGCGAGTTGCAGTTGTCGAACAGCGCGTACAACGCCTGCAGCGTGGTACGGATGTCGTTGAACTGGATTTCCTGCGCGTGCAGCGAACGCCCGCTGGTCTGGATGTGGTATTTCATCATCTGGCTGCGCTCGTTGGCGCCGTAGCGCTCGCGCATCGCGCGCGCCCAGATGCGCCGCGCGACGCGACCGATGACGGTGTATTCCGGGTCCATGCCGTTGGAGAAGAAGAACGACAGATTCGGCGCGAAGTCGTCGATCTTCATGCCGCGCGCGAGGTAGTACTCGACGATGGTGAAACCGTTCGACAGGGTGAACGCGAGCTGCGAGATCGGGTTCGCGCCGGCTTCGGCGATGTGGTAGCCGGAGATCGACACCGAATAGAAGTTGCGTACCTTCTGCTCGACGAAATACTGCTGGATGTCGCCCATCATGCGCAGCGCGAACTCGGTCGAGAAGATGCAGGTGTTCTGCGCCTGGTCCTCCTTGAGGATGTCCGCCTGCACGGTGCCGCGCACCGTCATCAGCGTGTGCGCCTTGATCGCGGCGTAGGTCTGCGCGTCGACGACCTGGTCGCCGGTGATACCGAGCAGACCGAGCCCGAGGCCATCGTTGCCGGCGGGGAGTTCGCCGCCGTACGTCGGACGCGTGCGACCTTCGAACAGTTTCGCGATGGTTTTCTGCGCTTCGGCCCAGCGCGCCGGGTCCTCCTTGAGGTACTTCTCGATCTGCTGGTCGACCGCAGTGTTCATGAACATCGCGAGGATGATCGGCGCGGGGCCGTTGATCGTCATCGATACCGACGTCGTCGGTGCGCACAGGTCGAAGCCGGAATACAGCTTCTTCATGTCGTCGAGCGTCGGCACGTTGACGCCGGAGTTGCCGATCTTGCCGTAGATGTCCGGGCGCGGCGCGGGGTCTTCGCCGTACAGCGTCACGGAATCGAACGCGGTCGACAGGCGCGCGGCGGGCAGCCCCTGGCTGAGGTAATGAAAGCGGCGGTTGGTGCGTTCCGGCGTGCCCTCGCCGGCGAACATGCGGATCGGGTCCTCGCCGGTGCGACGGTACGGATACACGCCGCCGGTGTACGGGTAGTAGCCGGGCAGGTTTTCCTTCTGCAGGAAAACAAGCAGCTCGCCCCAGCTCTTGTAGGTCGGCGCGGCGATCTTCGGGACTTTCTGGTGCGACAGCGATTCGCGGTAGTTGTCGACGCGGATCATCTTGCCGCGCACTTCGTATTCGGTGGTCTCGTCGACGATCGACTTGAGCCGCTGCGGCCAGTCGCGCAACAGCTTGAGCGCGTCCGACGAGAGCGACTGGATCGCGTCGTTGTAACGCTGGCGCAAGGTGACGAGCGAGCGGTCGATGGTCGCGAGCGGCGGTAGGGAGGCGCTGCGTTCCTCCTGCTCGCGGCGCAGTTCCCAGTTGAACTTCTGCTTGCGGCGGTCCGGGGTGGAGCGACGCTCGCCGCAGGCGGGGAAGTCGGCGGCGGACGAGCCGGCCGGCACCAGCAGTTCGTCGTTGCCGTACAGATCGAGCGCCTTCGGCAGGTTCGGGTCTTCGAGATCGCGCAGCGACTGCCAGTACGACTGCGCGCGGTCGGCAATCTCGGCCTGCTTGTCGATGCCGCCGTTGATGCCGCGACCCTGCTCGGCGATTTCGGCGAGGTAACGCACGCGTGCGCCGGGGATCAGCACGGTCGCGCGCGGCTCCTTCAGCGACGTGTCGAAGTGCGGCGTCCAGTCGATGCGCGAAGAAATGGGGTCAGAGTCATTTTTCCCCGGCTCGGCGATCGAAGCAGGCGAGTCGGAAAAATGACTCTGACCCCATTTCTTCGCGCGCAGCAGGCGGCACAGGTTCGTGAACATCCAGGTCACGCCCGGATCGTTGAACTGGCTCGCGATGGTCGGGTAGACCGGCACGTCCTCGTCCCTGGTCTGGAACGCGACGCGGTTGCGCTTCCACTGCTTGCGCACGTCGCGCAGCGCATCCTCGGCGCCACGCTTGTCGAACTTGTTGAGCACGACAAGCTCGGCGAAGTCGAGCATGTCGATCTTCTCGAGCTGGCTCGCCGCGCCGTAGTCGCTGGTCATCACGTACATCGGGAAGTCGACCAGATCGACGATTTCGGAATCGGACTGGCCGATGCCGGCGGTCTCGACGATGACGAGGTCGTAGCCCTGCCCTTTCAGGAACGCGACGCAGTCCTTGAGCATGACGCTGGTCGCGGCGTGCTGGCGGCGCGTCGCCATCGAGCGCATGAACACGCGATGGTTGCGCAGCGAGTTCATGCGGATGCGGTCACCGAGCAGCGCGCCGCCGGAGCGTCGACGGGTCGGGTCGACCGCGAGCACGGCGACGCGCATGGTCGGGAACGCGTGCAGGAAGCGCAGCAGGAGTTCGTCGACGACCGACGACTTGCCGGCGCCGCCGGTGCCCGTGATGCCGATCACCGGGGTCTTGCCGGCCGCGAGCTGCCATTCCTTGCGCAGGCGTTCGAGCTGGTGCTCGTCGTGGCGACCTTCCTCGATCGCGGTGAGCGCGTGGCCAACCGCGATCTCGTCGTCGATGTCGACCTTCGCCGGCGGTACGCCGGTGGACGCGTCACTGTCGATGCGCGCGAGTTGGGCGGCACGGGTGCGCTTGATCACGTCCTCGATCATCGCGACGAGGCCCATGTGCATGCCGTCGTTCGGATGGTAGATGCGCTCGACGCCGTAGGCCTGCAGCTCGCGGATCTCTTCCGGCGTGATGGTGCCGCCACCGCCGCCGAACACGCGGATGTGGCCTGCGCCGCGCTCCTTCAGCATGTCGACCATGTACTTGAAGTATTCGACGTGGCCACCCTGGTAGGACGACAGCGCGATCGCGTCGGCGTCCTCCTGCAGCGCGGCGCGCACGACGTCCTCGACCGAGCGGTTGTGGCCGAGGTGCACGACTTCGGCACCCTGCGCCTGGATCAGGCGACGCATGATGTTGATCGCGGCATCGTGGCCGTCGAACAGGCTGGCCGCAGTGACGAAGCGCAGCGGGGCTTGTTCGGGCGACGGATCGGCGGCGACGTGCTTGGCGGGTGTGCTCATGGCGTTCGGCATCGAGGACGGCTGAACGCCAATTGTAGCGCCCTGCGCGCACGGCCGCCCCTTGCCGCCGGGCGGCATGTCGAGCGCCATGCGCGGACGCGGTCGATCGTGGCGGATCAGCCGCGCCGGAGCACGATGTCGTGGCCTTCGCGGCGACTCACGAAGCCGCTGACATGGCCGTGCTCATCGCGCTGGAAAATGCGCCGGACGCGCGGTTGGCCAGGCGTGAACAGCACGTCGCGCAGTTCGGCCTTGAGCTCGACCGGTTTGCCACCCTCAGCCGTACCGGTGAGTACGTCGCCGTGCCGTTCGATGCGATAGACGAAATCTCCGGCGCTGTAGCGGCCGACGTATTCGTCGAGCGTGGTGGCCGGCAGCGCGACCGCGGGCGGGTCGTCCTGCGCCGCCATCGTCTGGCTCGAAATCATCTTCCAGCCACCAGGTTCCCTCATCCAGACTTCGGTGGAGAGATAACGGGCGTGCAGGGTCTGGCCGTGGAACTGCACGGTCGACACGTCCGTGAACGAAGTGACCGCGACGTCGCCGTGCATTTCCACCTTGAGGCTTTCCTGCTTCAACGTGTTCGAGGTTCCTTTCGCCGACGGCTGCGCGCCGCCGACGATGTCCTGCTTGCTGGCCATTTCGCCGCTCTCGTTCATGAAGACGACGCGATCGTCGAGATAGCGCGCCAGCGTTGCCGCGTCGCCGCTGGCTGACGCGTCGGAGAATTCCTGCGACTGATGCCGGATCGTGGCGAGGTCATCCGTCGTTGCGAGTGCTGCAGACGGCAGCGATATCGACAGCAGCAAGGCGAGCACGAAACGCGACATCGGCATGAAGGACTTCCGGTTGGGGATATCCGGTCAGCATCGCGATGCACATGGCCAGGGCATGTGCCGCTCGTCATGAGCCGGGCGCGCTGCGAGACGGAGCGACGGATTCCTGCGCTGGCCCGCCGGTGGCCCTGGCGTATCCGGGGCCGAATCGGAGTGGGCCGGAGCATGAACCCCGCACCCTGCAGGCACTCGCCGACGTCGGAACCGTTACGATTCCGTCATTCGGGAACCGGAACCCACCAACCCGTGCGAACCCAAACCGGCGACGAGACGCCACGCGCGTACCGCTTCGGCGAGTATCGAATCGATCCGGCCGCGCGCGAGCTGCGGCGGAACGACCGCTTGCTGTCGCTGCCGCGCCGCGTGTTCGACGGTCTCGCCTATCTCGTCGAACACCGCGAGCGCGCGGTCGGGCACGACGAACTGATCTCCGCCCTGTGGGGACGCGTCGATGTCGCCAATGCACAGGTCAGCCAGTTGATCATGCAAGTGCGCCGAGCGGTGGGCGACGAGAGCCACACGCAACACAGCGTGCGCACGATCGCCGGCTTCGGCTATCGCTGGGTGGTGCCGACCGAGAGCATCAGCGAGGCCACCGATCCGCCCGACGCGAAAGGCGCTTCACCTGCGGCCGCAGCCGAGGCCGCGCCGAGCGATGCGGCGGTCGTGCCGCCGGCAGATCGCGACGCGCCATCGCGCAGGCCGCTCGCGCGCCGTCTCTCCGGCACGGTGCAGCTTCTGCTCCTGCTGGTCGCAGCCGCCCTGCTTGCGACGGCATGGCGGATGTTCGTGCCGCGATCGTTGGCGAACGCATCGGGCGAAGCCGTTGTCGTGCTGCCGTTCGACATCGACGCGCCGGAGGACGTCGACGCCGACTGGGTGCGGCTCGGCGTGATGGACCTGGTCGCCGGACGCTTGCGCCGTGCCGGCCTGCCGGTGCCGCCGAGCGATGGCGTCGTCGCTGCGGTGCACGCGAGCGCGGCGCTTCCGGAGGCCGAGCGCGCCGACACTCTCCGCCGCACGCTTGGCGCCAACCTGCTCATACATGGCGTAGCCACCCACGCGAAAGACGGTTGGACGATCGAGCTGACCGCAGACGCAGCCGACGACGCGCGCCGTCGCGTCGACGCAGGACCGAACGCGCTCGTCGACACCGCCGTGCGTGCCTCCGACCTGCTGCTGGCCGCGCTCGGACGCCACCCGACCGACGAGGCGATCGCCGATGCGCCGCTGGAGGAACGTCTTCAGCGCGCACGCGCCGCCGTGCTCGCGAACCAGCTCGAGACCGCGCGGGCGATCGTGGAAGGCGCGCCGGATGCGATGCGCAAGGCGCCGGAATTGCGCTATGAACTCGCGCGCGTCGAGTTCCATGCTGGCCAGCTCGATCGTGCCGAGACGATCACGAATCTCGTTCTGGCGGATCCCGCCACCATGGCGATACCGCGCCTGCATGCGAGAGCCCTGCGCATGCGCGGCTGGATCGGACTCGGCAAGGATCAAGGCTGGGCCGCCACGGCGGCTTCGTTCGACGCGTCCGTGAGGGCACTGGACGGGCTGCGCGCGCCAGGCGAACTCGGCACGGCCTTGGCCGAACGCGGCGTCGCGCGCGTGATGCTGCACCGACTCGACGAGGCGGCGCTCGACCTGGGCCAGGCGCGCGCGCAGCTGGAGATCGCCGGCGACCGCCAGGGCCTCGGCGAGATGAACAACTACCTCGGCCACCTCGAACTCGCGCGCCTGCGCGTCGGCGACGCCCTGCCGTACTTCCGAACCGCTGCCGATATCGCCGAGTCGTTCGGCGCAATCAATCCGTTGCGCTACAACCTGAGCGCGGTGTTGCAGACGCAGATGCGCCTGTTGCAGTGGCCCGACGCCCTGGTGACCGGCGAGCGCCTGTGGGCGCTGCGCGATCGGCTGGAGAATGCCGGCCTGCGTGCAGCGAGCGAGGGTTACTACGCCATCGCGCTGGTGGGGAGCGGACGCCATGCCCAGGCCGAGAACGTGCTCGCTCCGTATGCCGTCGACGCGCAGCCTGCGTTCGCCGCGGAGTACCTTCGATTCGCCCTGCTCGCGCGCGCCGAACTCGCGGCGCAGCGCGCACGGCACAGGGAAACGCTCGCGGCCACCGTGCGTGCACTCGAAATCTGGCCACCCGAGGCGGATACCGATGCGGAGGCGCGCGCGCGCGTCGAGCTGCTGCGGCAGCGCGCTTCGATTGCATTGGGTGAGCCGGTCGAGGCGCACATCGGCGCGCTCGAGCCGAAGGCCGGGCCCGGTATCGCCGTACTCGATCTCGTCGCGCGTGCGGAATGGGCGGCGGCCGATCGTCGCGACACGGAAGCGGATGCACTGTTCCGCGAGGCCCTGGCGACCGCAGAGGCGCAAGGCGTGCCCGACATGCTGGTGCTGGCGACCACCGCCGCCGTGCCGTGGCTGCTCGCGCACGGGCGCATGCAGGAAGCGGCAGCGCGCAGCGGACGCATCGGCGTCTGGGCGGAACGCGACTTCGACAGCGCCATGCTGCAGGCTGCCGTCTTCCATGCCGCGCACGAAACGGAAGCGTGGTCGCGCGCGCTGCGCCAGGCCCAGCGATTGGCCGGCGAACGATCGATCCCGCCGAACCTCCTGACACCGCCGGCGGATGCTGCCGGCCATCAGGGCGCTTCACCCTGATGCGGGACGCATCCGCAAAGCGTCTGCTTCCCTTGATTTGAATCGGTTTGCAGACGGATTCGAATGCGTTCGGAACGACTTTGCCGCACCCGGCCGCTACGTTCGATGCCTGCGGGGCCGGCGGCACCGCTCCGGCGCGCCGGCGGATTTCCTGGCGTTCTTCGAACAGGCTCCCCCATGCTCATCAGCTCCTGCCGACGCCGCTCCCTCGTTCTGGCCCTGGCGGTCGCCCTCGCCCCGCCCGTCGCCGGAGCGGCAACGATCACGGTGACGACCACGACCGATGGCTCCGTGCCGGGTGAATGCACGCTGCGCGATGCGACGATCGCCGCGAACACCAACACGGCGACCGCGGCCTGCAGTGCAGGCGACGTCGGCAACGACGACATCGTGTTCGCGCCTGGCGTGAGCGGCACGATCGCGCTGACCGGCGGGCAGATGGCGATCTCCGACAAGGTCACCGTCATCGGCCCCGGAGCGGATGCGCTGACGATCGATGCGCAGGGCCAATCGCGCATCTTCGACATCGCCGGCGACCAGACGACATCCTACGAAACGACGCTCTCGGGCATGACCTTGACCGGCGGCCGCACGACGGCGGATGGCGAGAACGGTGGCGCAGTGCGCAGCCTGTCCGCTTTTCACCTCGTCGATTCGATCGTCACCGGCAATTCCACGGCCGGCCAGAACAGCGTCGGCGGCGGGCTGTTCATGGCGACAACCACGGACCTCACGCGCAGTCGGATCACCAGCAACTGGACCGAAGGATACGGCGGTCTTGCCGGCGGCGTGATGGTCGCGTTCGGAAGCGCCAACGTCGTCGACAGCACGATCGCGGACAACTGGACCGAAGGAAGTACCAGCGGGGGCGGCGGCATCGTGGTGTTCTGGGGCTGGTTCGACGCGACGTTCATCAACAGCACGATCTCGGGCAATGAGACGTGGGGCGACAGCAGCCAGGCCGCCGGCCTCGCCGCCGGTGGCAGTGCATTCCTGATCAACAGCACGGTATCGGGCAACCATACGCTGGGCAACAACGCCGGCGGCGGCTTCATCGACGGCGCCGCGATGAGCGTCACCGGCAACGTCACGCTGACCAACAGCACGGTCGTCGACAACACCTCGCTGTCCGCTGGCGGTGTCGCCATCGCCATCGGCGCGAATCCCGGCACCGGAATCATCACGGCCACCAACAGCCTGATCGTGTCGACGACGGCACAGGCAAGCGCGCTGTGCAGCAAGCCGCTGGATGCCGCCGCCAGCACGCATGACTTCGCCACCGACGCGAGCTGCGGCACCGATGCGCTCATCGGCGGTGCGCCGATCGCCGCGCACGCATTGGCGCTGACTCCGCTCTCCGACAACGGCGGACCGACGCAGACGCATGCGCTGCTTTCCGGCAGCGCGGCGATCGACGCCGGCGACGAAGGAGCCTGCGCCGCTGCACCGGTCGACAATCTCGACCAGCGCGGCCAGCCGCGGCCGCAGGACGGCGATGCCGACGGCAACGCGGCGTGCGACGTCGGCGCCTACGAGGCGAGCGATCCGGACCGGATCTTCCGCGACGGCTTCGACGTGCCCGCGTAGTGCATCGCGTATTGCGGCTGCACGAGTCGTCCGGGCCTGCCCGGACGGCTTCTTCGCGGTCGCGACGATGCGATCAACCCGACGGATCGTGCGGGAGCGGCGGCGCGCGCAACGCGACCGGCGTCGACTGCACGATCGCGCTGGTCGTGTTGCCGTGCACGAGCAATTCGTCGAGCACGGCTTCGAGCAGCTCCACGCGCCCGACCAACACCTTCATGATGAAGCAGTCCTCGCCGGTGACGCGGTGGCATTCGACGATTTCCGGGATCGCCTTGACGAGTTCGGCGATCGCCAGGAGGTGTCCGGGCATCGGTCGGACGCGCACGTACGCGGTGATGCCGAGGCCGAGCGCGGCCTGATCGAGGTCGAGCCGTGCGCCGCGGATCACGCCAGCTTCGTGCAGGCGCTGCACGCGCTCCGTCACCGCCGGCGCCGACATGCCGACGCGGCGCGCGAGTTCGCTCATCGGCAGGCGTGGATCATCGACGAGCAGGCGCAGGATCGCGAGATTGGTCGCATCGAGGAGCTCGCTTGGCTTGTCGAAGGAATTACGGGACATTTTCTTTCGCATCATAGAAAATTCGCGCAGAAAAACTGGATTGTCGCATTCACCGAGCCGGCAACGCCTTCGACAATAGCACCCTGCACTGTCGAAAGGTGTTCGCCATGAACGAAGGCTTCTCCACCCATTCTCCAGCAGACCTCCGACGCACGCCGCCCGAGTTGTATTTCGCCGCGAGCGCGGTCTTCCACTACCTCGGCCCGGCCTGCGCGGTGCTGCTGTTCGCCTATGTGCCACCGCTCGGCGTGGCCTGGCTGCGCATCGCGGTCGCGGCGATCGCGTTCGCGCTGTGGCGGCGCCCGTGGCGCGTGCTGCGTACCGCATCACCCGTGCAACGTCGCCTGTTGCTCGCGATGGGCCTCGTGCTCGCGTCGATGAACTCGGTGTTCTATCTCGCGATCGACCGGCTGCCGCTCGCCACGGTCGGCGCGATCGAGTTCCTCGCACCGATCCTGATCGCGCTGGTCGGCCTGCGCGACCGGCGCAACCTGGTCGCGCTGGCGATGGCAGTCGCGGGTGCGTCGATGCTGACACGCGTCCACTTCGAGGGCGGCGCGTTCGGCTACGTGCTCGCATTCGCGAACTGCGCGCTGTTCGGCGCCTACCTCGTGATCGGGCATGCGCTCGCACGCGACGGCGGTGCCGCCGGCATCGATCGCCTGGGCGCGGCGATGCTCATCGCGCTGCTGGTCGCTGCGCCGATCGGCGTGCGCGATGCGCTGCCGGCGCTGTCCGATGCGCACCTGCTCGCGGCAGCCGTGGGCGTGGGCCTGTGTTCATCGGTCGTCCCGTACGTGTTCGACCAGCTCGCGATGGCGCGCCTGCCGCGCGCGTCGTTCGCGCTTCTGATGGCGCTGATGCCGGTGTGCGCGGTCGCGATCGGTGCACTGGTGCTGCGGCAGGTTCCAGGGCCGGTCGAATGGGCCGGCATCGCGCTCGTCATCGCCGGTGTGCGCCTGCATCGCAGCGTGGACATCGCGAACTCGACCTTATCCAGCCTGCAGGAGCCGACGCCATGAGTACAGCGCATGAAGGGGGTTGTCTGTGCGGAGCGGTCCGCTATCGCGTCAACGCGGCTGCGACCGCACTGACCCATTGCCACTGCAGCACGTGTCGCCACGCGCTCGGTGCGCCGTCGGCGGCGTGGGCGATCTTTCCGCGCGCGGCGTTCGCGTTCATTGCCGGAGCGCCGGCGCGCTTTGCGTCGTCGCCGAAAGTCGTGCGCACGTTCTGCAGCCGTTGCGGCACGTCGCTGACGTGGCAGCATGAGGACCGGCCGCTGACGATCGATGTCACCAGCGCGACGCTCGACGATGCCGACGCGTTCGCGCCGACGCGCGAGATCTGGGTCGGCGAAAAGCTTGCCTGGCAGACACTCGATCCTGCGCTGCCGCACTATCCGCGCAGCAGCACCGATTCGCAGGCCATCGCGTACTGAAGCATCGTCACGCGAAACCGAACGGCAGGTTCGGCGAAGACACGACGCGATCGCCGACCACTTCGCCGCGCAGGAAGCGCAGGCCCGCGTCGATCACGCCGGCATCGTCGACGATGCGGTGGTGGCCGAGCCCGGTCGTCGTCAGCAGGCGTGCATCGAGCCAGTGGCGCGCATAACGCTCGCCTTCGGCCCACGGCACTTCGCGATCGGCGAGGTCGTGCACGATCAATGCGGGACGCGCGATCGAGGGTGCCTTGAGGTGTGCCTGCAGGCTCGCGACGCGCAACGGGTGGTGTGCTTCGTATTCGTCGAACAGGTGCGCGCTCAACCGTTCGGCAAGACCGACGAAGCGGCCGAAACGCGATGCGGCATCGATGGGATCGGCTGCCGGAGCGATCAGGATCACGCGCGAAGCCGGCAGGCCGTCGGCGAGCGCCAGCATCGCGGCCGCACCACCGAGCGAATGACCGATCACCGCGGCGCAGTCGCCGTGACGCGCGGCGACCGCGGCGAGCACCGTCGTAAAATCCGGCAAGGTCGAGCGACGGCCGCTGCTGCGCCCATGCCCGACCTGGTCGAAGCCGACCACCGCGTAGCCCGCCGCGCGCAGCGGCGCGATCCACGGCAGGAAGCGCGTGGCGTGGCTCGACCATCCATGCGAGAGCAGCACATGGGGCTGGGTCGATGGGTCGCCCCAGGTGTACGTGCTGACCTGCTCGCCACCGACTGCGAGCGAGCCGAGTTGCGCGCCGCCGATGTCGGTGGCGAGGGCGCGGCGACGCGTGATCGAAAGCGGCGTGCAGAACAGGCGATAGGCGCGATGCAAGGTCGCACTCGGGCGCAGCCAGCTGCCGAACGCGAAGCCTGTGCGCAGCAGGAGCATGCGGATATTACGAACGATCGTGCTATTTCTGCCGGCGACGACGGTGGTCATGACGGGACCTCGATGGTTGATCAGGGGGAATAGGCGGCGAACAGGCGCTCGATCGCGCGCTCGGCCTGCGCGCGCGCGAGCTTGGGATCGAACAGACGGGTGTCGTGATGCAATGCGAGCGCGATGCCGAAGATCTCGAACGAGATCTGCCGCGGATCGGTGTCGGCGCGCAGTTCGCCGCTGTCGATCGCCATCTGCGTCGCACGCGCCGTGTCGCTTCGCCAACGTTGCACGCGCGCGACGACCGCATCGTGCAAAGGCCCGGGGCATGAATCGTATTCGCTGATCGCCGACATCACGAGGCAACCATGCTGGTTTTCACGCACCCAATCGAACCAGCCGTCGATGATTGCACGCAGGCGCACGAGGCCGCGCGGCTTTCGCAAGGCTGGTATCAATACGAATTCGCCGAAGCGCCGGCCGCCTTCGTCGAGCACGGCGAGCTGCAGGTCCTCGCGCGAACCGAAGTGCGCGAACACGCCGCTCTTGGACATGCCGACCGCCTGCGCGAGATCGCCGATCGACAAGCCCTCGAGACCGGCACGGCTCGCGATCGCGTAAGCGCGATCGATGATGAGTTCGCGCGTCGCGGCGCCCTTGCTGCTGACAGGCTGGCTGCTCATGCCGAGAAAATAGTACGATCGTTCGTGTTTTTCAAGTCCTGCCGCAGACGGCCGCTCTGCCACTGTCGCCGCTCGGCAGGCGGGACTACACTACGCGCCGCGTTCGGCCGGGTCACCTGGCATTCGGGCGTAAATCACAACCCCATCAACAACTTGCAACTCTTCCTTCGCACAGTTTCGCCATCGGCAGCTGGCATGGACGAGTGTTTTCCGCGCCGCAGGAGCAGTCATGATTTTCGAAACCGTCTCGCAGACCGGCCATGAGCAGATCGTTTTCTGCCACAGCAAGGACGCCGGCCTGAAGGCCATCATCGCGATCCACAACAGCGTGCTCGGCCCCGCCCTCGGCGGCCTGCGCATGTGGCCGTACAAGAACGAGGCGGAGGCGCTCAACGACGTGCTGCGCCTGTCGCGCGGCATGACCTACAAGAATGCGGTCGCGGGGCTCAACCTCGGCGGCGGCAAGGCCGTCATCATCGGCGACCCGAGCAAGGACAAGTCGGAAGCGCTGTTCCGCGCGTTCGGCCGCTTCGTCAACTCGCTCAACGGCCGCTACATCACGGCCGAGGACGTCGGCATCGACGTCAACGACATGGAATGGGTGTTCCGCGAGACCGAATTCGTGACCGGCGTGCACCAGGTGCACGGCGGTTCGGGCGATCCATCGCCGTTCACCGCCTACGGCACCCTGCAGGGCCTGATGGCGTCGCTCAACAAGAAGTACGGCAACGAGGACGTCGGCAAGTACAGCTATGCCGTGCAGGGCGCCGGCCACGTCGGCATGGAGTTCATCAAGCTGCTGCGCGAACAGGGCGCGAAGGTGTTCGTCACCGACATCAACAAGGAACTCGTGCAGCGCGCGGTCGACGAATTCGGCTGCACCGCGGTCGGCCTCGACGAGATCTATGACGTCGACGCCGACGTGTACAGCCCGTGCGCGCTCGGCGGCACGCTCAACGAGCAGACGATCGACCGCATCAAGGCGAAGATCGTCTGCGGCGCGGCGAACAACCAGCTCGCGACCGATTCGATCGGCGACGAGCTCACCAAGCGCGGCGTGCTGTACGCGCCGGACTACGCGGTCAATGCCGGCGGCGTGATGAACGTGTCGCTCGAGATCGACGGCTACAACCGCGAACGCGCGATGCGCATGATGCGCACGATCTACTACAACCTCTCGCGCATCTTCCAGATCGCCGAGCGTGACGGCATCGCGACCTACAAGGCCGCCGACCGCATGGCGGAAGAACGCATCAATGCGATCGGCAAGATCAAGCTGCCGACGATGGGCAACAACGGCCCGCGTTTCCTCGGCCGCATGCGCGGCCAGTAACCTGCGTTACCGGAATGCGGAAAGGGCGCCCCCGCGGCGCCTTTTTCGTTTCCGCCGCTGCGACGGCCTGCGCCCCGGCATTCATCCCGGCCGTGCAACAACGACCACCTGGAGCGGTATCATCCGTTTTCGCCCTCCCCGGAGCCTGGACGACGCATGCGCCCTTTCCCCCTCGGTGAAGAACTCGATCTGCTGCGCGAGAGCGTGCGTGCGTTCGCGGACAAGGAAATCGCTCCGCGCGCGGACCTGATCGACCGCGACAACGCATTCCCGGCCGACCTCTGGGCCAAGCTCGGCGACATGGGCCTGCTCGGCGTCACCGTGTCGGCCGACTACGGCGGATCGGAGCTCGGCTACCTCGCGCATGTCGTCGCGATGGAGGAGATCTCGCGCGCGTCGGGTTCGGTCGGCCTTTCCTACGGTGCGCATTCGAACCTGTGCATCAACAACATCTTCCACAACGCGAGCGAGGCGCAGAAGCAGGCGTACCTGCCGAAGCTCTGCAGCGGCGAATACGTCGGCGCGCTGGCGATGAGCGAACCCGGCGCCGGTTCCGACGTGGTCGGCTCGATGACCTGCCGCGCCGAGCTGCATGGCGACACCTGGGTCGCGAACGGTTCGAAGATGTGGATCACCAACGGTCCCGACGCGGACGTGCTGCTCGTGTACATGCGCACCGCACACCGCCCCGCGGGTTCGCGCTGCATGACCGCCTTCATCGTCGAGAAGGGCATGAAGGGCTTCTCGACCGCGCAGAAACTCGACAAGCTCGGCATGCGCGGCAGCAATACCTGCGAGCTGGTGTTCGACAACTGCGAGATTCCCGATGCGAACCGCGTCGGCGAGGTCAACGAAGGCGTGCGCGTGCTGATGAGCGGCCTCGACACCGAGCGCCTGGTGCTCTCGGGCGGGCCGATCGGCCTGATGCAGGCGGCCATCGATGCCGCCCTGCCCTACGTGCGCGAACGCAAGCAGTTCAACGCACCGATCGGCACCTTCGGCCTGATGCAGGGCAAGATCGCCGACATGTACACCGCGCTGCAGTCGTCGCGCGCCTATGCCTATCTCGTTGCGCAGAACTACGACGCGGGTACGAAGTCGCGCATCGATCCCGCCTCGTGCCTGCTGCATGCCTCGCAGAGCGCGGTGCAGGTCGCGCTCGAGGCGATCCAGGCCCTCGGCGGCAACGGCTACATCAACGAGTACCCGGCCGGGCGCATCCTGCGCGACGCGAAACTCTACGAGATCGGCGCCGGAACCAACGAAATCCGCCGCATGCTGATCGGTCGCGAGCTGTTCCACGGCAAGTCCTAGCCTCGGTCCGGCGATTTCGGGAGCGGGTGTTCCAACACTCCGCCCAACGGAGTAGTCTGCAAGTCGTCCACCGAAGGGGGCGGGCGTGGGCAGAGCGGACGACAACCCGCAATTCGGCTCGATCGAGGTCCGCGACACCGCGCCGACCTGGAAGGTGCTCGTGGCCGACGACGAGCCCGAGGTGCACGACGTCACGCGCCTCGTGCTCGGCAGCTTCCGTTTCGCGGACCGCCGGCTCGAATTCCTGAGCGCCTACAGCGCGTCCGAAGCGCGCGCACTGCTCGAGCAGCATCCGGACATCGCGGTGCTGCTGCTCGACGTCGTGATGGAGTCCGAGCAGGCCGGCCTTGCCCTCGTGCGCAGCATCCGCGAAGACCTCGGCAATCCGTTCGTGCGCATCGTGCTGCGCACCGGCCAGGCCGGACAGGCTCCGGAGCAGAAGTCATCGCGGCGTACGACATCAACGACTACAAGGAAAAGACCGAGCTGACGGCGTCACGCCTCGCGACGACGATGTATTCGGCATTGCGTGCATACCGCGACATGCGTGCGATCGAGGCACATCGGATCGGCCTCGAGAACGTCATCCGCAGTTCGGCGCAGATCTTCGCGCGACGCAATTCGCGCGAATTCGCCAACGCCGTGCTCGACCAGCTGGTGGAACTGGTCGGTCTCGAGCGCGGCGCGCTCTACTGCACGATCGACCGACGCCGCGAAGCGCAGCCGGAACACTTCCGCATCAGCGCGACGAGCGGCGAATACCGCGCGCTGCAGCACGACAACGCCGACGAGGCCTTGCCGCCGGCGATCGCCGCCACGCTGCACAACGCCTATCGCGACAAGCGCCACCAGTTCGACCGCGACCACTACGTGCTGCATTTCATCGACAGCCACCAGACTGAAAGCCTGCTGTTCGTCGGCGAGACCTGGCACCTGTCACCGCTCGACTACAAGCTGGTCGAGCTCTTCTGCACCAATGTCTCGATCGCATTCGACAACCTGCATCTCAATGACGAACTGCTGTCGTCGCAGCTTGAAATGGTCTACCTGCTGGCCGGCGCCGCCGAGACGCGTTCGCAGGAGACCGCCAACCACGTGCATCGCGTCGGCCTGCTCGCCGAGATGCT
>Ga0207639_10000873_pt1 | contig 20462 bp, 16 predicted proteins | sample KBSCornC32_FD_184299 | JGI IMG/M metagenome (GOLD analysis project Ga0207639, IMG submission 184299) | Corn rhizosphere microbial communities from Kellogg Biological Station, Michigan, USA - KBS Corn C3-2 (SPAdes) (version 2) | ecosystem: Host-associated > Plants > Roots > Rhizosphere > Soil ...
GCGGACTGGTTCCGGCCCCACCGTTGCCGACGCTGTTGTTGCCGAGCGTGGCTGCGGTGTTGCCGATGCCGGCGCCCGCCGTGGTATTCGGTGCGACGATGATCGATCCGTTGATCGTGACCGTGCCCGTGGCGCGGATCACCAAGCCGCTCGGCACCGTCAGGTTGCCGGTGATCGTGAGATTGGTGAATTGCAGGGTGTTCGCCGGCGGCGAACTCGTCCAGTCGGCGGTCCCGATCGTGCCGACACCGTCGGAGCCGTCGCCGTAGGCATTCGCCGAACCGGCCGGACCCTGCGGGCCGGTGGGGCCGTTCGCGCCGACCGCACCTTGGGGGCCGATCGCGCCCGTCGCACCTGTCGCACCGGTTGCGCCCGTCGCGCCGGCAGGACCGATCGGACCCGTCGCACCTTGCGCACCCGCCGGACCGATCGCGCCGGTCGCGCCCTGCGCGCCAGCCGGCCCGACTGCGCCCGTCGCACCCGCCGGGCCGATCGGACCCGTGGCGCCTTGCGCACCCTCTGGACCTATCGCACCGGTGGCGCCCGTGGCACCTGCGGGACCAATCGCTCCTGCTGCACCCGTGGCGCCGGCGGGACCAATCGCTCCTGCTGCACCCGTGGCGCCGGCGGGACCGATCGCTCCCGCAGGACCTGTCGCTCCCTGCGGTCCGGCCGGACCCGGGTCACCCGTTGCACCGGTCGCGCCTTGCGCACCGGCAGCACCAACGGGACCTTGTGCTCCGGTTGCGCCGGCGGGACCCGCCGGACCCGTCGGTCCAGGATTCAGCGAATACTGCGCGACCGGAGTCGCCGTGACCGGCTGGCGTCCGGAGAGCGCTTCCTCGTTCGCGAGCGTCGTGCCGACCTTGATCTCGAGCCAGTACTGCGTGCCGTTGAACACCGCGCCGAAATCGAGATCGGTCGTGAACAGGCCGTCGATGACCTGGATCGATTGCTGGATCGGCAAGGCACCGACGACCACCGCGCCGCCGGTTTCGGCGTCATAGAGCGTGAAGGTGAACTGGTAGGTGCCGTTCGCGAGCGATCCGCTCGCATTGAGTCGCCCCTGGTAGGTGAAGGCCGACGATTGCGCGGCAAACGGCGCCGCGAACGCGTCGTGCGACGCGCAGCAGAACAGGACCGCGGCGAGCGCCGCGGGCAAATGGCGTTTGATCATTTCAGCACCCCTCGAATCCGCTGAAGAACAACTGGTCCGGACGATCGACGATCGCGGCCGGCATGAAGCCGGCGACGACCGCATAGGTTGGTCCGCTCGAATACCCCGGTGCGGGCTGGCCGACACTGCCGACGAGCCTGTAACACGCGTTGCGCAGCGAACCGCCGCCGGCGCTGACGCGATGGAAGTCGATGCGGTAGGTCGGTGTCGTGCCCGCGCGGCTGTCGGGTGACGGTGCGGCGAGCAGTGCCGCGAGCGCCGCGAGCGCGAGCACGGGCGCGCGCAGGCGTGCTCGCCTGCGCGAAGTACAGTTTTCCATCGATTCCCCCTGTGGATTCGATCGTCGCGGAGTATACGTCGTTCGCGCGTGGTTTCGACTGTCCCGATGCTGACGGGCGGTGCGCATGCGGTGTCCCGCAGGATGCGCGCTCAGCCGCCGACGTCGAGGCGTTGCAGGTCCTCGTCGGACAAGTGCAGTCGCACCGCGCCCGCGAGCTCGTCGACCTGTGCCGCGCTGGTCGCGCTCGCGATCGGCGCGCTGATGCCGGGGCGTGCGATGAGCCAGGCCAGCGCGACCTGCGCAGGCGTGGCGTCGTGGCGGCGCGCGACATCGTCGAGGGCCGCGAGCACGCGCAGGCCATGGCCGTTGAGGTACTTGCCGACGGCACCGGCGCGCGCGGCGCTCTTGCCGAGGTCCGCTTCGCTGCGGTACTTGCCGCTGAGGAAGCCGCTCGCGAGCGCGTAGTAGCAGACCACGCCGACCTGTTCGCGCAGGACCAGCGGTTCGAGTTCCGTTTCGTAGCCCTTGCGCGCGATCAGGTTGTATTCGGGCTGCAGCGCTTCGTAGCGCGGCAAGCCGTGCTGCGCGCTGACCGCGAGCGCTTCCGCGAAGCGCGTCGCGCTGTAGTTCGACGCACCGATCGCGCGCACCTTGCCGGCCTCGATCAGGCGCGCGAACGCGCCGAGCGTGTCGGCGAGCGGGACGTCCGCGTCGTCCTCGTGGGCGAAATAGAGGTCGATCGTGTCGACGCCCAGCCGGCGCAGCGATTCGTCGGCGGCCGCGGCGATGTTCGCGGGCGACAGGCCGCGCCGCGGCGACCATTTGGCGACCTTGGTCGCGAGCGTGACCTGCGCGCGCTTGCCGCTGCGCGCAAGCCATTCACCGATGATCGTTTCCGATTCGCCACCGTGATTGCCGGGCACCCATGCGGGATAGACATCGGCGGTGTCGACCAGGTCGAGGCCGGCATCGACGAACGCATCGAGCACGGCGAACGATGCGGCCTTGTCCGCGCTCCAGCCGAACACGTTGCCGCCGAGCGCAAGCGGGGCGACCGAGAGGCCGGAGCGGCCGAGGGGGCGTCGATTCATCGGGTGCGGCTCCAGGGCAGGGAAGGCCACTTGCGTGTCACGCGTGGATCCTACGGTGTTCGCCGCGCCCGCACATCCTCCGCCTCGCGCACCCGGCCTAGGCGAGGCCGATTGCCTTCGCGAGCAGGCATGCACCCGTGGCGACGAGCACGACGCCGATCGCGCGTGCGATGCGCTCGCCGGACGGCGCGAGACGCTCGGCGGTGATCGCCGCGGTGACCAGCGCCATCGCGCGCAGGTCCATCACGCCGACGACGAGCAGCACCGCGGTCGTTCCGGCGCAGCAGTGGCAGCAGTGCATGCCGAGGCGCAGGCCGTGCCGCCATGCGCCGCGCGCGTCCGCGGCGAGCGTGCAGGCGCAGGCCGACGCTGCGCGACAGCACGCGAGGTGATGCGCCTTCCAACGGCTGAACTGCAACACGCCGGCGATCGTCACGACTGCGCCGATCGCCAGCGGCACGCAGCGTGCCGCCGCCGGTGATCGCATCGCAAGCGTGGTCACCACGATGCCGAGCGCAAGTGCGGTGATGCCACACGCGGTCCAGACCACGAAGTACGCGGCACCGACGAGCGCGGTGAGGCGGTCGCTTCGCGCCGCGCCCATGCCGCCGCCGAGCGCGTCGCGATAACGACGCAGCATCGGCAGCAGCGACGGCAGCATCATCGCCATCATCATGACAAGCCACATGCCGAGGAAGGACGCGGCGAAACCGGCCCATCCCTGGCCTGGCATGCGCATCCATGCCATCGACATCGACCAGCCGCCCGGCATCGGCATCGCCTGCATGCCCGACATCGAAGCGCCGGTGGCGAGCGTCGCCGCCACGCTGGCGGCGAACAGCAGGGTCGATGCGGCGAACAGGCGGCGATGCGCAGCAGGAATCGAATGCATGGCGGACTCCGATCGGCAGCGCGATTCAGCGCGTCGCGTATTCGTCGTGGCGCTGCCACCACACGCCGGTCTCGTTGCGCCCGAGCGGCGCACGATCGAGCCACTGGTACATGCCCCACAGCCCGTCGAGCCCGCGCGAGTAGGTGGAATAGGTGTGATGGACGACACCGTCCGCGAGCACGAATGCGCTCAGGCCCGGGCGATCGCGCGTATAGGTGGCGACGTCGGTGCCGGTCGTCGCCGCGATCTGCGCGACCGGGCCCTCGTCGCCGCGCAACTGCCATTGCTGCACGGTCTTGCCGGCGAGCGGTGGCTGCATCGGCGCTTCGCGGCGGTAGTTGTATTCGATGCCGCCCTCGCGTTGCTGCTGCTCGCTGAACGCGATGCCGAAGTCGTCGTTGAAGTCGCCGCCGAAGGACGATGCCCACGGAAACGACCAGCCCATGCGCCGCTTGAACGCTGCGAGCTTCGCGATCGGCGCGCGCGACACCGCGGTCAACGCGACGTCGTGGTTCTCCAGGTGCACCGCGAAGCCGTCGAAGCCGTCGGCGATCGACGAGCAGGACGGACAGCCGGCGTTGTAGTCGGGGCCGAACATGAAGTGGTAGACGAGCAACTGGGAGTGCCCGCGGAACAGGTCCGCCAGCGTGGCGCTGCCGGTGTCGGTGTCGAATCGATACGTCTTGTCGACGCGCACCCACGGCAGCGCCTGTCGCTGCCGGGCGAGTTCGTCGCTGCGCCGGACGAGGTCCTTCTCCGCATCGAGCAGTTCGAGGCGTGCTGCCAGCCATTGCTTGCGTGTTGCGATCGTGTGCTTGGTCATCGTCGTTCTCCTGTCTGGATGGATCGGGTGTGCTGGTCCCGATGTAGATTAGGAGGGCGACTTCGAATGAAGGGAGTGACAAGTGTGGCGCGATTGAGGAAGCCGCTCCGATGGATTCGCTGATCACCGCCGCGGCCCGCGCGCTCGCGGCGGGCGATCCGCTCGGCGCGCTGAAGCGCGTCGCCCTGCGCGACGATGCGCCGGCGCTCGCATTGCGCGGCATCGCGATGGCGCAGCTCGGCGATCTCGTTCGCGCGAAGACGCTGCTGCGCAGCGCGGCGCGCGCATTCGGTGCGAAGGAGGCGCTCGCGCGAGCGCGTTGCGTCGTCGCCGAGGCCGAGATCGCGCTCGTGTCGCGCGACCTCGGCTGGCCGGCGAAAGCACTCGACGCCGCGCGCGCGACGCTCGAGGCGCATGGCGATCGCGCGAATGCCGCGCATGCGCGCTATCTGCAGGTGCGCCGCCTGCTGCTGGTCGGTCGCCTCGACGAGGCCGAGCGGGCGCTCGCCGGACTCGATCCCGCCGCATTGCCCGCCGCATCGCGCGCGGCGCACGAACTCGTCGTCGCCGGGATCGCGATCCGGCGCCTGCAGACCACGCTCGCGCGCGCGGCGCTCGATCGGGCCGCGTACGCCGCCCGCGTGGCGGGCATTCCGGCGCTGCGCGCGGAAATCGAAAACGCCTGCGCAACGCTCGAAGCACCGGCTGCACGCAGGATCGCGCGCGGCGCAGAGCGGCTGCTGCGGCTCGACGAGGTCGAAGCGCTGCTCGCGTCGAGCGCGCTCGTCGTCGACGCATGCCGCAATGCCATGCGCCAGTCCCGCATGGTGATTTCGCTCGCGCGACGCCCGGTGTTGTTCGCGCTCGCACGCGCGCTGGCCGAGGCGTGGCCCGCCGATGTCGCGAGGGACGTCCTCATCGCGCACGCGTTCCGCGCGCGGATCGTCGACGAATCGCATCGCGCGCGCCTGCGCGTCGAGCTCGGCCGGCTGCGCGCGATGATCCGCCCGCTCGCCAACGTGAGTGCGACGGCGCGCGGGTTCGCGCTGGTGCCGCGCGATGCACGCGAGGTCGTCGTGCTCGCGCAACCCGTCGACGCGGCGCACGCGGCCGTGCTCGCATTCCTCGCCGACGGCGAGTCGTGGTCGAGCTCGGCCCTCGCGCTCGCGCTCGGCACCAGCCAGCGCAACGTCCAGCGTGCGCTCGGTACGCTCGCGGCGTCCGGCAAGGTGCAGTCGTTCGGACACGGTCGCGCGCGCCGCTGGATGACACCCCCCACGGTGGGATTCACGACGACCTTGTTACTCCCCTCGCCGCTGGCGAGCGGCTAATGTCCCGTCCCACACGCAGCGCGAAGACGAGGATGGACACATGAAACGATCCGCCGCGGAAATCCTCCGCGAATACGGCCCTTTCCCCGGCGTCGAGAGCGTCGGCGGCGTGACCTGGGACGGGCACGACGTCTGGTTCGCCGGCGGCGGCACGTTGCTCGCGATTGATCCGGCCAGCGGCGAGACGTCGCGCGCGATCGATGTCGCGGCGCACGCCGGAACCGCGTTCGACGGCACGCACCTGTTCCAGATTGCCGAGGCGCGCATCCAGAAGATCGATCCGGCCAGCGGGCGCGTGCTTGCGACGATCCCGGCGCCCGGCGGCGGTGGCGACTCGGGACTCGCATGGGCCGAAGGAACGCTGTGGGTGGGACACTATCGCGAACGCAGGATCTACCAGGTCGAACCCGAGAGCGGGGCGATCCTGCGCACGATCGAGTCGAACCGCTTCGTCACCGGCGTCACCTGGGTCGACGGCGAACTCTGGCACGCGACCTGGGAAGGCGAGGAAAGCGAATTGCGGCGCATCGCTCCGCAGACGGGCGAGGTGCTGGAGTGCGTCGAGATGCCATCGGGCGTCGGCATCTCGGGACTCGAATCCGATGGTGGCGAACGGTTCTTCTGCGGTGGCGGCAACAGCGGCAAGGTCAGGGCCGTGCGCCGACCGCGATCCGCGGTCTCGTAGGCTGGGCGCCCGAAGTTCGACCGGCTTGCCGGGCGGCGCTGCGCGTCCGGCCTGCGTCGCGCTTGCGACGCGGTTACGACAGGACGTTCGGGCGCTTGGCGCCGGCGAAGCGATGCGCCCAGTAGGCCTCGTCGAGGCGGCTGATGCTGACCGACTTGCCGGTCGAGGGCGAATGGATGAAACGGCCTTCGCCGAGGTAGATGCCGACATGTGAAACGCGCTTGCCGCGGATCTTGAAGAAGACGAGATCGCCGACCTTCATGTCCGTGCGCGCGACGTTGTTGCCGTAGCGGTACTGGCTGGCCGAGTCCGACGGCAGGTCGGCGCCGACGCTCTTGCTGAAGACGTAACGGACGAAGCCGCTGCAGTCGAAGCCGGATTTCGGATCGCGCCCGCCGCGACGATAGCGGATGTTCTGCAGGGTCATCGAGAAGTCGGCGAGCAGCTTGCGCAGGTGCGAGCCGCCGGTCACCGGGTTCACTGCGCCGGAGGCGGCGTCGAGGAGCGTGGGACGGGTCGAAGCATCGAGTTCGAAGGTTCCCGAAGCCGGCAGCGCGGTCGAGGCGATCGCCGAGCCCGCGTCCATGCGCCACGCGCCAAGGTCGATTCCGGGCGCGGTCGCGGCCATGACCTGGGCGCCCTGTATCGCCGAAAAAGCGAGAAGAATCAGGGCTGTCATTCGCTGGAATGGCATGCGGCGGCGCTCCGGAATTGCAGACAAGAGGGCACGCCGTCGTCCAAGCCCACCCCCGTGGAAGAGCCACGGTAGCAAAGGATTTTTCCGGAGTTGTTTGGCTGGCGTTAAGAAAAGCGCCGCGAGGGCGAATTTCTGCGACGCAGTTCCGCTTCCGACTGCGACCGGGCCGGCAGACGGGGGGCGTCTTTCCGCGTCTAGACGAGCAATGCGCGGCGCGCGGCAGGCAGGATCTCGTCGGTCCACAGCGCGTACTGCGCGGCGGAGGGATGCAGGCCGTCGCCGACCAGCATGGCCTGCGCGTCGCCGGCATCGCGCGATGCGGCCGTCACGTCGACGAAGGCGACGCCGCCCGTCGTGGCGACCGCGCGTGCGGCCGCATTGAAGGCATCGATGTCGACGCCGATCCGGCGCGTATCGCGATCGCGCGCAAAGCGCGTGACGCCCCAGTCCGGGATCGACACGACCACCACCCCGCGCGCACCCGTGCGTGCGAGGTCGCAGGCACGCGCGAGCAGGAGCGCGAACTCGTCGCGATAGTTTTCGAGTGCGCGCCCGCGGTACTGGTTGTTGACACCGATCAACAGCGTGACGAGATCGTACGGCGGAGCGAGGGTCGCGACATCCATCGCGGCGGAGAGCTCATCGGTGGTCCAGCCGGTGCGTGCGACGACGAGCGGCTCGGCGACGCTCACGCCGAGCGCACCGAGCCGCCGCGCGAGTTGCGCCGGCCAGCGCTCGTCCGCGTCGACGCCCTCGCCGATCGTGTAGGAATCGCCGAGGGCGAGGAAGGTCGCAGCGACGTGGTCGGTCATGGGGCTCCGCGAGACGGTTGCGGCATTCGGCCGGAGGGGGCGAAGTGTGCCACGCAGCCGTGCGACACACTGTTGCAGTGCGCTGCTCCCACGACTCGCTCGAGTCGTGGCGGTCTCAGGCGACGCGACGTTTCGCGTCGGTGCGTTCGGCCGTGCGCTCCAGCTGCCGCTCGATGCGCGCGAGCGCATCGGCGAGCACACCCGGCTCGGGCAGCAGGGTCAGGCGGAAATGGTTGCGCGCGGCGATGTTGAAGCTCGATCCCGGCACCAGGATGATGTGTTCGTGTTCGAGCAGGTCGAGCGCGAATTCGGCATCGTCGAAGCCGGGCAGGCGCTCGCGATCGACGCCGGGGAACGCGTACAGCGCGCCCTGCGGCGCGACCATCTGCAGGAATCCGCTGCGCGCGACCGCATCGACGACCGCGTTGCGCGCGGCGTGCAGGCGCCCGCCCGGGCGCGTCAATGCACCGATCTCGTTCGGTCCTTCCAGCGCGGGCTTGATCGCCCATTGTGCGGTCACGTTGCTGCACAGGCGCAGGCTCGCGAGCAGGTCGAGCGCGCGCACGAGATCCTGCACGCGCTTCTCGCTGCCGGTCAGGGACAACCAGCCGACGCGATAACCGCAGGCGAGGTGCACCTTCGACAGGCCGCCGTAGCTGATGCACGGCGTGTCGCCGGCGAGCGGCGCGAGCGGGGTGAATGTGGCGCCGTCGTACAGCACACTGTCGTAGATCTCGTCGCACAGCAGGATCAGGCCGTGCCGGCGTGCGACGTCGACGAGGGCGACGAGCAACGCGCGCGGGTACACCGCGCCGGTCGGGTTGTTCGGATTGATGATGACGAGCGCGCGCGTGCGCGGCGTGATCAGGGCCTCGATCTCGGCCGGATCGGGCAGGTGCGCGCGCTCGGGCGGGCATGGGTAGTGCAGCGGCACGCCGCCGTTGAGGCGCGTCGCCGCGGTCCACAGCGGATAGTCGGGCGCCGGAACGAGCACTTCGTCGCCGGCGTCGAGCAAGGCGCGCAGGCTGAGGTCGATCAGCTCGCTCACGCCATTGCCGATGAACACGTGTTCGGCCTTCGCCTCGGCACCGTTGCGGCGGTGCTGCGCAGCGACCGCCTCGCGCGCTTCGAGCAGGCCCTGCTGGTGGCAATACGCTTCGCTCTTCGGCAACGCGGTCGAGATCGCATCGCGCAGGTGCTGCGGCACGCGGAAGCCGAACAGGCCCGGGTTGCCGATGTGCAGGCGCAGGATGCTGCGGCCTTCGGCCTCGATTTCGTGCGCGCGCCGGCTCAGCGGACCGCGGATGTCGTAGCGCACCTCGTCGAGCCGGCGGCTGACCGCGACCGTTGGATTTCCCATCGTCCCTTCCCACCCTGTCTGGATCGTCGCCGATCCTAGCAGCGCATTTGCTGCACCGCACGCGAACCCCGCACGGAATGCGCATTTGCCTGCAAAAGGCCATGATTTGCGCGCTCGGGCATGCCTGCAGCCGATGCCTCGCCGCGATCCGCGTCGCGATCCATCTCCCCATTGAACGGTGCAGCCCACTAGAATCCTCCGATGCCGTCTCCCGAACTCGAACAGCGCCTCGCCCGTATCGGCTGGCGCGCGCAGGCGTTGCCTTCCGACGCGGACGAGGTCGGTACCGTCGCGCGCGTGGTCGCGCAGCACCGCGCCGGGTACCAGCTGCACGACGGCGTCGACGTGTACAACGCGCAGCCGGCCGCGCGCTTCCTCAAGCGCGAACTCGACCCGACCGAGCGCCCTGCGGTCGGCGACTTCGTGCTGGTCGCCGCGGGCAAGCCACCGACGATCGAACGCATCCTGCCGCGACGCACCGAGCTCAAGCGCGGCGCCGCCGGCGAAAGCCACCAGCGACAGCTGATCGCGACCAATATCGATACCGTGTTAGTGCTGAGCGGGCTCGACGGCGACCTCAATCCCGCGCGGCTCGAGCGCTACCTGCTGCTCGTGCAGGGCAGTGGCGCCGCGCCGGTGCTGGTGCTGACCAAGGCCGATCGCAGCGACGCGGCCGACGCGACCGTCGCCGAGCTCGCGCAACGCATCGTCGGCGTCGAGATCCATGCGGTGAACGCGAAGTCGCCGGACAGCATCGCGCCGCTGCTCGCGTACCTCGGGCCGGGACATACCGCCGTGCTGGTCGGCTCGTCCGGTGCCGGCAAGTCGACGCTCACCAACACGCTGCTCGGCGAACAGCGCCAGGCGACCAATGCTGTGCGCGAACACGACAGCCGCGGTCGTCACACCACGACGCATCGCGCACTGATCCTGCTGCCGAGCGGCGGTTGCCTCATCGACACGCCCGGCATGCGCGAACTCAAGCTGACCGGCGAGGAACAGCTCGACCTCGGCCAGTTCTCCGACATCGATGACCTCGCGCAAGCGTGCCGCTTCGGCGATTGCGCGCACGGCCGCGAACCCGGCTGCGCGGTGCAGGCCGCGCTCGCCGACGGCCGCCTCGATCCCGAGCGCTGGCGCAACTACCTCAAGCTGCGCGACGAACTCGCCGCGACCGCCGACTCGCTCGAAGCGCAGATGCGCAAGAAGAGCGAGGCGCGCGTGCTGACCAAGGCGCTCGGCAAGCGCCTCAACGAGAAATACGGCCGCCATTGAGGTGCGGGCGGATCGGGCCCCCAGGGACGATCCCTCTCCTGTGGGAGCGCCGGAAGGCGCGATGCTGTTCGGCACCAAGCCGTAGCATCGCGCCTTGCCGCTTCGCAGGGCTAGGGCACCGTCGTGCCGCTCGCGCGCACCATGAACGCACCCGGCAGGACCACGTACATCGGATCGTCATTGCGGATGCCGAACGGCGCCGCTGCGAGATCGTCGATCGTGGCGGCGATGTCCGGTGCGTAGAAGAACCAGGAATCGTGGCCGGACGCGCCGGTGTCGACGCGCGCCGGCCTGTCCGCGCCGCCATCGAGCTTCGCGCTGGCGCCGACGAAGAAGCCGCCGTGTACCCAGGTCGGCGAGATGTCGACGTCGTAGAACACGTCGTTGAAGACGTTCGGTGTCGCGGGCACGCTTGCGACCACGTGCGCATTGCGCGGATCGCCGTCGTCGTCGTCGTCCTCGAGCAGCCAGAACGTGACGGGCCCGTTCGCGAGCGACGGAAACGTCGGGCCGAACGCAACCGAGATGCGCGTGATGACCTCGCCGCCCGGCGCCGCGCTGAAATAGTTGCCCCACAGCATGTCCGGGTCGAATGTCGACGGCGGCCCCTGGTTGGTGTCGCCGTCGCCGTCGTCGTAGGCGTGCACGACCGGTTGCGCCGCGGTGGCGCCGTCGAAGCCGTCCTTGAACACGACGTCGCTTGGCGGTTGCTGCACCTCGAATGCGCCGATGTCGGCCGCCGCGCCGGAGACACGCGCGAACCCCGCGCCGCGCTGGTCGAACTCGAGCGTGCCCGGATTCGCGCCCGCGTCGATCGCGAAGCTGCCGGCGCCGAGCGCATGCGTGCGCGTCGGTCCGCCGTTGAGTGCGAGCGGCAACAGTTGCGGATTCGCGTTGAGCGTATCGGGCGGCAGCGTGATCGATGCGTCGGCGACGACGATGAGATTGTTCGCGCCGGTCATCGCGAGCGCCGCATCGCTGCCGAGGTCGGGCGAATGCGTCGCGCCGACCATGACGAGGTTCGACGCGATGATCGAACTCTGCGCGTCCAGCACGCCGCTGCTGTCGTAGATGCCGTCGAGGCGGAACATCACGCCGCCCGCGCCGTCGCCCGCGATGTTGTAGGCGACCGTGCTGTTGGAAAGGTACAGCGGTCGCGCGCTGGCGATGCCACCACCGTGCAGGGCGGCGTTGCCCGAGAACGTACTGTTCGTCACCGTGAGGTGCGTGTCCTGCGGCGGTGGCGGATCGCCGTACACGCTGAACACCGCCTTGTAGACGCCGCCGCCGTCACCGTCGGCGCTGTTGCCGTCGATCGTCGAGCCGCTGATCGTGGCGACGCCGCGCACGTAGACACCACCCCCATTCGCGTCCTGGCCGGACAGCGTCGCTTCGATCGTGTTGCCCGAGATCGTGCTGTCGACGAGTTCGAGGGCGCCGCGCGAGTACAGGCCGCCGCCGACCGTGGCGTAGCCGTCGTAGAGCGCATACGGCGCCGTGACCGAATTGCCGCTGATCGTGCTGCGGACCAGGGTTGCGCCGTCGCTCGCGTAGGCGCCGCCGCCCACGGCCGCGCTGTGCACGCCGGTCGCGACGACGCTCGAGTTCGTGATCGTGCTGTCGGTCATCTGCAGTGTGGTCACGTCGACCGCGCCACCGAATACGAGGTGATAGGTGCCGCCGGAGTGGCAGTTCGTCACCGCGACGCGGTTCAGCGCGACGGTGCCGCCGAAGCCCTCGATGCAGGCGGCGAGGCTGCCGCCGTAGCTGCCGTTCGCGATCGTGAGATCGTTCGCGGTGAACGTGCCCTGGTCGCCCGAGAAACCGCCGACGACGAGCACCTGCGACTGCCCGCCGGCCTCGATCGTCAATGCATCGCGGCCCGGTCCCTGCAGGGTCACGTCGTAAAGCTGGTGATCGCCGAGCGCACTCGTGTCGAGCGGGCCCTGGGTGAGCGTGATCGTGCTGCAGGTCAATGCGCCGAGATCGACGACGTCGCCTTCCGCGGCGCCCGCGAGCACGACGCGCAGGCTGCCTGCGCTGCCGTCATCGAGACAATTGGTGACCGGCAGCGTGTTGCCGCGCGGCGCGTGCGGACGGCTCGATGCGTGCTGCGCGCGGACCGGTTGCCGGCGCATGTCCAGCCGCAGCGCATAGCGCGGTGTCGGCGCGAACGTGGCGGGTGGCAGCGCAGCGGCGGGGGCAAGCGATGCGCCGACAACGAGTGCACCCGCGAGGGCGGCGGCGAGTGGTGCGCGACGGGGCGTGCGGAAGCCTGGAAGCATCTGGATCTCCAGTATCGGAATGAATGCATTCCCCTTCCCCCGTCCTGCATCCTAGCAGGGCTGTCTGTTATGGTGGCCGCGGTCGCACGGACACGCGGTGGACATGGCGTCGAGCGAGAAGCCTGACCTGTATGCGGAACTGGACCGGCGCCTGGTCGAGGCGACGCGCGGCATCCGTCTGCTCGATTCGGTCAGCTGGCCGGCTGCGGTCGAAGTGGGGTTCGTGGCGGCGTGGAAGGCCGGTACCGCGAAGCTGCCCGAGATCACCTATCCGCGCGTCGACTTCGGCGCGACGCGCGCGGCGCTCGACCAGATCGGCGCCGCGGCCGATCCCGCGCATCCGCTCGGCGACTACATCCGGCGCACCGCGGAATCGTGGCGTGTCGCGACCGAATTGCTCGAGGCGATGGGTACGCCGGCGATCACCGCGCATTCGGCCAAGCTGTACGGCCTGCCGGCGGATCGCGTGCCGGGTGCGACCCTGACCAATGTCGACGCCGCGCAGCACTTCATCGCGATCGCCGACGAATACAACAGCGGCGCGCCGCTCGACGAGATCGAGACGCAGATTCCGGCCGAACTGCTGCGCATCGAGCTCAAGCAGCGCCTCGACGGTTTCTTCGGCGTGGATGCGATCAAGGTCGAGGTCGATCCCGACCTCATCGCGAAGGCCGCCGCCGGCGCGACGCGCATCCGCCTGCGCTCGGCGACGACGTTCTCGAACTACGACCGCGACCAGCTGCTCGCGCATGAAGCGTTCGTGCATTCGCTGACCGCGCTGAACGGCCGTGCGCAGCCGCGCCTGAAGTCGCTCGCGCGCTCGTCGCCGCGCATCACCGCGACGCAGGAAGGCCTCGCCGTGTTCGCCGAACTGATGTCCGGTTCGATCGACATCGCGCGCATGAAGCGCATCAGCCTGCGCATCCTCGGCATCGACATGGCGATCCGCGGCGCCGACTTCATCGAGGTGTTCCGCTTCTTCATGGATGCCGGGCAGAGCGAGAACGACAGTTTCACCTCCGCACAGCGCGTGTTCCGCGGCGCGCCGGTCGGCGGTGGCGCTGCATTCACCAAGGACGCGGTGTACCTGCGCGGCCTGCTGTCGGTGCACACGTTCTTCCGCTGGGCGCTGAAGAACCAGCGCATGGCGCTGTGTCGCAACCTGTTCGCCGGCAAGCTCGCGCTGCACGACGTGCTCGCGCTGGAGTCGTACTTCGACAACGGCTACATCGCGCAACCGCGCTACCTGCCGCCGTGGGTGCAGCATGCGCACGGGCTCGCCGGCATGCTCGCGTTCTCGTTGTTCGCCAACCGCATCCGCCTCGATCACGTCGAAGCCGAGGACCTCGTGCTCGGTCTGTGAGGTGGCGCGCGGTCGTCAGTCGCACAGGTCGATCGGTGATGGCGGCAGGCCGGCGCGCGCGCGTTCGTGCATGCGCGCATAGGCGCGTTCGAGTGCACGCACGCTCGCCTCGGTGTCCCACAGGCGTGCGCTCGCGCGTCGTTCGAGCAGGCCTGCCTTCAATGCGGCGAGGCGGTCCGGTGCCCGCAGCAACGCGTCGAGCGTCGCCGCATAGCCCGCCACGTCGTGCGTTACGAGTTCGGGCAGGTCGACCGCGTGCAGCAGGCTTGCCGCGACGCGCGCATCGAAGGTGCGACCGCACAGGGTCAGCAGCGGTACCCCCATCCACAACGCGTCGGAGGCGGTCGTGTGCGACGTGCACGGGGTCGTGTCGAGCGCGATATCGGCGAGCGCGAGCCGCGCAAGGTGTTCGGCCTGCGGACGGCGCGGCGCGAATACGATGCGCGCGGGATCGACACCGGCACGCGTGGCGGCCTGCACCAGGTTCGCGCGCGCCCAGCGGTTGTCGTCGACCAGCCACAGCACGAGGCGAGGATGGCGCGTCATCGCCTGCATCCAGACGTCCCACAGCAGCGGACCAAGCTTCCATGACTGGTTGAACGAACACGCGACCAGCGCATCCGCGGGCAGGCCGTGCTGCGCGCGCGTGGTCGCCGCGCCGACCTCGCGCCGGCGGTCGTTCGGCTGGTAGCAGCCGGGCAGGCGCACGATCGCTTCGCTGAATTCGGCGTCGCTGCCGCGCGGCGTCACGTAGCGGTCGCCGATGATGTAGTCGGCGTAGTCGCCCATCGTGCCCGGGTGGCCGAGGTAGTTGACGATGACCGGCGCCGGGCGCAGTGCGAGCAATCCCTGGCAAGCGCCGCGGGTGTGGCCGTTGAGGTCGACCAGGAGATCGATGCGGTCGTCGCGCATGCGCGCGGCGAGACGTGTCGGCGACCACTGCGTGGCATCGATGAAGTGCTCGCAGGCGGCGGCGATGCGGGACGCGAGCGGGCTGCCGTCGCCCGGCAGCAGGGCATAGGCGAACACTTCGAAACGCGTGCGGTCGTGCCGTTCGAGCAACTCGACGAGCAGGCGTGCGGTCGCATGGTCGCGGAAGTCGGCGGAGACGTAGCCGATGCGCAGGCGCGCGCCGTCGTGCGGTGCGAACGCGGGCGCCGCTGCCGTCACCTCGACGCGCAGCGCGCTTTGCGCGCGGATGTAGTGTTCGGCGATGCGCCGGAAGCTGGCGGCGGACAGGTCGAGGCCGACCCACTGCGTGGCGTAGCCGGCGACGCGTCCGCTTTCGAGGCGCGCGACGAGTTCCGCCTCCGGTGCTGCCAGTGCCTGCCATGCCGCCATGCGACGCAGGCAGAACACGAGGTTGCCGAGCGACCAGGTGTCGTCCGGGCGCAGCGCATGCGCACGCGCATAGGCGAGCGCGGCCTGCTCGTAGTCGGCGCGCCGGTCGAGGATCAGCGCCTGGCCGAAGATCGCGTCGAAGCAGCGCGCGTCGCGCGCGAGCGCCTGCGCGTAGCAGGCCAGCGCACCATCGTCGTCACCGGCCTGCGCGCTCGCGGTGCCGCGCCAGGCGAGCATCTGCGCCGACTGCGCGAAGTCGCCATCGACCTGGTCGAACGCGGCCAGCGCGGCGCGGCCTTCGCCGGCATGCAGGCGACACTGGCCGAGGCCGAGCCAGGCGCCACCCAGCGACGGCTGCAGGCGCACGGCTTGTTCGAACAGCGCCGCAGCAGGGTGGAAGCGTCGCGCCAGCAGCAGCAGCGCGCCGAGCTCGAGCGCGGCACGCGCGAACTGCGGATCGCCGGCGAGGGCGAAGCGATGGCAGATCTGCGCGTCGACAGGCCTGCGCTCGCGCGCGCGCTCCAATCCCAGATGATAGGCCTCGATCGCGAGCGCGCCGGGCGCCGGCTGCACCACCTGCATCAGCGCTTGCGCCTCGTCGCGCAGGTTGCGCGCGCGCAGGTTCGCGATCAGCGCGGCGGCCGCATCCGCGCGGATGGCGACGAGCCCGCCGAGTTCGCGCGCTGCCGCCTGCGCGGCAACGTCGTCGGCCGCGGCGTGCGCGACGTCGATCAGCAGCAGCAAGATGCGTTCACGTTCCTGCGGCAGCGCGTCGTGTGCAGCGCGGACTGCGGCCGTTGCCTCGGCGAAGCGGCGCTCGCGTGCCAGCGATGAAACCGCTTCGACGAGAGCCGGGAACGAGAGGGGCGACGACACGTGCGAGCAGGTCCGCGGTGGCGAGGCGGACATTGTAAGCTGCGCCGCTTGTGCGGATGGCTGGCCTGGGTTCTGATGGTGCACTGCTTCCACGCGAGGACATCGGCCATGCATTCGTACCTGCCCGCCCTGCTGTTGCTTCCCGCCATGCAGGGCCTGCATGCGGCGCCGACATCGGCGCAGATGATCGAACCGCTGCTGCCGCGCATGACCGCGGTGCGGCGCGACCTGCACGAGCATCCAGAATTGAGCAATCGCGAAGTGCGCACGTCGAAACTCGTCGCCGACGAATTGAAGAAACTCGGCCTCGATGTGCGTGCCGGCATCGCGCATACGGGCGTCGTCGCCATCCTGAAGGGCGGCAGGCCGGGACCGAAGCTGGCGATCCGCGCCGACATGGATGCGCTGCCGGTGACCGAAGAGGTCGACCTGCCGTTCGCGTCGAAGGCGAAGGGCGACTACCTCGGCAAGCAGGTCGGCGTGATGCACGCCTGCGGCCACGACGCACACACCGCGATGCTGCTCGGCATCGCGGCCGCGCTCGCGAAGCTGCGCAAGGACCTGCCCGGTGAAGTGATGTTCGTGTTCCAGCCGGCCGAGGAGGGTCCGCCAGCCGGCGAGGAGGGCGGTGCGCCGCTGATGGTCAAGGACGGCGTGTTCAAGGATTTCAAGCCGGATGCGGTGTTCGGCATGCACGTGGTCAGCGGCTATGCGGTCGGCAATGTCGCGGTGCGCGCCGGCGGCGAAATGGCGAGTTCGGATACGTTCCGCATCACCGTGCATGGCCGCCAGAGCCACGGTGCGATGCCGTGGAAGGGCGTCGACGCGATCGTCACCGCGGCCGAGATCGTGACGCATGCGCAGACCATCGTCAGCCGCCAGCTCGACATCAACAAGGACCCGGCCGTCGTCACGTTCGGCGTGTTCAACGGTGGCCAGCGCTTCAACATCGTGTCCGATACCGCGCATCTCGAGGGTACCGTGCGCGCATTCGACGAGGGCATGCGCCAGCAGGCGCTGGCGAGCCTGAAGAACATCGCCGAGCACGTCGCCGCCGCGAACGGTGCCACGGTCGATGCCGAAATCCCGGCGACCGCCGGCAACCCGGTCAACAGCAACGATCCGGCGCTCACCGCGCGCGTGCGCGCGAGCCTCGAAGCCGCCTTGGGCAAGGCGCACGTCGAGGACGCGCAGCGCTGGACCGCGTCCGAGGACTTCCCGTGGCTCGCGCTCGGCGTGCCGGCGCCGAGCGTGTATTTCTTCGTCGGCTCGACGCCGGCCGGGCAGGACCCCGCGAGTGCGCCGACCAACCATTCGCCGAAGTTCTTCCTCGACGAGGGTGCGCTCGCGGTCGGCAGCACCGCGATGCTGCAGGCGGCCCTCGACTACCTCGGCTATTCGGGCTGAGCAATGCCGAATGGACCCGGGCGACCAGGCACAGGGGCGGCGGCCGCTCGCGGCCGCGCGCCCGGACGCAGCACCGCGCATGTCGAGCGAGTCGGTGACGAGTGCGGTGCTATAGTCCTTCGCTCGTTCCCTGCGCGTTCGCGACATCGTCCATGTCGACCATCGAAGAACTGAAGAAAGCCGCCCTCGACTATCACCGCAAGGCACCGTTCGGGAAGATCAAGGTCACCCCGACCAAGCCCGTCGTCACGCAGCGTGAACTCTCGCTCGCCTATTCGCCCGGCGTCGCCGCCGCGTGCGAGGAGATCGTGCGCGATCCGGCTGAAGTCGCCACGCTGACCGCGCGCAGCAACCTCGTCGCGGTGATCACCAACGGCACCGCCGTGCTCGGCCTCGGCAACATCGGCCCGCTCGCGGCGAAGCCCGTCATGGAAGGCAAGGGCGTGCTGTTCCAGAAGTTCGCCGGCGTCGACGTGTTCGACCTCGAGATCGCCGAGAACGATCCCGACAAGCTCGTCGAAATCATCGCCAGCCTCGAGCCGAGCTTCGGCGGCATCAACCTCGAGGACATCAAGGCGCCGGAGTGCTTCGAGGTCGAGCGCAAGTTGCGCGAGCGCATGAAGATCCCGGTGTTCCACGACGACCAGCATGGCACCGCGATCATCGTCGGTGCGGCGCTGGTCAATGCGCTGCACATCGCCGGCAAGGACATCGGCTCGATCAAGCTGGTGTCGACCGGCGCCGGTGCGGCCGGCATCGCCTGCCTCGACATGCTCGTCTCCCTCGGCGTGAAGATGGAGAACGTGTGGGTTGCCGACCGCCTCGGCGTGGTCTGGAAGGGCCGCAAGGAGGAGATGGACCCGAACAAGTGCCGCTACGCGCGCGAGACCGACGCGCGCACGGTCGACCAGATCATCGACGGTGCCGACGTGTTCCTCGGCCTGTCCGCGCCGGGCGTGCTGACCGGCGCGATGGTCGCGCGCATGGCGGCGCGGCCGATCATCTTCGCGCTGGCGAATCCGACACCGGAGATCCTGCCTGAGGAAGCGCGCGCGGCGCGCGCGGACGCGATCATCGCGACCGGGCGTTCCGACTATCCGAACCAGGTCAACAACGCGCTGTGCTTCCCGTACATCTTCCGCGGCGCACTCGATGTCGGTGCGACCACGATCAACGAAGCAATGAAGGTCGCGTGCGTGCACGCGATCGCCACGCTGGCACGACGCGAGGGCAGCGACGTCGCCGCGCGCGCGTACGGCGGCAAGACGATGTGCTTCGGTCCCGATTCGATTATTCCGCAGCCGTTCGATCCGCGCCTGATGGTCGAACTGGCGCCGGCGGTCGCGCGCGCCGCGATGGAATCGGGCGTCGCGACGCGGCCGATCGCCGACCTTCGCGCCTACACCGAGAAGCTCAACGAGTTCGTGTTCCGCACGACCCTGCTGATGAAGCCGGTGTTCACGCGCGCGCAGGCCGATCCCAAGCGCATCGCGTTCGCCGAGGGCGAGGAGGAGACGGTGCTGCGTGCGGTGCAGGCGATCGTCGACCAGGGCATCGCCAGGCCGGTGCTGATCGGTCGCCCGTCGGTGATCGAGTAGCGCATCGAGCGCCTCAGCCTGCGTATCAAGCCCGGCGTCGATTTCGAGCTGTGCAACATCGAGAGTGACCCGCGTTTCAAGGACTACTGGCAGCTCTACCACGAGCTGATGCAGCGCAACGGCGTGACGCCGGAAAGCGCCAAGCAGATCGTGCGTTCGCGCGCGACCGTGATCGGCGCCCTGATGCTCCGCCGCGACGAGATCGACGGCCTGATCTGCGGCATCGTCGGTCGTTTCCACAAGAAGCTCGGGTACCTGCGCGGCATCATTCCGCTCGACCCCGGGGTCAACGCGATGTCGGCGATGAGCGCGGTGTTCAACGACCGCGGCGTGTTCTTCTTCCTCGACACGCACGTCGCGCTCGACCCGGATGCGGAGCGCATCGCCGCGGCGACCGCGCAGGCGACCCTGCGCCTGAAGTATTTCGGCATCACGCCGAAGGTCGCGATCCTTTCGCATTCGAACTTCGGCAGCCACGAGGACGCGAGCTCGCTGAAGATGCGTCGCGTGGTCGAGCTGCTGCGCGAGCGCTTGCCGAAGGTCGAGATCGAAGGCGAGATGCACGCGGACACCGCGCTCAATCCCGAGGTGCGCGAGCGGCTGTTCCCGCAGTCGCGCCTGAGCGGCAGCGCGAACGTGTTCGTCTGCCCGAACCTCGATTCGGCGAACATCGCGTTCAACATGACGCGCGTGATGACCGACGGCGTGGTGATCGGCCCGATCCTGATGGGCCCTTCCAAGCCGGTGCACGTGCTGACGCCCGCAGCGACCGTGCGGCGCGTGTTCAACATGACCGCGCTCGCGGTGGTCGAGGCGCAGATCCGCGCCGCGCGCGCAGCGAGCGGCGAAGCCTAGCGTCCGATAACGCGATTGCCGCTGCGAAACGGGGTGCCGGCGCGGACTATTGCAGATAGCTCGCGCGCAGCGCTTCCAGCAGCGGATCGCGCTGGCCAAGCGGTTGGCTTGCGAGATATCCCTGGCTGATCGTCCAGATGATGATGCCGCCGAGGCCGTTCGCTTTCGCGTAGGCGCCCTTGTCGGCGAGCGACTGCGGGTCCTCGTAGCTGAGGAAATTGCAGTGCTGCGCGCCGAGGCCGGCCGGGGAAGACAGGTACGGCACGTGCGCCGTCGCATCCCACTGGCGCGCCGCGACCGAGTAGTAGCCGGCC
>Ga0207639_10000875_pt1 | contig 20410 bp, 23 predicted proteins | sample KBSCornC32_FD_184299 | JGI IMG/M metagenome (GOLD analysis project Ga0207639, IMG submission 184299) | Corn rhizosphere microbial communities from Kellogg Biological Station, Michigan, USA - KBS Corn C3-2 (SPAdes) (version 2) | ecosystem: Host-associated > Plants > Roots > Rhizosphere > Soil ...
AGGCCGAGTCCCGACGGCATCCCCGGCAACGACGACCTCGGCGCGATGTCGGCCTGGTACGTGTGGTCCGCGCTCGGCATGTATCCGCTGTTCCCCGGCCGCGCCGAACTCGTGCTCGCGAGCCCGATGTTCGAACATGCCGCGGTCCACCGCGCACCGGGCGACCTCGTCATCGATGCGCCCGGTGCGCGTTCCGATGCGCCGTACGTGCAAGCGCTGCAGGTCGACGGCCAGCCATCGACGAAGCCGTGGCTGTCCGCTGACGTCGTCTCGAAGGGCGGTCACCTGCGCTTCGAACTTGCGCGCGATCCGCAGCGCGACTGGGGCAGTGCCCGCGACGACCGTCCGCCGGCATTCATCGCTGCGCGCAAGCCCTGAGGCCGACAGCGGCACGCCAACGGCTGTACATCGGCGTGCCGCGGGGACATCGATGCGTTCGCTGGCGCCCCGGGATCGAGTCGAGGGCGAGTTGCGGAGCCGCCGTCGGCCAGTCTCAATCCTTGCGACGCGGCCGCACGATCCTGCGCCGCATGAACATACTCCGAGATCCGAGAAAGGACCCCCGCGCGGGCGACGTCGTCTGGTTCAGCTATGGCCGCCGCCGGCCCTGGCAATGCGCCGTCGTCGGTCGCATCGCCGAGGGGCGCGTCTACTACAGTCGCTCACAGGTCGGCGGTCGTACCGCCGAGAATGTCTGGATCGACCTCGACGGATGGAAGCAACGCGCACTGAATGCGCGGCTGCGGTTTCCGATCGAGGCCTATGCAGCGGGATGGGGACGGAAGTCGGCTTAGTGTCCTGTGTCCGCTCCGGGTGCCATTGCGTGTGCGGAGCCGCGCCGCCGGCGGCGAACGCGACTGCGGGGCGTTCGAGTCCGACATTGCAGGTCTACAATGTGGCTAGCCGGTCGGAACGGAGCGATCGATCATGAAGCGGTCCGGGGTATCTTTCGCCATTGTCCAACGTAAGCAACTAGCGTGGTCGGGGCTGTACTGCAAATGGTGTTCGAATCTGCGGTTCATTCGAAGTGCAGAACCTGTCGGAAGAAGATCGCATCTTCACTGACGACTTCGAACGCGCGAGCCGGGCCCCTAGCGATCCATGCCGAGCCTGCGCGTTCGCGTTGGTGCCGCTCCTGCGGCGGCTGCAGCGCTTGCCGCGAAGTTTGCAGTCGGCAAGCAGCGGAGCTGCGGCACGATCCGTGGGGCGCGCGCCGTGCTCCTTGGGGACCGCCTGTTCAGCGCACGATGCGCGTGCCGGCGCATGCTGGCGTACCCTCGATTGGCCGCTCCTATGTGTAGCGTGCTTCCAAAAGTAGAGATCACCGCGACTATGGCTTGCGGCCTGTTCGTTTCCCTCATGGGCGCTGTGCCCATGTGGTCAATTGGCCACTCGCAGGCGCGCAGCGGGGCATTTCAGTGACTGCCTCGATCCGGAAGAAGAGTGCACGCACCGCGCGCCAGGCCACACAGATTGGAATGCTCGCACCTGTGGTTGCCGGAGCGCGCATTGCCCGGATGACGGCCGCATCTGACTTCTCGCCACTGGGAACAATGAGCGTGGAAAAGGCGATGGCATTCAACGCAGCTGCGACCAGCATCGCTCTCGCTGCGGGTCAGGCCTACATGAAGTCATGGGGCGTGTTGGCGACATTCTGGATGCCCGGCCGAGGCACTTTGCTGGATCGCTCCCGCGCTGCCCAGGCGTCAATGGCGAAACTCGCTGCCGACGTCATCGAAGCGCCGGTTCGACCGATTCACAAGGTTGTACTTGCAAACTCGCGACGCTTGGGCCGGTAGGCAGCGTCGCTTGGGACATATGCGCAGTCCACGCGCACGCAATCTGAATGCCGACGTAAGGTTCGCGCCACTGCCACAAGGTGATGCACGTGGACCTGGTAGAATGCTGCATCACCCTTCCACCCGGAGCGAACGAACAGCGCTGATCCGCGAGCTGTTCGTATCCTGGTCGCATCGACCTCCCGCTTCGCGTCGGCAATCTCTTGCGCCTGATCTCGCAAGCTTCACGAGACAGGAAAACACCATGTACGCCTTTCGCACCGATCAGCGCCGATTGCGCTGTTTCGCCACGTTTGAAGCATCGGCGAGCGCCGACGACATCCGCATGCTGGTCGACGAGTCGCATCGTGCGGGCATCCATATCGAGCGCTCCGCGGACTCTCCGCTCGGCCTCGACTGGTTCGACATCTGCGCCGACGAAAACGACCTGAATACCGCCGTGGAAAACACATCAGCGGTGCTTCTCGCGCTCGATGCGGCTGCCGAGCGCGGCCTGCTGCGCGATTTCCGAATGCTTTCAGGGGCCCGCATCTCGACAGCTGGCGCCGGACGGCGGCGCTGGAAAACGTGCGGGCACTATCGGCGGCACTCACGATGAACACGAACGCGGTCGCGTGGGGAGTTGCAAGCGACCATCTCCCAGCGTGGGGAACGCTTGTCTACTTCTCCCTGCACAACGATCGCCGAGCGCGAAGCGGTTGTTTCGTCAATGGCGGCTTCAACGATGTAGCGTCTGGCGACTACTACACGCCGGAGAGCGTCGAATCGTGGCTCGAGCTACCCGCCCGCCATCATAAATTCTTTCGCGGCATGCGACCATAACTGATGCGAAGCTAGTGGGCTTCTGCGCCCTGCGACGGCGTCGCCCACTCCTCGGCGTCTAGCTCCGCGCCAACCTCAAGCCAGTGCTCGCCACTGATGATGCGCAGATCAGGCAACACGCCATTGGCAGCGAGCCGCTGAAGGCCTCTCAGCAGCGAACATACGATGCGCACAAGGCGCCGCGTACCAAGAGAGTCGTCGACGTAGATCTCCAGCCACTGCGCATCTTCCGGGGACTGCGCGGATCTTTCGGTGCGAAAGACGATCGACGGATCGTCCACCATATCCTCAAGGCGAACAGCGTTCTGACCAAGTTCTATCGTCGCGACGTGCGGCCACTTGCCGATTTCATGCGGAACATCCACGGGACTTCTCGAAATTGTCTTGCACGAAAATTCGTGGCGACAATTGCGCTGCGATAGCGCGAGGAGCTGCCGTGACGGAGTGGGAAGATATTACTCCTTGTCGCGTTAAGCCGGCATTGCGTGAGCCATCACGGCAAGGCCGATCGACCGCCCATGAACCCCGAGCCACCCATTCATACAGGTGTTGGGCATACGTTGCATCGGGCTCATCAATGATGGCGCCCTATTCGCAGGAGCCAAGCCATGAAGCATGCCATCGACCAGTTGCAGGTCAACGAACTCATCATCCAAGCGCTCGAAACCGAACGGGGCGGCATTCAAATTTATACCGCTGCAATCGCCGTTGCGGTCAACGACGATGTGCGCGAGGAGTGGAAGAAATATCTCGCGGAGACAAAGACGCACGAGCAACTTTTGCTCACCGTGTGCAAGACGCTTGACCTCGACCCTGAGGTAACGACGCCTGGACGTCAGGTTGTGGCGCACATCGGCGCTTCGCTCGTGAAGGCCATCCAGATGGCAGCCGAAGGCGGGGATGCTTCGGCCGCGCAGATCGTGGCCGCGGAGTGCGTCGTCTTGGCGGAGACGAAGGACCATTTGAATTGGGAGCTGATGGGCCAGCTATGTGAGCACGGACCGGCGTCGCTTACCAAGATCCTGAAACCGGCCTTCGACAAAGTTGAAGCTCAAGAGGATCACCACCTCTATCACACCACAGGCTGGACGCGAGAACTGTGGATCGAGACCTTGGGCATGCCGGCGGTGCTGCCGCCGCCGGAAGAAGTCAAACACGTCGAGACCGCTATCGGTGCGGCTCGCGCTCAGAACGCTCGCGAGGAGATGCTCTGAGACCCCGCATGAAGCGCCAGCGTGGCTGGCTTGCAGGTCGCCATTTCGTATTCGTTTCCGCGCTCGGCGCGATGATGCCGGAGACCGGACTTCGCCCGCACTGCGTTGTCATGCGGCACAATTCGTGGCGCGCTTGTCTGCCGCATCACGTAGGTATGCCCCAGCGGACGGTTACGAATCCATGGCAGGCGCGCGCAAAGTAAGCGGTGGGAACTTATAGCAGTTGTGTCGTTCGTCAATCACCTGCACCGTACCGGAATCGACACGGACGGCGGCGACGAGACGTTGCAAAACTGATTGATTGAATGGTGGGCCGTGATGGGATCGAACCATCGACCAATGGATTAAAAGTCCACTGCTCTACCGCTGAGCTAACGGCCCCGCTTCATTGAAAGAAACCATCGCGCGCAGCGCGATTATCACTCCCCCTCACCCGCTTGCGGGAGAGGGCAAGGGGTGAGGGCACACTGCGACACCATCGCATTCCGCGCGACCATCCGCCCCCTCTCCCGCTTGCGGGAGAGCGCAAGGGGTGAGGGCCACGTGCGCGGGTCGCGCAGTTTACCCGCGCCGCCGGCTCAGCGGTAGCGCGTCGGGTCGGCCACACCGGCGTTGCGGAAACCGTCGGCGCGCAGGCGGCAGGCGTCGCAGTGGCCGCAGGCGCGGCCGTCAGGATCGGCCTGGTAGCACGACACGGTGGCGCCGAAGTCGATGCCGAGCTCGATCCCGGCGCGCACGATGTCGGCCTTGCCCATGTCGAGCAGGGGTGCGTGGATCGCGATTCCGGCACCCTCGACGCCGGCCTTGGTGGCGACGTTGGCGAGCCGGCCGAATGCGTCAATGAAGGCCGGACGGCAATCCGGGTAGCCGGAATAGTCGACTGCGTTGACGCCGCACCAGATGTCGCGTGCGCCGAGCACCTCGGCCCAGCCGAGCGCGACCGACAGCATGATCGTGTTGCGCGCAGGCACATAGGTGACGGGGATGCCGCTGCCGCCTTCGTCGGGCACCGCGATGTCGTCGGCGGTCAGCGCGGAGCCGCCGATGCTGCGCAGATCGACGTGCACGGTCTTGTGCTCGACCGCGCCGAGTGCGAGCGCGACGTTGCGCGCGGCGGCGAGCTCGGACACGTGCCGCTGGCCGTAGTCGACGCTGAGCGCGTAGCACGCGTGGCCGCGCGCGCACGCCAGCGCGAGCGTCACCGCGGAATCCATGCCGCCGGAGACGAGCACGACGGCACGGTTGTGTTCATTGCGCATTGCATGGCTCCATTGCGGCCGAACGTCGCCCCGGGATGGTCGGAACAAATACAGCGCGGGTGCGTACGTGGTGCCCGTAGGAGCGCACCCTGTGCGCGACCGGCATCGACGTAGCGTCGTGCCTTCGCCAGTCGCGCACAGGGTGCGCTCCTACGGCTGCCAATGGCGAATCATCGACCACGACGCTCTACCGCCCCGGCTCCGCGCCCCACAGCAGCTTGTGCAACTGCAGCTGCATGCGCACCGGCAGGCGGTCGGCGAGGATCCATTCGGCGAGCTCGCGCGGCGCGAGCGAACCGTGCACGGGCGACAACAGCACCTGGCAGCGCGCGTCGAGCGCGTGTTCGCGCAGGCGCGCGACGGCCCAGTCGTAGTCGGCGCGATCGGCGAGCACGATCTTCAGCTGGTCGTGCGGCAGCAGGCGTTCGAGGTTCGACCACAGGTTGCGCGCGACCTCGCCGGAACCCGGCGCCTTCAAGTCGACGACCTTGCGCACGCGCGCATCGACATCGCCGACATCGAGCGCGCCGGACGTCTCCAGCGACACTTCGTAACCCGCGTCGCACAGGCGCGCGAGCAGGGCGAGGCAACGCTTCTGTGCAAGCGGTTCGCCGCCGGTCACGCAGACATGGCGCACGCCGTGTCCGGCGACCTCGTCGAGGATATCCTCGATCGTGCGCCAGTGGCCGCCGTGGAAGGCGTACTCGGTGTCGCACCAGGTACAGCGCAGCGGGCAGCCGGTCAGGCGCACGAACACGGTCCGCCAACCGACTGCGTCGGCTTCGCCCTGCAGGGAATGGAAGATCTCGCTGATGCGCAGCCGCTGCGGGTCCTGCGCGATGCGATCCTCGTGGCCGTCGCCGGCCGCGACGGTGCGGGCGGCGGCGGTCGTCACGGCGCCGCTCAGTGGCGGTTTTCCGTCTGCAGCGCGCGCAGGCGCCCTTGCGCGAGGCGCGCGACGGTCGTGTCCGGATACTTCTGCACGACTTCGTTGAGGGTTGCCTCGGCCTGGTCCCACTGCTTCTGCTCGTACTGGCTGTAGCCGACCTTGAGCAGCGCATCCGGCGCCTTCTGGCTGTTCGGATAGCGCTGCAGCAGGGTCTGGAACGACTCCTGCGCGATCTTGTAATTCTGCGTCACGTAGTACGACTCGCCGAGCCAGTAGTACGCGTTGCCGGTGAGATCACTGTTCGGGTACTGCTCGATGAACGTCTGGAAGCGCTTCGCCGACTCCGCGTAACGGCCATCCTTGAGCGCCGCGAACGCGTCGTTGTAGGTCGAGCCTTCGGCCGCGGGATCGACCGGCGCCGGCGGAGCCGTCTCCTTCGCAACCGGCGGTGGAGCGACATCACCCGTGGCGATCGCCGCGCGGTCCGCGTCGGTCAGCGCACCGACGTTGCGCGCGGGTTGCTGCTGCGCACGCGCGGCCGGATTGCCGAGGTCGACATCAGGCGGCTGCTCGGCCTGCGCCGCACGCCCTGTGCCCGCCGGCGGCGGAACGGCGCCAGCGCCATGTCCCTCGAGACGGCCGATGCGCGAGTCGAGGTCGGTGTATTGATCCTTGCTGCGCTGCCTCGCCTCGTCGAGCGCATGCTTGAGCTCTTCGACCTGGCCCTGCAGTGACTGCACCTGCGACTGCAGCGCCTGGTTCTGGTTGACCAGATCGACGGCGCCATTGCCCTGCCCGTTCGCCTGCTGTTCGAGGCGCTCGACGCGCTCGGCCAGCGACAGGCGCTGCTGCGCGCCGACGGGTCCTGCGAACATGACAACGGCGGCCGACAAGGCCGCCGTTGCGATCGCACTCGACTTCAAGTGCAGCATCATTCTTACTTCGCGGTGTAGACGATCTCGACGCGACGGTTCTTCGACCAGCACGACTCGTCGTGCTGGCGGCAGACCGGGTGCTCTTCGCCGTAGCTGGTCACGTTGAGCTGCGCGGACGAAGCGCCGGCGCCGCTGAGCGCGCCCTGCACCGCGTTGCCACGACGCTCGCCGAGGCCGAGGTTGTACTCGCGCGAACCGCGCTCGTCGGCGTTGCCTTCCAGCGTCACGCGCGCATCCGGGAACTGCTTGAGGAACTCGGCGTGGCAGGCGATCTGCGCCTGGAACTCCGACTTGATCTCGGTCTTGTCGAGATCGAAGTAGACGACGCGCTGACGCAGGCAGGAATCGGTGTCGAGGCTGTCACGCGTGTAACGGCCGGTGTTTTCCATGGCATGCGTTTCGGTCGACGTGGTGTCGGACGGCGGCGGCGTCGGCTTGACCTGCTTCTTCTTGCAGGCCGCAACGCCGGCGATGAGAAGGATCGAAAACGCGATACGGACAGTATTGTTCATGATGTTTCCCTTCTGAACGGGCAATAGATTGAACGCGGATTATGTTGAAGACTTGCTGACTCGAAGCGTACGCAGCCTACCCACTACCGCCGGCATCAACGTTGCCGGTAGGGTCCCCAGGCGGGTTCGCGTACATCCCCTTCGGCAAGACCCAGACGCTGACGCACCCTTCCATCGGCGGACGCCGCATACAACACGCCGCGGATGCCTTCGCTGGCGGCGTACAGCAGCATGCTTCCGTTCGGAGCGAAACTCGGGGCTTCATCCTGGCTGCCGGGCGAAACCAGGGTGTTCTGACTGGTCGCTCGGTCGAGGACCGCAATACGATACACGTTTCCGTTGCCCTGCACCATTGCAAGCTTGATGCCTTTCGCATCGACCACGCTCGGACTCGCGTTGTACTGGCCCGCGAACGTCACCCGCGTCGGCTCTCCGCCGCCGGGCGAGACCTGGTAGATCTGCGGCTTGCCGGAGCGATCCGAGGTGAAGTACAGGGTCTGGCCATCCGGCGACCAGCGCGGTTCGGTGTCGATCGCGAAATGGCGCGTGACCTGGGTGGTCTGGCGACTGGCGAGATCGAGGACGTAGATGTCCGGGTTGCCCCCCTTGGACAGGCTGACCGCGAGGCGGTTGCCATCCGGCGAGAACGCCGGCGCGCTGTTGATGCCTCGGCTGCTCGACACGACCTGGCGCGCCCCCGTACCGAGGTCCTGCACGTAGATCGCCGAGTTGCCGCTTTCGAACGAGACGTAGGCGATGCGCTTGCCGTCCTGCGACCACGACGGCGACAGCAGCGCCTCGCGCGAGCGCACGACCACCTGCGGGTTGTAGCCGTCCGAATCGGCGACCATCAGCGCATACGCCGCCTTCGGCGGATTGCCGGTCGCGGTGATGTAGGCAATGCGCGTCCAGAACGCGCCGCGCACGCCGAGGATCTTCTCGTAGACCGCATCGGCGACCTGGTGCGCGATATCGCGCAGGCCGCTGCGCTGGCCGCTGATCGTGCCGTTCGCGTGCACCTTCTGGCTCGCGACGTCGAGCAGTTCCCAATCGACGCGCAACGCCCCGCCGTCGCCATCGGACATGCGCCCGACCACGAGCCAGTCCTGCTTGAGCAGGCGCCAGGTCGCGAACTTGACTTCGCTCTGGCGCGTCGGGAACTCGACGATGTCGTTCTTCGGCAGGGTGCGGAACTGGCCGGAGCGCGCGAGGTCGGCGCGCACGATCTCGCCCGGGTTCGATTCGGGCGGCACGCTCGCGCCGTCGAAGCCGAACGGCACGACCGCGACCGGCAGCGCCGACGCGTTGCCGTTGACGATGTCGATATCGAGTTGCGCGTGCGCCGTGCCGATCGCGCAGGCGCCGACGAGGATCAACGCCACCCTACCCATGAATCCCGCGAAATTCGTCATCGGCCCTATCCGTCGTATTTGAAATTGAACTTGATGTTGCGCTGGAACACTTTCTCGTAACCCTGGTACGGCAGCGGCGCCGCCTTCATCACCGCCTGCTCGATCGAGGTGCGCGTGACCGGGTCGGCGTTGCACGGCGAACCGATCGTCACGCTGATCACGTCGCCGCCCGGGATCTGCGCGATGTTGATGCTGCAGCGAAGCCCGGTCGGTGCATTGTCCGGACGGTTCCAGTTGTTCGTCACCGCCGCCTGGATCGCCGCCGCGTAACGCGCGGTGAGGTCGTTGTCCTGGCCGCCGGCGCCGGTCGTCGCCTGCTCCGCTTCGTGCTCCGCTTCCGGCTGCGCCTGTGCGGCAGCCTTCTGGTTGCGGTCTTCCATCTGCGCCAGTGCGTCGCGCGCCTGCTTCACCTTCTTCTCCGCATCCTCGCGCTGCTTCTTGATGTCGGCGAGCTGCTTCTGCTGTTCCTCGCGCAGCTTGCGCTGCTTTTCGTCGAGCTCGACCTGCTTCTGGCGGACCTTCTCTTCCTGCTCGCGTTTTTCCTGCTCCGCCTTTTCCTGCGCGAGCGCAGCGATGCGTTCCTGGTCGACCTGGTTCTGACGCTGCAGTTCGTTGGGTGTCTGCTTCTCGGGTTTGGGCGGTTCCGGTTGCGGTTCGGGCTTGGGCGGTTCCGGCTTGGGGGGTTCGGGTTTCGGCGGCTCGGGCTTGGGCGGCGCCGGTTTCGCCGGCGTCGGCTTCTGCGCCCCGGAACGTGCCTTCGGCGCTGCCGTAGGCCCGATCAGGGTCGCCTCGATCACCGGGCCCGGCATGCTCACCGGGCGTGATTCGTGCGTCCACCACAGCCCGACCAGCAGGGCCAGGATGCATGCCACGTGCAGCGCCATCGCCAGCGCGAATGCACGCACCTTGTCGCTGAAGTTCTCCATCCGGTCAGCGGGCCCGGTTGTCCGGCGCGTCCGCCTGCACCGGCTGGCTCATCAACCCGACCTTCGGCACGCCCGCCGACTGCAGCAGCACCATCGCCTGGTAGATCTTGCCGTAGTCGGCCCGCTGGTCGCCGGCCACCAGCACCGGTACCTGCGGATTCTCCCTGACGAATGCTGAAACTTTCTTGACCAGGGTGTCGGCGTCGATCGGCTCGCGCTGCGAAGCGCCGAGCGTGAGCGACAGCTGGCCCTGCTCGTCGACGCTGACGATGGCCGGTTCCTTGTCGTTCTGGATCGCCTTCGCGGCCGACTGCGGCAGCTGGATGTCGACGCCGAGGTTCATGAGCGGAGCGGTCACCATGAAGATGATCAGCAGCACGAGCATGACGTCGATGTACGGCACGACGTTGATCTCGGCCTTGAGCTTGCGGCGCTTGCGGGATTTCAGATTCTGCATGCAGGGGATTCCAACGCGATGCGGGCCGGCGCGGGGTTCAGGCGTCGTCCACGTGCGCCTGGCGCGCGAGGATCGAGGAGAACTCCTCGACGAATGTGTCGTAGCGCATGCTGATGCGTTCGAGCCTGGTCGAGTAGCGGTTGTATGCCCACACCGCCGGGATCGCCGCGAACAGCCCCATCGCGGTCGCGATGAGCGCCTCGGAGATGCCCGGAGCGACCATCGCGATGGTCGCTTCCTTGACGTTGGCGAGGCCCTGGAACGCGATCATGATGCCCCACACGGTGCCGAACAGGCCGACGTAGGGGCTGATCGAACCGACGTTGGCGAGGAACTCGAGGCTGTGTTCGAGGCGATCGACCTCGCGCGTGGAGGCGACGCGCATCGCGCGCTGCGCACCTTCGAGCAGGGCGCGCGAGTCGACGCCACGACGCTGGCGCAGGCGCGCGAATTCGCGGAAACCCGCTTCGAAGATCGCGCCGCTGCCGGTGACGCGTTCGCCCGCGCCGGTGATGTCCTTGAACAGGCCGGCGAGGTCGGCGCCCGACCAGAAGCGCTCCTCGAATTCGTCGGCGCTCGCGTTCGCGCGGTCGATCAGCGCCTTCTTGCGGAAGATGATGAACCACGACGCGATCGAGAAGCCGATCAGGATGCCGAGCACGAGCTTGACCGGCAGGCTGGCGCCGAGGATCAGGGCGAGGACGTTCAGTTCCGAGTTCATGCAGGGACGATTTCCTGGAGCAGGTGATTCGGGATGGGACGCGGCCGGAAACTGGCCGCGTCGAGGCAGGCGATGCGCACGTCCGCTTCGACCAGCGCGGCCGCCGCGGGTTCGCGCAGCAACTGCTGGCGCACGCTGAAGCTCGCGCTGCGCAGGTTTTCGATCGCGACCGTCGCGCTCAACAGGTCGTCGAGGCGCGCCGGCGCATTGAACGCGAGCTGCATGCGGTGCACGACGAAGACGATGCCGTCGACCTCGCGCAGGCGCTGCTGGGCGATACCGAGGGAGCGGAACCACTCGCTGCGCGCCCGCTCGAGGAAATGCAGGTAGCGCGCATGATAGACGACTCCGCCCGCGTCCGTGTCTTCCCAGTACACGCGGCAGGGCCACGCGAAAGCAGGGATGAGGGCTGGGGGCCGAGGATCGGCCACCGAGCGCTCCAGCGTCATGTCGGCTGCCCGTCAGCGTCGAACAGGTCACTCGGCACCACGCCACGCGGCGGCACGAGGCCGAAATGGCGCCAGCATTTCGACGTGACCATGCGCCCGCGCGCGGTGCGCACGAGGAAGCCCTGCTGGATCAGGAACGGTTCGAGCACGTCCTCGATCGTGCCGCGCTCCTCGCTGATCGCCGCCGCCAGCGATTCGACGCCGACCGGGCCGCCGTCGAAGTTCTCGATGATCGTGGTCATCAGGCGGCGGTCGAGCGCGTCGAAGCCTTCGGCGTCGACCTTGAGCATCTCGAGCGCGGCGGCGGCGACTTCGCGCGTGATCGTGCCGCCGGCGCGGACTTCGGCGTAGTCGCGCACGCGACGCAGCAGGCGGTTCGCGATGCGCGGCGTGCCGCGCGCGCGGCACGCGATCTCGGCCGCGCCGTCCGCGTCGCAGGCGATGCCGAGGATCTTCGCCGCACGGCGCACGATCGCGGCCAGCTCCAGCGGACTGTAGAACTCGAGTCGCTGGACGATGCCGAAGCGGTCGCGCAGCGGCGCGGTCAGCAGGCCCGCGCGCGTCGTCGCCCCGATCAGGGTGAACGGCGGCAGGTCGAGCTTGATCGAGCGCGCGGCCGGGCCCTCGCCGATCATGATGTCGATCTGGAAGTCCTCCAGCGCCGGATACAGCACTTCCTCGACGATCGGCGACAGGCGATGGATCTCGTCGACGAACAGCACGTCGCGCGGCTGCAGGTTGGTCAGCAGCGCGGCGAGGTCGCCGGGGCGCTCCAGCACCGGGCCCGAGGTCGAGCGCAGGTTGACGCCGAGCTCGTTCGCGATCACGTGCGACAGGGTGGTCTTGCCGAGCCCGGGCGGACCGAAGATCAGCACGTGATCGAGCGCCTCGCTGCGGCGCTTCGCGGCTTCGATGTAGATGCCGAGTTGCTCGCGCACGACCGGCTGGCCGAGGTACTCGGCGAGCCGCTGCGGGCGGATCGTCGCCTCGACGAGATCGTCTTCGCGGCTGGCGCTGGCGGAGCTGAGGCGGTCGGTCATCGCTTGAAGGCAGGGGCGAGGGTTCGGAGGGGTGGGCGCGATTATGCGGGGTTCCGCCCTCGCGGAGGTGCGCAAAGCCATACAGCGCATGAACAGCAAGACCTGTCGACCGCGAATACCCCGGTCCTGGCGCCCTCGCCTCTCGCCCCTCCCTAGATCTCCACCTGCGTCCCGAGCTCGATCAGGCGGTTGCCGGGGATCTGGAAGAACGCGGTCGCCGGGATCGCGTTGCGCTGCATGAAGGCGAACAGCTTGTCGCGCCACAACGCCATGCCCGGCCGATCGGTCGCGACGATGCTTTCGCGGCTGAGGAAGAAGGTCGTGTCCATCATGTCGAACGGCAGGCCGCAGACGGTGACGGTCTCGAGCATGTTCGGCACGTCCGGATCCTCGGCGAAGCCGAAGCGCAGCGTGACGCGGTAGAACTCGTCGCCGAGCGACTCGACCTCGACCCGCTCGTCGTTCTCGGCGATCGGCGTATCGACCGTCTCCACCGTGAGCATCGTGTTGCGCTCGTGCAGCACCTTGTTGTGCTTGAGGTTGTGCAGCAACGCGTGCGGCACGCCTTCCTGGTTCGCGGTGAGGAACACCGCGGTGCCGGGCACGCGCAGCGGCGGATGCGCGACGATCGAGGAAATGAACGGCTCCAGCGCGAGACCGCCATGCTTGATCTCGCGCACGACCAGTTCGCGCCCGCGCCGCCAGGTCGCCATCAGGGTGAAGATCACCGTGCCGAGCACGAGCGGGAACCAGCCGCCGTGCTCGACCTTGTCCGCGTTCGCGGTGAGGAAGGCGAGGTCGACCAACAGGAACAACGTGCCGACGACGCCTACCTTCACGCGGCTCCAGTGCCACATGCGGCGGAACACGATCATGACCAGGATCGAGTCGATCGTCATCGTGCCGACCACCGCGATGCCGTAGGCGGCGCCGAGATTGTCGGACGAGCGGAAGCCGACCACGACCGCGAGGGTCAGCACCAGCAGCATGCGGTTGATCCACGGCAGGTAGATCTGCCCCATCTGCTCGTGCGAGGTGTGCTTGACCTGCATGCGCGGCAGGAAGCCGAGCTGGATCGCCTCGCGCGTGACCGAGAACGCGCCGGAGATCACCGCCTGCGAGGCGATCACGGCGGCCATCGTCGCGAGCAGCAGCATCGGCACCAGCAGCATCGGCGGCACCATCAGGAACAAGGGATTCTCGGCGGCCTTCGGATCAGCGATCAGCAGCGCGCCCTGGCCGAAGTAGTTGAGCACGAGCGCCGGCAGCACGAACCCGAACCACGACCAGCGGATCGGTCGTTTGCCGAAATGGCCCATGTCCGCGTACAGCGCCTCGGCGCCGGTGATCGCGAGGATCACCGAGCCGAGCGCGAAGAACGCGGTCCAGCGCGCCTGCACGAAGAAGTCGATCGCGTAGTACGGCGACAGCGCGCGCAGCACCGCGGGATTCTGTGCGACGTGCCAGATGCCAAGCACGGCGAGCGACAGGAACCACAGGATCATCACCGGCGCGAACACCGCGCCGACCTTGCCGGTACCGCGGTTCTGGAACGTGAACAGGCCGACGATGATCAGCGCCGACAGCGGCACGACCCAGTGCGCGAGGCCCGGCGCGAGCACTTCCATGCCCTCGACCGCGCCGAGCACCGAGATCGCCGGGGTGATCACGCCGTCGCCGAAGAACAGCGCCGCCCCGAACAGGCCGAGCACGACGATCCACCAGCGCGCACGCTGGCTGCTGCGCACGCTGCGCTGGGCGAGCGCAGTCAGCGCCATGATGCCGCCCTCGCCCTTGTTGTCGGCGCGCATGATGAAACCGGCGTACTTGACCGACACCACCAGCACGAGCGACCAGAAGATGCACGAGAGAACGCCGAGCACGTTCGCCGTTGTCGGCGGAGCGCCGTGCTCGCCGAACGTCTGCTTGATCGTGTACAGCGGGCTGGTGCCGATGTCGCCGTACACGACGCCGATCGCGCCGAGCACCATCGCGCGCATCCGCGCCCTCGTATCGCCGCCGCTGTCCTGGATCGTCATTCGATATGCCCTCAGCGCAGCGCTGCCTTGAGCGCCTTGCGGATGATTTCCTCGGCGCGATCGCCAGGTGCCGCCGCTTCGCGCACGAGGCGCATGACTTCGGCCGGCTTGTAACCGAGCGCCTGCAGCGCGATGCCCGCCTCCGCGACCGGATCGACCGTGCCGATGCTCGACCCGCTCGCCTGAACGCCGCCCGAGAGACCGTCGACGCGGTCGCGCAACTCGACCACCATGCGCTCGGCGGTCTTCTTGCCGATGCCGGGGATGCGCGTCAGCGCCGCGTGGTCGCCGGTCTGCACGAGGCGCGCGAACTCGTCGACGCTGACGCCGGACAGCACCGCGAGCGAGATCTTCGCGCCGACGCCGCTGACCTTCTGCAGCGTGCGGAACAGCGCGCGTTCGCCCTCGGTCAGGAAGCCGTACAGCGCGACCGTGTCTTCCTTGACCGCGTAGTGCGTGCACAGCGCGACCTCGCTGCCGAGCTCGGGCAGGTCGTAGATCGTCGACATCGGCGCCTCGAGTTCGTAGCCGACGCCACCGACGTCGACCACGAGCCACGGCGGCTGCTTCGCGACCAGGATGCCCTTCAGCCGACCTATCATCGACGACGCCTCCATGCACCGCGCGGGATGCCGACGCGTTGCAGGCTCGAGCGCGTGTGCGCATGCGCGAGCGCGATCGCCAGCGCATCGGCGGCGTCGGCCTGCAGCTTTCCGGACAATTGCAGCAGCAGTCCGATCATGTGCTGGACCTGGTTCTTGTCGCCGGAACCGGTGCCAACCACGGCCTGCTTGACCTCGCGCGCGGCGTATTCGTGCACGCCGACGCCGCGGCTCACGAGCGCGCAGATCGCCGCACCGCGCGCCTGCCCGAGCTTGAGTGCGGAGTCGGGATTGCGCGCCATGAAGACGCGCTCGATCGCGGCTTCCTGCGGCGCGTACTCGGCGACGATCGCGCCGATGCCGTCGAAGATGCGCTTGAGGCGGTCGGCGAAGTGGTCGTCCTCGACGAGTTTCAGCCCGACGTGGAACACATGCGTCGACCGGCCGGCCGCATCGACGTCGATGATGCCGACGCCTGTGCAACGGCTGCCCGGATCGATGCCGATGATGCGCACGGTGGAGCCGGGAGTCGGGATGGGTGATTCGGGATTCGTGACCGCCATGCTCGCCACCGCCGCGCTCGTGCGCGTGCCGCGCATGTTACGCGCTGCGGCGCGGGCATTGGTGGCGAAACGTGTCGGTGCGTGCGCAAGGGCGCTCTGCGCAATCCGCATGGGTGGCGGGATGGTTCGCGGCACGGGCGTCGGCAAGGTCGCAGATCAGCCGCGCGCAGGCGGCACGAAGCGGCCATCGCGCAGGAACGCGATCGTGAGGTCGGCGACTTCCGACGAGAACAGCAGCCCGGTGTGCGAAGCGTCGACCGTGCGGTGGTCGGTGATGCCGGGCAATTGCGTCTCCTCGACCGACACGGTGCCATCGTGCGGCGCGAGCAGCGGACCGAGCGTGACGCCGAGTCCGAACGGCAGGCGCCCGGCGATGACACCGACGCCGCGCGCACCCTTCCACGGATCGACGCCGCTGACCAGCGGATCGGCGCTGTGGCCGAGCAGCAGGCGGCCGCCGGGGAACGCGGTCAGCGCGCGCGCGACGGCGCTGCCGCGCAGCGGCGGACCAATGCAGACGATGCGTCCCTTCGGCAGATCGCGCATGCCGCGCGTCGCCTCCAGCGCGACGAGCGCGCCGAGGCTGTGGCCGACGAGGTGCACGTTGGCGCCGTCGTGCGAGCGCATGCGCTCGCGCAGTTTCGCAACCGCCGGTTCGATGCCGCGGAACACGCTCGCGTAGTCGATCGTCTCGACCGTGCAGCCGGCCTGGCGCAACCGGCGCGCGAGCGGCATCAGCGTGATGCCGCGCATCCAGATCCCGTGCAGCAGGATCACGTGGTCGCGCACGGGCGCCGCTTCGCCGGCCGGCCGCGACCGCGGCCTGGGCGGAGCTTCGCTGCGCGCGCGCACACCGGAACGGCTCATCCCGGCTTGCGCTCCGCGACGCGGATGTGCACTTCGGCGAGCTGCGCCTCCGGCACCGGCGACGGCGCGCCGGTCATGAGGCACTGCGCCGAGGTCGTCTTCGGGAACGCGATCACGTCGCGGATCGATTCCGTGCCCGCCATCAGCGCGGCGATGCGGTCGATGCCGAACGCGATGCCGCCGTGCGGCGGCGCGCCGTACTTGAGCGCGTCGAGCAGGAAGCCGAACTTGGCCTGCGCTTCCTCGGCACCGATGCCGAGCAGGTCGAACACCGCCGACTGCATCGAGGAACGGTGGATGCGGATCGAGCCGCCGCCGATCTCGTTGCCGTTCAGCACCATGTCGTAGCCGCGCGAGACGGCGGTCTTCGCGTTCGCGCGCAGGTCCGCTTCGTCGTCGACCGCGGGCGCGGTGAACGGATGGTGCAGGGCTACGTAGCGCTGCTCCTCGTCGTCCCACTCGAACATCGGGAAATCGGTGATCCACAGCGGACGCCAGGCGTTGGCGACGAGATTGAAGTCGCGGCCGGCCTTCAGGCGTACGGCGCCCATGAAGTCGCTGACCTTGTTGTAGGCGCCGGCACCGAAGAAAACCATGTCGCCGTTGCCGGCACCGACGTGCTTGAGCAGCGCGGCGAACGCGTCTTCGGCGAAGAACTTGCCGATCGGCGAATTGACCGCGCCCGCCTCGTCGATCTTGGCGTAGGCGAGGCCCTTGGCGCCGTACTTGGCGGCGTGCGCGGCGTACTCGTCGATCTGCTTGCGTGACAGCGCGGCGCCGCCCGGGATGCGCAGCGCGGCGACGCGGCCGTCGGCATCGTTCGCGGCATCGGTGAACACCTTGAACTCGCAGCCCTTCACGACCTCGGCGACATCGACGAGTTCGAGTTCGATGCGCAGGTCCGGCTTGTCCGATCCGTAGCGACGCATCGCCTCCGCCCAGGTCATGCGCGGGAACTGCGCATCGAGCTCGACAGCCATCACCTCGCGGAACACCGCGCGGATCATTTCCTCGACGGTGTCCTGCACGTCGCGCTCGGAGACCCACGCGAACTCGAGGTCGAGCTGGGTGAATTCGAGCTGGCGGTCGGCGCGCAAGGCCTCGTCGCGGAAGCAGCGCGCGATCTGGTAGTAACGGTCGAAGCCCGCCATCATGAGGATCTGCTTGAACAGCTGCGGCGACTGCGGCAGCGCGTAGAACTCGCCCGGGTGCATGCGCGCCGGCACGAGGAAGTCGCGCGCGCCTTCCGGTGTCGCCTTGGTCAGGATCGGCGTTTCGATGTCCTGGAAGCCGCGCGCATCGAGCCAGCGGCGCAGCGCCTGTACCAGCTTGATGCGCGTGCGCATCTTGCGCTGCATGTCCGGCGTGCGCAGGTCGAGGTAGCGGTACTTGAGGCGGATGTCCTCGCCCGGATTCTCGTGTGCGTGGAACGGCAGTGGCTCGGCCTTGTTGAGCAACTCGATCTTCGTCGCGACGACTTCGACCTGGCCGGTCCTGATCTTGTCGTTGACCGACTGGCGCTTGCGCACGACGCCGGTCACGCGCAGGCAGTCCTCGTAGCCGACCTGCGCCGCCGCCGCGATCACCGCGGCATTGCCGTCGGTTTTCGAATCCGGCTCCGCCACGACCTGCACGATGCCTTCGTGATCGCGCAGGTCGATGAAGCACAGGCCGCCGAGATCGCGGGCGACATCGGCCCAGCCGCACAGGGTGATGGTCTGGCCGATCAGGGCCTCGTCGACGAGGCCGCAATAATGGGTGCGCATGGAATTCCGTCGGGCGCCGTTCGGCGCGAACAAGGCGCGGAATGCTACGGAGGAAACTGCTGCACCGCAATGTGGCGGGCGCACCGCAACGGGGCGGAGGCGTCGGCCGAAAAGAAAATGCCCGCCGAAGCGGGCATTTCCGAATCATCTACCTGCCGGAATTTGCTCCTGCAATTCCGACCCCCAGGGATGTGGGAAGTGTCCATAAGCGCCGGGAGCGCTTATGGACCGGCATTCCGTCCATCCATGGACCGCCGGAATGTGCTCCTGCAATTCCGGCATTCCGTCCATCCATGGACATCATCAGCGCCAGCGACGATTGACGACGAACTCGGCCTCGCAACCCTGGTCGACCCAGATGCCGGCGCGGTTCCAGCCCCAGTTGCGGCCTTCCATGCAGCGCGCCTTGGAGATCTGCTTGGCGATCGTCACATTGCTGCCGCGGCCAGTGTCGACCTGGCACATGTTGTACTGGAAGCCATTGCTGGCGCAGCGCACGCGAATCGCCTGGTCCCAGCCCGGACCCGGCCGCCAGTCGCCGCCGCCGTTGCCGGGACGGCCGCCGTGGTGGCCGCCATCACCACCGGCCCAGCGGCGCTGCACGCGGAATACGCCTTCGCAACCCTGGTCGACCCAGATGCCAGCGCGGTTCCAGCCCCAGTTGTTACCTTCGACACAGCGGGTCTTGGAAACCTGGCTGACGAGGCGCACGTCGCTGCCGCGACCCGTATCGACCTGGCACATGTTGTACTGGTAGCCATTGCTGGCACAGCGCACGTCGATGTCGCGGTCCCATCCGGGTCCGGGCTGCCAATCGTTGTACTGGGCAGCAGCGGCGCTGCGCATCGCGACCGCGAGCGGCAATGGATCGGGCGCCGCCGCGGCAGACGCCGCGCAGACGGACAGGACAAGGGCGGTGATTCCATGGACAGGCTTGAGCATGACCTACTCCCCTACCGGTTGTGATTGGCTGATGGTGCCCGGGCAGTCTAGTCCACAAGAATGAACAGAACGCGAAGCGCCCTCAGCCGGCGCCGCCGTCCGTCTTCGCCGCGGGTGCCGGTTTGGTTTCGGTCGCCGGCGCCTTGGCTTCGCTCTTTGGCGCTTCGCTCTTCGGCGCCTCGCTCCTGGGTGGCTCGTCCTTGCCGGCGAGGTTGCGCTTGGTGTCGCCGTCCTTCTTGAAGTCGGTCTCGTACCAGCCGCCGCCCGCGAGGCGGAACGCAGGCGCACTGAGGCGCCGCTTGACCTGCGGCTTGCCGCACTCGGGACAGTCGGTCGGATCCGCGTCCGACAGTTTCTGCAGGCGGTCGAACACGGCGTGGCAGGCCGTGCATTCGAATTCGTAGATCGGCATCGGAACCTCGGTGCGGCAAGTGGCGCGGGTCCGCGACTATGCGGATATGCGGCGCCGATTCAAGTCCCGCGGGAGTCAGTCGGCGACGAAACCGACCCGGCGATGGCTGCCGTCGCAATACGGCTTGTTGCGCGACTGGCCGCAACGGCACAGGAACGTCTCGGTCACGCGGTTCACGGTATGACCCGTACCGCTGATGATCTCGAGGTTGCCGCTGACCTTGAGCGGGCCGTCCTTCTGCGGCTCGATGAGCAACGCGCCATCACGCGCGGGGAGCGGCTGCGATGCGACGATCGCCGGCTCACCGGTCGCGGCGAAACCGGTCTCCGCATGGCTGCCGTCGCACCACGGCTTGCGCTTCGAGGCACCGCAGCGACACAGGGTCGCCCGCAGGCCGTCGTCGATGCCGCGCAGGTGCAGCGGCGCATTGAACGCGAGCGGCCCGTTTTCGCGCACGCGCACCGTGTTGACGATCGGCGCGGCCTCCGGCTCGCCGCCGTCGTGCCGTTCGCAGCGGATCGCGCCGGACGGGCAGTTCTTCGCGAGCCGCATGAGCTCCTCGGCGCTCGCCGCGTCGGGATGGATCCACTCGCCTTCGACATTCGGCACGAACACGTCCGGATGATCGAGCACGCAATTGCGCGAATGCACGCAGCGCCCGCCGTCGAAATGCACCGTGACGGCCTTGCCCTTGACGATCTCGACAGCCATGCCGCTTCCTCCGCATCACGCCGACCGACAGGGTCGATCTTTGGCGGCCGGCGCGCAAGCCCATCCTTTGGCG
>Ga0207639_10000878_pt1 | contig 20401 bp, 14 predicted proteins | sample KBSCornC32_FD_184299 | JGI IMG/M metagenome (GOLD analysis project Ga0207639, IMG submission 184299) | Corn rhizosphere microbial communities from Kellogg Biological Station, Michigan, USA - KBS Corn C3-2 (SPAdes) (version 2) | ecosystem: Host-associated > Plants > Roots > Rhizosphere > Soil ...
ACGAGGCATACCCGGCGGTATGGTGAGGAGGAGCAACGAAGCGGGACCGTCGGATCGTCGGCGCAGCGTTGACGCTATTTCGACGGCGGTGCACTAGTTCCAGGGCATTAGCGCCCTTGGGCCGGCTCGAGCCCGAGGAGGGCGTCGATCCGGCCGGTGATGGCGCGCTCGACCTGCTCGATGGGAGGAGAGCCGTCCAGGGTCACCACGTCTGGGTGCGAGGTGGCCAGCCGTCGGTAGTTCTCGACGACCCGCGCGAGGAAGCCGTCGGCGTCGTAGCGCTCGACATCCCGATTCGCCAGCCGGCGCCTGTCCGCGGCCACGCCGATGTCGACGTCGAGGAGCAGGGTCAGGTCAGGCGCGCGGATGGCGCCGGCCAGATGCTCGACCCAGGCCCGCTCGGCCTCGACGGCTTGATAGGCCAGCGACGACAGCAGGTAGCGATCGGAGACGACGTCGATCCCGGCGGCCAGCGCCGGCTCGATCTCGCGGGCCAGGTGATCGCGCCGGTCGGCCGCGAACAGCAGCGCCATGGCCCGTCCATCCACCGGCGCCCCGTCGGGACCGGCGTGTTGCCCGAGGAGGATCTGGCGCAGCAGCCGGCCGATGGGGCCCGTGCTCGGCTCGCGGGTGGCGAGGGCGCGCCGGCCGCGGCGGCGCAGATGCTCCACCGCCCGGTCGACCTGCGTGGTCGTTCCGGAACCGTCGATCCCTTCGAGGACGATGAACAGCGTGCGCGACGCGCCGCTGGCCTGGCTTGGGGAGATCTCGCTCATGCCGTAGAGTTCGATTGATCTACACGCTGTCGTTCCCGTCCGATAGCCGTCGCCGCAGCATCAACCTTCGACTCTTCGCCCCCGCAGGCCCCCCGACTCATGCGTCGCCACTGGTCTCCCCGCTCCTCCGATTGCCGCCCCAGACGTTCCTCCGGGAGGTCTGGCCCGCGTCCCGCTGCGTTTGCCGGATCCGGGCGCTCCTGGCGTCGCGCCCGCCTGAGACCGGTCCTGGCGCTGCTCGTCGCGGCGCTGGGCGGGGCTGGCTGCCGCCAGACGCCCGGGACCCAGGTCGCGCCGGCAGCCACCGTCACCGCGACCGATCCGCAGAGCGTTCGTTGCGTCGAGCGGCCGGAGGGCTGCATGCTCTGTGAAGGCCGCGGTCCGCCTCCTCCGCTCCTCGATCCCGACGAGGTGCCGTCCTCGCTCTGTGATCCGAAGGACCCCGCGAACTGCGTCGAGTTCTGCTCGCGCCTGGCCCCCGAGTGCGCGACGCCCTGGTTCTCGGGCACCGGGTGCGTGGTCGAGTCGGAGGAAGAGTTCCGTCGCGAGATCTTCCGCCGCGACACGAGCGATCGCCCGGAGGTGGTTCTGCAGGGGCGTGTCACCGACGACGCCGGCCGCCGCATCGAGGGCGCCAAGGTCCGGGCCTGGTTCCAGGGCACCGCCATCGCCGACGAGCTCACCGGCAAGGACGGCGCCTTCCGCCTGCGCCTGCCCGCGGTCCCGATCTCGTACATGGTCCGCATCACCCATCCCGGGCATGCGACCGAGATCGCGGAGGTCAGGTTGGACCGACCGCCCACCGTCCAGCGCGCGTTTCGCCTGGGGCCGGAGCTGACCCAGAAGGGTCGGGTGGTGGACGCGACGGGGGCGCCCGTCGCGGGGGCCGAGGTGCGGGCGCTCCGCTCCCCCGACGACGTGGCCGAGGTGGCCCTGGCTCAAACGGGCGATGACGGGCAATTCCTGCTCACGGGCCTGGAGGCGAAGAAGTACTTCCTGGTCGCCTCGCGCTTCGGCTGGTTGGCCGGATCCGCCCGCACCCAGGGCGTGGCCGGCGCGCCCCGCATCACGATCCGGCTGGCGCGGACCGGCGTCATCCGCGGCTCGGTCGTCGACAGCGACGGGGACGCGGTGGCCCGCGCCATCGTCGTCGCGATGCCTTCGGGATCCTTCGGCGTGGGCAGCTCGCCGATCATCTGGACCAGCGACACGCAGGGAAAGTTCGCGCAGGACCGGTTCCGCCCAGGGACCTATTACCTCTGGGCGCGCCACGGCGACCGCCTGGTCTACCCGCCCGAAAAGATCGAGGTCGGGGACGAGCCGGCCGAGGCCATCGAGCTGAGCGTCACGCATCGGGGCGCGCGCGTACGGGGACGCGTGTCGCAGTCGTCCGGGTTGCCCCTCGATCCCGAAGCCCGCGCGGTCCTGGTCGGCCGTTCGCCGCTCGCCTTCCCTCGAAAGGCGGTGGGCGAGATCGATCGCAGCGGCGCGTTCGTCATTCCGGGCGTGCTCCCTGGCCGGTACGAGCTGTCGATCCGGGTCGGGCCGCGGCTGCTGCCGATCACGAGCGGTCCGCGCGAGATCGAGGTGCCCATCGAGGAGGGCGCCACCGTCGACCTGGCCGAGCCGGTCGTGGTGCGTCCCCGCGCCGCGGAGTGAGCCGACCGCGGATCAGTGCAGGACGCGCATGCGGCTGAGGCAGTCGTTGAGGACGCGGCCGCTGTCGGCCTCGAAGTCGGTGAAGCGAACGGCCATCCCGGTCACAGACCGGTTGACGCCTTCCTTCGTGTAATTGATGAAGTAGTGGTTCTTGACCTCGCCGACGGCCACGACTTCTCCGGAGCCATCAGGGACCGGGAAGCACACGCGCAGGGTCGACCCGAGGGGGAGGGGATCGGAGACCTCCAGGAAGATGCCCCCGGCCGAGATGTTGCGGGCGACGCAGACCAGGTCGCCGAAGAGCAACGACTCGACCCTCACCGTGAACACCTTGTCGAACCGGAGGTGTTCGCGGCGACGGACGGGGACCGGTTGGGTCGCCTGGGACGCCGGATCGGTCGTGCCAGGGGCGCCGTCTTCGTCGGCGGCGATGCCGGCGGCGGGCGATTCATGTTCGCCGAGGGCCTCGGGGCCCTGGGTCGGCGGCTGCGATGGGGGCTGGTCCATTCGAGTGCTGTGGGCAATCGGCATGGTCGCAGGATACGTTGTATGGGTATGAAGTCAAAAAACCTACATGTCCTACTGTTGACCACGGCCGCGTAGGCTCCAGGCCGGGTCCCAACGGATCGTTTTGCGGCGACCGCTCGGCCCCAGTTGTTTCGCCCGATGACGAGCCCTGTTACGATCGGGGTCCCCGAGTCGCGATTGTGTCGATACTGCCCGACGAGAGGACGACCCATAACAACGCGCTCGCGCTGCCGACGCACGTGGAGGCCATGGTGGTGGCGCCCGATCGCCGGCTCGCCCAGCCGGCTGTCACGTTCCTTCGGCAGGAATCCATCGACGTGCAGCTGGCCACCGATGTCGACAGCGCGTTCGAGGAGGCATTGATGCACCCCCCGGACGTCATCGTCGTCGACGGGCGGGTCTCCGGCGCAGGTGGCGTCGATCTGTGCGAGCGCTTGAAGGGCAACGTGCGGACGCACTTCGTCCCGACGATCGTCCAGACCGAGTCCGACGAGCCGCACGTCCGGCTGAGCGCCATCGCCGGCGGCGCTGATGCGGTCTTCTCGCCAGCGGTGGACGTCACGGAACGCCGGACCCGCTTGTGGGCGTTGCTGCGCACGCGCGCGCTGTTCCGTCGGCTCGACCGGAAGCAGCGCCGTCAGGGGTCGGAGCTCGGCGAGCGCCGGCGCTGGGTCTCTTACCTGATGCACGATCTGCAGGGCGCCCTGGGCGCGCTGCGGGCGAACGTCGACTACCTGGCGCAGTTCGCGCCGGCCGCCTCGGATCGGCGGGCGCGCGACTTTCGAGAGGCCGTCGAGGACGCGGCCACGACCTTCGATCAGCTGCTGCACAACCTTCGGACCGTGCTGGCGTTCGACCGTTTCGACGGGGGCAGCCTGGCTCCGATCCCCAAGTCCGCGCGCATGAGCGACGTCGCGCGCAAGGTGGCGGGCGAGCTCTTCCGCGGCACGCCGGTCGATGCGGGCGGGGGCGTCGCGACCGGCGGCGCCGCAGGAGGACAGGGGGCGATAGACGTCACCGTCGGCCGCGACGAGCCCATGGCGTCTCTCGACGTGCCCCTGATCCGGGTGGCGTTGCTGAATTTGATGCTCCACTGCACGCGGGGTCGGGGCCGCCGCACCCGCGTGACCGTGTGGTCAGATGATCCGCGGGTGGTCTCGGTGCGCATCTCGTGCGCGGGGTTGTCGTTCTCGGACTCGGAGAAAGCGCGGCTGTTCGAGCCCTATGTTCAGCTCGACGATCATCCGGTCGGCTACGGCGTGGGGCTGGCGCTGGCGCGGGCCATCGTCGAGGCGCACCGGGGCAAGATCTGGATCGAGGAGGACATCGTCGGCGACGGGACCAGCTCGTTCGTCTTCGCCGTCCCGGTGGCTCCCGGCGAGCCCCGCCGCAGGGGTCCAGCGTGAGCGGCCGGCTGGCGGCCCGCTTCGTCGCGATGGTCGTGGTGAGCGGCGTGCTCGGGGCGGCCGGCGAGGCGCGCGCCGGCGGCCGCTCTGGGGGGGCCAAGGTGCAGGAGGTTTGCAAGACGCTCACCGAGCACGCGAACTTCAAGGTCCGGGTTCAGGCGGCCCTGGTCCTCGGCAAGCTCCACGACCAGAGCGGCGCCGCTTGCTTGATCAAGGCGTTCGCCGACCAGAACCCGTCCGTGCGCGCCATGGCGGCGCAGGCGCTCGGGCAGCTCGGGGACGTGGCGAACGCCGAGGCGCTGCAGATGCTGGCCACGCGGGACAGCGACGCGTTCGTGCGGGCACAGGCCATGAAGGCGCTCGACGTCGTCTCGCGATCGGGCGCCGGCGGGCCGGCGGGCGGCGGGGTCGCGGCCGGGCCGGGCGGACGAGCGAAGATCTTCCTCAACTTCGGACCCTTCACGGGAGGCGTGAAGGCCGCCGCTGGCGAGGCCGTCCGCATCGTGCACGACACCCTTCAGAACGAGCTCGGCAAGCTTCCCATCGTCAGCCTGACCGCGATCCCGGGCGCCAAGGCCGGCAGCCCGTCGTTCTGGATCGACGGGAACATCAATCGGCTCGACGACGTGGCAGCCGGATCCTCCGTCGAGGTGTCGTGCGGCGTGAAGGTGATGGTCGCCGCCTGGCCGTCGAAGAAGATCATCTCCTGGACCAGCGCCGAGGCCAGCGTGCAGTCCGGATCGCGGCAGCGCGACCGCGACACCGCCCATCGGGAGTGTCTGGAGGCGACGGCGAACCAGCTGGCCGAGGACCTGGCAAAGTTTCTGAAAGCGCAAGGCGGATAAGGAAGCTCCGGAGGACGAACGACGATGAACAGCACAGAGAATTCACCGGGAGCAGCAGGGGGCGGCGGAGCTGGCGCTTTGTCCGGCACCGGCGCGCAGAAATACCGCCGGCGCATGCGGAACTACCTGCTCGACGTCGGGCTGCAGCTTCGCTACACGATGACGATCGTCATCGTCGCGGTGTTCCTGACGGCCGGTCTCGGCTACAAGATGTACCAGGCCACGCGCGACATCTCGAAGGTGATCGAGCTGTCGGGGATGGCGGATCCGTCGGTGGCGGACGAGCTGCAGACACAGTTCGCGGCGAGCGATCGCTGGGTGCTGTGGGGCATCGTCGGCTTCGGCGTCGTGCTGGTCATCTCGATCGGCGCCGTGGGCATCTTGATCACGCACAAGGTGGCCGGGCCGCTCTTCAAGATCTCCTCGTTCTTTGCTCGTGTCCGCGACAACCGCATCGGGCCTCTGCCGGCGGGGCTGCGCAAGGGGGATGAGCTGCAGGAGTTCTATGCGTCGTTCCTGGACATGCACCAGGCCCTGCGTCAGCGCACCGAGGACGAGGCGCGGCTGCTGGGCGATGCGATCGCGGCGCTCGAGACGGGGGGCGGCGCGGGCGCGCAGAAGGCGCTGGAGGAGCTGCGCCAGCTCCGGCGGCGCAAGGACGAGAGCCTGGAGAGCACGCCCAGCATCGTGAGCTGAATCGCGCCCCGCGGCGCGCGTCGCGCCAACGGTCAGGCGCGGCGCATGCGCGCGGCGCTCACCAGGCAGAGCCCGTGAAGGAAGAGGCCCGGCAGGAAGCAGCAGGCGTAGCCCATCAGCGTCGTGGCCATCCACGCGACGCCGGTGCCCGCGCGACCCGAGTAGATGTGCCCCGCGCCCGGGATGAGCATCGACAGCAGCACGGCCGTGGCCGGGCTGTGGTTGTTGCGCAGGGGCTGCAGCGCCGGATCGCCGATGACGATGGAGGGAGGTCCCACCGACAGCCCGCCGACGCCTCCCTGGCCTCCCCATGCCGAGTAACCCACCTGTGGTTGAGGGACGAGTGGCTTGCGGCCCGGGTAGAAGTACTCGACGACGCCTTCGGTGTTCGTGCGGACGAGCAGGGTGCCTTGCTCGACCATGCGCGCCAGATGCCGCTCGGCGCTTCTCACAGACAGGCGGCCCAGGTAAGCGGTGTGGGCGGCCGTCACGGGGACTTCGGTTTCGAAGAGCACTTTGAGAACCAGCTGCTCGAACTCTTCGAAGTCCATCGCGGTGTTTCCAGGATAGCACCGGGCTTTTTGGTCGCCACCGGTGTTTCGCGGGCCCGGGTCAGGGAGGGAGCCGGTAGGGCTCGTCCTCGACGAAGAAGTCGTTCTCGGCGGCGGCTTCCGCCAGCCAGGCCTGCATCGCCGGCACCGCCCCGATGGTCTCGACGTAGCGGACGGCGTCGTCGGGCAGCGACACGGCGTAGGTCACGAACCGGCGCGTGACGGGCGCGTAGTAGGCGTCGGCGATCGAGAACTCGCCGAACAGGTAGGGGCCTCGATCACCGGCGAAGCGGGCGCGCGCGTCCCGCCAGAGCGCGCAGACGCGGTCGATCTCGCGCTGGACGGCGACGTTCCACCCGCGCCCCGGCAGGCGCGCCGTCATGTTGCTGGCCAGGTTGTTGCGAAGCGAGGGGAAGCCGGCGTGAAATTCGGCGCAGATCGAGCGCGCCGCGGCCCGAGCGGCCGGGGCCGCCGGCCAGAGGTGCTTGTCGGGGAATTTCTCCGCCAGGTACTCGACGATGGCCAGGCTGTCCCAGACGGTCAGATCGCCGTCGATCAGCACGGGAACCTTGCCCGCGGGGCCCGTGTGGGCCTTGAAGTCGGGCGCGTTGAAGCTGACCTTGTGCTCCTCGAAGGGGATCCCGGCGTGCGTCAGGACGAGCCAGGGACGGAGCGACCAGGACGAATAGTTCTTGTTGCCGATGACGAGCTTCATGGGAGAGGTGTGTGGGTGGCTGGGGATGATGTCGGCCGCAGGCGGGCGGGGGATGAGTTACGTCATGGTACCAGGACCACTTCGGCGGGCGGTGGCGCCGGCGCGGAGGGCGGTGGTCGCGCCAGAGGATTGTCACGGTTGGTGAGGTATCCCCGAACGCCCGGCGGGACCCCAACCGTCGACCGACACGGCGCTTTTCGGGAGCGGCGCGCCGCTCGATGGCAGCTCCCGAGGCCTTGGCGTGACAGGTGATCTGGGATACATTTCCACCCCGACCCATGGGTCAGCCGTTAAACGGGCGGGAGGCGGTCAGCGTCGGGTACTCCGGCGATGAACGCAGCGTCAGCGTCACGGGCGTTGGCGTGCCGAACGTATTGCTGACGGCCGTCGGTGAGCTCGAGCGGGGTGACGTCCTCGGCTCGCGCTATCAGATCGAGGCCGTGATCGGCACCGGTGGCAGCGGCCGCGTCCTGCGCGCGTTCGACCGCGAGTCGCGCATGCCCGTCGCGCTGAAGATCCTGCGCCCCGACTTCGCGAGTGATCCCGTGTGGACCGAGCGCTTCTCGCGCGAGCTGCGCATCGGCCGCACCATCACCCATCCGAACGTGTGTCGCGTGTTCGACATCGGAGACGCCGACGGCCACAAGTTCCTGTCGATGGAGCTCGCGAGCCGCGGCAGCATCCGCGCCGACGTGCCCAAGCTGGGCGCCGCGCGCGTGACCCCGACGCGCCCGCTGCGGTCATGGGGCGAGCGCGTGGCCGACGCCCAGGCCGTCGTGGAGGGCGTCGCCGCCCTGCACGCCGCCGGCATCGTCCACCGCGACCTCAAGCCCGAGAACATCCTGCGCATGGAGGACGGCCACCTGGTCGTCACCGATTTCGGTCTGGCCACCGACCCCGACGCGCACGGGAACACCGTGATGGTCGGGACGCCGAGCTACATGGCTCCCGAGGTCGTGATGGGAGACCCGGCCACGAAGCGGTCCGACGTGTGGGGCCTGGGCGTGGTCCTGCACGAGATCCTGTTCGGGTGCCGCCCGCAGTGGAAGCCGGCCGGGCGCGGCTATCGAAAGTTCGTGCTCCCCGACGAGGTCACGACCGCCGTCCAGCGCGCCACCGCCGAGCTGTGCGGCCGCTGCGCCGACGACACGGCCGACGTGAGGCCCGCGTCGGCCGCGGAGGTGCGCGACGAGCTGGTGCGGGCCCTGAAGGGCAAGCGAAGGCTGTCGCGCGCGCGCACGCGCCAGATCGCGTGGGGCGTGATGGCGGTGGCGGCGTTCGGCGCGCTCGCGGTCGTGAGGGAGCGCTGGTCGAACAGGGCGGAAGCGTCGTCGTCGGGGGCAGCAGCGCCAACAACGGACCGGGTGCTCACGCCGACGGGAACGCCGCAAGATTGGAGCACGCGGGCGACGAAGCTGGCCTCATTCTCTGGCCGCGTCCATTGTCTCTCGTTTCGGCACGACAAGAAAAAGGCGCAGCTGATCTGGGGCGAGCCGCGACGTGCAGAGGAGATCGACATTCAGACCGGGCAGCGATCGGCCTGGTCGATTCCACGACAGATGTTCGAGTCGGGGTGTCCTCAGGTGTCATCCGACGGACGATCGGTCCTGTTCGAGAAAACAGTGGGCGGCAGCCAAGAAATCTTCCTTTCAAAAGGCCGGGACGTCGTCCGTCTTGTTCGAGGAACGGCGCCCCGATGGCTCCCCAATGACCAGGAGTTCGTCTTCAAGTTAGACGATCGTCACGCCGCCACATTTTCCGTCGCCACACGACGAATGTTGATCGTTGGTGACGACGTCGGGAACGAATTCGGGATTGACGAAGCCGTGACCGACGAAAGTGGCGGGCTACTGGCCATACTTTATTCGACCGCGAGCTTCGGTGAGCTCGTCGTCCATCGGCTTCCGGGGTTGGAGCTCGTGGATCGCGTCCGTGTTCCCACATGGGGCCGCAGCTTGACCTTCGATGCGAGTGGGAAGGTTCAGTTCACTCTCATCACCGCAGATGGTTATCGCCGGCTGGTGGCGTTGGATCTGAAGACGCACGTCCTGTCGAACGTCGCCTATTTCCCCTCCCGGGATATTCGCGAAACTCTGGCGGTTGGTTCGCGAAGCTTGGCCATTTCCAGGACCCTCCAATTCAACCTGGGAAGCGTCAGCCGAAAAGGAGAGGTCGTCCCGCTCACGAAGGACGGGCAATCCGTGCATGGATCATTGTCTCAGACGGGGCAGCTCCTCATCCAGCGTGGGATTTCGGGAGGACGAGAGGCCATCGTTTTGCGCAATGTCGACGGCACGGAGAGGCAGCTCACGGAGGGCCCGCGTGACGTGACGCCGGCCTTCTTCCCCGACGGCGAGAAGTGGGTGTTTACCCGGCTCGGGACCGGCGAGCTCGTGGAATGCTCGCTGTCGAAGGAGACCTGTTCGGTGGTGCACAAGGACCCCTTGATTCCGTCCTTCGGAACGCCGTCGCCGTCCGGGCGCGAGATAGCCTACGTCACCGCGATGAACGGCTCGCGCGTTCGCGTGTTGTCCCGAGACTCGGGCGCGATTCGCGATCTTGGACCCACGGAGCCGTGCGCTCCGATCTGGCAAGACGAGCAGCATCTCTGGATACGCATTTCCGACGGCGGTAACGATACGTCGTGGACCGAAGTCGAATCGGCAACCGGCAGACGAACTGGGCAGCTTCGCTCGGGAAGAGTCATGGGTGGCCAAGCGAACTGCCCATTCCCGGATGGTCTCGACACGATCGGCGCGCGGCGGGGCGTTTCCATTGCCACCGAAACGGCCGATCTGTCTTACATGTGACGTCGGTTCAGAGTCGGCAGTTCTTGGAGATCCCACCTCCGCAAATTCCCTGAGGCATGGGTGCAGTCACAGAGATTGAGGCCTGGCCTGGGCCCTTTGCGGCGCGCACTTGCGAGGTTCCGAAGGAGACGACCGACGTGAGAGCAAAGATTCCGATGAGAGCGATTTTCTTGAGCATGACTTTCTCCCCCTGATGTGAGTCGAGCGGGGAAACATTCCCCGCTCTCGGCGCGGCATTCAGCAACGACCGCGCCAGCGATACAAGGCCATTTCTCTCGGACTTGCACTGGCGGGAGGGGGGGCTAAGGTTCGGGTTTCGAAAACTGGCTTAAAGCAAGCCATGCCTGGTGAAATTTCCAATATTTCCAATAGGTTCGCCGAGGATTCGCCCACCCCCGCGTCCTCGCGCGACAGCATCACGATGGCCCAGGGCTCGTGCCGCACCGCGGACGAGAAGGCGCGCCCGTACCTGATCCTGGTGGGGAGCGAAGACCAGCCCTCTCCGCCCGCCCGAGGGCGGCTGATCGCGATCGGCGAGCGGCTCTTCATCGGCCGCCATCCGCCGTCCGAATCGGAGCCGGACACTGCGACCTGGATCGTGAAAGACCGGCTGCTCTCCGGGGAGCACGCCGAGATATCCCGGGCCGACGGCGGCTGGGAGCTCCACGACCTGGAGAGCCGCAACGGCAGCGTGGTGGACGGTGTGTCGGCTCAGCCCCGCCTGAAGCTACGCGACGGCTCGATGATCTTCCTCGGCGGGCAGATCGTGATGTTCCGGCTGATCACCGAGGTGGAGCGGGCCGCCATCCTCGAGGAGGTGGCGGCTCCCTTCGGACCGGTCCCGACGTTCAACCCGACCTTTGCGCGAATCTGCTCGATGCTGCGCAAGCTGGCGCCCACTGACGGCGAGATCCTGCTGACGGGCGAGACCGGCGCTGGCAAGGAGGTCTACGCCCGCGCGATTCACGAAGCCAGCGGGCGCTCGGGAAAGCTCGTGGCGATCAACTGCGCCGCCGTCCCACGCGAGCTGGTCGAGAGCGAGCTGTTCGGTTATCTGCGCGGCGCTCATTCGCAGGCCACGGCGCCGAAGGCCGGCCTGGTCGAGGAGGCCGAGGGCGGGACGCTGTTCCTCGACGAGATCGGCGACATGCCACCCGAGCTGCAGACCAAGCTGCTGCGCTTCACGCAGGACAAGATGCTGATCCCGGTGGGAGGCACGCGCGCCAAGCGCGTGGACGTCCGCATCCTGGCGGCCACCAGCCGCGTCACGGCGCCGGCGGCCGGGCAGGGCGGCCTGCGCCAGGATCTGGCGGCGCGCCTCGGCGCCGAGCCCATCCGTATTCCGCCGCTCCGTGAGCGCATGGAGGACATGGGCGCCCTCGCGGGCTACGTTCTCGGCAACCGTCAGCGCGCCTTCGAACACCAGGCCTTCCAGGCGCTCGCTCTCCACGCGTGGCCGGGAAACGTGCGCGAGCTGCAAAAGGTGCTCGTCACCGCCGACGCGCTCTCGCGCGACAGCGAGCGGATTGGCTCGGAGCATCTGCCGCAGGTCATCGCGTCGGCCCCACGTCGCATCCGCGCCTCACCGGCGGGCCGGGCGATGCGTCCGCCTCCGTCCGCCGTCGAGCTGGAGGATCTGATCCGGAAGTGTGAGGGGAACATGCTACGCGTTGCGCGGGAGCTCGATCGAAAGCCGGCGCTCGTCTATCGCTGGGCGAAGCGCTACAAGATCAACGTGGACAGTTTTCGAAAGAAGGACGTGTAAGGCATCCCTCGTTCGAAAGCGCGCACGAATTTGCGGCGCGCGCCGGTTTCGACACTGACACACGCGTGGCCTCTTTCACGGCTCGAAGGAAAGGAATTCGGAAGAGCGCGGCAGGAATTCAGGCGTCGCCCATCGAACGTGTTTCGCTCTGAGTTCTGCGCTCGGGAGATCACCGGAGGTCCGAGCGCATGGAGGAGAGGGCTCTGTGACCTGCACGGTTTGCGCGCTACCCGCTTTCGATGACGAGTGCCGTCACGGCCGCATTTTGTAGAGAGATATTTGATACAAGTGGGGCCGCTCGCGGCGCGGACCCTCCAGGTGAGGTTCGAGGGGGCCATGCTCCGCTGCGATGAAGAGGGCGCCTCCGATTCCCTCTTTTCACCAGGGGCCCGCGCGCGGTACGGTTGGAGCGATGGCCAGTCCAGAGGATGCGTGGGAGGCGTTGTTCGGTCGTCTGGCAGCGCTTCGGACGTCCTGGCCCTCGCGCGCGTGGACGTACGACCGCCGGCTCAAATGCGTCACGTGCGTGCTGACCAAGGCCGATGAAGCCAGGGACATGGCCGCCGTGGCGGCCGTCCTGCCCGCCTCGTGGACGGCAAGCACCCTGGTCGACGCGCCGCCCGAGGTTCGGGAGGCCGTGGGAGCGTGCGGCGGCCTGCGCGCCGGCCAATCGGTATCGTGGGGGGCGGAGACGCCCTCTGACGGCTCCGACGAAGCACCGGCGCCGGCGGCCTTCGGCCTGTGGTGGCCCTGGGGCGACGCGGTCACCATCTCGCTGCGCATCGGCCTGCGCGCCGTCGACCAGCCCGAGGTGAGGTACACGCGCCTGCGCGACGCCTTCGGAATCGCGTAGCTCGTCCGCGAAGAGGTGAGCCGGCGGAGCGCGGACGCTCGCGCCTGTGGAACGCCGCGGGGACGATCGGCTAGCATCGCCGCCGTGGCGGATCGCGCTCCGTTCTCGGGTGCCGGCGAAAGCGAGACGGCGCGGGACCAGGTCGACGATCTCCCTCGGTCAGGTCGCCTGCACCCGGGTGCGGGCAGCATTCTGGCGGGGCGTTACGAGATCCTCGGTGTGCTCGGGCGTGGTGGAATCGGCATCGTCCTTCGGGCCCACGACCGCGTTCTGGGCGAGGACGTGGCCGTCAAGATCCTGCGACCGGAGCTGGTCGGCGAACGTCGCTGGACCGCGCGGCTGGCGCGAGAGGTGAAGCTGGCCCGCCAGATTCATCACCCGAACGTCTGCCGGGTGTTCGACTTCGTCCAGTCGGGAGAGCAGGCCTTCATCGTCATGGAGCTGGCGGAGCGCACGTTGAGGGACGAGCTCCAGGCGGCGGGTCGTGCCGCGGCCGGCGACTCGGGGGCGGCCGAGGAACGGCTCGTCGACGCGCGCGCGGTTGCCAGTGGGCTGGCAGCCATCCACGAGGCGGGGATCGTTCACCGGGACGTGACGCCGCAGAATGTTCTCCGCTTGCGAGACGGGCGGCTGGTCGTGTCGGACTTCGGGCTCGCGGTCGAGGTGGACGAGAGCACCGCCAGCGTCCATGGCGGGACGATCGCTTACATGGCTCCGGAGCTGGCGTCCGGTGGACGTGCTTCGACCGCCAGCGACATCTGGGCCCTGGGCGTGGTCATTCACGAGATCGTCTTCGGACAGCGGCCGGTCTGGCGGAATGGGGTGATGGGCGCCCGGGTCGAGGGCCCGGCTGCGGCGGCCGACTGGGAGCGGGAGATCTTGCGCGTTTGCCGGGAATGCACCGTCGTCGCGCCGAGCAGGCGGCCGCGCGCGGTCGGGGACGTGGCCCGCCGGCTGGAATCCGTGGCGGGCCTTCGCACGCGAAGCCGTGGTCGGAGGCACAGGAGGCTGGTGGCCGTCGGGCTATGCGCTGGTCTCGCGGCGGTGGCGACCCTGATCGGTTCCGGAATCAAGAGACGCTCGAGCGGTGGCGCCGCGATCAGCTCGCCTCGGCCGGATGAACAGCCCCTCATCGAGATCACGGGAACGCCGGAGGACTGGACGACGTCGTCGCGCGTGCTCGCCGAGGTCCCGGCCAAAGTCCACTGCCTGGCCTCCGTGCCTGGAACCCGGACCATTCGTTTTGGCTGGGGCTATCCCATTCACGTCGACGAGATCGACCTCGACAGCGGCGCACGGCGGCCCGCGCCGCTGGTTCCAGAGGCCACCGCCGAGGGCTGTCCCGACCTGTCGCCCGATGGTCGCGAGCTGATCTTTCAGGGCTATGACCAGCAAGGTCGCGCCGCCATCTTTCGTTCGCCGAACCCGGACGGAGCCGGTGCGACCGTGGCCGTCGCGGCGGCTGACCCCTCATTGGTTTCTGAACCCAGGTGGTTCGCCGGCGGTGATGCCTTCGTATTCGACGCCGACACACGTCACGTGGGTGTGGTCGATCGGAGGACTGGCCGCACCGCGATCGTGGCCGAGGCGCCACAGCCCGGAGATTGGAGCTTGTTCCGGTTCGTGTGCCGCAACTCCCTTTACGCGGTTGCCGTGGGTGATGAGAAGAGGGTTTCCTTGGATTCCTTCGAGTGGCCATCGCTCGAATTGCACGGACACACAGTCGTAAAGAATTACTCGACTATTTGGCAGAGCGATGATTGTCGCAAATTCTACACTTTCGAGAGCCCGGGCGATTCGGTGGTTGAGCTCGACCTGGCTCGGAGGGAAGCGCGTCGGATCGGCCGGATCAGCGAGAGACGTCCGGGCCTTGTCATGCGCGCGGGCGATGATCTCGTTTTCAGCGCCGCAGCAGTCAGATCCGACGTTTGGAGTCGCGCCGCTGGCGGTGGAATGAAGCGCATCACGGACACTGGAGACTTCTATCAGGCGGTCGAGTGCTCGAGCGGGGAAGTGCTCGCGGTCAGATGGCCGTCCGGAGCCGGCAGCACGGAGATTCGCCGCCTCGAGCCCGACGGCAGCTTCGAGAGCCTGGTTCGCGGACTGGTGTTTTTGCCCGCCTGTTCGCGCCGAGGCAGTCCCTGGTGGTGGTACACCTCCCAGTTAGAAGTTCCGTCGAAAACGTTTCGCTGCGATCGGCAGTTGCGTTGTAAGGTGATCGCACAAGGCGTTGGGCTTGGATTCGCCCTGTCGCCTGATGAGACCCGGGTGGCTTTCCTGGTGAACAGCCATCATGGAATCCGCGTGATTTGGATGCAGAGCTCGGGTGGTCCATTCCATGATCTCGGGCAGACTGAAACTGGCTGCGCGCCTGGTTGGTCGTCGGACCGATCTCTCTGGATTTCGCGTCGCTTGAGTGGCGGTCTCGTCTGGACGGAGATCGATGTCGACTCGGGAAAGACGACGGGTCGCACCGCACCCGGGAGTAGAAATTGCACGGACGGCAGGCCCGATCCCCTGTCGCCGGTCGATGACGACCTTCGCGTCGTGTTCGAACACAGGACGGATATTCGGTTGAAGCGAATGCCCCCATAGTCCTGGAACCTCGTGGCAGACGACGCGACCGGCGATGACGAAAGCGCGACGACGCCAGAACGGACGCCGACGAGCGGCGCCGCCCTGGCGACGGCGTGGTCGATTTCGGTGGGCACCGTCCTGGCGGGGCGCTACGAGGTGCGTCGCCTCCTCGGCCGCGGCGGAATGGGCATCGTCGTCCAGGCGCTCGACCGCGTCCTTGGCGAGAACGTGGCCCTCAAGCTCTTGCGCCCCGAGCTCGCCAGCGAACGCCGCTGGGTCGAGCGCCTCGCTCGCGAAGTGAAGCTGGCCCGCCAGATCCAGCACCCCAACGTCTGCCGCGTCTTCGATTTCGTCCAGGACCGCGGCCAGGCGTTCGTCGTGATGGAGCTGGCGCTGCGCACCTTGAGGGACGAGCGGCGTCTGCTCGGATCATCGTCCCAGCGCGCTCCCGACGACCGAACGATGGAGTGTCGATTCGACGATGTCCGCTCCATCGTGCGTGGTGTGGCGGCGATCCACGCCGGTGGGGTCATCCACCGCGACATCACCCTGGCCAACGTTCTTCGCCTGGCGGACGGAAGGCTCGTCGTCTCGGACTTCGGTCTGGCCATGGGCGCCGATGATCCGGCCGCCAGCCTCCACGGCGGGACGTTCGCGTACATGGCACCAGAGCTGACCCTGGGCGGCAAGGCGTCGTATGCCTCGGACGTTTGGGCGCTGGGCGTCGTCATCCACGAGGTCATGTTCGGCGATCGACCGTCCTGGCGGCCGAACACGAATGACCCCACTCTGGAGGAGCTCGGACGCCATCTCTCGGCACCCGAGCGGATGGTCCTGGACACGTGCCGCGCCTGCCTGTCGCGTACCGAACGCGGGCGCCCCCCCGACGCTCCTGCCGTCGCGACGCTCCTGAGCCGCGCGCGCCAGGATCGATGGCGCCGAAGACCCGTCCGGGCGGCGCTCGGGGCGATGGCGCTCTTCGTCCTTCTCATCTGCGCGCTGGTCCTGCAGCGGGCGATGAAGTCGACGCAGAGCTCGAACGAGAGCCGAGCGGCGGCCCCGGGTGACGCTCAAAGACCCATTCCCTGGTCGGGCGTAGCGGCAGACTGGACAGATACGTCGAAGGTGCTTCTGACCGTGCACGGACGAATCCATTGCATAGTCCCGCTTCCGGACCACAGGACCATTCGGCTGGTCTGGGGAAACCCGCGGCACGCCGAGGATGTTGATGTCGTCACCGGCCGGCGAATTCCTTCGCCCATCGTTCCCGAGTCCTACGCCGCCGGGTGCCCGGACCTCTCGCCCGACGGTCGTTCGTTGATATTCCAGGGGTACGATGACGAATCGCGTCCCGTCGTCTTGAGCTCGGCGAGTCCGGATGGCTCGCACGCGCGGCCCTTCGCGCCTTCCGCAAATCTCACGAACGTTTCAGAGCCCAGGTGGCTCGCGGATGGAACCCTGGTTTTTAGTCCTGACGAGGGACACGCCGCGGTTGCCGACGTTGCCAGCAACCGCCTGACGATCTTGCCGGCCGTTGATGCAAGGAGCTCGACGTTCGTGGGCTGGAGGATCGACGGTCGCGAGCTGATGATATCAGCCGCAGGGTCGGATAGTTTGATTCACGCTCAGGTGCTCTCGTGGCCGGATCTGTCGATTCGACGAGAGGTCGTTTTTGCTGGGTTTGACGTGATGGCGGACTGCATGTTGGCGGGGCCGTTTGTCTATTGCACCAATATTCAGGAGCGGGTCCTGCTCCGCATCGATCTCGAGCGATCGAGCGGGAGTCGACTCGGTTCGATTCGCGGCCAGGAAGTCATGCTGCTTGCGACGTCGAACGCTGGTCTCGTTTTTACGAGTCGACGCCTTCTCTCGGATGCCTGGTTCGTCGAGAGTGACGGAGTGCGACGCCCGCTGACCCGGGACGGCGTGACCATCGATGTGGCTGACTGTGGTGAGAAGGGCTTTCTGATGGCCAAGATTGCTGGTTCCGATGAGCAGGTCACGCGAGTTTCTCGCGATGGCAAACAAACGGTCTTGACGGCGGGAAATCTCGACTTCGGTGTCGAATGTTCGAAGAAATCGGACGATTGGTGGTTCTCTCGCGCCGGCGTCGGAGATCGTGGCATCTATCATTGTCGAGGGCAGCGGTGTGGGCGTATCGTCGAAGGGTTTGGAGGTCGGCCTGCGCTGTCTCCCGATGGAACACGTCTCGCCTTCTTCGCCGAGGGCGCTCAAGGGCTGTCGGTCAAGTGGACGCCGAGCGCCGGGGGCGAGATCCACGACGTCGGCATCAGTGAGGGAGGATGCGCGCCCGGCTGGTCGTCGAGCTCCACGATATGGATCTCTCGGCGGATTCGCGGGCGCCCCGTGTGGACCGAGGTTGAAGCCGATACCGGACGAGCCACCGGCCGAACGGCGCCTTCCGCCAACGACTGCCAGGAAGGTCATCCCGACCCGCTCTCGCCGGTCCGCCCGGAGATCCGTATCGTCATGGACCGAATCTCGCAGCTTCGGGTTCAGAGCTTGTAGCCTGGTTCAGGGGCGGAATCTCCTGTACTGTCGGGCACCCGTGTTCTGACCTCTGCTAGGAGACCGCTCCCATGGCTCACTCGGACCGCTCGTGGCTGGGCAAAGTCGTTTTCGTTGCGCTCCTCGGTTGCGGGAGCTGTCGAGAGGGCGCTTCGGGCGCGAGCGCCTCGGCCTTGCAGCCGGAGCCCGCCGCGTCCTCGGGAGGGAAGGAGGGGCGGACGAAGCCGGGCGTGGCGCCAGGCTCGTCGTTTCTCGTTTCCTTCTCCGACGGGATCGTCCCGGCGAACGCAGAGGAGCTGGTCTCCTCGGCAGGGGGGATCCTGGCGGCCCGCTACCCCGCCATCGGGGCGATCCTGGCGCGGTCCTCGAGCGCCACCTTCGCGACGACCTTGCGTGAAGCGGCCGGTGTCGAGGGGGTGGGGGCGATCGAGGCCGCGGCGCACAGCCGGATCGACCTACCGCTTTCGAAGGCCGGCCCCGGCCGCCGTCCGCGGCCGCCCGCCCAGATGCCGCCACCGTCCCGGGGGGGCGATCCGCTCTCGTTCCGGCAGTGGGACATGGATCAGATTCATGCGCCCGAGGCGCGCGCCATCTCGACCGGCAGGAAGGCGGTGCTGGTCGGCGTCGTCGATTCGGGGATCGACGTCACGCACCCGGATCTCGCAGGGCAGGTGGACGCGGCGGCCAGCGCGTCGTGCGTGGGCGGGGTGCCGAACGCGACGCCGAAGGCCTGGGCGTCCGATGTCATCGGCCACGGCACGCACGTCGCGGGGACCATCGCGGCGTCGAAGAACGGCGTCGGGATCGTCGGGGTGGCGCCCGGGGTGCGTCTGGCGTCGGTCAAGGTAGCGATCGACGACGTCGACGATCCGAGCTTCGGGCTGGTGCTTCCGGATGCCTTCGTCTGCGCGGTGGACTGGGCCATCACCCACGACTTCGACTTGATCAACGCCAGCCTGACCATCGACCCCTTCACGGCGCCCATCGACGACATCTTCTGCAATGACGAGCCGGATCGGGCGGCGGTCGTGTCGATCGTGCGGCGGGCGGTTCTGGCGGCGGCGCGGAACAAGGTCACGATCGTGGCGGCCAGCGGGAACTTCTTCACGGATCTGGCCAGCCTGGCCAGCCCGGCCAGAAAAGACGGCTCGCGCCCGGGAAGCCCATGCCGCGTGCTGCCGGTGCAGCTGCCGCCGGTCATCGGCGTCAGCGCGGTTGGCTACACGCAGGCGCTCTCGTTCTATTCGAACTACGGCTCCGGCGCGATCGATCTGGCGGGGCCGGGGGGCGATTCGTTGATCCCCGATCCCCTGGTGACGGACACGCCGGCCTCGGGGCAGGTGCTGGCGAGTGTGCCGCCGGAGAGTCTCTATTATCTGGCGGCCGCGGCCTACGACGGGCAGGTGCAGGACTGCGCGGCCCGCACCGCCGGCGCCTGCGCCACGTACGCCTATCTTCAAGGCGTCTCCCAGGCGGTCCCGCACGTCACGGGGGTGGCTGCCCTGGTGCTCAGCCGCTCCGGCAAGCTGGCCCCGGAGGCCCTGCTGGCGAAGCTGCGTCAGAGCGCGACGGCGTTGCCCTGTCCGCCGAGCCCCTACGATCCGGGCGGCTGGGGACAGCCGGCCACCTGCGACGGACCGGCCGCTCACAACAACTTCTATGGCGCGGGGGAGATAGACGCGCTGGCGGCGGTCAGGTAAGGACGTGTCGCGCTGTCGCGTCACGTTCCATCCGGGGACCTTCACGCCCTCCCTCCACCCCCGCCGGCGCCCCTGGGAGCCTGTGGCTCGGGTTCGCGATCGGTGCTAACCACGTCGTCATGACGAGGGGCGCGCCGTGACCGACCTCGACCAGCTGGCGCTGCTGCTGCGGCCGGCAGGAGGCGGGGTGCATACCGTCAGCACGGGGCGGGCGGGGCAGCTGGAGCTGCAGCGCCGGCTCTACGCGGCGCCGGATGCGGCGGGGGTGCAGGCGAAGTGGCGTGCGACTCTGGCCGGGGTGGCGTCGGCGCGCGTGGCGATCCTGGCGGTGCCGTCGGACACGGGCGCCGGTCTGGTGCGTGGGGCGGCCTTCGGTCCGGCGGCGCTGCGAGCCGCGGTCCTCGACGCGGTCCCGGACTTTCCCGACCGCGCCGCGCGCGCTGGCATCGTCGACGTGGGTGACGTGTTCGTGGTGCCGCAGCTGCTCGACGACGAGATGCTGTCCGCGGCGCAGCGCGCGGCGACCCGCGCGGCGATCTACCCGGAGGTGACGGCGGCGGCGGCGGCCGAGTTGCCGGTGGCACCCCTCTCGATGGCGCGGGCGGCGTCGGCGCTGCTTTACCGCCTGAACCCGGACCTGAAGATCTTCACGCTGGGCGGCGACCACTCCGTCGCCTGGCCGGTCATCGCGGCGCTGGCAGAGCACCGCCGGTCGCGGAGCTCGACGGACGCCACCACCGCCGCGTCGTACCGGCCGTTCGCGATCGTTCATCCGGACGCGCACACGGATCTGCTGCCGGACCGTCTGGGCGTGAAGATCTGCTTCGCGACGTGGGCCTACCACGCCAACGAGCTGATCGGCCGCGGCGGGCGCCTGGTGCAGGTCGGTGTTCGCGCGTCGGGCCGGCCGCGGGCGCACTGGGAATCCACGCTGGGGGTCCGGCAGTTCTGGGCGGACGAGCTGGCGGCGCTCGGTCCGGCGGCCGGGCTC
>Ga0207639_10000879_pt1 | contig 20389 bp, 17 predicted proteins | sample KBSCornC32_FD_184299 | JGI IMG/M metagenome (GOLD analysis project Ga0207639, IMG submission 184299) | Corn rhizosphere microbial communities from Kellogg Biological Station, Michigan, USA - KBS Corn C3-2 (SPAdes) (version 2) | ecosystem: Host-associated > Plants > Roots > Rhizosphere > Soil ...
ACAAGCCGTTCTGCAGCCGCCGCTGCAAGGATCGCGACCTGCTGCAATGGCTGGGCGAAGGATATCGCATCCCGGCGGGACCCGCCGATCCGGAAGCACTGGACAGCGAGGTTTCGAGCGATTAGAGGCCGCGTCTTCCGCGCTTCGCCGGATATGCCCAAGTAGCTCAGTTGGTAGAGCATGCGACTGAAAATCGCAGTGTCGGTGGTTCGATTCCGCCCTTGGGCACCATCCTTACGGTTTCCGTAGCAAGATGAACGCCCCCCTTGAGCTGGACGGCAGGGTTTGGGCGCGCGATCAGCTGCGCAGCGTGATCATGACGACATCGTGCGCGCCGACCGTGGCGGCATAGCTGCCGGCTTTCTGGCCCAATTCCTTATGTGCCCACAGATCGCGCGCGTTCAGCTTCAGCGACCTGGGATAGCCGAGCATTCCCCAATCCGCGGTGATCGACGCGGGCTGCGTCCCGCGATTCCACAGGATCACCGCGCGGCCGCCATCGGCCAGCGGCTTGCTCCAGACTTCCAGGTCGCCCTGCTTCCACACGCGATGGCCCTGAACGCCCGCCGCGTCCTGATTGACAGCGATCACGTCGCGATTGAGCAGGATATCGCGGGTCTGCTGCGACATGGTGGCAACGTCGTTGCCGGCGATCAGCGGCGCGGCCATCAGCGACCACAGCGCGAAATGGCTGCGATATTCGGCGGCCGTCAGGTCGCCATTGCCTACTTCCAGCATGTCGGGATCGTTCCAATGGCCGGGCCCAGCATAGGGCCATAGCGGTTCGTTGAAATCGACGATGGTGGTAATGCCCAGGCTATAGCCGTGCTTGCCCTCCCATCGCGCGGTGATGTCGCCGGTGGTGCGCCAGAGATTGCCTACTTTCGCTGCCCACAACCAGGGCTTGGCATTGCCCCATTCGCACATCGAGAACAGGATCGGCCGGCCACTGGCGCGCAGCGCGTCCGACATCAGCGTATAGGCCTCCTCCGCGTTGCGCGTCCCGGTCGAGCACCAATCGTATTTCAGATAATCCACTCCCCAGCGGGCATATTGTAGCGCGTCCTGATATTCATGCCCCTGGCTGCCCGGCCGACCGCCGCACGTCTTGGCGCCGGCGTCCGAATAGATGCCGAACTTCAGCCCTTTGGCATGGATGTAATCGGCCAGCGCCTTGATCCCGTTGGGAAAGCGTGCCTTGTCCGCGGTAATGAAGCCGTCGGCGTCGCGCTGGCCGTGCCAACAATCGTCGATCACGATATATTGATAGCCGGCATCCTTCATACCGTTCCACGCGATCGCGTCGGCGGTGTCGCGGATCACCTTTTCGTTCACGTTGCAGGCGAACTTATTCCAACTGTTCCAGCCCATCGGCGGCGTCTGCGCCAAACCGTTGCTGTTACGCTGTGGATCCTGCGCCGGCGAACCCACCACCGGGTTGGGATCGAGCACTTCCTGCGCGATCGCTGGCGAGACTGCGCCTAGCGTGAGCGCGGTGAACAGGAGCGCGGTGAGGTAACGCTGCAAGCCGGCGCGCCCGATAACGATCCGCACGACACGAGAAATCGGCGCCATGAGCCTCCCCTCATTGTTTCATTCGTCTAACTAACGAAATTTGTCTGATTTATCTGTCAAATGCAAATCCGTTCATCGGATAAGGTGGCGTCAGCGCTCGTAATACCGTGCCTGGAAAGGAGTGAGTGCTGGTTGCTCCGAGACATGACCATCACGGCAGTAGCGGATCGCTGAAAGATTGGCGCGGGGGCACCCGACACAAAAGCGCCCCCGCGCCCGGAGACCCGGCTGAAGACGCGCCGGATCTCCGCTTCATGACCCTCCCCCACCGCACGACCGATCGGTTCGCCGCGGCCCCGCGTCATGACTTCGAACCCGATGATATTGTTCACATCGGAAGGTTGCCGATTAGACCTTTTCGCGATCGTTCGGCAGTGCGGTGAAATACCTAATGCATTGGAAGCGTGCGGTAACCGGGGTCGCGTAACATGGTTGCACTCGAACGCCGCTACGTAAGTTTACCGAGCCGACACACCGATGACGGCAGGTTAGCCTGTGGCAGCCCTATTCTGTCTGGATACCGCGCCTTGCTCCTGGATCTTGTCGTCCTGCTGATTTCCGAAAACGATCTGCGCAGCGCGCTGACCGCGCGACTGACCATGGTAGGTATCAACGTCATCACGATCGGCGCGGATCAGTTGGCGCAAGGCATGCCCGACGGCACGATCTCGACCGCGGCACTCGTCACCGACGACGCCGCGATCGGACATGCGGCCAGCAAAGCGTCGCCGCGATGGCTGCAGGTGGTTATCCTCAACGGATCGTCAGGCAGCCTGGACGATCGGCCGGTGCGCTTGTCGCGACGCGGCGCAACGCGGCAGCTCGTCGATATACTCGCGGACTGGGGCGCGCCTACCCCGTCGCAATGAGGCCGGCGGCGAACGCCACGCGAAGCGCCTCGGACAGACTGCGCACCCCCATCTTGGTCATCAGATTGGCGCGATAGATTTCCACCGTACGCGGGCTGATCGCGAGGTCATAAGCGATGATCTTGTTCGATCGCCCCTCGATCAGCCCGGTCAGGACATCGCGTTCCCTGGGCGACAGCACCGCCACCTTCGCGCGCGCGGTTTCGATCTGCGCCGACCCCGCGCTGTCATGCTCCATGCGGTCGAACGCCTTGTCGATCGCCGCCAACAGGGCGTCGGCCTTGTACGGCTTTTCGAGGAAATCAAATGCGCCGGCCTTCATCGCCTGGACCGCAATATCGATATTGCCCTCGCCAGTCAGGATGATGGTCAGGAACCGCCCAGGTGAGGACGTACCGAGTTGTTGAAGAACCTCGATCCCGTTCTTTCCCGGCATATGGTAATCGAGCAGCAGCACACCCGATTCGAGTTCGGCGACGCGCTCGAGAAACTGGTCGCCCGAGCGAAAATTGCGCACGACGAGATCGGACCGCAGCGACAGCAGGCCGTGCAGCGACGCTCGCACGGCATCATCGTCATCAATCAGGTAGATGTTCCGGATCATCTTCCAGCTCCTTGAACACCGGCAGGGTGAAGCGGAACGCAGCCCCTCCCTCCGGTTGGTTCTCCGCCGTCAGGACGCCCCCATGCGCCTCGACGATACGCCTAGAAATGGACAGGCCGATTCCCATTGCCTTGCCTGTCTTGGTGGTCGAAAAGCGCGCATAGACTTGCTCGCTCAGCGCGTCGGGAATGCCGGGTCCGGTGTCCATGATCGCCAATTCGACCATGTCGTCGGGTCTCGATTGCGATTTGATCATGATCCGTCGTGGATGACCCGCGTCGAGTGCGCGCAAGGCTTCGACGGCATTGCGCAACAGATTGACCAGCACCTGCTGAATCTGCACGCGATCCGCGAATATCGTGTCGCAGGTCGGATCGAGATCGTAGTCTAGCTCGATCTCCTCGCGCCCCGTGCCGAAGAAGACCAGCGCGACCGCATCCTTGACGACATCGTCGAGCGATTCGCTGCGCATTTCGATATCGCGCTTGGCCAGGAAGTCGCGCAATCGCCGGATGATGTCGCCCGACCGCTGAGTCTGCTCCTCGGCCATGGACAGCAGATCGGCCACACGCTCGCCGCCTCCGCCTTGTTCGATCAGCATGCGTGCCGCCGCGATGAAATTGGCGCTCGCGCTGAGCGGCTGATTGAGTTCGTGCGCCAGGTCGGCGGCGAGTTCGCTCATCGCGCGCTGGCGCGAGATATGGGCCAGTTCCGCGCTGAGCTCGGATAGACGCTGCTCCTCGAACAGCCGCTTGGATATGTCGCGGACGATTCCGGTAAAGATCCGCTCCTCGCCGATCCGCGCCTCTCCGACATTGAGTTCGATCGGAAACTGCGTGCCGTCGGCACGGCGCGCCGTCAGCTCGCGAGTCAAGCCGATGACCTTGCGCTCGCCGGTGCGGAGGTAATCGGCGATCGCCGCGTCGTGGCGCGACGCCAGCATGTCGGGCATCAGGATCTTGACGTTGCACCCGATCACCGATGCGGCGGAATAACCGAACATCGCTTCGGCGGCGGGGCTGTAGCTCTTGATGATACCGTGATCGTCGATGACGATGGTCGCGTCGGGTACCGTCTCGATCATCGAATTGAGCCGCATTTCCGCTTCGCGGCGGTTACGCTGCGTGACGTCGATGACCGAGCCGACCGATCGCACGAGATCGCCGCGATCGTCGTACAGGCAACGCGCATTTCCTTCGAGCATCCGCGACGGCCCCGAATCGGGAAGGAACCGATATTGGAAGGCAAAACGGTCGCGCCGGTCGGCGACCGCGCTGTCGATCGATGCCATCACGTCGGATACGTCCGCGGGCACGACGTGATCACGCCATTTGTCGAACGTGTCGATCGCGCCGGTGGGCAAGCCGAGACGCTGTTCCGATCCGGGCGACCAACTGATCTGCCCGTTCGTGACATCCCAATCGAACACGCCGATCTCGTTGACTTCGGCCGCGATCGCCAGGCGGTTCTCACTGACGCGAAGTTCCTCCTCGGCCTCCACCCGCGTGGTGATGTCGAGCATCTTCAGGACGACGACCTCGTCGAGCTCCGCGCGATGCAACGAACGCCGGCGCTCGACCACGTGCAATTCGGTGCCGTCGCGCCTCCGTTCGACGAACTCCGCCTCCAATTGATCGGCCAGCGGCCCGTCGAGCTGCGTAGCGTCAATGTTGTGACGTTCGACTTCGCGCGATTGGAGCAAGTCGTGCTTGTTGCGTCCAACCGCCTCATCGGCTGACCAGCCGTAGAGTTCGGTGCATCCCCGCGTCCAATGAAGGATCGTGCCGTCGGGCCCGACCAGTGCGATAGCGGCGCTGTCGAGCGCATCGCTGAGATCGCTGAGCGCCATGCGCTGACGGGTCAGCCGATCGGACACCAGCAACAGGATCGTACCGATGATCAGCATATTGACCAGGATCGCGATCAAGGCGGCGCCTTCCGGCGGTGCGCTGTCGGTCCTGATCGACCATTGCTCGAGGAGGATCGGGACCGCGGGCAGGACGAACAGGATCGGCAGGACCAACCAACCCAATGGCTGGCGCATGCGATCGCCCGACAGGAGACCCGTCCACCCCGCTTCATGCTTCCACCACAGGAACGAGCAAGCGATCGCCAGCGACGCCAGACCGGCCGGCAAGGGGGCGACGAAGAACTGGTAGAGCGGGGTCGCACGGTCGATCCACAGCAGCGCGATCGTCGAATAGAGACCGAGGCAAAGCGCCAATGCGGCAAGCACGTTCGCCGCCCGGTCGAGCAGGGGCGATTGCCGCTGCGCGAACACTATGGCCGCCGCGAGCAACGCGAAGGACAAGAGCGAATTGGGTCCCGGACGACCCGGACTGGGGGCGACCGCGCGCGCAAGCTGTTCCGAAAAGAGCAATCGATCGATGCCCGGCCGGATTCCCGATGCGGACTCGGCAATCACTATGGCGACGAGGATCAGGACTGCGATCGCGGGCACCGTCGCGGCTCGCCGGCCAAGAATCGCCATCATCATCGCGATGGACAGCAGCAAGTGACCAGCAGTCGTCAGCGGCCATGCCGGCGCGTAGCTCGCACCGAACGAGGCGAGCGCCGGAAGCTCGACCAGCCAACCCAATAACGACGAAGACGCAACCAGCGCCGCAATTCCGGCCAACGCCAGTGCTACTTCATCATGTCTCGATGCGCCGATCCCGCGACGCATTCGACCAGGCATTTTCCTCATTCCTTACGCCACCCGCCATGCGGGGCGGCCAGTATTATTTGGCCGCTATTCAGCATCCGGGAATGTGGAAGGGATTTCAATAAGCTCTTCGTGATATTTCAAACATAATAGTTCATTATGGCCCGATTACGCGGCCAGCGGAGCTCGGCCGCCGCGATAGGCGATCATCGAATGGCGCCCGAAACCCAGCCGCAACGTCATCGAGCGAAACAAATCCTTCACCGCGGTGGCGATCTGTTCGACCAGACTGGCGCGGCGAGGATCTTCCAGCTCGAAATCGCCGAGCCACAGTTCGTCCATCGTGCACGCCTTGAGGTTCAGCGCAGCTGGAGCGTCGGCATCGGGCGATCCGGCGTGCTCACCTTGCCCCTGGGCGGGCGGGGACAACCGATCGATCAAGTCGAGCAATGGCGCGTCGCCGGGCGCAGCGTCGATCAAACTCGCGGTAAAATCGTCGGGATTGCCTGGCCTCGACTTGAAAAGCGATATGGCTGGGACGGGCTCGGCGACGGGAGGAATGGCGATATCGGCAACCGGCGCTGCCGCTGCGACGATGGGCTCCGCCAGCGCCGCCGCGGCGGCGAACGCCGGTGCAGCTGCAACCGGAGCAGGCGGCGCGAATGGCACAAAGGGGGCGACGGTCACGGGCTCCGGCACGGGACTGGCCGAACAGATCGGGGTGGCGGGCGTCGATACGGCCCGGGCCGGCGCCGCCTGCGTGCGTACCTCGGGCTGATGGCCCTGCGCGATCAGCGCGACGCGGACGATGCCGTCGAGCGCCTCCGACACCGAAGCCCCCCAGGCGAGTTCGACGTCGGGCGACGCCTGATCGGCGATCGTCGCGACGATCGCGTCGAGTTCCATCAGTGACATGTCGGTCCCGCCGCTGATCGAGATCATCAGCTTGCCGGCACCCGCGATCTCGTCGTCGATCAGCGGGCAGGCCATGGCGCGTTCCGCCGCGAGGATCGCCCGGTCGGTGCGCTCGGTCGCTTCGCCGAACCCGATCACCGCGCGACCCATCTCGGCAACCACGTTGCGCATTTCGGCGAAACCGATCTGCTTGAGGCCCGGCGTCACCAGCAGGTGAGCGATCCCGCCGACCGCGTCGGCCAGCACCGCGTTGGATTCCAGCATGGCCGATTTGAAGGTCATCTCGAGATCGCCGATGCCGAGCAGCCGCTGGTTGGGAACGACGATGATCGCGTCGACCAGCGGCTCGAGCGTGGCGATGCCCTGGTCCGCCCGGCTCGCGCGCCGCAATCCTTCGAATTCGAACGGACGCGTCACCACCGCGATGGTCGGAATGCCCCGCAGGCGGGCGCGCTCGGCGAAGATCGGCGTCGCGCCGGTCCCGGTGCCGCCGCCCATTCCGGCAGCGATGAAGCAGAAATCGACATTCTCGAGCGCCGCATCGATCTCCTCGACGACTTCCTGCGCGGCGGCGCGGCCGACCTCCGGCCAGGCGCCCGCGCCCAGCCCTTGCGTCGCCATCCGCCCGAGTTGCAGTTGCTGGCGGACGCCCAACGTGCGCAGCGCCTGGGCGTCGGTATTGGCGACGATCAGTTCGACGTTCGGCAGATTCTCGTCGACCAGGCCGGCAACGCCGTTGCCGCCCGCGCCGCCGACGCCGAAGACGGCGATCCGCGGCATTACCGCCTCGATAGTGTCCATAAAGCTCATGATCGTTCCCCGACTCGCTGCACTTTCGGGGACTCGTATCGCGGCAACTATGGTTAACGCGCCACGTTGGGAATCTACTATCGTAGAATCCCCGCTGGTCTCCCCTCCCGCAAGCGGGAGGGGGACGGCCTCACCCGCTGCCGCCGACATGGTGGCGACGTTGCCGGGAAGACCACGCCACCTTAGGTTGAGCGCGGGACCGAAAGGGATCGCATGCGCAAGGGCTGGATCATCGCAATCGGCGCCGCGTTCGCAGTGTTCGCGCTGGCTTATGGCGCGTCGCCTTTTGTCGCGGTGCGCGGCTTCGTCGCCGCGGCGAAGCAGGGCGACGCCGAAAAGCTGCGTGGCTCGGTCGATTTTCCGGCAGTGCGCGCCGACCTGAAACCGCAACTGACGGCGGCGGTGACCACGCGGATGGAACGCGATCCGCAGATACGGGGCAATCCGTTCGCCGGGCTCGGCGCAATCCTGATGCCGTCGATCCTCGACCGGATGATCGACAGCGTCGTGACGCCCGACGGGATCGCCGCCCTGGTGCGCGCGGGCAAGGTTGGTCGTGCCGAACCGGAGGCGGGTTCGTCGCAGCGCGTCGACTATGATCTCCGCTACATTGCGCTCGACCGCTTCGACGTCGCGTTGCGGCGCCGGGGCGCGGCCGGCGATCCGGTGCACCTCCTATTCGAACGGCGCGGCCTGTTCGCCTGGAAGCTCGTGCGCATCGCGTTGCCGCAAAACAGCCTGACCGACGGCCCGCCGGACTCCAGCGGTTCAGGCGCCTGACTTCATTCGCCCGGGCGGTAGCGCCGCTCGACATGACCCTTGAGGTCTTCCGGATAGAAATAGACCGGGCGCAGCCGTCCCTCGGCATAGCGGCCGATCTGGTCGGCGAAGTGGCGCGAAGCGGAATCGCCGCTCTGCCCGCCGGCCATCACCGCCATCGCCTTCACTCGCGGACCGAATTCGACCACCGCGACGAAGCTGTTGCCGCTGGTGCCGTAATAGCGCTTGGTCCCCGGCCAGGTCCTGGCGCCGAAGGAAGCGAGGCTGCCCCATTGTGCCGAGGTGAAAGGCACCGGGGTCGACTCCCGGGCATCGTCGAAATGCGGCGCGATGGCGTCGTCGAGCCGCTGGAAGCGGTTGATATTGCGCCACGGCACGCGCCAGTCGCCGAAATCACGCTTGAGCCGGTCGGTTGCCGCTGCCAGTGCATCGAGCTTGTCGCCCGGTTTGACCCGCGTCGCGATATAATCGGGGACGTTCATGCGCTCGGCCTGGGCGAACCCGCCGACCTCTCGCCACAATTGGTCGCCCCAGAACACAGCCAAGCTGGTCGCGGTCGAATCATAGCCCCAGCGGCGGTCCCAGGTGCGCAACAACGCGATCGGCTCGGCCAGCCTAGCGCGGCGCGGATCGTTGGCGGGCAGCGCGTCCCATGCCTTGACCAGTCCGGGGATCAGCTCGGCGAACGCGGGCAAATAGCTGTCGAACGCCGCGACGCGTAATTTCTCCGGCGTCCAGCCGCTTTTCCCCTTGAGCAGCAGGTCGGCATGCGTGCCACGGGCATTGGGGCCGACCTGATCCATGTAGCGCGGATAATTGGCCGCCTTGGGACTGTCCGGCCCCGCCGCATCCCATGGCCAGTCGTTGGTATTGTGCACCCAGCCGACCCGCGGGTTGAGCACGCTCGGCAGGCTGGGAAGCGTGTGCAGCCCCTTCCAGTCGGTCGCGGGATCGGCGCCGTCGACCGGCCGGGTATAGTCGAAGCGGTTATCGCGCAGCGGCATGAATTGCGGCATCAGGAACGCGATCTCGCCCTTGCTGTCGGCGAACAAAGTGTCGTTCGATGAATTCGCCCGCCGCGATGCGACATGAAGGAAGCTCTTGAGGTCGCTGGTCTTGGTCCTGAGCCAGCTCTGCTCGAGCGCGGGTACCGGCTTCCACATCAATGCCTCGGCGATCCAGCGTCCGTTCTTGATCGCGACGATCGGACCGTGATGGGTTTGCCATGTGCCAAAACTCCGCGCGCCCAAAGATCCGTCGGATTTACGATAGCGCAGGGTCACCGTCTTGCTCGTCACCGGTCGTTCGGCGGTACCGTAACGATAGACATAGCCGTTGCCGCGTTTGGTCACGCGCTCGGCGAATTCGTCGACATTGTCGACGGTGGACGAGGTGTGCATCCACCCCGCTTTGGCGTTGAACCCCTGGTAGATGAAGAATTGTCCCCAGGTGGATGCGCCATAGGCATCGAGGCCCTGCGCGCTCGACATCTGCGCTTCGGAGCGGAAATAGAAACTGGTGTGCGGATTGATCAGCAGCAACGCCTTGCCGCCCGAGGTCAGTTTGGGCGCGATCGCGATGCCGTTGGAGCCGGACGGCTCGCGCGGCACCATGCCGAGATCCTCGGGCGTCGGCGGGGTCGGCTTGCCGTAAAAGGTCTTGAGATCGCTGAGAGAAATGCGTTCGATATCGCCGCCGATACTGCCCTCGGTAAAGCTCAGCGCCATCCAGGGTTCGAAATGCGTGAGCACTTTGGACCGGGTGCCGGGATGCGTCGCCAAATAGAAATTGAGCCCGTCGGCCCAGGCATTCATCAGCGATTTCAGCCATGGCGCGCTGGCGGCATATTGCGTCTTGAGCTCGGCAGGATCGACATAGAGGCGCTGGCGCAGATCGCTCCAGATCGCGTCATCGTCGGCGTCCGGCGCCTCGGCGGTGCGGCCGAGCGCGGTCAGGTAATTCGCCTCGACGCGCGAGAAATCGTCCTCGGCCTGGGCATAGATCATCCCGAACACCGCATCGGCATCGCTCTGCCCGCGGACGTGCGGAATGCCCCAATCGTCGCGCGTGATCGTCACCCGCGCCGCTTCGGCCCGCCACCGCGCCATGTCGGCGGCTGCAGGGTCCGGCGCGCTCGGCGCCATGGTCAACACCGCAAGGGCTAGGAGCGGGAAGCGGAGGGCTCTATCCATGCCGGGAGCGTAACGTGACATTCGGGAGAAAACCATGCGCTGGGTGGCACTTCTATTGGCGATGTTGCTCGGGCCGGCGGCCGCGCTTCCCGCCGCCGAGGCGCGCAAGCAAGCGGTCCTGCTGAAGCCCGCGCGCGTGTTCGACGGGCTGGACGGCAAGACTCATGCCGGCTGGCAGGTTTTGGTCGAGGGCGATCGCATCGCCGCGGTCGGGCCGAACCTGTCGGCGCCCGCCGATGCCAAGGTGATCGACTTGCCCGGCGAGACGCTGATGCCCGGGATGATCGAGGGGCACGGCCATCTGTTCCTCCATCCCTATAATGAGACCAGCTGGGACGATCAGGTGCTGCACGAGCCGCTCGCGCTGCGCACCGCGCGCGCGGTGGCGAGCGCCAAGGCGACGTTGCTCGCCGGCTTCACCAGCGAGCGCGATCTCGGCACCGAAGGGGCGGGCTATGCCGATGTCGGGCTGAGGGAGGCGATCGATCAGGGGATCGTGCCAGGCCCACGGCTCAACGTCGCGACGCGCGCGATCGTCGCGCTGGGCGCTTATGGACCCAAGGGCTTCGAGCCCGGCGTCGCCATCCCGCAAGGCGCCGAGGAAGTGTCGGGCGTCGACTCGATCGTCGCCGCGGTGCGCCGCCAGATCGCCGGCGGCGCCGATTGGGTGAAGCTCTATGCCGATTATCGCTGGCGCCCGGGCGAGGACAGCCGACCGACGCTGAGCCTGGAGGAAATGAAAGCCGCGGTCGCCGCCGCGCACGACGCCGGCCGCCCGGTCGCGGTCCATGCGGCGACGGCAGAGGGCATGCGCCGCGCGATCGCCGCGGGCGTCGATACGATCGAGCATGGCTATGGCGGCACGCCCGAGATCTTCGCCGACATAGCGAAGAAAGGCATCGCGCTCTGCCCGACGCTCGCCGCGTCGGACGCGACGTCGCGCTATCGCGGCTGGACCGGTGCCGAGCCGGCGCCCGAAGCGGTGCTGGTCAACCGCCGCAGCTTCCAGATGGCGATGAAGGCCGGCGTCCATATCTGCATGGGCGGCGATGTCGGCGTGTTCGCGCACGGCACGAACGCGCGGGAAATGGAGCTGATGGTGGCGAGCGGGATGAGCCCCGCCGACGTGCTGATCGCAGCGACCTGGGGCAATGCGCGCTGGTTCCACCTCGACGGCAAGCTGGGCGCGGTCAAACCGGGGCTACTCGCCGATCTGATCGCGGTCGGTGGCGACCCCACCGCCGATATCGCCGCGGTCCGCCATGTGCGGATGGTCATGAAGGGCGGCATGGTGGTAACGGGTTGATCGCAATGGATATGTCGAAACCCGTCCGCGTCCGCGACGAGCCGCTCGATGCCCTGCGCGGGTTCGCGATCTTCGGGATGGTGCTCGCCAACCTTCAGGGGTCGGAGGAGCATGCTTTCTGGTGGATCAATCACGCCGAGTGGAACGGGCTGACCTTCGCCGATCTGGTCTTCCCGATGTTCCTGCTCGCGGTCGGCCTCGCTCTGCCGCTGACGATGGACGGGCGGATGCCGCGGCCGTCGATCGCCAAGATCGTGCGGCGGTCGGCGCTGTTGTGGTTCATCGGCTTCGCGATCGGCATGATCGTCCATTTCAGCTTCAAGCTGGAGGAGATCCGCTTCACCGGCGTGCTCGAGCGGATCGGCCTGGTCTATCTGATCTGCGCGATCGCGTGCCGCCAGACGACGAGCTGGAAAGCGCCCGCCATCGCCGCCGGCGTGCTGATGCTGGTCCATGGCGTGCTGCTCCATCTGCCGGCGCCGGGCGACCTGATCGCCAGCATGGCGCCGGGCGAAGGGATGAGCGGCTGGCTCGACCATGCGATCCTGGGCGGCACGCGGCTTTACGGCCATCCCGATAACGGTCCGCCGTTCGATCCCGAAGGGCCGCTATCGACGCTGTCGGCGATTGCCACGACGATGATCGGCATGGCGGTGCAGCGCATGTCAGTGCGGCGCAAGAAGCCGGTGATCATGATCGTCGCGGTCGCCATTCTGTGCCTGGGCCTGACGCTGGGCGCCGCCTGGTTCTGGCCGATCAACAAGAATTTGTGGACGCCGACCTTCACCCTGATCAACGCCGCGATCGGGCTTGGCCTGCTGGCGTTGCTCAAGATCGTCTGGCCGCGGATCGGCGCGTCGCGGATCGCCCAGACGGTGGCCGCGCTTGGGGCGGTGTCGCTGACGCTGTATGTCGTCCATGACGCGGTGGCGATCGTGATGATGATGGTGCCGGTGGGCGGCGTGCATCTGGGCGAAAAGCTGTTGGCGGGGATCGCCGCGACGGGATTGCCGCTGGATTGGGTGTCGATGCTGTATGCGGTGATTTTGGGCGGGGTTTCGATCGCGATTACGCTGGCGCTGCGCGCGCGAGGGTGGGTGTTGAAGGTTTAGGTCGGAAATCTACGTGCTGTGCTAGTCGGTATAGCTTTGCCGGAATCGTGTTCCTGCGAAAGCAGGAACCCAGGGTAATCATGTACTTCGCTACCCTGGGCTCCTGCTTTCGCAGGAGCACATGCCCGCTCAACCCACTGCACCTTGAATGTAAACGGGCACCTCCGCTTTCAATGCGCGCCCCTCAATCCACCCGCTCAACCGTCACGCTCTGCGACAAACACTCCGCCTCACCAAAGATGGTCATGAAGCTGATATCCGTCGCATCGCGCCCAACCCCAATCCGCACCAGCCCTTCGACCGGCGCCAGTCCGGTGGGGTCGATCAGCCGCCATGCGCCGTCCAGCCACACTTCGACCACGGCGTGGAAATCGGGCGGATCGAGCCGCCAGGCATAGGCGGCGACCATCCGCGCGGGGATGTCGGCGGCGCGGACGAAGGCGATCAGCAGGTGCGCGAAATCGCGGCACACGCCGCGATGCGCGACATAGGTGTCGGCGGCGGTGGTGGTCGCGTCGCTCGACCCGACGACATAATCGAGATGGCCGCGGATCCACGCCGCCATCGCCTCGATCCGGTCGCCGCCCGACAGCGCGCCGAACTCGCGCCGGACGAGCGCATCGAACCGGTCGGATTCGCAATAGCGGCTGGGGAACAGGAACGGCACCACGTCCGCCGGCAGCAGCTTGATGTCGTCGGCGGCGAGGCCGTGGAGCGTCGCGCCGGGACGATCGACCTCCACCGTCGCGGTGTAATGTGCGGTCACCCGCCCTTCCCCCCGCGTCCAGGTGCGCCGCCCCAGCCCGTTATCCGCCGGGATCGGGCGCAATGCCTCTACCCCGCCGATCCGCAACAAATCGGTGACCAGATGCTGGTCGGGCGTCTGCGCCACTTCCAGCGCGAACAGCAGATCGGCCGGCGCGGCGAGCCAATAGTCGAGCCGGGCGTCGATGGAGAGGCGCATGGAGTCTTTCTGGACAGGAGTCGCATCGTTCCTATCCGATAACCCCCCTGCCCGGCTATGCTCGGGATCAGGCGATGGAGAGGAGGCGAATATGCCGTCCCACGACCAGACGCCGGCCCCGATGACGGCCGGCACGCGGTTCAGTTACCGCTGCACGCGCTGCAACAGTTGCTGCGTCGACAAGCGCATCCAGGTCAATCCGTATGAGATCGCGCGGCTGGCGCGCAATCGCGGCGTCTCCACTGCCCAGGCGCGCGACGATTTCACCGTCGACGGCGCCTTGCGCCAGCAGGAGGACGGGCGCTGCATCTTCCTGGGCGATCAGGGCTGCACCGTCCATGCCGACCGGCCGCTGGTGTGCCGGTTGTTCCCGCTCGGCCGCGTGATCGACGCCGCAGGCAAGGTGCATTTCGTGCCCTATCCCGATCCCCTGGCCGCGCATGGCGAGTTCGGAAAGGCGGGCGTGATCGCCGATTATCTGGAGGCGCAGGGCGCGACCGCGTTCATCGCCGCGGCCGACGCCTATTTCGCCTTTTTCTGCCGCGCCAACGCGCGGATGAGCGACGGCACGCCGGTCGTCACCGACCCCGATCGCGACCTGCTCGACATCGATGGCGAGATTGCCGCGGCGTGCGCGGCCAGCGGCATCGCCGAGCCCGAGGATCTGCTCGAACGAATGTGGCTGCACATCAGCCTGCTCGACGACATGCTCGATCCCTAACAGGGCGGCCGCGCCGACCGCGCACCGGCGGCATCCGGACAAAACGAAGGCCGCGCGATCCCATCGGACCGCGCGGCCTGTTGTTCCGGTGGCGGGTCGCCCCGCCGCCGCACCGATTACTCGGCGACGTTGCTGGCGTTGGCCGTGACGTCGCTGACGTTCTCGTCGGTGATGTTGGTGGTGTCGGTCAGGTTCATGTCGTCGGTGTTGGTGACGACGACGGCGTTGTCGGCCGCCTTGTTGCCGCCGCACGCCGCGAGGCCGAGCACGACAGGAGCAATCACCGAAAGAACAACGAGCTTCTTCATGGACAATCTCCGTAAAAGCCAGGCCGCGCCCCCGCTCGGCACAGCGCCTCGCGAATTGGTCCTGGGTCAGTCCGGCGGTGCGTATGGCGCAATTCCCATCGGATTGGTAGGGGAAAATGCACCGTTCGTCGCAAGGAGGGGGCAGCGCGTTGTGGCCACGACCTGAGCGTTAGGCGATTGTCGCATCCCGCCTCCCGCTCCCTATATGCTTAGCGCAAAGCATGGAGGCGATATGGGCTATCACGATGAGGACCGAGATAATGCAGCAGCAGCTTGGCATCGGAAAGCCGTGTACGAAGGATATCGCTGCTCCGTCTGCAACGAGGTTATCACTTACGATGACCGTGAGCAGTATTTTGGCACGAAGCTGTGCAGCTACCACGCCGATCAAGCGCGGAAGGACGATTGATGCCTAAAGGCCCCAACGGCTAGGAGCACCCGTCGATACCATCGGCCTTGCGTGATGATCGGCAACATCGCCACTGGCGAAATCGAGGACGAGCGCGACGAGAAGCTGTCTAGCACCGCCGTCTAAATGGGGCGCCAGGGCTGACAGAAGCTGCGGAGAATATGATGCCGGAGCGCCGCGCCGAAACTGGCCGTAAAGTTGCGAAAAACGTTGGCGTACGAAGCGGCAGGAATAATTTCAGGAATATTTTTCTTGATTTCTGGTCGAACCCGTGATAGCCGGGCGCGGTCCGCCAGCCAGGGATTTCACTATGACCGAATGGACGCAGGATCAGGCCATGTCGGCACTTGATCCGTTTTTCGAGGAATTGGACGCAGTTTGCCGTGGCGGACTGGACCGATACCAGCGTTACCCGGCTGACGTTCGTATCGAGCACGATGCTCGCGCCGCCGCTACTTGCATCTATACGCACATGGTTGCGCTTGCCGACAGCTTGCTGACCGACAAGCCGGGCGTTGTTTACAAAAGCATCCGTGGTTTGAAGGTTTGGATCGTCAGCGAGAAGGCGACGATCCGCTTCAAGAAAATGGATGAGGATGGGCGCACCCGCAATTACCCGACCAAGCAGGCGCGGGATTTCGATCGCCAATTGCCCTTGCCTGGTATTCCCTATCCGCCGCTCAATTTGGTTGTGGGCTACTTGCCGAATGCATTGGGCACGAATGTGGATCGCGTCCAAGTTGCGCGCCCTGCCGGCAAGGCGATTGACTGGTGTGCCGCAATTGTTCCGACGGACGATCGTGTGGTCGGCCAGCCGCGTTGGATTGATGTGACGCGTCAGCAGCGCTTCGGTTGATCCTACTTATATTGGTGGCTCATGGCACGGTTTAATCACCACATGCTGACTCTCGCCCGCGATTCTCGCGGGCTGACTCAAGCCGAGTTGGCCGATAAGATCGGCATGGGGCAAGGAACGCTCTCGAAGTACGAAACCGGAGTTTTGGAAGCACCAGCGGAGTTCGCTGACGAGGCGGGACACGCCCTTAACTACCCGGCGAGTTTTTTCTTTCAGGCCGGGCGACCCTACGGCTTCCCGCCGTTCCATTTCCGAAAGCGGAAAAAACTTTCGACCAAGACCCTTGGGAAAATCGTTGCAGAGATGAACATCCGGCGCATGCACGTTGAAAAATTGTGCGTGTCCTTCCGAGTGAGTAGCAATCGGTTTATTCCTGAAATTGACCGAGATGAGTTTCAGGGCCGCACCAAAAAGGTGGCGACGGTGGATGACCTGGCGCGGTCGCTTCGCGAGGCTTGGATGCTGCCCGCGGGCCCTATCGACAACGTCGTCGAACTGCTCGAAGAAAACGGCAGCATTGTTATTCCTTGTGACTTCGGGACGGACTTGCTGGACGCAATGAGCCAGCGCATCGACGGGTTACCCGTGCTGTTCTTTGTTAACGTCAACTCGCCAATGGACCGGCTGCGGCACACGCTCTGCCATGAGCTCGCGCACATGGTGTTGCACACGGTTGAGTTCAAAGGCGATGAAGAGATGGAATGCGAGGCGGATCAGTTCGCCGGCGCATTCCTAATTCCGCCTGACGAGCTACGAAAGCAGTTGCGCCGCTTCGATTTGCCCCACCTGGCCAATATGAAAGCGTATTGGAAGGTGTCGATGGCGGCGATTGCCACGAACGCAAGCCGTCACAAGCTGGTTACGCAGTATCAGATCAAGAAATTTTGGATTGAGATGAGCAAGCTCGGCTTTCGTAAGCGGGAGCCAAATGAACCGCCGCGCGAGCATCCAAAACTGCTCCGCCAAATGGTTGAATTTCATAAGACTGCCCTTGAGTACAGCGAAGCCGATCTCGCGAATATGCTTTGCGTAACGCCGGACGAGTTCAAAAATCTCTATCAGTTTGAAGCACGGGAAAAGCCACACCTTCGCATTGTGAACTGAACGCAATGCATGGCACTAAACATAAAAGTCATGCTCAATGCATGTGAACAAGCTTCCTTTCGTCAAGCGCTCTCTGATCCTTCGCCATGCTACGCGAGGGCTTGTCCATGCGGTCGATTAGGACGTGCTGGCGCGGATTGACGCGGATGCACCCGCGCCGGCCAAGCGCGGGCGTACAAAAAAGCGGGTAGCCTGATGTCCGAGGATTGGCATCGCGTCACTCATCCGCACCGGGTGACGGTCTCCGCAAGTGAAAAAGGTGCAGTCAAAGCCAAACGGCCCGATCTGAACGGCACGATCGTGGTCGTTGAAGAGGGCGGCTCCATCATCCACGTCGATTGCTCGGATGCGCGGGATGCCGTCCTGATCAAGTGCTCCTGCTATCTAGGTATAATTTGAAACTGAGACACTGCCGAATGTCCGCTTTGGTATCGCCAGTCGCCAAAACAGCCCTATAGATGTCAGACTTGTCTTAGAGCGAAAAACGGGGCCATCACATTCCATGACTCTGGCACAATCGCTCGCCAACGCCCGCACCGAAGAGGACGTCAAAGACGCCTATATCTCGGCGTTGGGGCTCAAAGGCGTTTCCAAGAACCTCGTCGATATCCAGACGCAGGAGGTCTGGTTCGAGGCGAAGGCGGTTTCGACACCGCCGATTGTAATGTTTGCACAACTGATGTTCTACATCCGCGCGGCCAAAAAGCGGGGCGAGCCGATCCCGGCCTTCCTTGCTGTCATCGACCGCGACAAGGCCGCAATCATGCCGACCGAGAAGGCGCTGCCTTTGCTCGAAGACAAGAACATTGTCTGGCCCAAATCTGGATCGGGCGCGGGCAAGGAACTGGGGGCGCAGATCGCGCCCTACGTCCAGACGCACATCGTCGAATATGAGATCGCGCATGACGAGGCTGCCTTCATCAAGGCAGTGAAGGACGCGATCAAGCAACGCCGTATCATCCGCACCCCGATCACGCCCGATAATCTGCGGCAGGTGTTCGACCGCTGGGTTACAATGGTCGGAGAGGAGTTGGGTGTGAAGGCGCAGGCCGACTACGCCGTGCTCTTCTTCGCCGACATCATGCATGACGGCGAGCACGAGGCGATGCACAATCTACCCGCGCGCTTGCTAATGACAGCGGATGGGCCGACGTTCTTGCTCAACGGCGAAACCTATGAGCTGGCCAACGACCGGGGTTATCGTAATTTTTGGGCGATCTATCACCGGCCGCCCGAGCAGAAGCATCGCCACTATCTGCTCGAACGGCGCGACAGCCTGCTCCCGGTCGACGAACAGAAGTTCAAGGGCGCCTATTACACGCCGCTGCACATCGTCGATAAAGCCTACGACCAGTTGCGTGCCACGCTGGGCGAGAATTGGCAGGACCGGTATCTGGTGTGGGATATGTGCGCAGGCGTCGGCAATCTCGAGGCCAAGCACAGCAACCTGCGCAACGTCTTCATGTCGACGCTCGACAAGGCCGACGTGACGATCATGAAATCGAACCCGGCCTTCTCGGGAGCGGAGATTTTCGAGTACGACTATCTCAACGATGACATCACCGATTTCGGCGAGATCGATTACAACCTGTCGAACAAGCTGCCGATGGCATTGCGCCAGGCGATTGCCGATGCCCGCGAGGGGAAGAGGGGCGCGAAGCCGATTCTGGTGCTGATCAATCCGCCATATGCGGAGGCGATGAACGTCGACAACACCTCTAAATCTGGGAGCAACGCCGAGCTAAAGAAGGGCGTTTCCAAAACCCGCATCAGTCACGGCATGGAGGGTCTAGGCTACGCCACGCGCGAGTTGTTCGTGCAGTTTCTCCATCGCATCGGTGCGGAGCTGCCGAAGGCGACGTTGGCTATGTTTAGCACCCTGAAATACGTAAACGCGCCTAACTTCACCGAGTTTCGTCGCCGCTGGACTGCAAAATACCTAGATGGGTTTGTGGTTCACAACCGCGCTTTTGATGGGCTGAAGGGTGACTTTCCAATCGGGTTTCTCATTTGGAATTTGGCCAAGCGCGAGCCAGCGCAGTCGATCCAAACTATTGCCCTAGATCGCGCAGGCGAAGTCTTTGACGAAAAAGAGTTCTATCGCGTGATGCCTAGGCCGCCGCTGGCTGATTGGATCGTACGGCCGCGCTCAAACAGAACGCCCGCAGTGCCGTTGAAAAATGCGCTAACCCCCTCGTCAAGCACGAAGGATGTGCGCGGGAGATGGTGGGCTGACGGGGCAATCGGCAGTATGATCGTCTTTGGAAACGACTTACAGCATGCAGCTACGACGGGGCTACTGTCGTCGGGGTATGGCAATGCCGGAGCGTTTTTCGTCACTGAGCAGAATCTTGGCAAAGCTGCGGTCGTGTTTGCCGTTCGCCGTCTAGCCGAGCCTACTTGGCTCAACGACCGTGACCAATTTTTGCAACCCTCGCAGCCCCCGATAGACAACTTCAAATCGGACTGCCTTGTCTGGATGCTTTTCAACGGCGGAAACTACACAGCCGGGGCCGACGGACTGCGCTGGAACGAGCGCGACTGGAGTCTAGTCAATCACTTCATTCCCTTCACCGAAGCCCAGGTGGGAGCGAAGGGGCGATTCGAGAGCGACTTCATGGTCCGCTACATAGAGGGCATGATCTTTTCGCCCGAGGCGCGGGCGGTGCTCGACGAGGGTCGAAAGCTTTGGGCACGCTTCCATGCCACAAGCTTTCCGCGCAAGATCCGCGACGAATACAAGCTCGGGCGTCCCGACGCCGGATGGTATCAGATTCGCCGCGCGCTCGAAGCCTATGGCGACACAGAGCTGACCGACTTCGATCCGTTCAAGGCCGCTTATGCCGCGCTGACCGCGAAACTGCGGCCGAAGGTGTATGAATTGGGCTTCCTGCCTGAGTGAAGAACATTTCGTGTTAAGACTACCGGCAGAAGCTCGCCGGTTGTTGCCTCTCGACGGGGGCCGTCTAAGCTGCGGCGATCCCATCGGGCGGCGCCGCCATTTGTCCGTGGACTCTACGTCGACCAAAACCACCCCACTCCCAACACCCTTTACGCTTCGTTTACCACGCTCGGGGCAAAACACGCTCTGTACGGGGCGATGTGCGCCCAGGGGACGTTTATGGATTCGCAGCGCGGCTACGAAGAGGACCGGTCGGATGCCGATCGCGTCGTCGCGGATGATGGGATCGACGACACG
>Ga0207639_10000882_pt1 | contig 20358 bp, 11 predicted proteins | sample KBSCornC32_FD_184299 | JGI IMG/M metagenome (GOLD analysis project Ga0207639, IMG submission 184299) | Corn rhizosphere microbial communities from Kellogg Biological Station, Michigan, USA - KBS Corn C3-2 (SPAdes) (version 2) | ecosystem: Host-associated > Plants > Roots > Rhizosphere > Soil ...
CTGCTTAAATTACAACTTTTACATTCGCGAGCTATTTGGCGACAAATACGGCATCGACAAACATCTTTCCTTTTCACTCCAGTTTTCGTCGATCAGCGAGGACCAAATCGAGCAGGTTAGAGAATTTTCCGAACTGCCGAAACACATCGCAGCCTATATCAATGATTTTGACCGTGAGTTGTCTCAAGAGGATTTTAACAATCCTCAGTACTCCTATCGGGTTATTTACGTACCAAAGATTGCAAACCATAAGGGTCAGGCGGATAAGGTGATCGAGTTTTTGAAGGCCGACTCGGAAGAAGCCAAAAACCTAAACAAGGAGTATGTAGTCATTAAGGACCGTGAGCGGCCCAAGCACTTACCAAAGGAAATCATTCAGATAATGAAGGATAAAGGATATCCGCAATTCACGATGAACAAACACACAGATCTTTGGCACGCAAGGGATGCGAAGAATCCCACCAAAGGCTTCGGCGTACAGGTGGTGAGTCAGTGGTATTGGTACGATAACTGGTTGGACGAGGTCGAGAAGTATTGCAAAGAAAACAAGGCACTCCTTCAGTAACCGTTTGTCAAAAATAACCGAAGAACAATTCGAACATCACCTTCTCGGCATACTCGTCGAACTAGGATACGTTTACGAGAACGGCTACGAGATTGCTCCTGATACCGAAAGAGTCGCGCGGAAGGATTATCGAGAGGTTGTTCTCGTGGGCCGTCTCCGAGCGAGGCTCGTCGAACTTAATCCAAATGTTCCAGCAGCCACGGTAGAGGACGCGATAACTCAGATCACCCGCCCGAACTACCCTTCACTTATTCAGAACAACCGCGAGTTTCACCGGCAGCTCCGCGACGGCGTAAAGGTTCAGTATCAGGACGACGGCGAGACTAAGACGGATTTCGTAAGGCTCTTTGATTTCGACGACACGGACAATAACCAGTTTCTCGCGGTAAATCAGTTCTCGATAAAGGGTCCAAAGAGCACAAAGCGGCCTGACATCATTATCTTTATCAACGGATTGCCCATAGCGGTCCTTGAGCTAAAGAATCCCGCTGATATCAACACGACGATCTACGATTCGTACAAGCAGCTTCAAACCTACAAAGAGGAGATCCCCGATCTTTTCAACTACAACGAGCTTCTCGTGATCGCCGACATGCGCGAAGCGAGAGTCGGCAGCCTGACGGCAGATTATGAACGCTTTGGATTGTGGCGAACTATCGACGGCGAAACTCTAGACCCGCTCGGCAAAAGCAACGAAACCGAAACGCTCATTCGCGGACTCTTTCGTCGTGACTTCCTGCTCGAATACATTCGCGACTTCGTCCTCTTTGAGGAAGAAAAAGAGACGATCAAAAAGATCGCAGCCTATCACCAATTCCACTTGGTGAAGAAGGCATTCGCCAAGACCCTCGAAGCAACGGATCCTAACGAGGAAGGAAAGATCGGCGTCGCGTGGCACACGCAGGGCTCTGGCAAGAGCATCTCGATGGCGTTCTATGCCGGAAAGGTTATCACCGCACCGGAGATGAAGAACCCGACGATCATTGTCGTCACGGACCGAAACGATCTCGACGGACAGTTATTCGGTACATTCTCGAACGCCCGCGAGTTAATGCGCGAGGCGCCAAAGCAGGCGGAAACCAGAGACGATCTTCGCAAATTGCTTAAAGACCGGCCGTCTGGAGGAGTCATCTTCACGACGATCCAGAAGTTTAGCCTTCTCGACAATGAGGTCAAATTCCCGCAGCTCTCTGACCGGTCAAACATAATCGTCATCGCCGACGAAGCTCACCGCACCCAATACGGTCTCAATCCGGTGATCGATCAAAAGACGGGGAAGATGAAGTACGGCTTCGCACACCATCTTCATTCCGCATTCCCCAACGCATCCTTTATCGCATTCACGGGAACCCCGATCTCGATGCTTGAGAGAGACACGCAGGCGGTCTTTGGAACCTACATCGATATTTACGACATGAAGCAGGCACAGGAAGATGGAGCGACGGTTCCGATCCTGTATGAAAACCGGCTTGCGAAGCTCGAACTCAAGGAAGACGAAACTCCGACGCTCGATGAACAAGTTGAAGAGCTAACCGAGGATGATGAGGAAACGGAGCGAGCGCGTTCTCACAGCCGCTGGGCCGCTCTTGAGAAGGTTGTTGGTTCAGAGCAAAGGCTGAAAAAGATCGCGGCCGATTTTGTAAAGCATTTCGAAGCCCGACAGACGGAGATGTCTAAGACGACAGCCGGTCCGGGCAAAGCAATGTTCGTCTGCATGGGCCGAGAGATATGCGTGAGGTTATACGACGAGATAATTGCCCTGCGTCCCGAGTGGCATGATCCCGACCCGACAAAGGGTGTAATAAAGGTGATCATGACTGGCTCGTCCAGCGATAAGGCGAGCCTCCAACCGCACATCTATCCAAAGCAGGTAAAAAAGGATCTCGAAAAACGATTCAAAGATCCAGATGATGATTTTCAAATCGCGATTGTCCGCGACATGTGGCTGACGGGCTTTGATGCTCCGAGCTTGCACACGATCTATATAGACAAACCGATGCGTGGCCATTCGCTAATGCAGGCGATTGCACGCGTTAACCGAGTGTTCAAAGAGAAAGACGGCGGTCTCGTCGTGGACTACATCGGCATCGGCCACGAGCTGCAAGCAGCCCTAAAGCAATACACCGACGCCGAGGGTCAGGGCGACCTTTACGAGGAAGCAGCGGAAAGGGCGTTGCCTATCGTTGATGAGCAGATGACGGTGATCCGGGGAATGTTTCACGGCTTTGATTATCAGGACTTTGAAACTGAGGCGATAACCCTCTTGCCCGATGCCGCCGATCACATCCTCGGGCTGGGAGAGGAGAGGAAGAAAAAGTTCTTCGACAGCGTGACGGCACTCACTAAGGCATTCGCTTTGTGCTCGACCCTCGACGAAGCCATCGGATTTAGAGAAGAGATCGCATTTTTTCAGGCGGTAAAGGCTTTCATAGGCAAGCCCGGTGAGTCAGACCGAAAATATCGGAATGAGCAACGCGAGCTACTTATTCAGCAGATTTTAAGCAGAGCAGTGGCGTCGGACGAGGTCCTGGATATCTTCTCCTACGCCGGACTCGACCGGCCAAACATCGGGATTCTCTCGGATGAGTTTCTTGAAGAAGTAAAACTGATGCCGCAGCGAAACCTTGCTGTTGAGCTTTTAGAGCGCTTGCTCAAGAGCGAGGTAAAAGCGCGTCTTAAAACGAATATCGTTCAAAGCAAGAAGTTCTCGGAGATGCTGGCTGCAACCCTGAACAAGTACCATAACCGGGCTATCGAGACGATGCAGGTTATTGAGGAACTCGTTGCGATGGCTAAGGAGTTCGCAGCAGCAACACAGGAAGGCGAACGTCTTGGTCTGAGCCAAGATGAAACCGCCTTTTATGATGCGCTCGCCGACAACGAAGCATCTGTGCGAGAGCTTGGCGACGAAACACTGAAAAAGATCGCTATCGAGCTCACCGATAATCTGAGAAAAAGCACCACTGTCGATTGGTCAGTCCGCGAGACCGTTCGAGCTCGCCTCCGATTGATGGTCAAACGGATATTACGCAAATACAAATACCCACCCGAAGAAGAAAAAGCTGCCATCGAGCTCGTGCTACAACAGGCAGAGACACTATCTGAAAGTTGGGCAGGTTGAATTAATCCTATGAGCGAACCAAAACTTTCCCGATCTCGTGATCTGGCTAACCGTGTCGTATATGAGGCTCTGAAAGTCCTCTCCGAAAATGACGGTGAAATGCGTGGAAGCGAAGTCATCCAACAGGTTGAGTCCCGACTCGACTTCGACGATTGGGCAAAAGAAGTCTACGCGAAGACCGGTTATGTGCGGTGGCAATCCCTATTACATTTCTTTTCGATTGATGCGGCCAAAGCTGGCTTTCTCATCAAGCGAAAGGGTGTCTGGATCCTGACACCTGAGGGAGACGAGGCTGTTAAGAAAATGGACAGAGCCTCGTTAATGGCTCTTGCTTCTGAAAAGTACCGAGAGTGGCGTCGAGAGAATCCCGCGGAGAAAACTGCACCTAAGGACGTGGAAGCCGAGAGTGAGAGTGAAGCTGAGCAAACGTCGGAGCGGAGCCGCGACGTTGACTTCGAGCAAGTACAAGCTAGAGCACTCGACGGGATAGTACAGGCGATCACGTCAAAAACCCCTTATGAATTCCAAGATCTGGCTGCCGCACTTTTGAGGGGCATGGGCTATTTCACGCCGTTTGTAGCTCCCAAAGGTAAAGACGGCGGAGTCGATATCATGGCTTACCGTGATCCGCTCGGCACCTTGGCCCCGCGAATAAAAGTTCAGATCAAACATCGCGGCGGCCCAACGCCGGTCACTGACGTTCGGCAGCTTATGGGCCTCCTTCAGAAAGATGGCGACGTTGGCATCTTTGTTTCTTCTGGTGGCTTTACCCCGGACTCCAAAACTACTGCTCGCACGTCTCACGTACATGTCGAACTGATTGATATCGAACGACTGATAGACCTTTGGGGTCAGTTCTACGAGAAGCTATCCGATGAGGACAAAGCTCTTTTGCCTCTAACGCCCGTGTACTTTATTTCACCTAAGTCTTAGAGATTGCTTCAGGCCGAATACCCGCCGCCCTTGCCGTCGAGGCTCGGGCGGCGGTTGTCTTTTGGTGACGTTTTTAGTGCTCAAGGCAGAGCGGACGGTGGGCGATTTCGGATCAGGCTTCGCCTTTGAGGATGGCGTTGAGTTTGGTGGCTTCGAGGATGGCGACGTCGTCGAGAAATTCCTCGCGGACGTCATCCGGCATTGGGCCGAGGACTTGTTCTGTAAAGCTCTCGAGTAGATGCGGCTGCTCGTGCTTGCAGAGGATGTAGAGATGCTTCATGGATTCGTAGGCGTCCCCGATCTTCTTTGACAGTTCGGCTTCTTTGTCCTGCTCGGCCTCTATCCGATCACGCTCTTTGGCGAGCATCGTCTCCATCTCATCGATCGTCTTGTCTAATTTGCGCAGCTGGCTATTGTAATGCGCACGCTCATCCGCCGGGACGTTTCCCGCGTGCTTTACGAGCTCCTCGCGGGCCTCCAGCATTTCCGTCAGTTGTGCGAGGCGCTCCTTGTAGTCCTCAGGCATTTCAATATCTTCTTGTTTCATTTTGGTCGGAATTATAACCCGATTCTTTTTGAATCCGCTTGCCGATCCCTGGCGAATCCACTCTTACTCCCGCAATTAGCTAAATATTAAGGAGAAAAATACATCATGAGTGAGACAGGACATGCAATTAACATCGCGAGCGGCGAAAAGCTTTTATCTGCCGTGACGGCGATGGTGGGTTATTCACCGAGCAATACGGCTTTGACGGTCGCGAGTTTGACGGCAAAGCTCGCGGCGGCGAGTGGGGCGATCGACACACTTACCAGCAAGGGGGCGGCTCGTGACGCTGCCGAGACCGACCGCGAGAATATCTTCAAGCCGCTCGGTCCGCTAGTCACCAAATCCGTCGGCTACTACACCTCGACGGGCACCGACCAAAACAAGATCGACGACGCAAAATCGTTCAAGCGCAAGATCGACGGCAAGCGTGCCAGTAAGCCGAATGGCAACGGCAGCGGCGGCGGCATCGTTCCCGTGGGCGGCGGCACGGTTGTAGAGCCGCCCACCATCGATCCCGGCCCAAAGACGATCTCGTCCTCACAGCAAAGCTACGTTCAAAAGGCTGAGCACTTTGACGGCTTGATCGAGACCTACAAATCCGACGCGCTCTACACGCCCAATGAGACCGACCTCAAGATCACCGGCCTCACCGCGTATTCGGTCCAGCTTCACGGAGCGAATACCACCGTCTTCGACGCCATCACCGACGAGCAAAACGCTCGTGCCGGCCGCAACCTCGAGCTCTACGACGACAAGAGCGGCCTCGTCGCCGTCGCCATCCTCGTCAAAAACTACGTCAAGGCCGTCTATGGAGCCACCTCACCCCAGTTCAAGCAGGTCTCCAAGATCCCTTTCAAGACCATCAAGTAGTCCGCTCGACAGACCCATCCGTCTTATCACTCCCCGCCGCAGCTCACCCGCGGCGGGGAGTTTTCTTTTCCTCTCGTGAATTGTGGCATCCACGCCCCCAACCTGCCCCCGCGAGCCATCAACAAGTGTTCCCGCTCCGTCAATTCGTCTTAGACCTCCGTCATTCCGTCTTAGAGCTCCTGCAAAGCGTCTTAGAGCTCCTGCAAAGCGTCTTAGAGCTCCTGCGATCAGTCTTGACGCTCCTGCATTGTGTGTTAGAGCGACTGCAAAGTGTCTTAGAGCAACTGCAACCTGTGTTGACGCTCCTGCAACGAGCGTTGACGCCCCTGCAGTGTGTCTTAGAGCGACTGCATTGTGTCTTGACGCTCCTGCATCCCGTGTTCTCGCGACTGCAACTGGTCTTAGAGCCTTGTAGCTTCGCCTTAGAGCATCTTCAATCTGAGCCTGTTCCATCGCCCCGGAGCCCGGGCACTAGCGCCCTGCGACAAAATTCAGATCGGTTAGCGAATCGGTGATATTCAGCACCTTTGGCGCAAAGGTGTAGTGCCTTGCGGCGGCCATCACGACATAACTCTCGCCGGACTGCACAGCATCAAAGGTGTAATAGCCGAACGCGTTAGTGAGGACGGATCTCGCTACTCCCTTTTGGTCGGTGACGGTCACGATCGCACCGCGGACCCCGGTGCCGTCTGAGGCGAGGACGCGGCCTGAGACATGGACGGACGCGGCGGTCGGAGCGACGACGGTGCCGACGTTCGTGCCGGTGAATTCCGATGTGTTGCCATCGGCGTCGGTTGCCGTCGCGACGATCTTGTCGCCGGTTTGGATCCCTAGAGCTGCGGCGTTGCCGGCGTCGAATGACACGATCCCCGGCGTGCCGGCCGCATAGTTATCGGCCGTGTAGTGAGTGCTCCCGAGGAATGTCTGACCCTGCAAAGATGTGTCGGCCTTGAAGAATTCGACATAGATCCCGTCGGAGCCGTAGTTAGAATTCGCCGGGTCCGAATCCACCTTGTACAGCAGTATCAGATCACCGCCAGGGCCAATTATCGCGGAGGAGAACTCGGGATAATTCTGCAAGTTGTTCGGCCCGGTGTCTGCGTCACCCGGATCGTTTGGCAGGGCAACACCGCTGCCGCCGAGGTCGATCCCCAATTGGACGTTAGCCGAGATCAAGTTTGGATCGATCAGATTTCCGGTGCCGGCGCTCGCGTCGATTTCGACGCCCGACAGCAGATTAAACTCGATGTCATTACCGTCACCAGGTCCCGGGTCGCCGATGTCGTTATTGTATGAGCCGTTCTCGATCAATATTCCATTCCGGCCGTTCCCAAAGCTTCCATCCGAAGGCGTTCGCACCTTGCCGTTCGGCCGCTGAGATAAATTATTCAGGACCGTGCCGATCAGATTGTGACGGATGGTTAAGACGGCTGACGCTTGATCGATGAGAATGCCTTCGCCGGTGTTTGCGGCGACAGTGTTGCCGGCTCCGGGGTCAGATCCGCCGATCTGATCGTTGATCGAGCCTGCGACGTCGATACCATTCTGCGCGTTTGGAACTTTGGCAAAATCGCCTCCCGTGGGAACCACGCCGACATTGTTGCCGGCGATGCTATTCGAGTCGCCGCCCTGTATTGCGATGCCGTTGCCTTGATTTCCGGCGATCACATTTCCTGCTCCGGGCATGCCGATCACGATGGCGGTAGAGTCGCTGACCTGTATGCCGTTTGAGGCATTGCCGAGCCCCGGCGTTCCTGATGCGTCCGTTCCGATGATCGAATTGACGATCATATTCCCGTCGGAAGCACACCCCGTCGGCGATCCCGGTCGTCGAGGCCGGTGAGGGCGGTTGCCGAGATTTTGCAGGATCGTGATCCCAGTGTCGTGATTTCCCGAGATGATATTCGAGATGGCGCTGAGGTCATTCGGGTCGCCGATCTGAGCTTGCTGAACACAGTCGAGAACGATACCGGACAGTCCGTTGCCGACCGGTTGCGCCGGACCACCCGCTACATCCTGAACGGCTCCAACCAGATTTCCGACGATCGAAATACTCCCCGAAAAATCTCTGGGGCGTTTTACACTCGGCTTCTGGTTATCGGGCGGACCGAGGTCAGCGACTTCGATCCCGTTGCCAAGGTTTCCCGAGACGACATTGTTCTCGATCGTAGTGTTGACGGCTCCCTCCAGCACCTCGATCCCGTCGCCCTTATTCGGCGTCTCGAATTTCCCGCCGCCGGAGACGCCGATGTAGTTATTATTCAGGACGTTCCCGGTAGTCTCGGACCCGATGATGTAAACACCGTCGTGCACGTTCTCGCCGATCACATTCGCGAGATCCTTAGTGTCACCGCCGATAGTATTGGTCAATGCATGATCGAGGTATACGCCCCAGGTGTTTGGAATCCCCGTGTCCTCGGTTTTGTTCAAACCGATGTGGTTACCTTGCACCAGATTGAGGGTCGGATAATGCGTGGAATCATTTCCGGCAAGGATGCTGCCGATAAAAACTCCGTAGCCGACATTCGAATCGGTCGGACTCGTGTTACCTGAGATCACATTGCCTTGGTTAGCGGCTATGCTGCCGCCGATAAGGTTGTTCTGCGCGTTGTCTATCAGCCCGACGCCGCCCAGCATATTGGGAATGGCAGCCGTTCCATCGGCGTTAGTGCCGATCAGGTTAGCTTGAACGACATTCTGCGATGTTGGAAGCGTGTTATCCGAGGAGTTATTTCCGATCGAGATGCCGTAGGTGGAGTTTCCGGATATGACATTGCCGATCACGCTGTTGCCGCTCGACTGCGATATCGAAACTCCGATCGCATTTGCGACGGCGGTCGTACCGCTAGTGTCGACACCGATCTTGTTGTGAAATATTGTGTTGTTCGACGGGCCTGCAGAATTTCCGGGTCCTAGCAGCAGTGCTACGCCAACGCCGTCGACATTACCCGAGATAGTGTTATCACGGATATTCGCGTTCTCCACATCTCCGCTTAGTAGTACGCCGACGCCGTTGCGAAAACGCTCGCTGTTGGCGTTTATGCCGATCAGATTACCGACGATGGCGGTCCCGGTGAGGGTGGGACTCGTTCCGACGACGTCAATGCCAGGGCCGGTGTTTCCCGAAATGATATTTGGGCCAGAAGAGCTGCCCACGACGGTGCCGTTTGCGAAGATCAGGATGCCTTGGGAATTCGGAACGGGGTTCTCGGCGTTTGGCCCCAGGCCGATATAGTTTCCGAAGATCTGATTTCCCGCGGCGGCACCTCCGGAGACCACAACTCCCGCGTCCGATGTATCAAAGTTGTTGCCCGAGATCACATTGCGGTCGGCCGCACTCGTCCCGCCGATGACAGTGCCCGATGAACCAGCACCGACGTTGATCCCGGAGCGACGATTTGGGACGGCTATCTGTCCGGCAACGTCCGTTCCGATTGAATTGCCCTTAATGACCGTGCCCTGCGAACCGGAGATACTTATTCCGTCCAGCACGCTATTTGATATCAAATTTCCTAGCGTGCCGAAGGCACCGCCGATGGTATTCGAATTTGAACTGCTGATCACGATCCCAAATCCGGAGCCTGTGCCTTGGGAAGGTTGATTTCCGTTCTTGTCGACACCGACCTTGTTGTTAATTACCTTGTTGCTCCCGCCGACGCCGAGAAAGATCCCCTTCGTATTGCCGGTTATGACATTCGATTCATCTCCCGGTCCGCCGATCGTGTTTGACGCCGCACCCGATTCAACACCGATCCCGCCAAGCTGAACCGCAGCCGGATCATCCTCAAAAGTAAGACCATCGGGATTAAGTCCTAAATAACAGCTCTTGATCGTATTGCTGTTGCTCCCTTGAATATAGATCCCGTAACCGGCGTGAAAGTGAGTGACAACCAAGCCCTCGATCGTGGAACCGTTGCTACCGCTTCCTAGGATCAATCCATCCACGGCTCCCGCTCCGGCATTTGAGCCGTTGATCTCGATCAGGTGGGAGCCCGCCTGGCCCCCTTGCGAGGACCCATAGAGCTGGACCGGCATGACTATGGTCGGCAGCGGACTCGCCGGACTTATTGTCTGAACACCGGAACCCGGAATGTTGAATGATATCGAGCGCGTGAGTGCGTGTGGATCGTTTGCCTGCTCGATCACGGCGCGAAGCGAGCATTGAAATCCCGGCGTATTGACGTCCGTATCGCAAACACCGTCGGTCAAGTCCGCGTCGTGATCGTCCGTGGTTACGTTCACGACCATTGGCAACGGGCATCCCGCGGATGGCGAGTCCCTGTCCTCGGGGCTCGAACCGGCGCACTGCCCTGCAACGCAGGAGAACTCCGAGGTGCTGCCATTTTGGTTGGTCGTCGTGGCCGTGATCAGACTACCCGCGGCGACCTGCGCGGCCGATGTCGCAGCGATATTCGTAAAACCATTTCCATCGGTGACGACATTAACGGATCCGATATAGTTTTCGCCCTCTCCGTAGCCGGTCGGGTCGGCTTCCGTATTTGAATAAAAGTCGATACGGTCATGCTGAAATGGCTCGGCCTTTAGGGTTCCGGAGATCGACACTGTCCCGTCACCGTTGAATACCGGTGCCGCCAGCACTGGGTAGTTCTGGAGGTCGTTTGGCCCGGCGTCGATGTCTCCACAATCGTTAGGGGTTACTCCGTCAGCGCCGAGATCGATTCCCAGATCGCCGTTACCACGGATGGAATTGCCCACGATCGTATTCCCGACGCCACTCTGAGCGACCACGCCTGCACCGGCATTGTTAGCGATAAAGTTGGCGCCGATCTGATTATTGTTGCTGGTCGACAGAATATGAACGCCGGCGGCGCCATTATTTGATATGGAGTTACCATCAATGTCACAGTACGAACCCGCGTTGCCACCTGAGATCGTAATTCCGTCTCCAACGTTATTCTCAATACGGTTCGCGGCTCCGGGCCCGGTGCCGCCGACCGTCGTTACCCCGTAGTATGGGTACATGTAAAGGCCAACCGACTGGTTAGGTAGCGGAGCGGTACCATCCTTGTTCAACCCTATATAGTTATTGTTGAAGAGAACGTTGCCCGTGACTTGAACGCCGTAGTTGCCGTTGCCTGACACTACGTTTCGCTGAAGCGGATCGGGCCCGCCGAAATAGAATGTGTCGGAACCCGCTGAAAATAAGTACACCGCAGTGTCTCCGCTGCCGGTGAAATGAGGGCTGTTCGGTACTGGACTGTTTCCGGTAGCGTCGGTGCCGATCAAATTGGACTGGCAAAAACTGTTGGGTCCCCAATTCGACCAATCAATAGCGTTATACCAGTTGCCCGATATGAGATTGCCCAGCGAGACGTCTATCGGGCCGCCGGGAGTTGATGCGACCGCAAGACCGATGTACGTTGGACCCGGCGGGATGCCGAGATCAAAGAAGGGAACGTCCTTGCTGATACCAAATTGATTCGGCAGCGAAACGGTCCCGGAACGATCGGTACCGACATAGTTATTGAAGATGCCGACAGAACCGCCGTAATTTCTTTGGATAGCACCGTCGACTCCCACATTATTCGTCCCGTGAAGAAGTCCGACAAAATCTCCCGATATCAAATTACAGAATCCGGTACAGTCTGCTCCGGGTGTAGTGCCGCCGGGCGAGCCGATCGCGATGAACGCCTCATCTCCCGCATATGCGGTAACGTCGCCATAGGGAAGGCAGAAGGCGGTGTTGCATCCGTTCTGACCGTTGTTTGAAAGTCCGACGGTCCCGGTGACGTCGGTGCTGATATTGTTGCCGACAACGTTCGTGAAGCCGCCCATATAATCGGCGCCATTGTTTGAGAAATTCGCAAAGCCGGAGATGGATATCGCTCCGAAGCGATTATCGGAAATAATGTTGCGCCCCCCTGGCGTTATCGACCCGATGGTCATCTGTGTGAGCGTGTTGGTAATGACTCCCTGACTGCAATTACCTATGCCGAGAGTTCCGGCGGCGTTGGTACCGATCTTGTTGCCCTTGACGAGGTTGTTTAGCGTGAGATTGGTAACGCCGTCATCGCCGGTGAGGATCTCCTCATCCAGGCCCGGACCATGGCAGTGGCTGTCGGGATCGATGAGCCGACTCCCTTCGCCGTTACCGGAGATGACGTTGCCTGCCCCGGCATCGTCACCGCCGATCTGATTGCTTGAGCCCGTCAAAAATATCCCTTCGCTGTTGTTGAGCACGTCATTACCCGACGCCGAAACGCCGATATAATTACCCTGTACGACGTTGTTGCTCCCACCAGTAAGGTCCAGGCCCGCTCCGTGCAGGGCAGGTGTGCCGTTGCCCGACAAAACATTGCGAGCCGCCGCGGTTGTGCCACCGATCGTGTTGTTGCTGGAATCGAAGACAAGCAATCCCGTACCCTGATTGCCTTTGTCCACAGTCCCCGTCGGATCGGTGCCGAGATAATTTCCCTCGAATATATTGTGTCCGTTATTAGGCGATTGCGATGTACTCTCTGAGGTCAGTCCGTTGCCGCCGATAGTGCTGCCGTTGCCGTCTGAAAAGCCGGGAAACTCGTTGATCGCCAGAGCGCGAACAACGCAGTTGCTCGCGCGGATCTTTAACCCGTCGACAGACCCGGAGTTGAGGTTGTTGCCCTTGATCTCGATCAGAGGCGAGCCTGAATAGCCCGGCTGAGTCGTGGCATCGATCGTCACCGCACTTCTGACTATAGGCAGTTCCGAAACAGGCGAGATCGTATGCACGCCTCCGCCCGGAATATTGAATGCGATGGTGCTGCCGGGAGAGCCATTTGCGGCTGTGATCGCGCTTCGCAGAGTGCAGGGCTGACCTGCCGTGCAGCTGCCGCCGTTATCGCTTGCGTCATCTACGGTGATCACGCTGGTTGGGGCCGTAAGAACGACTGAGGGGACGGATGCGCCGCTGCGCAACACAACCAGATCGCTCATCGCATCCGCGTTAAGCCGCATCGGCAGCACCGCCGCCGGGCCTGCGTCTACACCTAGCGAAGTTACGCTCATCGCCAATGGTTCATAGTCAGATGTCTGCTCTCTATTACCAGCATGCTGCGCTTGGCTCTTTGCCTGACGGCTTACTACCTGGATCTGCCGTCCAACCGGATCAAGCACGATTAGGTCGTCGTTGCCGCTGGTGGAAACGCGGGCCGTGAGCAATGTCTTCGCCGACGTTGGACTGACCGGCCCGACACCTGCGGTCATCATATGCAGGTCCCACTGTAAAATGGGCGAGGGCTTCGCCGAGATCGCGCGCATGAATGATGCCTTGCCGCGTTCCAGTTTTAAGGCGGCTACCGCTTTCTGCTTTGCGTTCATCAACTCCCGTTGTTGCCTGCTCAACTTGCTAAACTCGGCTGCCGCGTCTTTAACCCTCTGCTCAGCGAAGTTGTGTCTGTCAAGGGCGGACATAGACTGGTCTACCTTGATCGCACCGTAGGTTTTCGCCGTTTCCGGGTCCATGGGACGTTGTCGCATTACGCTAACACCGCTCGCGTCGACATCGTGAGGTAGAAATGTTGGACGGACGGACCCTACAGGCAACGCCACAGCCCTTCTTGCAGGCTTAAGTTTGACGGGCTCGAGCAAACAGATGCTGCCGTCGCCCGACAAGACAGCTAGCGAGTTGCCTCGCCTATCGCTAAATTCACCGATCGCGATACCGGCGATCCCGAATGGCATTTCACGGGTCTCCGTTATCGCTGGCGGCCTTTTAACACCCGCTGACTCGACCATGTCCCAAGGGTAGGCCTGCCCGCGTTCGTGAACTACGGTGACCGTGGTCCCGGATGCGACGACGATGTCGGAAAAGAGATCACCGTCAAGATCTCCGATCGCGATATCGGTGGCCGCACCCGGAAGTTTGATGATGTCGGGAGGATGGGAAAACGCGCCCTCTGGATGTTCGAAAACCAAAAGAAACGAGCCTTTTGAATTGGTTATCCCGACGGCGACATCTGTTTGACCGTCGGCCTGGCCGATCTCACCCGTCCCGACGGCCGTTATGCTCCCGTCGATCGAAATGGATCGTGCGGCCACAAGATCTCCACGGCCATTGCCCGCGAGCAACTTCAGGACGTTCCCACCTTTTGCCGCCGCCAAAACGTCTTTGTTCCCGTCGGCATTTAGATCACCGGTCTCGAAAAAGTCGGGGCCGAAGCCTATTTGAAAGGCCTCGCCGGTGGACTCAAAGGGATCGGCTCCCTCGTTATGAATAACACCATTGCCTTTGTAAAAGCGGATCCTGCCCGCCGTATCAGCCGTAAGCAGATCGGGGATTCCGTCCGAATCAAGATCGGCCGATGCAAGATGCGTCGGCTGCTCACCCGCGAACTGATCGCCAGATGTTTCAAGATCATAGCCGTCCGAGAGGTGAAGATTCGGCGAGCTTTGCTTGTCCGCTCTAATGGTTGCCGTCCGGTTATATTTGACCGCCCTAATGTCGCTGACCGCTGGGTGTGATCCGACGATCTGCTGCCAGCCGAAGAAGAGCGCTCCGAACACCATCACAACAAAACTAGCCGTAGCCGTCGACCGACCGGATATTCCACAGATCCCGCTTTTCATTACGCAAAACTCCCCGATATAAACTTCTCTGCAGTACAAGGCGAAACTTGCCCTTGGATCGGCTAAGTTTTTTATTGCGGGCCGGTAGAACGTGCTACATTTCACACATTCGGGTATGCAGGACGTAACGCTTCTTTTGCAGGAAATGAGCGATGGCAGCGAGGGTGCACCGGAGGCACTGCTGCCGCTCGTTTACGACGAGCTAAAAAAGCTCGCTGCGGCGTATATGCAAAACGAGCGCGAGGGCCACACCCTCCAAACCACCGCGCTGGTCCACGAGGCCTATGTCCGAATGGTCGACTGGAAAGAGGCCGGCTGGAAAAATCGATCACATTTTTTTGCGGTCGCCGCAAGGATGATGCGCCAGATCCTGGTCGATTATGCCCGCCGCCACCGGTCCGAAAAACGCGGTTCCGGCGGCCCAAAGATCGCTCTCGACGAGGCTGTAACGTTTGCGGCGGAAAAAGACCTCGACCTTTTTGCCCTCGACGAGGCTCTGACGACGCTTGAGAGCTTTGACCAACGACAATGCCGAATAATAGAAATGCGCTTCTTCGGCGGATTAACGATCGAGGAAACGGCAGAGGTCCTGAAGCTCTCGCCCGCAACCGTTAAGAATGACTGGACGATGGCGCGGACGTGGCTGTATAACCAGCTTCGCAGCAAAAACGAATAATGTCGGCCGAAAATTGGCACAAGATCAAAACGGCATTTGCCGAAGCGTCGGTCCTTGCACCTGGCGACCGCGTTGATTTTGCGCGTCGGCAATTCAGTAGCGACGAGGCCGCTTTCAACGAGCTGAAAAAACTTCTTGATTCGCTTGATGATGCCGCCGATTTTTTCGATGAACCTATTTTCGCGGCCGACAGATCGTACATCGGGCAAAAGATAGGAAACTACCGCATTGTCCGCGAGATCGGCCGAGGTGGGATGGGCGTCGTATTGCTCGGCAAGCGCGAGGGCGGAGAATTTGAACAGCAGGTTGCGATCAAGGTCCTCAAACGCGGGATCGATTCGGACGAGATCGTTCGTCGGTTCGATCAGGAACGCCGGATCCTCGCCTCGCTTAATCATTCGAACATCGCCGCTCTGTTGGACGGCGGCACAACGGACGCAGGCCTGCCCTACTTTGTCATGGAGTTCGTCGATGGTTTGCCGCTAATTAAATTTTGCGAACAACACGCGGCATCTGAGAGCGTAAAGATCCGCCTGTTTCGCGAGGTATGCTCGGCCGTCAGTTACGCGCACACGCGCCTGATCGTTCATCGCGACCTTAAGCCGTCAAATATTATCGTCACGGCTGACGGAGTGCCGAAACTGCTTGATTTTGGCATAGCGAAACTGCTGAGTGACGGCAGCGGATCGACGCGCTTGACGCAAACGATCAATCGGATGCTTACACCGGAATATGCAAGCCCCGAACAGGTCCGCGGAGACCCGATCACAACGGCCAGCGACGTCTATTCGCTCGGGGTGATCCTATACGAGCTCCTGACGGGTAAACTACCCTACAATTTTAAGACCCGGTCGGCCGAAGAAACTTTCAGACTGATCTGCGACGAAGATCCGATCCCGATGGACAGGACGACGGTTGCACGTATCGATCCCGACCTGAAGAATATCGTCCTCTTTGCGCTGCGCAAGGAACCCGAGCGCCGTTACTCGACGGTCGAAGCTTTTTCGAATGACATTGATCGTTTCACGAACGGCTTACCGGTCTCGGCGCGCCGAAACACGTTAAAGTACCGAACTCAAAAGTATCTCAAGCGCCACACCGCCGTGGCGATCGCGTCGGTTTTAGTGATCTTGACGGTAATGCTCGGGATCGGAGCTACTCTCCGTCAGGCACGTATCGCTCAGGTGGAAAAGGCCCGGTCGCAAACCGTGAGCACATTCCTGCAGAACATGCTCGACAACTGGGATCCTGACGGTACGAACTTGAGCGAAAAGGACCGTGCGACCACTGTTAAGGACGTACTCGACAGCGCTGCAGACCGGATCGCGAACGGCGAGCTTTCAGATCAACCGGAAGTGAAGGCGGAGCTGCAAGAAATAATCGGCAACCGCTACCTTACGCTTGGAAATTACGACTCGGCGGAGAAAAATCTGCATAATTCGCTAGATCTGATGACCGTGCTGTACGGAGCGAACGACCCGAGAACCATCAAGGTTTTGGGACAGTGGGCATCGCTGCTCATGGCCAGGTCGCAGTTTGCTGATTCTGAGATCGCCTTTCGGAAGGCGTTGCCGATACTAAAAGACGAACTCGCAAAAGGCGACGTTTCAATTGCTGAGGTCGCGCTTAGAATGTCTGATTTCGCTGTGCTTCGTCGTGCCCAGGGCGATTCAAAAGAGGCCGAGACCATTCTTCGCGAAGTCGTCACGCTTCAACCGATATCGACTGTTCCACACGGTGAAAATCCGACAGCCGTTCTCGACGCATATAGCACGTTAGGATTAACGCTCGCGGACCAAGGTCGGTTAGAAGAGGCCTTTACCATAGATCTCGAGGTAGTGAAGGCGCTAGAGGAACACGGCCTTGAGCACACACCGACCTATGCGTACTGTCTGACTGGCATGGGAAACTACTACGCCGAAAAGGGCAGATTCGCTGAGGCGAATGATGCACTCGGGCGCGCTGAGACGCTTTATCGGGGGATATTCACTCCCGATCACTTGTCCATCGGAGATAATCTCCGGGTCGAAGCTAATTCGCTTTTTTTGCAGGGCAATTACGCCGCCGCCGAGTCGAAGGTCGACGAGGTCTTGCGAATTTATAGCAAGAGCTCCGGCCCCAAGTACATCAACCTGCCGACCGCGATGACGATAAAGGCGTCGATCCTAGATAAGAAAGGACGGTCGTCGGAGGCCGAGCGATTGTTTCACGATGCAGTTGCTCTCCGGGCCGATGCTTTGCCGGAGAATCACTTCCTCGTAGCGACGGCGAATCTGGCGTTAGGTGATTTTCTCGCGCGGCACGGCCGCTATGACGAAGCGGAGCAATTATTGTTGAAAAGCTTCAACAGCCTAAAGCGCTCGCAGGCGCCCGAAAGCCCGAGACTCTCACTCGCTAGAAGCTGCCTTAGGAATCTGTATCAGTCCTGGAATAAACCCGAGTCGGCACGACAATACTAGGGTGGGTCACCGCTCGTAACTGATAGTTAGCGGTCAAGATGCGAATGCTGAAGGACGGGCATTCAACGGATGAGATGTTCGTACGTGTGGGCGAGGCATAACCAATGCACAGTGCACAATGCACAATGCACAATTTAAGAGGCTACTCAGCGTATACCGTTGGGCGCTCTGTTAACGGGTTCGATTCCTGATAAATGTGAGCGAGGTTGAACAACAGCGGCTCGGACCAGAAGTTGCCGATGAGTTGGAGGCCGATGGGGAGGCCGGAGGAGTTGAGGCCGCAGGGGACGCTAATGGCGGGGACGCCGGTGAGGTTGGCTGAGACGGTGTACATGTCGTTGAGGTACATGGCGAGCGGGTCCTCGCTTTTTTCGCCGATCTTGAAGGCGACGGACGGGGAAGTCGGCGTGACGATCGCATCGCACTTCTCGAATGCAGCGGTGTAGTCGCGCTTCACGAGGGCGCGGACCTTTTGAGCTTTGGCGTAGTAGGCGTCGTAGTAGCCGGAGGAGAGAACGTAGGTGCCGAGCATGATGCGGCGTTTGACCTCGGAGCCGAAACCCTCTTCGCGAGTTTTGGAGTACATCGCGCGGAGCTCTGGGGCGTCCTCGGCACGAAACCCGTACCGCACGCCGTCAAAGCGTGCCAGATTTGACGAAGCCTCGGCCGTCGCGATGATGTAGTACACGGCGATGCCGTATTTGCCGTGCGGCAGCTCGATATCGACGGTCGTGGCTCCGAGCTTTTTGAAATTCTCGATGCCGTCGAGGACGCTTTCGCGGATCTCGGGATCGAGGCCTTCGCCAAAGAGTTCGCGGGGAATGCCGATGACCTTGCCCTCGATGCTGTCGTTGAGAGTGGCGGAGTAGTCGGGGACGGGGACCTCGGCGGAGGTGGCGTCGTGAGGATCGCGGCCGCTGATGACGGACATGACGTCGGCAACCTCTTTGGTCGTCTGGCCAAAGACGCCGATCTGATCGAGCGACGACGCAAACGCAACAAGCCCATACCGCGACACGCGGCCGTACGTCGGTTTGAAACCGACAATTCCGCATAGTGAAGCGGGCTGGCGAACGGAGCCTCCGGTTTCGCTGCCGAGAGCGACCCGCACGACGCCCGAAGCAACGGCCGCCGCCGATCCGCCGGAGCTGCCGCCCGGAACGCGTGTCATGTCCCACGGGTTTTTGACCGTGCCAAAGAATGAAGTCTCATTCGACGAGCCCATCGCAAACTCGTCCATGTTCGTCTTGCCGATGACGATGGCGCCGGCTTTGTTGAGGCGTTCGACCGCCGTCGAGTCGTAGTGGGCCTTGTAGTTGTAAAGGATGTGCGAGCCGCACGTCGTCTGCAGACCCTTGGTGCAAATGTTGTCCTTGATCGCGATCGCGACGCCTTTGAGTTTTTGGTCACCTTGTGTGGCGTCGAGGTGTTTAGCTCTTTCAATCGCGCATTCGCGCTCGATCGAGATGAACGAGTTGAGCTCGGGGTTAAGCCGCTCGGCGGCGGCGAGGGTTTTGGTGATGGTGTCGGTGATGGACATTCGGTAGTTCGGTGTCTTTTTCTAGGCCAGATGGCCCTCCCTCATGGTCGGGCTACTGACATGTTCGATTTAGAAATTCGGTGCTGGCTGCGGGCCGACGTCGATGTGTTCGATGAGCCAGGTGTCGCCGGACCTTGCGAGGGTGACCTTATCTTTGCGCAAATAATTTTGGTCGTTATGTCGCCATATCACAGTGACGTCATTCGTTACTTTGCCATTCCCGAGGTCCGCGCACTCATCGACGCGAGACGAACTCGGCGTGACGAGGCTAAAGTTGTACGGATCGCGCCCGCCGCTTATCTGCGTCCCGCCTACAGAGAAGTCCGGTGCCTGAAGCTGCTTGATCTGCCTGAGCGAATCGGGTTGATCAGGGAGATCGCCTCCGATGGCTAACGAGTAGTATCGCTTTGTAACCTCGCGCGCGGCGGAGCAGTCGGCGGACTCGATCGCCGGAATGCTGCAACCGATAATGCACAGTGCACAATGCAGAATGCAGAATGAGAGCAGAACCCTTCTGATTGTGCATTTTGCATTTTGCATTGTGAATTAGGCGAGCACTTTCGGTACTTGGAAATGTCCCTCGACCGCTGACGGTGCTTGCGATAGCGCGGCCTTTTGGCCGAGGCACTCGTGCGGAATGTCCTCGCGGATCGTCGCGGTGGCTTCGCCCTCGGCGGTGAGGCCGCCGAGCATCGGGTCGACATCTGCGGTATCGACCTCGTTGAGCTGCTCGATGTACTTTACGATGTCAGCCATCTGCGGCGTATACATCTCGACCTCGGCGTCGGTGATCTCGAGGTGGGCTAGTTTTGCGACTTGTTTAATATCCATTGCTTCGCAAGTAAAAGGTAAAAAGGCAAAAGGTAAAAAGCAGCAATCAGCCGTCAGCTATCGGCTGTCAGCAAGATATGCGGCGGCGGCTTCGAGAAAACTTTTGCGAAGTCGCTCGTCGGCGATGTCCGCGGCAGCGGCTTGGACGGAATCAGGGGCGTCGTCGGCTGTTCGCTCGATCATTGGTTTTTGCTGCCGGTCGATCGCTTTTTTATCAATGCGAAACTCGATGTACTTGACCTTGCCTTGCT
>Ga0207639_10000883_pt1 | contig 20357 bp, 26 predicted proteins | sample KBSCornC32_FD_184299 | JGI IMG/M metagenome (GOLD analysis project Ga0207639, IMG submission 184299) | Corn rhizosphere microbial communities from Kellogg Biological Station, Michigan, USA - KBS Corn C3-2 (SPAdes) (version 2) | ecosystem: Host-associated > Plants > Roots > Rhizosphere > Soil ...
CGGAGCAAGATCTTCGAACCATTTTTCAGTACGAAGAGAGAGCGTGGAACGGGGTTGGGGCTGAGTATCACCAAATCGATCATCGAGCGGTATCACGGCAGGATCAGAAATTGGACAAGCACGCGCATCGGGAGAAGCGGAACTGCCTTCCGTATCTCGCTGCCGGTTCACGCTCAGTCTGCTGCGATTGCGTGATGGAGTTCGAACATGTTTCGGATCGACAATCCTAAGCACGATGTAGTCGGCCTGACGAGTTCGACAACTTAGCCGTTGTTGACCGCGAATAGCATGGCCGGGTGGTTGACGGGCATCGCCCAAGGCAAATCAGATCCTTGCGCTTACGATGAATCCCTCAACACTCGCCGACTTCCCCTTCCGGAACAGTGGTACGCTGCTTCCGAAAGGAAAGATCCGCATGGCGAGAAAACGGCCACGAGCCGCTGCGTGGTAGTTGAGATCTCAATTGATCTCGAAGTCGAATGCGTCAGCCCCGGTCAGTTGATGATGACGTTGGTTCCACTCGACAGCATCTATATCACGGCGCGCGCGTGAGCTATGCTCAAGTGTGCGCGCCTGTGTCCGGGCAGGTCACGCAGCGCCAGCCGGTTCGTGAGCTTGAGGTCGCGAGACGACCTACCGCGGCAAGCTCTTCACTGCGTGCAAGAGCTGCTTCGCCACGGTTCTCCGCGGTGAGGTCGCGGCTGACTGTGCCATTCCCAATGCGTCACCAGCCTTGTAACGAATGACAAATACCTGGTAGCACATCCAGATAGCTTCGTTGTTTTGAAAGGGCGAAAGCGTATCTCGGTTTCTCCAAATCCTTCCGTATTGACTACTTCGCCTGATCTGAGGCATGACCCAGAGCCTTCCGAATTTCGGCATACAATTCGTTGAACGCCTTAATCTCCGAACCTGCGTAGGGCGGTTGAAACTTGTTCGTCGATACAAAGTTCTGCAAGAATCGCTCTAGATGTCTAGCGTTCTCATCCTGTAGTCGAATCTCAATCGTCTTCTCCATAAGCCTCCCTTTTCAAACTGCGATCGCTTGCATTTCAGGCAGTACCCGATTGGGGTTCCTTCCGGTGTGCGGTCATCTGTCGACAATCCCTTTTTCAGCGTGGAGACTGACTACCGTGGAACGCCGATCCTCCTCAATCCATCCTCCACCGGCCGAGATGGGTTGGCTGATGTTGCAAAAATAGAACTCTCAACGACGACCAACGTGCTCTCGAAGTGTTAAACAGGGCTATACGAGAATGCGAAGTCATCGAGCAATTTGTTTCGAGGGTTCAACAATGAAACGGAGCGAGAAGAAACTGAGCGGAAATTTGAACATGCTCCAATCTCGGTCAAATTCAGAGCGAATTCGCCCGTCTGTCTGGCGACCGATGATGTTCATATTGACGCTGCAGAGAAGCTCATGATTGTCTGTTTCAACTGGGAATCAACCTCATCGGCTATGGTCATCACGTCGATTAGGAGAAGACTGAAATCCACTACGTTTCCTCAGCGTCAAATCTGGCAATTCTAGGCCTGGCAGATTCCGGAGTCTCTGAGCGAAGCCGGCGCAAGGCCCTTCAGCCTAGCGGCGGTTTTTATTCGCGAGCGTGGCCATTGAGGCGGTTGGCCGCGAAATCGCCGGTTGGCGCCGGGGGCTGGAGGTTGCTGATCGCGCGCAAGAGGGTACGCTGTAGTTCGCTCAGGGAAGGATCGTGCCCACCGTAGCCGTAGTGTTCCAAAAGAAACGATGTGCTGCGAAGGATGGAAACAAGAGCCTCAGATGATCTGCCACTGTCCACTTTTATGCCTATCTTCTATCCAAATCATAGGTCTTCGGTAAGAGGAGCGCTGTCCTGCATTGCTCAGATCTGGGTTTTATTGATAGGAAGCCGAGTCACAGGAGTTACGTCCGGAAGAAAGCCAAACAGCGTAATATTCACTTTTCCGTCCTTTTGCAGAATGCGGCTCAGGACTCCGCCTTCTGGTGGCGCGAACTCCTTGTGCAGGTCTGCTAGAAATGTAAAATCCATCGAATTCTCCTTCATCTACGTGCCGTAAGGTGCGGTGTAATAGCTGATTGACCTTCGAGACAGCATTCGTGCGATCGAAGGCTCTACGTAGAGATCGTTCGTTGCGCGGATCTTGAATTGATTCTGCGGCGATGACGCTGGCTAAGCTCTCTCGCTTCTGGACAATAATGGTCTTGAGAGCCGTAGCGCGGCCATACAAAACACCACCAGGACTGCGGCAAGCACAAGTCGCGGGTAAATTGCATCATCTCGAAAGAGTTCGACAACCAGGATCAGGCTGGCCAGCACAAGCAGCGTCACCGACATTGCGCGATGAAATCGTTGCATTCCGAATTGCAGATCTCCCGTCGTCTTGCGTTCAATCTCACGTCCGTTATTCGAATCGGTGCAATGCGATTTGCATCTGCAGGCATTGCAAGCTGAAGCCGGCGCCCGATAGATCACAGACCCCTTAGCTTGATCGACAAAGACCGGAAACAAGTGCTGGAACTCCGGGCATCTCCACATGTCCTTTTCCGCGTGGTAAGTGAATCCGGTTGTACTTATGCTCAACGAGCGCCGATGTGCGTGGCGTGCGGCGAATTCCAACAAGAGGGCCACCACACCAAGGAGTGCCGCATATCCGAGCATCAGCATGAATTCGAGAGAAATGGATTCCACGGTTTAGCGCTCCTGCGGTTGAGCGACCACATCGGTAAACAGAATATCTTTTGGTTCCTCCAGGGTGTCGCCTTTCCGCATGCAGCGAATTCCCAATGCAGAGATGTAGAGAAGTGGAAGCGCTCCGCCCAAGATGAAGACCACGTCACCAGGCATGCGCAGCCATTCCAAAACGGAATTGGCGTGGTTGCCGATGTAGTCGAGCGTGCGAGCATCGTAATAGCTCACGCTGATGGAATGATAAAGCTGCAGGACTCCGAGCGGAAACAGAGTGGCGAAGACCATCCACGCAAGGCCAAGATTCAGTGACCAGAAGCTGATCTGCGCGGCCTTGTCGGACCAGTGCTTTTGCGGAATGATGTAGCGCAGGCAGAAGAGAGCTAATCCGATCGACAACATTCCGTAGACGCCCATCATGGCCGCGTGAGCGTGATTCGCAGTGAGTGCGGTGCCGATTTCGTAGTAGGAGACGATCGGCAGGTTGATCAGAAAGCCGAACACTCCGGCCCCAAGAAAGTTCCAAAAGCCCACCGCAGCCAGGAACATTACAGCCCAGTAGTGAGGGAAAGTGGTCGCTGACTTGCTCTCCTGCACCGTTCCCAATTGAAGGAAGCTCCACGCCTCCACTGTCAGGAACGTTAGCGGTATCACTTCGGCGGCAGAAAAGAATGCCCCCAGTGCCATATGGAGCGCCGGCTCACCCGAGAAATACACGTGGTGCATAGTGCCCACAATGCCTCCGGCAGAGTAGAGAATGACGTCGAGATAGATCATTCGCAGTGCTATGCGTTCGTGCACTACTCCCATGAGCACGAAGATATACGCCACAAGGATCGTAGTGAAAAGCTCAAGAAAATCTTCGACCCAGAGATGGACAACCCAGAATCTCCAGAAGTCCGTTGTGGTGAAGTGCTGTCCAGGATTTGCGAGGAGCCCAACACCATAAAATGCCGGAATCGAAAGCGCGGAAAAGAAGAAGAGCCAAGGCATATTCCCGACATGCTCCGAATCGAGTCGGCCGCGAAGTCCGCGATACAGGATCACAACCCAGAACAACAATCCTATGGTGAGAAGAATTTGCCAGATACGGCCCAGATCAAGATATTCAAACCCCTGGTCGCCAAACCATGCGCTATGCGTGAAGCCCTGGATACCTGCAAACTCCCCAGCCAGGCTTCCTACTACGACGACAACGAGGGCGCCGAGCAAGCAATACGAAAGCATCTTCTGCCCGCGAGGCTCGCGTCCGGAGATCATGGGCGCAAGAAAGATGCCTGCAGCCAGATATGAAGTAGAAACCCAGAAAATCGATAGCTGTACATGCCATGTGCGGACAATGTTGAACGGCAGAAATCTTCCCAGGTCAATTCCGAAGAAGCTCTGCAGATCGGCCCGATAGTGTTCGGAGGCGCCTCCAAGCAGCGTCTGAACCAGGAACAGCGCAGCCATCACAAAGAAAAACCAGGCGCAGGACTTTTGAGCTGGAGTGAGCATTACCTCGTCTGGAGCGCGGAACGACATGCTCTGCTGTTCTCGTCCGTGCCACCCGAGAAGATTCCAACGCCCAAACGAGGCCAGCAGTAAACCCGTTCCGCCCAACAGCGCAGCGAGCGACAGCACGCTCCACACAATCGCGTCTGCTGTTGCGTGATTGTCAACCAAGGGTTCCGGAGGCCAGTTATTCGTGTAGGAATATGAGTGACCGGGCCGAACAGTCGAAGCGGCCCATGCGGTCCAACTGAAGAACGCAGTGAGCTTCCGAATCTGTTCGGGATCGCGAATCGCATTAGGGCGGAGACCGAACTTTGAAGTTGGATTACCAAAAAAAGACGCGTAGTAGGCCCTGCATTCCTCGAATGCCCTGACCTGCGAATCGGTGTAAGTCAGAGCTCCAGTCGTTTCGTCATATCGGTTCGCTTTAAAGTCTCGAATCGTGCGGGCTGCCGCGGTATCGGAATTCGTTTCGCTATAGATGCGAGTGCTGGAGAGTGCAGCGCGATGAAGGTACTCCGTCGTGAAATCTGGCCCAAGGTAAGCGCCGTGGCCAAAAATTGATCCGTATTCCATTAAACCGTTTGAGAGGAAAATCCTCTGGCCAGCCATGATGTCGTCGTGCGTGAACAGAATCGATCCTTTGTCATCTTTTACGAGCTGGGGAATGGGCGGCTCATCGGTATAGGTGTAGTACGTAAGGACTCCCATGATGAGAAAACCGACGATCAAGACGATGCCTGCCGCCTGGACCCAACCATTGGCTATCATTAGTGATCGTTTACTTCTAATCTCCATTGAACCTCCAGGTGTAGCTGCTGGAACCGTTGGTCTGTCCTCGGCGTGCGCTCACTTCAGTTTCGTCAATGACGAGTGTTTTGACGTCCACGGCCTCGCTCACGCCATTGCCTCCAAGGCGACGAAGCCGTCATTCGCGGAACCAAGATGAGCTGCAATCATTGCTTTACTGAATACCGGCATAGCTCTCCAACGCTCTGCGATCGGAAATGATAATGTCGATCCTCTCGACTCGAGCAGCTCCCTGGATCTGAAGTCACTGAAGCGTCGAGTGACTGTCTCTCGAGCGACACCGATACACTCACCAATCTCGGTATGAGTGAGACCGCAGAATAGACGTGCACCACGCTTTGTTTGCTGGGCCACAACACACTGTTCCAATAGAAACCGGACGAGCTTCTCCGACGCGGTTATTGTCAGAGCGAGTCTTCGCACCTGCTCGCAAGCTCTGGCACATTCCAGGCAGAGCTCGCGTGCCACGTTTACGTACGCAGGAGGGTGGCGCTTCAGGAATCGAAGAAAGCGTTCACGCTCGATAGACGCGATCATGCATGGTGATACAGTCTCTGCAGTGATATCGTACGGGCTTCCGGAGAATGCAGAAGCAAGACCCAGCGTCTCCCCGGGACAGGCGACACCAAGGATCTTTCGCCTGCCCGCGCTCGAATTCATCGAGAGTTTCACCTGTCCCGTGAGCAGAAAGAGGACGTTGTCTGGCCCTTGCTGTTCGACAAACAGTATGGTTGCAGGCGGGTAATCGGAGAAGGTTCGAAGAGATTCAAATTCGAAGCGCTCGTCTGGAGACAGGCGCTCAGTGAAATCGCTCTTCCTCACTGGCCTGACAAGGTGGCTCCAACCTGATCCAGGAGTGTTTCTCATCAGATTCCTCCGCTGAGTCTTGGAGTGGTCCTGCGGGGCCACAACATCTGTAACGTGCGCACGCTCTGAAGCATATGGAAGTGCGGCCTCTCATCTGAAATTTGGTTCTTGCTGGCTGGGCAGCTTAGATACCTACTTCCTTTCAGAGGTAAGTCAAATTGTCCGCACTCGGCGGATCATCATTTCCATATCGTGGTGTAGGGTGTTTGCTTCTCTTGTGTGCGACGAACTGTTCGGAAAGCCAAGCTATCTTTCCGGTGGTGTCCTGGAGTCCGGAAGGCTGTTTTGGCATCTGCTGGCCACATGAAGAGCACTGCCCAGAGACGGGCTGCAGGTGGTCATCGTATCGGATAACGAGTTCGGAATTCATTTCGGCCCGTCCCATCCTGGTCCGTTTTGCTGCGAAGGGTTCTGCACACTCGCCTACTCCTCGCAGAAATAGCGTTCTAAACCCCGCCTTCTAGGAACGTTTGTTGCACCTGATCCATCCCGGGACCATGCGGGCGTAGGGACCGCGTCTCCGGAAGAGCCTAATCGGGGCAGGCGAGAAAGGATGTTCAATATTGCTCAGCAATAAAGCTCGAACCCGAGTGTCAAATTGACGTCCAACTGTTGGGAGATTCCTGAATCTCTCTGATGGGAAGCCTTCAAATTGACGGGGTGTTCTTCGGGAGTGCGGCAATTGAAGCGGTTGGGGGCGGAATCGCGTATTGGCGCTCCATAATGCCGAAAGAAGTGGCAGCCATGATCGGCTGCCCGCAATGCTTTGTCAGCACCCGAGAGGGCTACTTTGGGGCCTGCACCACAATACGCCTGGCCGTGATGGTGAAGGTTCCGCTGATGCTGGGAATTGGATTGCCATCGAGATCGTAGTAGGTATAGTCGCCTGAGCCGGTGTAAGAGTTCCCGCTCTTATTAATTGTGGTAGTTTGACGCACCGCCAGCGTTCCCGTCGGATTGCCAGTGTTGAAACCATCAAATGTGAGATTGAGGTAGGTGACGTTGAAAGTCCTTTGGCCGGTCATTTGCCACGCGCCGTGCCCCGCGCTTGCCACCGCGAGAGGATTGAAGGAAAGCTGGTCGGCTTCCGTGTAGCCTCCTCCAGCGGAGTAAGTCTCAATCCCCTGGAAGGTAAATCCCGGAATGGTTACGGTGTAGAGCCACGATCCTTGCGGTCCCTCTGCCTGCTGGAGGCTTCTGCTCGACTGGGCAGTGGTTTGGGCTGTCGCCGCCGCAGGAACTCCCAATGAGAGGAGAGCGGCCAAAACGGTCAAGGCTGCCACGGAAATTTTCAGGAACTGGCAACAATTTGTGTTCATCGATTGGACTTTCATAAAAGACCTCCTGGTGGTCTGGGTTGATCTGAGTTTGAGAACTGGGACATTTGCCCAACCTTCCCGGGGTGAAACGGATGCTGTTCGTGGTGTTCGTGGAGCGTCTCATTGTGGTAAGCGAGAAACATGGCGAAGAACTACAAACAAGCGCGAATAATTCTTTGCTTTCCTCACGAGGTCGTAGGATCGAGGCGTCGGCGGATTCAAGGGCGAAAAGACGACGAGCGTAGCACCAGGACTTCACGTCTGCGGTCTGGGCTCTTCGGCCTGCGTCATGGCTGGAGGTTTCGCCCACCTGATAAAAGTTACTCGCTCCTGCGCGGTTACATGCCCTTCACCAACGTGCAGTGAGTCGAAGCCGTCTTCCAGGTACCGGAATCATTCAGCCAGGTGTCACTGCAGATCACAGTACGTGCGCGATGTGTGCCCTTGAAGTCAGCGTCGTAGGTGAAGGTGTAATGAGAAACGGCGGTGTTTGACCCGAACGTCGCGACCTTCAGGTCGCTGATGTTGCCGCTCTTCCACTTGGTCGTCTTATTTTGCAGATCCTTGATGAATTCGTCCTTTGTTTCCCAGTCTCCCCAACTGTTTCCTGCCATGAATCCGTCAGCCAAATGCTCCTGCGCCCATGACACATCGTTTTTCATTTGCGCATCTCTGGAATCCCGCTGCAACTGCTTGATCTGAGGTGCGACATCGGTAGCATCTTGGGCGTGAAGGTTGATGGATAGACTGAGACAACCGGCCAGGCCTAAAGCCGTAATAGCCAATATTTTTGTCATTGAGCGGGTCTCCTCCTTGGAGAGCGACTGGGTTTCTACATGTGGGTGAGCTATCGTGCACGCGGCCCTTTCAACGTGCGACGGGCTCGGGCAGAGATGTCGAGCAACCGGTGAAAGAGTCAGCGACTATCAATCCCACGGACTCGGAAACACTTCTCTACATGCCTTCAGCGGTAGTCTCCTGGTGAAAGGCCGACATCCATTGGCCGTTCTGCTTCTGCCAGACAGAGGAGGCGATAACCTTCCCGGCCTGCTTCTTGCCGCTGCAGGTTGCATCCTGGGTTGCGGTATAGGTCATTACGGTCGTGTTTTTATCCAGCCAAAGATAAGAAAAGTCCGACAGCGAGAAGCTGTTGACTACGCATCCCGGGTCAACCATGCTCTTCAGGATCTGTTGCTTCCCTTTTGCCACCGTCCCGTCCGAAATGCTGACAGCGTTCTCCGGGGTCATACCTTCAACAGACTTCGCGTCGTGATCTTTCCATGCCTGCCACCCAGCTTGCTCCTTACTCTGCAAAGCTTTCTCTGCGGCTGCATTCGTCTGCGAGTACAGCTGGACGCCCGATATAACAGAAGAGCGAAACCCATTGCTGTCAAAGCGATTCTGCGCATATTGATCCTCCAGTGCTTTGGCGTTTGTTCGGCCATTTCTGAAGCATTACATCGCGAACCGCGATAGTCTGTCCTGTTTTGCTCAACCTGCACTCCGCGTCTTTACTGAGTGGGCATCCACACGACCGGAGCTCACATTTCGGCCAATCATGCTGCTTTGAGCACACGTCGATTATTGGCCTTTTGTGAGCACTTTTGGACATCGCGAAAAGAATGATCGCTGTATGTTCGAGGTTCCTGCGAGAAATCTGAGAGCGAGGTACTAAAGCTCGATGAGCAACCGCAGCAAATCAAACCAACGGGAGGTTGTCCTTTGCTTCAGAGCCGTAGTTTCCCCTGTCTCGCGATTGTCCTTGGGTCCGTCGCATTGCTGTGCACTAACGCCATGGGCCAGGAGAGCGGCCAGCGGACCTACGGTAAGGTGTCCGTTGAACCTGCAATTGATTATTCCAATGGCAGCGCCATCTACCTCCTCACACCTACCAAGGCTCCCTTTCCCTCTAAGGCAAATCCAGTAGCAACAGCGCCACTCTATTTGCCTCTCTATCCATTGACCTCCACGGTTGTGGCGGACGATCTGAATTGCCAGCCCACCAACTGCGATCATGTCAACGTGCTTCCATTTCCAAGCCCTGTTTACGGCGTTCTGCCCGGCACCGATCAGCGTTGCGTGGACTTCAATGGCGGTCAGCCTTGTTCTGCGGTCAAAGGTCACGATCACCTCGTGGGAGCAGCAAAAACGAAGGGCGACTTCAACGTTGCCTGGTCCGTGAAACTAGTTGTTTTCACGCCAACCGCAACCGCGAGTGAGATCAATACGAGGATGACGACTCTGAATCAGCTTAATGCGCTGGTGGCGACTGGACATGCCGCAGTTCTGGATACTCCGGTCACGTTTAACTGCTCGATCACTTCTGAGCGGACGTATGAGTTGGGAACGCCGGTAGTGATCCCATTCCCGTAGATCCGGCGAGCAGCGGGCCACAGATTGCGGCACGCTCGCCTTCATCTCCAAGCAAATCGATCAATCGAAGCACGAGCCGCGTTCAGCCCCGTCCGGTCTCCTCCAGCGATATTGTTCGTGAAGTCCGTGTTGAAAGAGAGCTGTGTCGCGATGAAGTCTAAGCTTTCAACTGCATCGCTGAATCCAATTTGGATCGTCTCTCAAGCTGAGGCTATGAAAACATACGTATTCGGGTGCAAAACTGACGTCGAATTAGGTCCTCAACCTAGTTCAGAATCGCGCTATCCATTTCGTGAACTCGCTGGAGCCGTTTGCCGAGACTTGAACAGGTCGGGTGTGCGTATGGACAAGCACCACTGCTCTTTCGCGGTTGACCCGCTACCAGAAGGCGACTTTGGAATCATCTGCGTTTGTCACCCGCTAGCCCGTTCCGGACAAGCTGCTATCTAAGGGCGAACCATACGGGATGTTGATTCATATGCTGGATACCGTGCATGGACGACAGGCGCACGATTAAGTCGGAATCGACCAAAGCTGCGCGCATCAGGATTTGTGCCAGCTGCTCTGAGAGCGCCCGTGACACTCCGAGAGGTCTATCGTTGGCTTCTCATTCGATGAAGACGGGCCGCACACCTTCGTCTGGCAGAACGGCAGTTTCACCGATCTGAACACGGTGCTCGCAACGGATTCGCCGAGATACCTCATCAGGGCAGCATCGATCAACAGCGCCGGTCAAATCGCGGCAACCGGCGTGACATCAACACGGGGGAAGTGCACGCCGTTCTACTTTCGCCGCTACCGGCAAGCGGCGCATCCGGTTCCGCGTGGTGCACTTCGCGTCCCGCCGCTTCCGCCGGCGTTCCAGAAGAATTATCTTCGAAAGCACTGAAGAACTCGGAAGGGCGGATTGCCTCCGGCCTTCTTTTAGGCTCCTTCGTGAGCACCAACTTAAGGCCTTAGAAGTTCCTGAGATCGCTGATCTCCCGTTTTCTTCAAACTGTTGCCAGTAGCCCAAGTCACTCATCCAGAGTCTTTCGCGCTGCAACTCTCGGGTAGGTCCCGATAGACGGGGTTCAATTGAGAGAGAGCCTTGATCCGTTCTATCCACGACCAGGTTTCCAGAAGCGGTTGAAGGATGCTTTTCTTACATTGCAAAACTTCGCCGAATTCTTCGCCGAATTGTGCGCCTTACATGCTCCGATCGCTCCAATCGCTCCTTTCTACTCCGTTGAAAACATTACTACTCCGGCCTTTAGTTCTCGGCTGTTAACCGAGAGGTTGGGTTCGACGTTTTGCCGAGCAGCCTTAAGCGCAGGTACGACGGCCGACACATATTGCGAGAGAACAGTTTCGGTGGTCCGAATACCGCCCTTCAATATCGCTTGACCGCGTCTCTATATTGAAGGTCTTCCTATATTGAGTGCTGCTTCAACTCGGATCGCCGACAGGGGGGTCTCGGTCCAAGAGTCTCCTGTGTCCCTTTTTATCTCGAAGCAGTTGAACAGATATGTGATTGAAATCGAAGGTTTCTATCGGATCTAGGGTGCCGACAGCATTCCCGAGGTTCCAAGGATAACCGCTTCCATGCGGCATCGGGAATTCGAATATCCGAGATGGTACGCGGAACGTGACAGTTCCATCCCAGCTCGCCGAATCAGTTAGTTTGGGCACTTCTACCTTTCCCACGTGTGCAAGGTAACCTCGTACGTATCGCTCCGCAACGAGAGCGTCACCTTGATGCCCGTGAAGTCAATCCCCCCCGCTGATATTCGTCATACACGAGATGTTCGTTAATCTCAGCTCGACCAACTGTGCGGTTGACCCGGAGCTTCGTAGCCAGGTCTTCCTTTCCGCATTTTGCAGGACCGCCGATATCGGCTTTAGTGTTGAAGGGCACGGACCCATCATCCATCGACCGTCGCGGCCTGACATTATTCCCTATGACACCTGGTGCAAGGAACGATCATTCCGATCAGAACCAACGAGGGCATAAAATGCTTCCTGGATCGAGTCTTGTTCCGTTATGCATAATTTCATCGAGTAACTTAGTATGCGCTGGCCACCAGTTCCACTCTTTCAAAACGGCGCTCTTTCAAATCGTTTGGGCGAATCATGAATTGAAGGACGCCATCGCCAAACTCATGGCTGATCGCTCCGTGTGTTGAAAGCTCCAGCAGCTGCACCCACTCCGCCATGTATTCCTCAACGTAACCCTGCACGTAGCTCGGCGGACCGAACATGTGATTCGGAGTTGGTGCGTGGACAGACCGAACTTCTTTCAGCAGGCCGGCATTCCTACGAGCATCCCACGTTTTCAGAGCATCGGGTTGGCTATGGTCCGGGCGCTCATCGTGCAGATATGCATACGCGAGAGCGTGATCCCTGACGCAACTGGCGATCAGATCTTCGGGAATCACCCCGGTTAACTCGCTGCCCAGGCCCAAGCTGATATTGACGCACCGCTCTACAAGGGAACCCCAGCCCAGGCGCAGAAGTGGCTGGAGACCCTCCATCCACGCCCACAGCACGTCCGATTCGAGTTGCTCCAGCCTGGCTGCAGGGTCGTGGGTTGCGGCGGACACATAGCGTTCCCTAGCCTCATTGCGCCAGCCATCGAAGATCGCTTCCCGTTCAGAGCTGGGCAGATCGCGCATGAACCAAGACTGCGGGTGCCGCAGGTCACGAATCACTTTCGAAGCGACCGCGCGCACGGCGGCGTAGTCATGCGGAAACGTGGCGAACGGACGTCCAAACGGCCGCGCACCGTCGTTCCTTCTCGCCGGAACCGGAACATCGCCACCTCGGTGTTGCGCTCTGAGCAATGCCTCCGCCGTAGCCGCACCCCCGGGCCAAAATCCGTTCGGGCTTACCGAGGGACATTCGAACGCCACAGCATCGAAGGTCCATCTAGGCATGAGACGCGGGACGTCCGGTCCATCATTCGACATCTCTGGGGAACAGAAGGGAATGTGGTGAACACCATCGCTTCCGAAGATCGGTGGCAAGTCGGACGGGATCGGCAGCGGCTGCCACGCTTCTACGGGCCCGGGCACATGGACAAACTCGAAATCGAAAGGGTATCCCCAGGTCAGATCTGCGAAGAGATACAGGACACCGTCGGCTGGCAGTAAACCCGTCGCATCTTCACGAGCCAACTCTTTGCAGTTCCACTGCATGATGAATGACAGCGGGGCGCCGCCCGGCTTGTTTCGCTGTCGTGGCCAAACCAGCTGAGGAGGACCCACCGGAGTGCCGCCGTAAAATGACAGTGCGGCTTCGGGAACTGGCGGACAGATCTCGCGGAACACAATCGGCCGTACCCGCGCGCTGAGCACGCTCGCATCCGGAAGCACGGAGGTCACTCCGGCCGTATCTATCGGGGCGGCATCGCGCGGCGCTTGCAGAGTTGCAGGGTCGCTCTTCGTTCGAACTCTCCCTGAGAACAGATCCCGTAACCCCCATTCGATCAGTGCAGCAACAATGCCGAAACCGCAGGCGGCGAATACCATCACCCTCAGTGGAGGCATCGTTTCGAGGCCGCCAACAACGAGTGCCTTGAGAATGGCCACGGTGAGAGCACTGACAGCAGCACAGAAAAATACAATCGGAGTTCTCAGAATCTTCATGAGCCGTTGTTGGCGACAAACCTCAAAATCCGGCGGAACCTGCCGAGTCAAGAACTAGACGCAGTCATGGGCAATGATACAAGGAGCGCTTGCCAAGCTGCTCATGTGGCGGCTTGCAGGGCAGATATTTACCTTACTGCGCCGATCGTGTCTTCAGTTCAGTAGGTCCAGATCCTTTGCGGATCGAAGTGTTCCACTCTATGTCGCAAGCTATTGCGCTCTCGCGCAACATACTCTGGCCTTAGCTCCGGGTATTCGAACTGGTCGATTGGTTTCCCCATGCGTGCCAGTGCCAGATTCCATGCCTCTCGGTCCTCTCGGAACTCGATGATGTGAGACGAACCGGCGCTCAGGAGCGCTTCCACCCGCGGAAGCGCATGGTGCGCCCTCGCGCCTAGCGTAGCGAAGCTCAGCGCAACCGCGTGCAGTATGGGCCGGCGGCGATATGCGGGCTCGAGCGTCTTATCACTCTCCAGAATCGCCATCAATTCAGGAACAGCCGGTTCTCCCATATCGGCCAGCCTCACAATCATCGGATAAACGTCCGGCCGCAACTGCCTGCTGTGCAGAAAGGCCTGCTCGTCGGCCGACATAATTGCGAAGGTGCCAGGTGGCATTCGCGAAAGCAGCAAGGCAAGCTGCGCTCGCGTCTGGTTGGGCGTGGCGGGGTTGAGAATGCGCGAACCCAGTGCGCTGCGCAGTTCCGGAGCCACTTTGGACTCGTAGCCGTCGTACAGCTTCGCAGGGATTGGGATGCGCGGGTCGGCGAGGGCTCGCGCGAGCACGTCGAGCTGATCGTGCGCTATGGAGTGCCGCCAATCGACCGTGGGCAGCCACAGCGCAGCCAGAGCCAGGTCGGGATCGCCGGCAGAGAGTGCCGGGTTGGCCGTGGCGGCACGGAGACGCTCGAGCAACTGCCTGATGGGTTCGGGACTTACGTTCGGGCGAGCGAGCGAACTGTATTGGAAGAGTTCGGTGATGGGCTTCAGCGGTGGATACTCGGGGCCGTTTGTGAGGTGGTCTCGCGACACCACCACGTGATAGTTCTCGACACTTCCGCCACCCGCGAACCGGAACGGCGCAGAGAGCGCGGTGCCCGTTACTATGGAGCGCCGCATCAGCGCCTTGCCGTCTCGGTCGAGAATTTCGGCACGTGAGATTGATATGCCCCAGCGTGAGTTTCGGCTTTGGGTGATGCGTACGGTTTGGTCCGGTTGCACATGGCCCGTGTCAGAGACCAGCTTCTCCGTGGATGCCAGGCGAAGCGCCCATGAGGCCGCGACTGCCTGGCGCAGCCGTTTCTTTTGCGCGAGACTCTCATCCACATCGTCCATCGACTGCGGCTCAGGCGCGCGAGGCAGCTCTTCGAGGATCGATTCCGGCTCGACGGGTAAGATACCCTGCGACCGGTCACCCGCTCTGGGGATCAACCGAAAAGTCAGCTCTGCCGCGTTCGCAGAGCGGCCGGTTTCTGCCACGGTGACGCTTTCGACGCCAGGAGTATCAAGGAGCGCTGCGCAGAGTGCGGCACAGGCGTGAGTAACATCGTGTTTCACGGACGGACTGCCCGGCAGTTCCAGCCGCACATTTCCCGCCAGCTTGACCGGAGAGGAAGGATGGACCTCCGGCAGATTCGCATGCCGAAATGCAAGGTGGCCAGTCACCGCACCCGGTTGTGCTATCAGCCAGCCCAGCAGGACGGAACAGAACAGAGCACTGGCTTCCAGGCGCAGCCCCGGAGGTATCACAAGGAAATGCCTGAAGACGGCGAACATCGCCGAATAAAGGAAGATTGTCGGCGCGGCGATCAGGATCAGTCCTGGCAGGATCAGGTACGAGCCCGCCGCAACTAAACCCGGGACAGCCAGCGCTACAACCGCGAGAACGCCCCACACCGTCAGCCAAAGCTTCAACCACTCTGGTAAGCGCGGATTCATTTCTTCCGAATTATATTTAACAGGTGCCGACGGTCGCATGAAGCCAAGCAACTGCTCTCCGGTCTTGCCAGAAATGCCTCATTCTCCGGAGCACGCCTAGGCCAGGCGTCCAGCAGATGCGTCGCGAAGGAGTGGCGTAGCACGTGCGGGCTTAGCAGCTTCCTTATACCTAGTTGCTTACGCAGCTTCTGACAGACGACACGAACTGCGTTCGCCTTTAGCGGTTCTCCCGCCCGTTTACCTTGAAAGAGCCACTCCTTGGGCTTGCGCCAGCGCCAGTACACGCGCAGGATCTCCAACAGCTTCGGAGACAGACCTGACGAGGAAACTTGCCCTTGCCTTCGCGGACGTGGATCACCATCCGCTTGTGTCGATGTCGGTCACCTTCAGATCCAGCGCTTCCTGGCAACGAAGACCGGCGCTGTAGTACAGGGCCAGCAGAGCGCGATGCTTGGTGTTCATCTCCGCGTCCAGCACTGCTCGGATTTCTTCGCGGCTCCAGACGGTTGGTAGCTTGCGCCGTATCTTGGGCTTGATGGCCTCCTGATCAAACCATGTCTGCTTCAGCGTCTGCGTGTAGAGAAACTTCAGTGCCGATCGAGCACCTTGGATCGTTCCCCACGCCAGCTGGCGTTCGTTGAGCAGAAACAGCAGGTAGGTGCGAACATGCTCTGGACCGAGTTGATCGGGTGACTTGCGGAAGTACTTTGCGAACTCGGCAACGGTGTGGGTGAGTGGCGCACGGTGCGTTCGGAGCAGTTGCGCAGCCGGAGATCTTCCTGCATGCGCTGGCGTAGATGTGTCATGGACACCTCCTCGGGTGTCCAACACTCTATCCAAATGCCACAGAGGCATCCCCTGCCGCGCTAGCGGCTTAGTGCAAATCGCCGATGAACTCATTGAATGCCTATCGGTCCCCATTTGTCGCCACTTTTTTCGGAAGTAAGCCGGGCCGGAACCCGGCGGGATGAGGGGTCAGGGAGAAACCGAAGCGGGTTCTCCCTCCGGAATTCCAGAGAGCAAGAGGAAGCGGCACGAAGCCGCCCCTTCGCATTTTGTTTTGTTAGGCTGCCTCTTTCCCGATCTTTCGTGTAGGTTTCGCAGCCTTCCGTGCGGTCGCTCTGGCGGCGAACCCCTCCTTGACCTTCGCAGCAATAGCAACAGTATCGACCTTGTAGGCTGTCGCAGCATCCTTCAGCACGGCACTCGGATTGCCCCGTGAGGCTGCAAGCACATTAGTTGTCTCTACCAAGAGGCTCGAAAGTGCTCCTTCCTCGGCACCCTGAATGAAGGCGGAGAGCGCCTTACGGACTCCGCCATCATCGCTTTTCTGACGGATGCCAGGCTGTCGGGCAAGCATCTCGACGCGGACTTCCTCCAAGAGGTTTACTAGTTTGTCGATGATGAAAAGAAGATCGCACTTCATCAGTCGAACCGGTACAGCTTGGCCGATGGCAGCGAGGACACGGATGCCAGTTGCATTGGCAATGGCCTGTTCTCTTCGTTGCTTCTCCTGCTCAGCCTTCCACTTCTCATCCTTGTTGCTGGTTGGCTGCTTCGGATGATGCACTGGGCAGGATGGATTAGCACACACCTTATGAATGGTGCCGACTTCGTTGCCCTCGGTAACGAGTGCTTCTGTCGCAAATTTGCACACCTTAAACTCAGGCCGTTTGGCTTCCTCCTTCGACTTCGGCTTGTCGTCCCGGATGGCCGTGTATTTATTCCGTGGCAAGACGGCGCTGCTTTCTTTCTGTACTCCGTAGGAAGTGCTGATCTGCACGAACCCTGGCCTGGCGGCGACGGTGCTGGCGACGTGTGCCGCAACCTTCGCCTGATAGCAGGTCGGATCGGTGCAGCGATCTCCCGACCTGCCGAGGTCATCGCCAAACAGCAGCTTGTTATGGCCTGTTCGCTTCGGGCATTCCACGCAACTGCCTGCTGATGGGACCAGCTGTTCATCGCGCTTCTTGAACGGCGCATCCTTCAATTACCAACAGGATGTTCGAATCGATCCAGAATTGCAGGTTGTGGACGGGCAGGTGAATACGGGCTGGCTTGTGCACGGACGCTTGCCGGTTTATGTCGATTGATTGACTACTCAGCATGCCACCTTGGCGCAGCCATTACTCGAGAGTCATCGTTATCGTTGGGATCGGCGACAGCGGAAGAAGCTATTTCGCAGACCTCAAAGAGCCTCATGTTTCGCGCCCGCAGTTTGCAGGAGATCATTCTCGAAATCCCGAAGATATCACCCTTCTAATCCGGAACGGCTCTTCTTCAGCATTAGCCTCACGAGCAGCACGGCGCATTCGAGGCTCATCTCAACATAGCCGGAGCGCACGCCTCGAAAACTGCTTGGTCTCATTTGGACGCGGTTGCGCTCAGCGATGCGTTCGAAGAAGACAAGGCCGATGCCCTGAGGCTCAATGAAAGCAATCAGCGCCGTAGTTCTCGCCACGTCGCCGCTGATCTCGCGCGGTTCGGGAAGGTCTGCGCCTTCGATCTGCAACACATCGAACACATAGGTGGAACTGAAGCCCACCAATACTGCTTTGTTCTGCGTGGTGATGTCCTTCTCGGCTTCCTCATTCATTTTGCGGCGGACGCCGATGATGGGAGCAAGGATGCGAATACCTTTCTCACGCTTCCTGACGGATTGGCCAAGCTCTTTCCATTTCCAGCCCCCCGGCGACTCTAGTTGCGTCGGGCATCTGTTGCGATTTCGAGAATGTTGCGAGCGGCTCCTTGAGTGCGGTGATCGGGAGCCACCATCGCCCAGAGCGCCAAATATTTTCCAATTCATCTTTCCTTTTGCTTTCCAATAGGAAACGTGCCATTATTCCTGTTGGGAAACTAAAGGTGGTATTTCCGATGAAGGAAAAACAGGACGTTTTGCAAGGAACGCTCGCGCTCATGGTCCTGAAGACACTCGATATTCTGGGGGCCCAGCACGGGTGGGGAATTGCCCGGCGAATCGGGCAGATCAGCGGAGACATTCTGGCTGTCAACCAAGGCACCCTCTATCCATTGCTGTTGAACCTGGAACAAGAAGGCTCGATTACCTCTGAGTATGGGACATCGGAGAACAACCGCCGGGCGCGCTTCTATGGGCTGACAGCGTCCGGACGCAAGCAACTCCAAGCGGAAACACGCGAATGGGAGCAAAACGCGGCCATCATCGCGCGCTTTTTCAAAGTAAAGGCAGGAGATTTGACGTGAAACTTGTGCGGCGATTCTTCATCCGATTTTCGAACCTCACGACAGGACCGAGCGGCGATCAACGACTGCAAGACGAGATAGCAGAATATCTAGCATTCCAGACCGAGGAGAACATGCGAGCTGGTATGTCGTCCTCCGAGGCGAGGCGACAGGCCACAATCAAGCTCGGGGCGACGGAGGCGATCCGTGAAAGTCACCATGCCGAGTACAGCATCCCAGTCATCGAGAATTTGTTCTTCGATCTGCGTTATGGGATTAGAAGGCTTCTGCGATCTCCGGGATTCTCTTGCATCGCGATCGCCACCATGGCGCTAGGAGTCGGAGCCACGACTGCCATTTATAGCGTGATGGACGCGACGTTGCTACGTCCGCTGCCATACCCCCACCCGGATGAACTCGTACGCATCGAGGACGACCTGCCCGGGACCGGCGCACAGGACGTCGGCGTTTCCGTCCCTGAATGGAGAGATCTGCAGGATTCCGGGGTATTCGAGGCGGTATCGATTGCGAGCCATGGTGCAGACGTGAACCTCACCGGAGCTGCGCAGCCCGAGCGTCTGGGCTTTAAGGCCGTTACGTCGAATTATTTTGCTGTCCTCGGTGAAGACGCACAGTTGGGCCGAACATTCAATCCTCACGATGCCACCCCCGGATACAACTTGGAGGTCGTAATCAGCGATGGGTTCTGGAGGAGAGAATTTGGAGCCGACCCGCAGATTATCGGCAAATCTCTACGCCTGGACGATGACGAATATCACGTAGTGGGCGTAATGCCGCATGGATTTCGCGATCAGGGATCAACCAGCGAGGAACAGAACACTGAATTGTGGCTGGGAGCGGGCTATTCAGGACTGCCGTTCCCGCCGCCGCAGCGCGGTGTACGTATACGTCGAGCGGTTATCGCACGCCTCAAGCCTGGAATTTCGATTGTATCCGCGCAACAACGCCTAGACGCCTTGGTTGAAACGTTGAAAAAACAATATCCGGGAGATTATCCGCTAGAGACCAAATGGACGGTACGTCTGATTCCACTTGGCCAGAGCGTAGTTAGTAGCGTTCGTCAATCGCTCTCTCTGCTCTTTGGCGCCGTGGGATTGGTTCTCATGATCAGTTGCGTTAATGTTGCCAACCTGTTACTCGCGAGAGCTAGCGGACGAGCTCGCGAGATCGCGGTTCGGCAGGCTCTGGGGGCCCAAAGAAAGCGCCTGATCCGACAGCTTCTTACTGAGAGCCTAGTGCTCTTCCTGCTTGGCGGTATCGCCGGTTTTGCTATTCTCTTCTGCGCCCAGCGTTACCTGCTACGGCTTGTTCCGGAGAGCCTCCCTCACCTCAACGAAATCGCGATTGGCTGGGGAGTGCTTGCGTTTGCTCTGGTAATCTCCGCAGCGGCCGGAACCATCTTTGGGCTTGCTCCCGCTTGGCTTATGAGCCGCGACGATTTGATCGGTACGCTTCGGCAAGAAGGACGCGGTTCCAGCGGTTCTCGGGGACGCTCGCGCGCCCGCCAAATCCTAGTTATCAGCGAGTTGGCCCTCTCCCTGGTGCTCATGGTGGCTGCGGGCCTTTTGTTGCGAAGCTTCTGGGACCTGTACAAAGTGCAGCCCGGGTTCAATCCTGAACGCCTTATGGCCGTTCAGACATGGCTTCCCGGTCCTAACGATCCCGCTCTGGACCGCTACCTAACCGCTACGCAGCAGTCAGTTCTGGTGCGAGAGGTTCTTCGCCGCAGCCGAACCCTGCCTGGTGTACAAGAAGTGGCGGTCAGCGACCTGGCCGCCCTCCCTTTGGGCCACAACCACGGTGCCGTCGACCCGATGTCGTTGATCCGCGAAGGCCAGGAAGTCAGAGAAAATTTGGCCCCTGTGATCGGCGGTTCCGTCGTTTCGCCCGAGTATTTTCATGTTGTTGGCCTGTCGCTATTACGCGGACGCCTTTTCACGGACCAAGACATTCAGGGTACGCCCGAGGTTGCGGTGATCAATCAGGCCGCTGCACGGACCTACTGGCCGGACCAGGACCCTG
>Ga0207639_10000884_pt1 | contig 20355 bp, 17 predicted proteins | sample KBSCornC32_FD_184299 | JGI IMG/M metagenome (GOLD analysis project Ga0207639, IMG submission 184299) | Corn rhizosphere microbial communities from Kellogg Biological Station, Michigan, USA - KBS Corn C3-2 (SPAdes) (version 2) | ecosystem: Host-associated > Plants > Roots > Rhizosphere > Soil ...
CAACGCAATATTATTGGTTAGAAGCTGCAAAGCAGCGCTAAACAAATAGTGGAAATGAATCATGCATTGCCGCATCGCGCGGGCGATGGAATCGACGCATGCGCTGCACGGCCGATCGTGCTTCGGTCGTCGGAAGGAGATTCGCGTGGATGAGGAGCCGGGCGGGTCGCTCGGACGCGGCGACGGCGGATCGGCGAACGTGACGCGATCAGAAACTCCAGATCACGGAGCCGACCCACGTCGCTTCCGACGGCAACGTCGCGGTGTACGTCTGGCCGAAGTAGTCGTAGGACCAGGTCAGCGAGTCGGTCCAGATGCGGCTCGCATAGAGGTAGACGTCGCCGATGCCGTAACTCGCGCCGATGCTGCCGTAGCGATAGCTGTGTTCGCCGCGCCCGCCCGGCATCGCGATGCCGAGGCCGAGGTCGGTCGAGAGACGGCCGACGAGCGGGCGATGGAACGTCGTTTCCACCCACGTGGTCCGGTGCGTCTTGCCCGAGCCGCCGAAGTACATGTCGGTCGCGTTCGGCGACCACGCGATCGACGCACGCCAGAAGCCACGATAGCCGAGCGCGACGTTGACTTCGTCGTAGCGCAGGCCGTCCTCGCGTCCGTGGCGGAATGCGTCGTAGTGGACCGCGCCGACCTTCGCGCTCCAGTCGTCGTCGATCTGCCAGCGATGGTCGAGGTAGAGGGCGAGTTGGGCGTTGCGCGAGCGCCCGGGCAGGTGCACCGACGTGGCGCCGGCGCCGGCGACCCAACCGTCACCGAACTCGCAGTGCGTGTCGGCGAGCGCGGCGGGTCGTCCGTCGGTCAGGCTGATGCCGCGATACACGTTGTCGGACGACAGGCCGACCGTCCCGCCGCATGGCCCCACCGCGTGTGCCGCCGGCGCCAGGGCGAGCAGGACCGCACCGACCACGGGCGGCCACGAAAGTACGACGAAGACCTTCGATTTTCCGTGAACGTGCCGCAAACGCTGTCATCCCCAGGCAGTGGCGGCGTGCGATCCCTGGCTCGAATCGCGTCCGTGATCCGTCGGCAGCCACCACCATTGCACCCGGGCGGCTCACGGCGCAACCTTTTGGCGTGCAGCGGGTACCCATGCTCGAGGACGGCCATCGGCGGAGCCCGGATCGCGTGAGCCAGAGAAGGACAGACCACGACCATGCCACGGGTTCCGCGACGGAGCTCGAATGGCTGCGGGCGATCGCGCGCCAGGACCGCGTCGCGTTCGAGCACCTGTATCGACAGTACCACGGCCTGCTTTCGCGTTTCCTCGCACGCTTCACCTCGCGCCGCGACGTGATCGAGGAAATGGTCAACGAAACGCTGTGGGTGGTCTGGCGCACGGCGGGCAGCTTCCGCGGCGAGTCGAAGGTCCGGACCTGGATCATCGGCATCGCCTACCGCTGCCTCATGAAGCAATTGCGCGACCACCCGGCCGAGCCGACCTACGGCGCCGGCGAGCGCGACCAGGAAGCGCTGCACGAAGCAGCGCCGGACGAATCCGAGGCGCGCCAGGCAGAACTGCGCGACTGGCTGCGACACGGCATGGCGCTGCTGCCGGACGAACAGCGCATGACGATCGAGCTCGCGTACTACCTCGGCCAGTCCTGCGAGGAGATCGCGGCGATCATGAACTGCGCGGTCGGCACGGTGAAGGCGCGCATGTTCCACGCACGCGTGCGCCTGCGCAACACGCTGCCCGAGCTCGGCGGCGAAGATTCCCCCCCCACCCATTCGGCACAGGCTTGACCATGCAGTCTCCGCAACATCGCCAGACCTGGGATCTGATTCCCTGGCTCGTCAACGGAACAGCGTCGGCGAGCGACCGCGCGCTCGCCGAGGCTCACCTGGCCGCGTGCACGGACTGCCGCGACGAATACGCGTTCCAGTTCCGCGTGCATGCAGGACTGGGCGTCGAGGCGGGTGTCGCCGGCGAGGTCCAGCCCGCGTTCGATCGCCTGCTCGAGCGCATCGACGCCGAACAGGCGGCGGAGACCGGCACCGTGCCGGCAGCGCGGCAGCGGCGCCTGTTGCGCGGGCTCGCCGCGGCGGTCGTGGTCCAGGCGATCGGCCTCGCGGCACTCGCGACCTGGTCGATCGAGCGGCATCGCGTCGACGAAGCGCCGGCGTACCGCACGTTGAGCGCGCCCGAAGCGACGCCTGCGGATGCGAGCCTGCGCTTCGTGCCGTCGCCCGAACTCAACGTCGGCCAGCTGCAGCGCCTGCTCGGCGAAAACCGCCTTCATGTCGTCGGCACCAACGACAGCGGTACGATCTACACGCTTGCCCCGGTCGTGCCGGGGCATTCCGATCCCGACGTCGTCGCGCGCCTGCGCGCTGCAGCGGGCGTGCTGCTGGTGGAACCGATCTCGAACACGAGGTGACCGGACGATGCAGCCGCGCTCCCGCTGGACGATCCGACTCGCGCGCGGCGCCGCCGCCCTCGCCTTCGCTGGCTTCGCGTTCGTGGCGCCGCACCTGCGCGCGGTCGAACGACCGGCCGGGGACGCTGCTGCGCGCCTGATCGTCGTCGCGATCGCCGACAAGCCCGATCCCGCACCATCCGCGGGAGCGACGCCACGCGGTTACTCCGGACTGCCCGACTACGTCGGTGGTGGCGAACGCACGCGCGCGACCGCGCGCGGCATCGCGGACGACTACGCCCTGCGCGAAGTGTCGGCGTGGACGATCGACGCACTGCGCCTGCGCTGCATGCTCTACGAACTTCCCGCGGGCAGCGACCGCGGTGACGCGCTCGCGCGCATGCGCAGCGACCGGCGCGTGAGCCTCGCCGAGCCGCTGCAGGAATTCCACACCTATTCGACGACGCCTGCGGTGTCGACGCCGGAGGCTTCTCCGGCCGCCGCGAGCGGCCACGAAGCCGCCGGCTACAACGATCCCTACGTCGGCCTGCAGCAAGGCTTCTCGCGCATCGGTGCCGCGGCCGCGCAGCGCTGGGCGAGCGGCGCGCGGATCGAAGTCGCGGTCGTCGACACCGGCGTCGATGCTTCGCATCCCGATCTCGCCGGCCGCGTCGTCGCGCAACGCGATTTCACGACGGCGGCCTCCGAACCCGCGGACCAGGACCGCCACGGCACCGAAGTCGCGGGCGTCATCGCCGCCGTCGCGAACAACGGCGTCGGCATCGTCGGTGTCGCGCCCGGCACGCACATCCGCGCATTGCGCGCGTGCTGGCCCGTGCAGGCGAACGGCAGCGCCGCGCGCTGCGACACGTTCACGCTCGCGCAGGCGCTCGGCGCGGCGATCTCGTCGGGTGCGCGCGTGATCAACCTCAGCCTGGGCGGTCCGTCCGATCCGTTGCTCGAGCAGCTCGTCGCGAAGGCGGTCGAACGCGGCATCATCGTCGTCGGCGCGGTGCCGCCCGACGCGCGCATGGACGGCTTCCCGGTCGACGTCGACGGCGTCATCGCCGTGCGCAGCAGCGACTCGCCGGCCGCGGCGCGCCCCGCCCTCGCCGCGCCCGGCCGCGACATCCTCACGCTCGAACCCGGCGGCCACTACGATTACGCGTCCGGCAGTTCGCTTGCGACCGCGCACGTGACCGGAGCGGTCGCGCTGCTGCTCGAACTCGATCCGCGCCTCGATGCGAAGGCGCTGTTCGCGCTGCTCGACGGCTCCAGTCGCAGCGTGGATGCATCGATCGACGCGTGCGCGGCGGTGCGCACGCTCACGCGCAAGAGCGAAGGCTGTGATTCGTCGACCACGGGAACGGGACTGGCCCATGCGAAGCACTGATGCGATCCGGCGCCTGCTGGCGCTCGTGCTGGGATGCGCGACGCTGGTGCCGGCGCTGGCGCAGCAGAGCCGCGACGACCTCGCGCGGTCGTTGCCGTCGACGAACCTGACCGGCGGCGACGTGCAGGCCGGCGCGTCGATGATGAACGCCGCGCCAGCGCCGGGTTTCGCCAAGGCGAAGGTCGCCGACAACCCCGGCGCGCCGGACGCGACGGCGGTCGGCGAACGCACCTGCATCGCCTGCCACCAGCTCGAGAGCGAACACTTCACCCACACGTTCCATGCACTCGGCCTGCACGCGGCGAACAAGGCCGATGCGTCGATCCCCGTTTGCGAGACATGCCACGGCCCCGGGTCGGCGCATGCGAAGGACCCGGGCGCGAAGGGTCTCATCATCGGCTACACGAAGGATTCCGGTACGCCGATCGAGACGCAGACGAAGACCTGCCTCACCTGCCATGAAGGCGGCCCGCGCGACCACTGGCTCGGCTCCGTCCACCAGCGCAACGGCCTTTCCTGCAGCGACTGCCACAACCCGATGGCGAAGTTCTCGGCCGAAGGCCTGATGGCGAAGGCGTCGATCAACGACACCTGTGCGCAATGCCATCGCGACGTGCGCCTGCAGTTCAACCGGCGCTCGCACATGCCGCTGCCGGAAGGCCAGATGAGCTGCGACGACTGCCACAACCCGCACGGCTCGATCACCAGCCCGCTGCTGAAGACGAACACGGTCAACGAAACCTGCTACCAGTGCCATGCGGAGAAGCGCGGGCCGTTCCTGTTCGAACACGCGCCGGTGCGCGAGAGCTGCCTCAACTGCCACACGCCGCACGGTTCCAACCAGCAGACGCTGCTCGTGACGCCGTTGCCGTTCCTCTGCCAGCAATGTCATTCGGGCCTGCGCCATCCGAACGACCTGCACACGCCCGGTTCGCTCGGCAACGGCCAGCACCCGGACGAACGCGCGATGGGACGCGCCTGCGTGACCTGCCACGCGAACATCCACGGCTCGAACGCGCCGTCGGGTCCGAAGTTCCACGAATGACACGGCGGGAGGACCGATGCGCACACTTCGCCTGCTCCGCCCGCTCCCCCTCGCCGTCGCGATCGCGACGGTCGTCGCCCCCGCGCACGCCGACAGCGGCGTCGGCGTCGACACCTGGCGCGCGAACAAGCTCGACCCGAGCGCGGGCGCGACGATCGACGGCTGCGACCAACGCGGCACGAGCTGGCTCGAAGCGGGCGTGCACCGCAGCCCGACCGGCAACCTGTACGCATGTCCGCCGCCGCCGCCGGCGACGGCCGAGCACGGCGAATGGCGCACGTCCGGCGTGCTCAGCATCGGCGCCGTCGCGACCGGTGGCGACGACGGCAACGCCTTGTGGAACCGCTACGTCGACTGGGACGGCGGCATCGTGCTCGCCCTGCTCGCGTTCGACGCCGAACGCGCCGCCGACGGCACCTACGCGAGCGTGCGCGCAAGCCGCATCAGCGACGACGACGAGTACTACCAGGCGGTGTTCGGTCGCGCCGGCAGCTACAAGGTGCATGCGTTCCTGCGCGACATGCCGAACCTCGTCACGAACACGGCGAAGCCGATCTGGAACGGCGTCGGCACCGACCACCTGACCCTGCCCGCGGGATACACGGCCGGTGCGAGTTCGCCCGCCGCGATCGCCGCGCTGTCGGCAGCGACGCCCGAACGCACGCTCGGTGTCACGCGCGAGAAGCAGGGACTCGGCTTCAGCGTCTACCTCACGCCGCAATGGACCGCGTACGCGAACGCGACCGACGAGCAGCGCCATGGCGCGCGACCGTTCGGCGGCCCGTTCTTCTTCAACTTCCCGTTCCCGGACAACGGCGGCGTGCTCGAGACGGTCAAGCCGATCGACGACTCGACCGTGAACCTCGACGGCGGCTTCCGCTACGCGGGCAGCGTCTGGCGCATGGATTTCGGCTACAGCGGTTCGTTCTACCGTGACCGCTACACGCGCTACACCTACGAGATGCCGTTCGCGCTGAGCCCGCTCGTTCCCAACGCCGTGTCGGCGCCGCTGACGACGGGCCAGTTCGCGACCGAGCCCGACAACGACTACCACAACCTCAAGGCCGCGTTCACGCGCAAGCTGCCGATGAACGGCGAGCTGTCGATCACCGCGTCGGGTGGCCGCATGAGCCAGGACGACACGCTGATCCCGCCGGTCGCTTGCCAGGGCGTGTTCGGCATCGGCCTCGACGGCAGCCTGCAGACGGGGCCGCAGAATCCGTACCTGTACGACTGCGCGAACTGGAATACGCCGGCCGCGCTGTCGCGCAAGTCCGCCGACATGCGCATCGACACCAGCCTGCTCGACGCGCGCATCGTGCTGCAGCCGACCACGGACCTCACCGTGCGCGGTGGCTTGCGCTACGAGCGCGAGGACTACCGCAACGTCTACCTCGCCTACAACCCGCTCACCGGGCAGTACGGCTACGTCAGCGAGAACGGCTCGCAAGGCAGCGTCGTGCCGGGCGAGTCGGGCATCTGGGATCCGAGCGATCCTTCGGCTATCACGCGCGTGCGCAGCCTGCCGCTCGACATGCAGACCACCGAAGCGAACATCGGTACCGACTGGAAACTCGGCGCGCGCGACACGCTCGGCGCGACACTCGCGTTCAGCCGCTACGAGCCGACCCATCGCGAGCGCAGCACGGTCGACGACGGCAGCCTCAAGCTGAGCTGGACGAACCGCGCGCTCGACTGGCTGACGCTGCGCGCGAACGTCACGTTCCTGCACCAGGACGGCGACCGCTACGACTACGATCCGTACGACTTCACCTATTCGATCGACCTGCCCGGCTTCGTCGCGCCGCCGACCGGCGTGCCCGCGCACACGGTCGATGCGTTGCGCAAGTACGACGTCTCGAGCCGCAGCGAACGCAAGCTCGACCTCATGGCGACGTTCGTGCCGCGCGAGGACATGACGGTCAGCGCCTCGCTGCGCGGCGACTGGAACGACTACGACGCCGAGCTCGGTCGCCAGGGCTACGACACGCTCGGCGCGACCGTGCAATGGGAATGGCAGCCCGCGCCCGGCAGCAACGCGAGCGTCTATTACGCGTACGACCGCTCGAAGCTGCGCATGGCCAACATCAACGAGATCAACGACAGCGGATCGAATCCGAGCATCGGCGGCAACACCTACGTCGACATCGGCCGCTGGTGGGCCGACGACACGCAGCGCAACCACAACGCGGGCGTCGTCTTCGCGCACGCGTTCGGCCGCGTGCGCGTCGACGCGAGCTGGAACTACCTGTATGCGCGCGGCACGACCGACTATCGCTTCGCCTCGCCGCTCGCGCTCGCCTGGGCCGACACCGTGATCGGCGACGGCCCCGGCGGCGGCACGTTCGCGCCGATGACCTACCGCATCGATTCGCTCAGCATCGGCGTGCGCATCCCGCTGCACGAGCGCGTCGCGCTGCGCGTGTTCGACGTATACGAACGTGGCCGCATCAGCGACTGGCACTACCTCGGTTTCGACGCGACGCGCGCGTTCGACCACCGCGTGTACACCGACGGCGGACCGCAGAGCTACGACGCGAACCTGGTCGGCCTGTTGCTCGACGTACGCCTGTGACGGGAACCGCCATGACCGCGATCGAACGCCTGCGCCGTTTCCTCTTCGCGACCGCCCTCGCCGGCATCCCGCTCGCGCACGCGGGCAGCGGCCCCGTCGACCTGCGCGCGATCGACGCCGTGCACGGCGACGCCGCCGCGGGCAAGGCGAAGGCCGGCGTCTGCAGCGCGTGCCACGGGCCGCTCGGTATCGCGATCGTGCCGACGTTCCCGAACCTCGCAGGCCAGAAGGCCGAATACCTCTACTGGCGCCTCGTCATGTTCAAGCGGGCCGGCAAGCCCGAATCGCCGATGACGGCGCAGGCGGCGAACCTCGACGACGCCGCGATGCGCGACCTCGCCGCCTATTTCGCGAGCCTGCCGCCGGCGGCAGGCACCGCGGGCACCGGCACGATGCCCGGCGCGGCGATCTACCGCGACGGCGATCCTGCGGCCGGCGTGCCGCCGTGCCAGGGCTGCCATGGTGCGGACGCGCGCGGCCGCGCCGGTGCCGATGGTGATCCGCGCTTGCGCGTCTATCCGATGCTGCGCGGCCAGCATGCGGCCTATATCGCGCAGCGGATCAAGGATCTGGCGGCCGACGCCTCGCCGCTCACGAGCACGAGCCACGTGATGGCGCCGATCGCGCGCACGCTCGATGCCGCGAGCGTCGATGCCATCGCGCATTGGCTCGAGGCAGGCGCACCGTAGCCGAACGAACCCGAGCCGCCGGCGGGCGCCGGCGGCGAACGACGCGATCCCGGGACGGGACGCGCTGATACGAGCCCCGGAACAGGGCACGCTCGCAACCCGAAGGAGTACGAAACCATGCGCAAGTCCACCTCCCTGCTCACCGCGATCCTCCTCGCCGCCGCCGGCCCCGCCTGCGCGATCGACCACACGATCCACGTCGGCGGCGCCGGCCTCGTGTTCACGCCGTCGAACATCGAGGCGCTCGTCGGCGACACCGTCACCTTCGTCAACGACGGCGGTTTCCACAACGTCGCGTCCGATGCGGGCGCGCCGCTCGCGTTCCGCTGCGCCAACGGGTGCGACGGCAACGGCGGCAGCGGCGACATCAGCAACGCCGCGTGGAGCGCGACGATCACGATCAGCCAGGCCGCGGCGCACGGCTCGATCGGCTTCCACTGCGAAGCACACCAGGCCTCCGGCATGGTCGGTTCGATCAGCGTGACCAACCCGGTCGACCTGCAGTCGTTCTCGATCGACTGAGCCCCTGGTTTCCCCCGGATCGCCCCATCCGGCGGCGATCCGGGGGGGCCGGTCGCCTCGGCCGGGGCCGCTGGCCCCCCGGCGTGGCCGTGTTCCCCACCCCCGTTTCGCCCCCCGCTTCCAATGCCGCGGAAATTCCTTTAGAATTCCATGCTTTCCGCGTTCAGAAACCGTTGCGAGGCGTTTCCATGAAAGTGCTGTCGTCCCTCAAGTCCGCCAAGACGCGCCATCGTGACTGCAAGGTCGTGCGTCGTCGTGGCAAAGTGTTCGTGATCTGCAAGAGCAACCCGCGTTTCAAGGCGCGTCAGCGCTGAGCGGGGCATCGCTCCCGGATTCGTGAAAAGGGCCGCTCTGCGGCCCTTTTTCTTTGGCGCGCCGCGTGGCCTGCTCGCACATCTGTCGGCGCAGTCATGGAACCGCCAGCAGGCTTCTGCTAAAAAGGCGGCTGCTGGTATGGATCAGTGGCAGTTCCTCCTTTCCCGACAAGGATTTGAGCCATGTTTGTAAAGCTTGTTCTCGCAACGGCGACCAGCCTCGCGGCGGCAGTCCTGATCGCCCCGGCCGCACATGCCGACACGCTCGACACGAAGGCCACGAAGCGCCACCACCACCGGGGCACGTCCAGCGAAGGCGCCAACCTGCCCGCGCGCGGGATGACGATGGCCCAGGTCGAACAGCGCTTCGGCGCACCGGCGGAGAAGCTCGCGCCCGCGGGCGGCGACACGGCACGCCACCCGACGATCAACCGCTGGCGCTACAACGGCTACACGGTCTATTTCGAACGCAATCGCGTGCTGCACAACGTCGTCGACGAGGCGCCGCCGGCGCCGAAGTCCTGATCGATGGCGTCGAGCTTGCGCCTGCCTGCCGAGTGGGAACCGCAGGCGGGGGTGATCATTGCCTGGCCGCATGCGGACACCGACTGGGGCCCGCGCCTCGCGCGCATCGAGCGTGCCTATGTCGGCCTCGCCGCGGCGATCGCGCGCTTCGAACCGCTGGTGGTCTGCGTCGCCGACACGGCGGTGCGCTCGCGCGCGACCGCGCTGCTCGCCGAGGCGGGCGTCGCGAACGAGCGCCTGCGCTTCGTCGAAATCGCCTACGACGACACATGGCTGCGTGATTCCGGACCACTCACCCTCGCTGCCGCAGGGCGCTTCCAACTGCTCGACTTCCGTTTCACCGGCTGGGGCGGCAAGTACGAAGGCGGTCGCGACGATCGCCTCGTCGAGACGCTGCACGCGCGCGGCCTGTTCGGCGACGCGTCGCACCGGCGCATCGACTGGGCGCTCGAAGGCGGCGCGATCGAAGTCGACGGCAAGGGTAGCCTGCTGACGACCTGGCGTTGCCTGCACCAGCGCCATCCGCACATGGATCGCGCCGAGATGGACGCGCTGCTGCGCGACGCGTTCGCGGTCGAGCGCGTGCTCTGGCTCGAACACGGTTATCTCGAAGGCGACGACACCGACGCGCACATCGACACGCTCGCGCGCTATGCGCCCGGCGACGCGATCGTGCTGCAGACCTGCGACGACCCGGCTGATCCGCACCATGCTGAACTCGCGCGCATGCGCGAGGAAATCGCCGCGCTGCGCACCCTGGACGGTCGCCCGTATCGCCTGCACGAACTGCCGTGGGCGCGCGCGATCGTCGACGGCGGCCGCCGGCTCGCGGCCTCCTACGCGAACTACCTGGTCGTCGACGGCGGCGTCGTCATGCCCGCCTACGGCGACCCGTCCGATGCGGCCGCCGCGCGCGTGATCGCGGCGGCGCACCCCGGGCGTGACGTCGTCGCGGTCGATGCGCGTGAACTGATCTGGCAGAACGGCAGCGTGCACTGCCTCACGATGCAGCTGCCGGCCGGCGCGCTCGCCGCCTGAGCCTTCAGGCGTTGGCCTGGTCCGGCGAAATCGGCGCGACGAGCTCGAGCCGGTAGGTGCCGCGCCCGGCCTGCTTCGCTTCGTAGAGCATCGCGTCGGCGCGCGCGACGAGCTGCGCCGGGGCGAGCGGGCATGCCTGGCATGCAGCGACGCCGATGCTCGCGCCGATCGCGAGGGTCAGGCCCTCGCTGCGCAGTTCGAACGGGCGCGACATCGCCATCACGAGCTTGGTCGCGATCGTGCGCACGCGCTTGACGTCCGGAATGCCCTCCATGACGACGATGAACTCGTCGCCACCGAGGCGGGCGACCGCGTCGGAGGCGCGCACGTTCTCGCCGAGCCGCGTCGCGAACGCGCGGATCAGCGCGTCGCCGACCGCATGGCCGTGCGTGTCGTTGACCTGCTTGAAGCGGTCGACGTCGAGGTAGAACACCGACAGCAGCCATTCCTTCTCGCGCGAGCGCGCGATCGCCGCGTCGAGGCGCTCGTAGAACGCGGCGCGATTCATCAGGCCGGTGAGCGGATCGATGCGCGCGAGGTGGATCAGGCGCCGCTCCTCGCGCTTCTTCGAGGTGATGTCCTGCACCATCGCGTGCACGCCGATCACGCTGCCGTCCTTCTCGGCCGTTTCCGGGATGAACGTGATCTCGACGCACTGGTACTCGTCGCCGTCGCCTTCCTCGTCCTCGAACGTCACGCGCTCGCCGGCGAGCGCGCGCCCGAGGTACGGTTCGCGCCGCGCGTAGCGTGCTTCGCCGAGCACGCTGCGCACGTCCTCGCCGACGATCGTCTCGGCGTTCGCCGCGTAGGCGCGGCGGAACGCCTGGTTGGCGAACACGAAGCGCAGCTGCGCGTCGACGTAGGCGATCTTCACCGGCAAGGTGTCGGCGACCGTGCGCAGGCGCTGTTCGCTGAGCTGCAGCGCCTGCTCGACCGCACGCATCGCCGTGATGTCCTGCGCATAGCCCATCACGTAGGCCGAACCGTCGGCGTCGGTGTAGAGCCGGTTGCGGTACTGCCAGACGAGCTCGGCGCCGTCGCGGTTCTGCACGCGCAGGAGGCCGGCGTCCTCGCCCGCCCGCGCGATGCGCTGCTGGTACTGGTCGATGAGGAAGCGCAGGTGCGGCGGCGCGAGGTCGCGCAGCGACGTGCCGAGCAACTCGGCGACGCTGCGACCGAGCGCGCTCGCCGCGGCCGGGTTGATCGAGAGCAAGGTGCCGTCGAGCTCGTGGATCCAGATGAAACCCGTACTGTGTTCGAAGAAGTCGCGGAAGCGCCGTTCGCTCGCTTCGAGTGCGCGCATCGCGCGCCGCTCCGCGGTGACGTCGCGCGCGCGCAGTAGCAGCACCTCGCGTCCCGACAGCACGGTGCGCTCGGCGAACGATTCCACCTCGATCTCGCGCCCGTCCCTGGTGCGGTGGCGGCCGACCGCGGTGCGCCCTGGCGGAGGAAGGTCGGGGCTGACCGCGGCGCCGCGCGGGCGCAGATCCGGCACGCTCAACTCGGCGAACTCGGCTTCGGTGTAGCCGTAGGTCTCCAGCGCCGCGCGGTTCGCGCTGAGGAAACGCAGCGTGTTCGGATCGCACACCCACACCGGATGAGCGTCGAGGTCGAATACGGTGCGCAGGCCGAGGCTCTGCGTGCGTTGTTCGCGTTCGCGCTGCAGGCCCTGCACGGCGAGGCGCAGCGCGTACTGCAGCACGAGCGGCTGCAGCCCCGGCAGCGCGAGGGCGTCGTTGGCGCCACGGGCGACCGCGAGTTCGCACAGCGTCCGGTCCTGCCGCCCGACCAGGGCGAGCAGCGCGACGTCCGGCGCGCGCGCGCGCAGCTTCGCGACCGATTCGAGCTGGCGTCCGCCGGCGACGTAGAGCATGACCGCGTCGAACGCCTTGTGCACGAGGCGCGCGACCGCCTCGTGCGTTCCCGGGCAACTCGTGATCACGACCGCGGCGTCGGCGAGCAGCGCGCGCAGGCCCGCCTCGTCGGCGCTGCCGACGACGACGAGGACCTCGAGTGCGGCATTCGCCTTGCCTGTTCCGGTCATGCCGCCTTCCTACACTGACGCGACCTCTTCCACAACTGGCGCCCCGCCCCCATGGTCGTTCCCCCGTCCACGATCCGCGCTAACATCCCCGGTTTGGATTCCCGCTCCGACACCATGTCCACGAAAACCCTGAAAGTCGCCCTGCTGCAGGAGACCGACCACGGCAGCAGCGAGGCGAACCTCGACGCGATCGAGGCCGGCCTGCGCGAAGCCGCCGCGGCGGGCGCCCGGCTCGTGCTGCTGCAGGAGCTGCACAACGGGCCGTACTTCTGCCAGCACGAACACGTCGGCGAGTTCGACCGCGCCGAATCCATCCCCGGCCCGAGCACCGAGCGCATCGGCCGGCTGGCCGAGGAACTCGGCCTCGTCGTCGTCGCCTCGCTGTTCGAGCGCCGTGCCGCCGGCCTCTACCACAACACGGCGGTCGTGTTCGACCGTTCGCGCGCGATCGCCGGCAAGTACCGCAAGATGCACATCCCGGACGACCCTGCATTCTACGAGAAGTTCTACTTCACGCCGGGCGATCTCGGCTTCGAACCGGTATCGACTTCGGTCGGCCGGCTCGGCGTGCTCGTCTGCTGGGACCAGTGGTATCCCGAAGGCGCGCGCCTGATGGCGCTCGCCGGCGCCGACCTCCTGCTCTACCCGACCGCGATCGGCTGGGACCCGGGCGACGCACAGGACGAGAAGGACCGCCAGCGCGATGCGTGGATCACCGTGCAGCGCGGCCACGCGGTCGCCAACGGCCTGCCCCTGCTCGCCTGCAATCGCACCGGTTTCGAGCCCGCGCCGGACGGCGCGCGCGGCATCCAGTTCTGGGGTTCGAGTTTCGTCGCCGGGCCGCAGGGCGAATTCCTCGCGCGCGCGAAGACCGACGGCCGCGAGCTGCTGTTCGCCGACGTCGACCTCGGCCGCAGCGAGGACGTACGGCGCATCTGGCCGTTCCTGCGCGACCGGCGCATCGACGCCTATGCCGACCTGACACGGCGGTACCGCGATTGAACGCCGACGCCGCGCCGCACGAACCGATGAACACGCCCCCCGCGCCGACCGATGCGCTCGCCGGACAACCGATCGCCCGCGTGCGGCGCGGCGACGTCGAATACGTGCTGCTCGGTACCGCGCACGTGTCGCGCGTGAGCGCCGACGCGGTCCGCGCGATCCTGCAGCGCGAGGCGTTCGACGCGGTCGCGGTGGAGCTGTGCGAACCGCGCTACCAGTCGATCCGCGACCCGGAGGCGTTCCGTCGCCTCGATCTGTTCCAGGTGATCCGCCAGGGCAAGGTCGGCCTCGTCGCCGCGAACCTCGCGCTGTCGGCGTTCCAGCGCCGCCTCGCCGAGCAGTTCGGCATCGAGCCTGGGGCGGAGATGAAGGCGGCGATCGACGGCGCCGACGAGCGCGGGCTGCCGGTCTGGCTGGTCGATCGCGAGATCGGCGTCACGCTCAAGCGCGCCTACCACAGCGTCGGCTTCTTCGATCGCCTGTCGATCGTCGGCGGACTCGGCGCGAGCGTGCTGACGCGCGAGGACGTCAGCGAGGACGAGATCGAGAAGCTCAAGCGCGGCGACCTGCTCGGCAGCATGTTCAGCGAGTTCGCGCGCGAGTCGCCGCCGCTCTACGACGCGCTGATCGGCGAGCGCGACCGCTACATGACCGCGCGCCTGCGCGAACAGGCCGCGGCGGGCGAAGCGCGCCGCGTGCTCGTCGTCATCGGCGCAGGCCACCTCGCCGGCATCCAGCGCGAGCTGTCTAACCAGAACGAGATGCCGCGCCCGCTGGTCGAGAAGCTGTCGCAGGTCCCGCCGGCGTCGCGCTGGCCGAAGTGGCTCGCGTTCGGCGTGTTCCTCGTCATCGCCGGTGCGATCGGCTTTGCGTTCACGCGCGGCACGCGTGCCGGCGCCGACGCGCTGCTCGCGTGGACGCTGTTCACCGGCGGCGGCGCCGCGCTCGGCGCGATCATCGCCGCGGCGCATCCGCTCAGCGTGATCGCGGCGTTCATCGCCGCGCCGCTGAAGCCGTTCCGGCCGGGCGTGCCCGCGTCGGCGTTCAGCGCCGGCGTCGAGGCGTGGTTGCGCAAGCCGCGCGTCGCCGACTTCGACAGCCTGCGCGACGACGTCGCCCACTGGACCGGCTGGTGGAAGAACCGCATCGCGCGCACGCTGCTCAACTTCATGTTCGTCACGCTCGGCACCATCGTCGGCGAGTACGTCGCCGGTTTCCATATCATCAAGAACCTCCTGTGACCCTCGCTCGATGAAATTGCCCGCTTTCCTCAGCAAGCCGCGCTGGCAGTCGAAGGACGCCGCGCAGCGGCGCAGCGCGATCGCGCACGACAACGACGCCGAACTCGTCGCCAACCTCGGCCGCCTCGCGCGCGAGGACGCCGATCCCGGCGTGCGCATCGCCGCCGCGAAGCGGCTCGCCGATCCCGGCATCGCGCAGACGCTGTCGCGCCACGACGCCGACGCCGGCGTGCGCGAACAGGCGCGTGCGCTCTGGCTCGACCTGCTCTCCGGCACGCATGCCTCGGCGCCGCCCCTGGCGGAACGCCTGCGCCTGCTGAAGGCGCAGGAGGACGCGGAACTCGCCGAGCGCATCGCCTGCCACGCGCCGGAGCCCGAACTCCGGCGTGCCGCGCTCGAGCAGGTCGTGCGTCCGGCGCTGCTGTTCGAGCGCGCGCTCGCCGACCGCGATGCCGCGATCCGCCTCGCCCTCGTCGACCGCCTCGCCGACGAGGCGATGCTCGACCGCCTCGCCGAACGCGCGCGCAAGTCCGACAAGCAGGTCAGCCGTCGCGCGCGCGAGCGCATCGAAGCGCTGCGCATCGGTCGCGGCGACGACGCCACGCTCGAACAGCGCGCACGCCAGCTGTGCGAGCGCGTGGAGCAGCTGTTGCGCGTGCCCGACCACGCCGATGCCGAGCGCGAGCTCGTCGAGCAGTGGGCCGCGGTCGACTCGGTCGCGACGCCGATGCTGCGCCAGCGTTTCCAGACCGCGCGCACGCTGCTCGCGACGAGCCGCGAACCGGTCGCGCCGCGCGTGGCCGTCGTCGCGGTCGCGGAGGAAGCCGCCGCCGCGGTCACGCAGTCGACGACGGATGTACGGACGCCTGAATCGGAAAACACGATTGCCGCGACCGACGCCGATGCCGATGCGGTGGTCGCACCGCTGATCGCACAGGCGCGTTTCGCCGCTTCGCTCGACGAAGCGCAGGCGGCGCGTCGCCAGCAAGCCGAACACCAGCGCGCGCTGCTCGGCGAGCTCGAGGCGACGCTGCGCGAATGCGCGGCGGCGCTCGAGTCGGGCCACAGCGCGGCTGCGCACGCGGCCAAGGCGCGCAGCGAGGAATTGCGCCGTCGCATCGACGCGCCGCTGCCGAAGGCGCTGACGGCGCAACTCGCCGACGTCGACGCCCGCTACGCCGAACTCAGCCGCTGGCAGCGCTGGGCCGACAACCAGCACCGCCAGCAGTTGTGCGAGGACATCGAAGCCCTGCCCGGCAGCGGCCTGCATCCGGACGCGGTCGCCAACAAGGTGCGCGAAGCGCAGCTCGCATGGAGTCGGCTCGATGCACTCGAAGGCGGCAGTGCGCGCGCCGGCGATCTCAACCGGCGCTTCCACGCGGGTTGCCGCGCCGCGCTCGCGCCCGCGCAAGGGTATTTCAAGAAGCGCCACGAACTGCGCCAGTCGCAGGCGGCAGGGATCCGCGACCTGCTCGGCCGCCATGCCGCGCTCGCCGCGGACAGCGAGGACTGGACCGCGATCGCGAACCTGCGCCGGGAGACCGTCGAAGCGCTGCGTGGGCTCGACCGCGTCGAGCCGCGCGAGCGCAAGGCGCTCGCGCAATCGCTGAAGACCGGATTGACGGCGCTCGATGCTCGCATCGAGCGCCGCGACGCCGACGTCGAACGCGCGAAAGCCGCGCTGATCGCCGAAGCGGAAACGCTCGCCGAGGCGCTGCCGCGCGGCGCCGTCGCTGCCGCGCGCGAACTGCAGCAACGTTGGCAGCACGCCGGCAACGGCCGTCGCACGCGCGACCAGGCACAGTGGACCACCTTCCGCGCGGCGATCGACCGCGTGTTCGGCAAGCTCGATGCGGAGCGTGCCGAACGCAGCGCGCGCGACGTCGAGTCGCGGCAACAGGCCGAAGCGATCTGCATCGAGCTGGAGGCGCTCGCCGCCGGCGACGCCCCGCCCGAGCGCGGCGCGGTCGGCCGCCTGCAGACGGCCTGGGACGCGCTGCGGTCGCGCGACGACGCGCTCGCGCGTCGCTACGCCGACGCGCAGGGGCGCCTGCGCGACATCGCGCGGCGCCAGGATCGCGCGCGGCGACATGCGCGCTACCACGCCTGGCTCGAGCGCTATCGCGTGTGCCGCGCACTCGAAACGGCGACGACGACGGTCGACGCCGCGCGCGAGCGCTGGCTGGCGATGCCGTCGGACGACGTCGCTGCTGCCGGACTCCAGGCGCGCTTCGACGCGGCGCAGGCGGGTACGCCGGCGCAGGCCGAGGCTGACCTCGACGATGCGCAGCGCGATGTCCTCGTCGAGCTCGAACTGCTCGCCGGCATCGAGTCGCCGGCCGACGACCGCGAACGGCGCCGCAGCCTGCAGATCGGACGCCTGTCCGCGCGCATGAGCGGCGGCGCGGCGATCGGCCCGGCTGAAGAACTCGCCGCGCTGCTGCAGCGCTGGAGCGAACTCGGCGCGCCGTGCGACACCGGTCTCGATGCGCGCCTCGAGCGTGCGCTCGCGGCCGCGGTGGACACGTTGCCTTGAGGCGTCCGCGCATGCTGCGCTGCGTGAACAACGACGGCCCCGCGCGTGCTAGATAGCGGGCTGGAACAGCGCGCGGATTCCTTTCGATGATCCACCCGACCGAAGCGGACGCGAATGCGGACGCGGCACGCAGCGCCGACGCGCGCTACACGCTCGCGGACATTCCGCCGAACGTGCTCGTCCACCTCACCGAACTCGCGAAAGCGCGTGGCATCGCCAGCGAGCGCTGGTTCGCCGGACTCGGCCTCGGCGTCGCGCAACTGACCGATCCCGCGTTGCGCGTGTCGTACCGCCAGGCGAGCACGGTGATCCGGCGCGCCCTCAAGGCACTCGACGAGCCCGCGCTCGGGCTTCACGTCGGCTGCAACGAATCGGTCGGCAGCTTCGGCCTGCTCGGCCTCGCGATGATGACCTCGCGCACGTTCGGCGACGCGATGCGCGTCGGCATCGAGCACCACCGCGTGTGTGGAAGCCTGCTCGACGTCACGTTCGAGGCGATCGACGAGCGCGAAGTCGCGCTGGCCGCCTGGCCGCGCTTCCGCGAACCGGATCTGCTGCCGTTCCTGTGCGAGGAACTATTCGCGAGTTCGTTCGCGGTCGCGCGCGGACTGGTCGGCCCGTCGTTCGCGGTGCAGCGGCTCGAACTCACCTATGCCGCGCCGACCTACCACGACGACTACGTGGCGTTCTTCGGTTGCGAGCTGCGCTTCGGCGCCGACCACAACCGCGCGGTCATCGACACGCGCTGGCTGTCGCATCCGCTCGCGAGCCACAACCCGCTGACCGCGACGCAGGCGCTGCTCCTGTGCCGGCAGCAGCTCGCCAACGCGGGTGCGCACGGCGACGAACTCGTGACATCGGTCGAACACCTGCTGCGCAACCGGCTGCGCGAACATCCGCGCCTGCCCGACGTCGCGCGCACGCTCAACCTCAGCGAACGCTCGCTGCGCCGTCGCCTCGCCGACCGCGGCTGCGTGTTCCGCGAGATCCACGACCGCGTGCGCGCCGAGCGTGCGCTCGACCTGCTGCAGCGGGGGCCGCTCAGCGTCGCCGAGATCGGCAGCGAGCTCGGTTTCAGCGATCCGCGCGAATTCCGTCGTGCGTTCAAGCGCTGGACCGGGATGCCGCCGCAGGCCGCCCGCCACGCGGTCGCGTAGGCGCGGAGCCGGGTTGGCCGATCCGCCCCCCATTGGCGGAAATTCCCCCCCTCCCCGATCGCGGCGAGTTCATCGAGAGTGCGGCAATACGCCACGGCATGGTCGAGCCGCCGCGGCACCTCCGGGGGATCCAATGGGAACCGATGCCATGCGCCTGTCCTGTCTCACGATCGTGCTCGCCGCCGCCCTCGCCGGTTGCGGTGAATCCGCCCCGCCGCCGGCGCAGAGCAGCGCCGACGCTTCGTTCCAGAGCAACCTGCAGCAGCAGCTGCTCGATGCGAAATCCGGCAGCGTGATCGAGATCCCGGCCGGGCACTACACGCTCAACCGCGGCCTCACCCTGCGCAGCAACGGCGTGACGATCCGCGGTGCCGGCATGGACAAGACCGTGCTGTCGTTCAAGGGCCAGGTGGTCGGTCCCGAGGGACTGCTCGTCAACGCGAGCGACTTCACGATCGAGAACCTCGCGCTCGAGGACACCAAGGGCGACGCGCTGAAGATCAACGAAGGCTCGAACATCACGATCCGCGGCGTGCGCGTCGAATGGACCGGCGGCCCGAAGACGACCAACGGCGCCTACGGCCTCTATCCGGTCAAGACGAGCAACGTGCTGATCGAGGATTCGGTGGTGATCGGCGCGTCCGACGCCGGCATCTACGTCGGCCAGTCGAAGACGATCGTCGTGCGGCGCAACCGCGCCGAGCGCAACGTCGCCGGCATCGAGATCGAGAACTCGGTCGACGCCGACGTCTACGAGAACACGGCGACGGAGAACACGGGCGGCATCCTCGTGTTCAACATGCCGAACCTGTCGCAGGCCGGGCGCAACGCGCGCGTGTTCAAGAACAAGGTGCACGACAACAACACCGGCAACTTCGCCGCGAAGGGAGCGGCGGTCGCGAGCGTGCCGGCCGGTTCGGGCGTCATCGTCAATTCGAACGACCGCGTCGAGATCTTCGACAACGACATCGCCGACCACCGCACCGCGAACGTGATCGTGTCGAGCTACTTCTCGACGAACTACTACAACAAGACCGGCGTCGACCCGAACTACAACCCGTACCCCAAGGGCATCTTCATCTACGACAACCGCTTCAAGGGCGGCGGCGATTCACCCGACGGCATGGACCTGAAGATCCTCAAGAGCGCGGTCTACGGCGTGACCGGCCATTTCCCCGACATCGTCTGGGACGGCTATGTCGACACCAAGGCGCTCGTCGACGGGCTGCCGCCGGCGACGGACCGCATCTGCGTGCAGAACGGCGACGTCGGCGTGCTCAACGCGGACGGTCCGGGCAGCTACAAGAACCCGAGCACCGACACCAAGCCGTACCAGTGCACGCTCGACAAGCTGCCGCCGGTCGTGCTCTCGGGCAAGGCGTGATGCCGACGTCGTCGATCGTGCGTGCGCTGTCGTTCGCGGCCACCTTGCTCGCGCTCGGTGCGTGCCGTCACGCGCCGCCGCCGGTCACCTTCCACGCCGACGGGCGTCCGCTGCTGCTCAGCGACTGGCACGTGCTCGACGTCGCCGGCAAGCGCCTCGTGCCGAACGACGGCGTCGTGCCCTACGACCTCAACACGCCGCTGTTCACCGACTACGCGCACAAGCTGCGTACGATCTGGATGCCGAAGGGTGTGTCGGCCAGCTATTCGGCGACCGACACGTTCGACTTCCCGGTCGGCACGATCATCAGCAAGACCTTCTACTACCCGCTGCCCGAGCATGCCTCGCGCTCGCCGGCAGCGGTCGCGCGCACCTACGACGTCGCGCACGATTACGGCCCGTCCGGCATCGACCTCGACCACGTGCGCCTCGTCGAGACGCGCCTGCTCGTGCGCCGTGCGGACGGCTGGGCCGCGTTCCCGTACGTGTGGAACGCGGCGCAAACCGACGCCGTGCTC
>Ga0207639_10000886_pt1 | contig 20339 bp, 14 predicted proteins | sample KBSCornC32_FD_184299 | JGI IMG/M metagenome (GOLD analysis project Ga0207639, IMG submission 184299) | Corn rhizosphere microbial communities from Kellogg Biological Station, Michigan, USA - KBS Corn C3-2 (SPAdes) (version 2) | ecosystem: Host-associated > Plants > Roots > Rhizosphere > Soil ...
CGTGGTGAAGGTCGATGGCGCGACCGATCTGCCCTTCGTCAAGTTCTCAACCGATGACGCGCGGGTTGGTGACTGGGTGATCGCCGTCGGCAATCCGTTCGGGCTCGGCGGCACGGTCACTGCCGGCATCATCTCAGCCCGTGGTCGCGACGTCCAGGGTTCGCAGTATGGCGATTTCCTGCAGATCGACGCGGCGGTGAACATGGGCAATTCCGGCGGCCCAACCTTCAACATGAAGGGCGAGGTTGTCGGCGTGAACACCGAGATCTTCTCGCCCAATGGCGGCAATGTCGGCATCGCCTTCGCCATCCCGGCGGCGACGGTGCAGCAGGTCACCTCTTCTTTGATCAAGTCGGGCACCGTGACCCGCGGCTTCCTCGACATCCACATCCAGGACGTGACGCGCGATATCGCCGACAGCATGGGCCTCAAGGACGCCAAGGGTGCGCTCGTGACCGACGCGACTGCGGATGGTCCCGGTGCCAAGGCGGGCCTCAAGTCGGGTGACGTCGTGACCGCCGTCAATGGCCAGGCCGTCGACAATGCGCTCGGTCTGTCCCGCGCTGTCGCCAGCCAGGAGCCCGGTGCCACCGTGCAGTTGACGATCGTTCGTGACGGCAAGGAGCAGACGCTCTCGGCCACGCTCGGCACGCTCAAGGACGAGAGCGCCGGCAAGCCGACGCCGCCGGCCCCGCAGGACGATCAGTCCCAAGCTCCGGTGACCTCCACGACCGGCCTTACGCTGGTGCCCAATAGCGGCAATGAGGGTGGCGTGCTGGTCCAGGACGTCAACCAGGACTCGGTCGCGGCCGACAAGGGTTTTGCAGTCGGCGACACGATCCTCGAGGTCAACGGCACGAAGGTCAACACCGGCAAGCAGTTCGAAGACGCCATCAAGGCCGTCAAGGACTCGGGCAAGAACACCGCGCTCATCAAGGCCGAGCGCGATGGGGCGACCCGCTATGTCGGCCTGCCGTTGACGGCCAGCCAGGGCTGATGTCTTCCATCCTGCCGGCCCCGGAGTTCGCTCCGGGGCCGGATTCATTGCAGTCCGCTTTCCCCGACATTACTCTTGGTGCCATGAAGGTCCTGCTCATAGAGGACGACCGCGAGGCTGCGAGCTACCTCATCCAGGCGCTCGATGAGGCCGGCCACGTCACCCATCATGCCAGCGACGGCGAGACCGGCTACGCCATGGCGTCGAGCATGGACTACGACGTGCTGATCGTCGACCGCATGCTGCCACGCCGCGACGGGTTGTCGATCGTCGAGTCGCTACGGGCCGAGGGCAACAAGACTCCCGTTCTCATTCTCAGTGCGTTGGGAGAAGTCGACGACCGCGTCACCGGCCTGCGCGCCGGCGGCGACGATTATCTTGCCAAGCCTTATGCGTTCACCGAGCTCCTCGCGCGCATCGAGGTGCTGGCACGGCGCTCGAGCCCGTCCGAGGCGGCCACCAGCTACGAGGTCGGTGACCTGAAGCTCGACCGGCTTTCACGCAAGGTCGACCGCAACGGCGAAGCGATCCTGCTGCAGCCGCGCGAGTTCCGCCTGCTCGAATATCTGATGAAGAATGCCGGCAAGGTGGTGACGCGCACCATGCTGCTCGAGAATGTCTGGGACTACCATTTCGACCCCCAGACCAATGTCATCGACGTTCACATGTCGCGGCTTCGCTCAAAGATCGACAAGGGCCATGCCAATCCACTCCTCCACACCATTCGCGGCGCCGGATATATGATCCGTGAATAGGTTCGCCCAGCTCTGGCGCACCAGCACCGTCCGGCTCACGGCGGTGTTTATTGTCCTCTTTGTCATCTTTTCCATCCTGCTGCTGACGTTCATCGCGTATCAGTCCAGCATCCAGATCCAGCAGCAGCAGACCGTAGCGATCGACCGCGAAGTCAATCTGCTCAAGCGCATCGACGACAATCAAGGCATTCGCGCAGTCGCCATTGCCGTGGCCCGCTTCGCTGCGCTCCCTGGTCCCGGCATCTACTATCTGGGCAGCAACGAGGGCCTGCAGATCGCAGGCAATGTCAGCAATTTTCCCGTCAATGTGCTGCGCGATGAGGGCGTGTTCAGCTTCAACTACGACCGCGGCGGCTTCGATGAGGATGGGACCGACACCACTCGAGGCTTCGCCGTCGTTCGCTCGCTGGTACTGCCGAGCGGCCTGAGGTTGATCGTCGGGCGCGACGTGGTGGAGCGCCGAGGCTTCACCGTCATCGTGTTCCAGGGGTTCCTGCTGGCGGTCGCCGGCATCCTGATCTTTTCGATTCTAGCCGGCGTGATCACGGCACGCCGTGTGCTCAAGCGCATCGACGCGATCAATGCCACTTCGGCGAAGATCATGTCGGGCAATCTCAGCGAACGTGTGCCGGTGACCAAGCGCAATGACGAGTTCGACGGCCTCGCCGAAAGCCTCAATGCCATGCTCGATCGCATCGAGGCACTGCTGCAGGGGCTCAAGGAGGTCACCGACAATGTTGCGCATGACCTCAAGACCCCGCTGACGCGCCTACGCAGCAAGGCAGAAGCGGCCCTGCGCGCCGATACCAGTCCCGACACGCAGCGAGCGGCGCTGGAAGTCACGCTGACCGAGAGCGACAAGCTGATCCGGACCTTCAACGCCCTGCTGATGATCGCGCGAGCCGAGGCCGGCGCGCCGTCGGGCGCGTTTGCCGACGTCGACGTCAGCGAGGTCGCCCGCGATGTGGCCGAACTCTACGAACCGGCGGCGGAGGAGGCAGGCATGACGCTCGAAACGCAAATCGCGCCCTCAGTGCATCTGCGCGCGAACCGCGAGCTGATCGGGCAGGCACTGGTCAATCTCGTCGAGAATGCGCTCAAATATTACGAGCCCGCGGAGGGCAAGCCCGGGCGCATCTCGATCGCGGTCAGCGGGGACAGGAGCAGGGTGCTGATCGCTGTCGCGGACAATGGCCCCGGCATCGCCGCCGAAGACCGGCCACGCGTGACCGAGCGCTTCGTCCGCCTCGAAAAGAGCCGGACCGAAGAGGGCTCGGGGCTCGGCTTGTCGCTCGTGGCCGCGGTGGCCAAGCTCCATCGCGGCGAACTCAGGCTGGAGGATAATTCCCCCGGCCTGCGCGCGGTGCTCGATCTGCCATCGGCCTGACGCTATTGCTTGGGCGGAGCGGGGACGGAGGTTTCGCCCGCACCATACGCGGCGACCTTTCCGCCCGACATCACATAGGCGATGTACTGCGCGTTATAGGCCGTGCCGAGGGCATCGGCGCCGGGCTCATCCGCGCGGAAGGTGATGTTGGTGCCGCCCGCTGAGCCGCCGAACGCCGACTTCAGCTGGTCGAGCGAGGCGCCGATGCCGGGAATGCCCATGTTAGGCGGGGAGAACTTCGCGGGGGCAGCTTCACAGTCGGCGGGCATGCCGCTCGCTGGTGCAACCTGTACCGCGACGATCATCACGAATTCGCCGCCGCCGAGCGTATTGGAAATGAACCAGGTGTCGGTCGCCGGACTGTTCTTGCCGCCAGCAGTCTGGTAGCAGAGCCAGTTGGCGAGGCTGCGGTCCGAGCCTTGCGTCTGGATGGTGCCGCCGAACACCTTGCGGATATCGGCGAGCCGCGTGTGCTGCAGCGTCATATGCATGGGGCCGACAGTGATCCCGTGGACCATCGCCTTGTTGATGTTCGGCTTGTTGCCGAACTTGAAGTAGTTGCCGAAGAGATTGGCGCCCATACCGGAAAGACCGCCTGCCGCAAGGACAGGAACAACCGATGCCGCGAGAGCAATCAGGGCGATGGTGGTGCGTTTCATGTGCATGAGAAGGGCCCGCAACGATTGGGGCGAACATAGCGCGGCGCACGAAGAATGCCAGCGGTCAAATCTCCGGGACGGTGCCCCTGGCGCAGTTTGCTTGTTCCGGTGCCGCCCGGCGGTTATGGCTGGCCGATGGCTGTATCCCTCGACACCTTGCTGGCTGCGTCGCCGTACCTGACCGAGCTTCACGCCCGACATCGCGAGTGGTTCGAGGCGGCCGGCCGGGCTGATCCCGATACCGCGCTCCAGGTCATACTGGCGCAACTGTGTGGCAGCGGCGAGCGCGACGCGGCTTCCGAAATCGAGCTCGGCGACGGCCTGCGTAGGCTCAAGCAACAGGTCGCGCTGCTCGCGGCGGCTGCCGAAACCGACGGCCGCTGGAGCACGGCCCAGGCCTGCCAGGCGCTCTCCGATTTCGCCGATGCCGCGCTCGATGCGGGCCTCGCCTCGCTGGTGGGAAAAGCCGTGGAAAAGGGCAACCTGCGCTCGGACATCACAGCGAACAATTCCGGCCTCGCCATCTTCGCCCTCGGCAAGCACGGCGGGCGGGAGCTCAACTACTCGTCCGACATCGACATCGTTGCCTTTTTCGACCCTGCCATCGGAGCGGCCGCCGAGCCCGACAGCGCGACGAAGGTCTTCTCGCGCATCGTCCAGCGGTTGGCCGCACTGATGCAGGACCGGATTGGCGGTGCCTACGTGTTTCGTACCGACCTGCGCTTGCGTCCCGACCCCGGGTCGACGCCCGTCGCGCTCTCAACCGATGCCGCGCTCGCCTATTACGAAAGCCGCGGCCAGAACTGGGAGCGTGCCGCCTGGATCAAGGCCCGGCCCTGTGCCGGCGACAAGACCGCGGGCGAGGCATTCCTCGCCGAGCTCGCACCCTATGTGTGGCGCAAGCATCTCGACTTCGCGACGATCGCCGACATCCAGGCGATGAAACGCCAGATCAACATTTCCAAGAATGTCGGCGAAGCGCGGGTCGAGGGGCACAACGTCAAGCTTGGGCGCGGCGGCATCCGCGAGATCGAATTCTTTGCCCAGACCCAGCAGCTCATTGCGGGCGGGCGCGACCGGACCCTGCGGGTGCGGCCTACAGCGGAGGCGCTGGCGGCGCTCGGTCGCGCCGGCTGGATTGCCGAGCTTACGGCCCGCGATCTCACCGATGCCTATTGGTTTCTCCGCGCAGTCGAGAACCGGCTGCAGATGCTCCGCGACGAGCAGACGCATGTCATGCCTGATACGCCGGAAGGCGTGGCGACCATTGCTGGCCTGATGGGCATGTCGCGGGAAGCGTTCGAGGCCGGGTACCGCGCGGCCCTCAGTAAAGTGCAGACTTACTACGGGCAGCTCTTCACCGAAGGCGAGTCGCTTGGCGCTGCTGGTGGCAATCTCGTTTTCACTGGCAGCGATGACGATCCGGGAACCATCGAGACGCTGGCGAAAATGGGGTTCGCGGATCCTGCGGCCGTGTCCGCGACGATCCGCAAATGGCACTATGGCGGCTATCGGGCAACGCGAGCTGCTGCAGCGCGGGCGCAGCTCACCGAGCTGCTGCCAGCGCTGCTTGTGACCATGGCCGAGACACGCAACGCCGATCTCGCTTTCCAGCGCTTCGACAATTTCCTCGACCGCCTGCCGTCGGGTATTCAGCTCTTCGCGCTGTTGCGTTCGCATCCGGACCTGCGCGCGCTGCTTATCCAGCTGCTCGCGTCGGCGCCGCGGATGGCAGAGGCGGTGATCCACCGCGCGCACGTGATGGACGCGCTGATCGATCCCGCTTTCGCGGACGAGGTGGGGCGACGCACCGTGCTGGTCGGCAAGGTCGAGGCATTCCTGGGCGATGCCCGCGACTATCAGGACGTGATCGACCGCGCGCGCATCATCGGGCAGGAGCAGCAGTTTCTTATCGCTGCAGGCTTGCTCTCGGGCACCGTATCGGCGCGGCAGGCCGGGGAGCAGTTCACCGCGCTGGCCGAAACCCTGCTGCAGAAGCTCTTTGTAGCGGTGCGGCGTGAGTTCGAAAAGCAGCATGGCACCGTGCCCGGTGCCGATGTCGCTCTGCTCGCCTTCGGCAAGATGGCGAGCCGCGAGATGACGATGTCGTCCGACCTCGATTTCATTCTTCTGTACGACGCGCCCGCCGAAGCGGAAGACTCGGATGGCCCCCGGCCGCTGGCAACGAGCCAATACTTCTCGCGCCTGACGCAACGGCTCGTGGCGGCACTCAGCGCGCCGACATCGGAAGGCGTACTCTATGAGACGGACATGCGGTTACGGCCATCCGGCAATTCCGGACCATTGGCGACCAGCCTACGCGCTTTTGAGCTCTACCAGCAGGACAGCGCCTGGACCTGGGAGCATCTCGCTCTGACGCGCGCCCGTGTGGTGCAAGCGGACGACGCATTCGGGGACCGGGTCAACGCCGCGATCGACGAAGCGCTTGGCCATTCGAGAGACTTCGCCAAGACCGTCGCGGATGTCCTCGACATGCGCGCTCGGCTTGCCAAGGAACGGCCGCCGCGCCATCCGTTCGACCTCAAGCTCGTCGAGGGCGGGCTCATGGACCTCGAGTTCATCGCCCAGTCGGCGCAGCTCATCGCGCGTGCGCGGATTGCTCGACCTCAGGCTCCCACCGTTGATGTGCTGGCACGTCTGGACGAGATTGGCTTCCTTCCCGAGGGCGCACGCCTCGCGGAAATCCACGTCCTCTATTCGACCGTGCTGCAGGCCATGAGCGCGGCGCTCGCCGATCCATTCAAGTCCGACGGGTGGACGCCGGCCTTCCGCGAACTGTTGGCGCAGCTCGCAAATGTGCCAAGCTTCGCGCGGCTCGAAGAAGAGCTGGCGGAATGCGAGGCCGAGGTGAGGGCAGCGGCCAGCGCCTGGTACGCGCGTGCGAAGAGCCTTTAGGCTGCGACATCGATCGCCATCTCCCCGCTGCTGAGCGGAAGTGAAATCGCGACTGTTGTCCCGAGCCCGGGACGGCTGTCGATCGCCATATGCCCGCCGCTCAGTTCCGCAATGGTGCGCGCGATGGCAAGTCCGAGGCCCGCCCCCTCGCGATCCTTGGTCAAGGCGGCATCACCAAAGGCGAACGGCTGCGATACAGTGGACAGCTTCTCCGGCGCCATGCCGATACCGGTATCGGTCACTTCGAGCACGACACCGTCGAGCCCCGCATGAGCGGCGACGGTGACGCGGCCGCCGTTAGGCGTGTAACGGATCGCATTGTCGACGATATTGCCCAGCATGCGCTCCAGAGAGAAGCGGTCGCCGATCAGCCGTGCGCCACAGGGCGCACCGATCGTAAAGGTGATACGAGCGCGCTGCGCTTCGGCAGAAAAGCGCCGAGTGGTCGCGACCAAAAGGTCATCGACCCCAAGATCCGCCTGCTCCAGCACGCGGCGTCCGCCTTCGAGCTCAGCCAGATCGAGGATAGAGCCGAAGAAGCCGAGCAGGCGTTCACCGGAAGCGCGGATGGTATCGACGTAGTCCAGATAACGCTCGTCGCCGAGGGGTCCGTAGGTTTCGTGCCGCATCAGCTCGGCAAAGCCGATGATATGGGTAAGGGGCGTGCGGATGTCGTGGCTGAGGTGGGCGAGGAATGAAGTCTTGGACCGGCTCGCCGCTTCGGCCCGGAGTTTCTCTTCGTGATACCGCCGCGCGAGGACACGCTGCTCCTCGCGGATCGAGGTGAGCATCCGCAAATAGCCATCCTGCGGTACGGCTTGCGCGTCCGCTTCCCGGCGCCGAAAGGAGAGACCAGTAATGAAGAACGCGAGGCCGTAAGCGCTCAGCGCCCGGATCAGGATGCCGGCCAGGGGTTCAACCGAGTTTTGGCCCGAGCCGAAGCCAAGCCTCGCCATGAGCGTGGCATGGTCGTTGACGTCAAGCACGGTGCGCGCGACGTCGGACGCGACATACAGCGTTGCAGCAAAGAGCGCCGTCAGGCCCACCGCATATGTCACTGATGAAATGGAAGTCAGAAATCCGAGAACGCGTTCGGGCAGTGTCGCCCGTCCCGAATCCGCCGTGAATCGCCCCGCCCCAACGCCGGATGCCTCCGTCGCCCGCATGCAATGCCCCGCCAAAATGAGAAATCAGGTTTTACGCCACAACCTGATTTGCAATGTGAATCAGCCGCTTGCGTCTGTCCATAGGGGCATCGGGCATGGTCGCGATTGTTACGGGAATTCGTGAGTCGGCAGAGTCACTTAGCGGCCGAAGAAAAATTCTTCTCCGGTTAGCGTTTCATTAACCGCCGAGCGTCCGCTCCAGAATGTCGTTCGTGTTGCGGCTCAATCCGCCGGCATCGCGCAAGGCGGCCAACGCACTTTGGGCCGCGGCCTGGCGGCCCGGCTCGTAGCTGCGCCAGGTCCTGAACGCCGTAAGCAGCCTCGCAGCGACCTGCGGGTTGCGGCCATCGAGTTCGCTGACGACGCCCGTCACGAAACGGAAGCCCGCGCCATCGGCTCGAGCGAACTGCGTCGGATTGCCATTGGCAAAGCTGGCGAGCAGGGCGCGAAGGCGATTGGGATTGTTGGCGGGAAAACTCGGATCGCTAAAGATTGCGCGGATCCTGTCGATCACGCCGTCGCGCGCAATAATTGCGCTGAGCGAGAGCCATTTGTCGAGGACGAGCGGATCGCCCGCATGGAAGGTTCGGAAATTGCCGAGCAGGGCCTCTGCGTCGCCCGTCCAGGCAGCAACCGCGGACACCAGCGCGGCAAACCGATCTGTCATGTTGGCGGCTTGCTCGTATTGCGTCCGAGCCAGCGGGGCGCCGGCGGAATAGCCACCGAGCACCATTACCGAGAGCAGTTGGTTCTTGAGGGCGCGCTTGCCGCCCTGCTCGGTGCTCGGAGAATAGGGCGCGAGGCTCATGTTCTCGCGATATCCCTGTTCGAGCGTTTCGCCGATCCGGCCCACAATGTCGGAGAGGAGCTTCAGACGGACCGCGCGGACACGATCGGGATCGACATTGGTGCCGAGACTGCGCGCGACCATCTGTTCGGACGGCAAACTGACCGCCAGTGCCTTGAATGCGTCGTCGAGGGTTTCCGAAGTGACAGTGTCCTCGAGCGCATCGGCAAGAGCATCCACGGCATCCGCGGTCCACTCGTTGCCGCCGAGTGCGCCCAGCATCAGGGACGTGGCGACGTCCTGTAGCGCCTGCCAGCGATTGAAGGGGTCGCTGTCATGCCGCGCAAGGAAGAGACGGTCGGCCTCGCCCATCGACGATGCGATCTTCACCGGCGCGGAGAATTCGCGGAACAAGGAGGGGACCGGTTTGTTGGCGACTCCGTTGAAGGTGAAAGTAGCGCGGTCGCCATCGAGCACGAGCAGGTCATCGCGGACGTCGCCGCTGACCGACGACCAGCCCATCGGCGAGCCATTGGGCCCTATCAGGCCAAACCTCACAGGGATCACCAGCGCGGACTTGTCGGGCTGGTTCGGGGTCGGCGCCGTCTTCTGCGATAGTGTCAGGCTATAAGTTTGCGAGGCCGCATCGTAGCTGTCAGCGACGGTGACCTCAGGGGTGCCCGCCTGCAGGTACCAGGTCTGGAAGCGCTGTAGATCGACATCATTGGCGTCTTCAAAGCTCTTGATGAACGCTTCGATCGTCGTCGCCTCGCCGTCGTGGCGCTCGAAATAGAGATCCATGCCTTTGCGGAACTTGGTCTCCCCCAGAAGCGTCGCGAGCATGCGCACGATTTCCGCGCCTTTCTCGTAGACGGTGGTCGTGTAGAAGTTGTTGATCTCCTTGAAGCGATCGGGGCGTGGGGCGTGCGCCAGCGGGCTCGCGTCCTCCGGAAACTGTGCGGCCCGGAGCGTGCGAACGTCGTCGATGCGTTTGACAGCCCGGGAGCGCTCGTCGGAGGTGAACTCCTGGTCGCGATAGACGGTGAGCCCTTCCTTGAGGCAGAGCTGGAACCAGTCGCGGCAGGTGATGCGGTCGCCTGTCCAGTTATGGAAATACTCGTGCGCGATGACGCGCTCGACATTGTAGTAGTCGTCATCGGTCGCGGTGTCGGGCTTCACGAACACCAGCTTGTCGTTGAAAATGTTGAGGCCCTTGTTCTCCATCGCGCCGAAATTGAAGTCGCTGACGGCAACGATGTTGAACACGTCGAGATCATATTCGCGGCCGAAGCGCCGCTCGTCCCAGGCCATCGAGCGCTTCAGCGAATCCATCGCCCAGTGGCACTCGTCTTCTTTGCCATGAGCACAATAGACGCCGAGCGCCACCTTGCGGCCGGAGGTCGTGGTGAAGCTGTCGTGGATCGAGCCGAGATCGCCCGCAACCATTGCGAACAGATAGCTTGGTTTCGGGAAGGGATCTTCCCAGACGGCAAAATGCTTGCCGCCATCGACATCGCCGTGGTCGACGAGATTTCCGTTCGCCAGGAGCACTGGCGCCAGGCTCTTGTCGGCCGTCATCTTCACCCGGAACCGCGCGAGATTGTCGGGACGGTCGAGATAATAGGTGATGCGGCGGAAGCCTTCGGGCTCACATTGCGTGCACCACGTGCCGCCGGAGCGATAGAGGCCCATGAGCTTGGTGTTTTTCTCGGGCTCGATGGTGACCTCGGTATCGAGCACGAATTCGCGCGGCGGCGGCTCGTTGATGATGAGGCTCTTGGGCGTCGCAGAGTAGTCGGTGAGCGAGACGGGAAGCCCGTCGATCGCGATCGACGTCAAAGACAGCTCGTCGCCGTCGAGCGCGAGCGGCGTCCCCGGCGCCGTGCCGTCGCGCGGGATAATGCGTAAATGGGCGCGAATATGAGAAACACCCGGCTCGATGCGGGCGTCGAGGTCAATGTGTTCGATCCGATAGGGCGCCGGCGCATAGTCTTTGAGATAAATCGTCTGGTCGTTCTCGTCGGACATCACCCGCTCCGCTGAAGTGGCGTCCCTGGTGGACAGGAGCGCGACTCGTCTTATACCCTAACCGGCTGGCTCGACCGGTCCTCTCCCTCTGCATGCCAAGTGCGGCGAGGGAAGGGCCGGCGGCGCCGGCGCGCAACAAGCCCGCGGCATGCCGCGGCGTCAAGCCTTGCGCTCAACTCCATCGACGGGTGTCCAATTGCTGCGCTGGTTCCAACGCCGCCTCGATCCATATCCGACCGCGGGAGCCGGCCAGCCGCCGGGGACCCTGCTGGCGTTCATGCTGTACTACCTCAAGGGCACCAAGGGCTGGTTCGCGGCCATGGTGGTACTGACGGCGCTGGTGGCTCTCAGCGAGATCGTACTCTTTGGCCTGATGGGTCACATCGTCGACTGGCTGGCGACGGCCAACCGCGACACTTTCCTTGCAGAGCAACTGCCAAAGCTCTGGCCGATCGCGCTCGCCGTGGTCGTCGGGATGCCAATTATCGTCGTGCTGGAATCGCTTGTGATCAACCAGACGCTGATGGGCAATGTGCCCCAGCGGATACGCTGGCTGCTGCACCGCTACGTCCTCGGACACTCGATGACCTATTTCCAGGACGAGTTTGCCGGGCGCATCGCAACCAATGTCATGACCACCGCCCTCGCGGTGCGCGATGCGGCGATGAAGGTGCTCAACGTCCTCAACTATGTCGGGTTCTACTTCGCGGGCGCGGTCGTGCTCGCCATGAGCAACGACTGGCGGTTGGGCATTCCGTTCGTGCTGTGGATGATCGCTTACGGCATACTGCTGCGCATTTTCGTGCCGCGGTTGGCCAAAGTGTCCGAACAACAGGCCGCAGCGCGCTCGCTGATGACCGGTCGCGTGGTTGATGCCTACACCAACATCTCGACCGTGAAGCTGTTCTCGCATTCGGGGCGAGAGGCGAACTACGCCAAGGAGGCGATGGAGGAGTTCCTGCCCACGGCCTACCGCCAGATGGGCCTCGCGACACTCCTCAATATCGAGCTCTACGCGATCAATATCGCGCTCCTCGTAGGCGTGCTCGCCACCGGCATCTGGCTGTGGACGCAGAGCCTTGTAACGCCGGGGGCGATCGCGGCTGCAGCGGCGCTGGTGCTCAGGTTCTTCGGCATGGCGCAATGGATCATGTGGGAGATCTCCGCCCTGTTCGAGAACATCGGCGCGGTAAGAACGGGCATCAATGCGTTCTCCGTCGCGCCCACCGTGGTCGACAAACGTGATGCACCGGTACTCGCCAACGTAAAGGGGGACATCCGTTTCGACGACGTCACTTTCCACTATGGCAAAGCCGGCGGTGTGATCGAGGCTCTCGATCTCAAGATACGGCCGGGAGAGAAGGTCGGACTCGTCGGGCGGTCGGGCGCGGGGAAGTCCACCATCGTCAACCTGCTGCTACGCTTCTACGACCCGGAAGCCGGGCGCGTGCTGATCGACGACGTGGACATCGCTACCGTAACCCAGGACTCGCTGCGCGCCACTGTCGGCGTAGTGACGCAGGACACGTCACTGCTGCACCGTTCGGTGCGCGACAACATCGCCTATGGCCGCCCCGATGCGACCGATGCCGAAATCATTGCGGCGGCAAAGCTCGCCGAGGCACACGATTTCATCGAGACGCTGGCCGACGCCAAGGGTCGCCGCGGCTACGACGCTCATGTGGGCGAACGCGGGGTGAAGCTCAGCGGAGGGCAGCGGCAACGTATCGCCATCGCGCGAGTGCTGCTCAAGAATGCGCCAATCCTCATCCTCGATGAGGCCACCTCCGCCCTAGACAGCGAAGTGGAGGCTGCGATTCAGGGCCAGTTGCAGCTGCTGATGCGCAACAAGACGGTGATCGCGATTGCGCACCGCCTGTCGACGATTGCTGCGCTAGATCGGCTCGTTGTGCTGGAGCAGGGGAGGATCGTCGAGATGGGGACCCATGCCGAACTGCTCGCGCTGGGCGGCATCTATGCCAGGCTCTGGCAGCGGCAGTCCGGTGGCTTCATCGATGTCGATGCTGAGGCGGTCGAGGAAGCCGCGGAGTAGGCGGGGCGCTAGAACTGCGGCTCCGTAAGGGCGTCGCCGGGAAAACTGCGCCAGGGGATGATTTCGACATGAAAGAGCCCGGCCTGCACGGCCGGGTCGCCATCCATGATCTCCCGAGTCTCCTCGGGCGAGACTGTAAACACCGCCATGCCGGCAAAGGGCGGTTTCATAAGCGGCCCGACCAAGGACATCTTGCCGCTTGCACGCAGCTCGAAATTTCTGCGGCCATGATTCCAGATCGTCTTTCGCTGCTCAGACTCCGGAGCGGCGTTCAGATCGTATTTGTCGGTCATGGTCAGCAGCACGACGGTGAATACCCGCGACTTGCCGAGCATTTCCCGCATGTGTTCGTCGGTGATTTGGGTAGGCACGGAAAATCCTCGGTCCCCGTGAGAGGGACGCGGCCAGGTGCCGCATCCCCGATCACCTTACATCAGCACCATGACTTCGCTGACTTCAACCGAGCCGTTCGACTTAAGTTGCGGGCAGCCCTTGGCAAGCTTCACGGCATCGTCGAGCGACTTGGCTTCAATGACGCTCCAGCCGCTCACGGGATTGACGCCGCCGCCGTCGCTGACCTTGCCACCCGGCGTGATCGTCTTCGCGGCGGCGGTGGGATTGCCCGCTTCGACGAGAGACTTGCCCAGGTTGCCCATCCAGTCGGTCCACGCCTTCATCACGCGATCCCCTTCTTCTTTGCTGGAAGGCTGGTCGCCGCCGTGATAGCTCAACAGATATTTCGTCATTGTCGTCTCCCTTGTTAGAACCTTGATTCAGCCGGCCATCACCGGAATGTTGAGCGGCTTTCCGGTTTCCAGGTAGGTTTTGAGGCCGGCGATGATGATCGGCCACCCCTCCTCGACCCCGGCCATCGATTTTTCGTAGTCGAAGTGTGTAACGGTAAACTTGCAGACCTCGCCCATCGGCTCGATCTCGTACATCACCCGCGTCGTCTGTCCCTCCGGCGGCGACCAGGCCGCCTTGAAGCTGGTAATGAGCTTTCGCGGCGGATCGAGCTCGAGCACTTCACCATCGAGGTTCACCTCGCCCTTGGGGTCGAGATAGTAGAATCGCCCGCCAACCCTCAAATCCGCCTGCACTCGTCCGCCATAATAGAAATGTTGCGTCAGTTCGGGATTGGTCAGCGCCTCCCACAGCCGGGCCGGCGTTGTACGAATGTAGGTGGAGAAGACGAAATCGGGTTTGTCGGCCATTGGCGCAGGACTCTCCAAAGCATTCTTCAAATCCAACGCGAAACGAGCCAGTGGCTTGGCATAGGGCGCCATCCATCGGTCCGCGACTTCCTGGATCGGAAGCGCGTTGAGGTAGTGGTACTTGAACCGCCCATCGCGGCGGGTCAGCACGAGGTTCGCCTCCTCCAGCACCTTGAGGTGCTTCATCACTCCGAACCGCGTCATGCCCATGCCCGCTTCGAGCTGGGTAAGAGTCAGTCCGCCCCTGTCGCGCAGGGTGTCGAGCAATTGGCGCCGGGTGTGATCGGCCAGCGCCTTGAAGACGGCATCCACAATCCAGACGATAGGTGACCGTAAGGTCACGTGTCAAGAGGCTTGGAAACCGGCCTTGGCGAGCGCGTTTGGCGGGGCTACGACGAATGGAGCGGCGTGGAACGGCGGTGAACTTGGACTATTCGGAAATCGACCTGTCGGGCGCGTTCGAGTTGACGACGCCGGCCCGTCCCCTCCGGACGACCATCGCACTGCCGGGCGATGTGCACTCGGCCCTGCTTATGGCGGGCCACATCCCCGATCCCTATTTCGGCGACAACGAGAAGGCCGTGATGTGGGTCCACGAGGTGTTGTGGACAATGGAACGGCGATTCACCGCGACGCGCGAGGACATCGATGGCTACCTGACGCTGACGCTCGACAGGGTGGATTGCTTCGCAACGATCATCCTCAACGGCGAGGAGATCGGCCGCACGCAGAACGCTTTCGTCCGCTACGATTTCGATGTGACAGGAAAGGTGAGGGCAGGGACCAATACGCTGCGGCTCGAGTTTGCGGTGGCCAAGGACATCGCCAAGGCCCGCGCCGACGCGCACGCGTTCCCGATCCCGTTCACCTACAACTACCAGTCAAACGGCCTGCCCGGGTACCATATGAACTTCATCCGCAAGGCCGCCTGCCATGCGGGATGGGACTGGGGAATCTGTCTCATGCCTATCGGGGTCTACGGGCGGCTCGTGCTGCGGCGCTCGCCGGTTGTCCGGAAAGATAGCGTGACGGTGGAGCAGGCGCACGGAGCCGGCAGCGTCGAACTTGCTATCAAGACGCGCGTCTTCGCCTTCGCCGCGGGGAGCATTGAGCTCATCCACGAAATTGCTGGCCAGAAGATTGTCGACAAAGTTGCGGTGCGTCCCGGCGAGAACGTGTTCGTCCATAACCTTACCATCAAGAGCCCAGAACTCTGGTGGCCGTCGGGGCAAGGTGAGCAGCCGCTCAATGAACTCTGGACGACTGTCGATGGCGAGCTGACAAAACGAAAGATTGGTCTCCGGCGTCTGGAGTGGATCGTCGAAAAGGACGACATCGACCACTCGTTCAAAGTGCGCATCAACGGCCGCGACATCACGGCTATGGGCGCGAACTGGATTCCAGCCGACGCGCTGCCGCTGCGCATCACGCCGGAAACGGTACGACCGCTGCTCGAGAGCGCGCGCGACGCGAACATGAACATGATCCGCGTCTGGGGCGGCGGACAGTATGAGCCGGACTGGTTCTACGATCTCTGCGATGAGCTCGGGCTTATGGTCTGGCACGACTTCATGTTCTCGTGCATGAGCTATCCATCGAACCGGGAATTCCTCGAGGACGTCGAACTCGAGATCACCCAGCAGCTGCGCCGGTTGCAGCATCATGCCTCGATTGCGCTGTGGTGTGGCGACAACGAAGTCATTGGCTCGATCGGCTGGTATCCCGAGACCAAGTCCGACCGCGAGCGGTATGTTGCCAACTATACGCGGCTCAATTCGCTGCTGCAGAAGCTGGTCGAGGACGAAGACCCGAGCCGTCGCTTCTGGCCCTCGTCGCCCTCGCTAGGGTATCTCGATTTCGCCGACGGGTGGCACACCGATACGCGCGGCGACATGCATTTCTGGCAGGTCTGGCACGAGGCCGCGCCGTTCGAACGCGCGCGCGAGGTGAACCCGCGCTTTGCCTCCGAATTCGGCTTCCAGAGCTTTCCATCGATGCCGGTGATCGAAAGCTTCGCGGAGCCGGACGACCGCAATCCGTCTTCGCCCGTGATGGAGGCGCATCAACGCAATCCGGGAGGCAATGCGCGCATCCTCGAAACGATGACGCGCTACTTCCGCTTTCCACGCGATTTCGACGAGATGGTGTTCTTGAGTCAGGTCCAGCAGGGCCTCGCAATCAAGACCGCGGTCGAATACTGGCGCTCTACCAAGCCACGCTGCATGGGGACGCTCTTCTGGCAGCTCAACGACATCTATCCCGTTGCCAGTTGGTCGAGCCTCAACTACGGCGGCAGCTGGAAGGTGCTGCACCACATGGCGAAGCGGTTCTATGCGCCGGTGTTGATGGTCGCGCTTCCCGGTCCAGGGCACCACACGACCCTTCGGGCCATCAACGATGGCGCGCGTTCGATCAATCTAGCTGTAGACGCTCATGCCGTTGATATGGATGGCACTGTGCGGTCGGTAGGGGGCGTCCAAACCATAGCGTCACCAGATCGGGCGCACGATGTGCTCCTCATTTCCGAGATCAAGCGGTCGGAGATCTTGTATTTCACGTGGAGGGACGAAGAGGGCAACACCCTGGGGGAGAACAGCCATCTCCCACGGCCCTACAAGGACTACGAACTTCCCGAAGCCCACATTACTGCACAGTGGAACGACGGGGCCCAAGCGCCTGAACTAGTGCTTACCACCGACAAGCCCGCTCTGTTCGTCACCGCGTCCGTCGATGTACCCGGGCACTTCTCGGACAACGCCGTTACCCTCATTCCCGGCCGCGAAACGCGCCTTGCTTTCATCCCCGCTGGGGGCGCTAAAATGACCCGCAAGGCGCTGGCATCGAGCCTGCGCGTCCGCCACCTGAGACAAACCTACTGAGATCGACCATGCCCAATTCCATCAAGCGCAGCGACGTCAACCGCATCATGCGAGAGGCGGATAAGTTCATTCGCTCGTTCGGCTACGTCCTGCCCCCCTTCGCCTACTGGTCGCCGAGCGAGTTCAAGACCCGCAAGGCCGATGCGAGATGGATCGTCGAGCACAATTGCGGGTGGGACATCACCGACTATGGGCTGGGCAAGTTTGCGGAAGAGGGCCTCTTCCTGTTCACGGTACGCAACGGCAACAATGCCGATCTGAGCCGCGGCCGTGGGATGCTCTATGCCGAGAAGGCGATGATCTCGCGCAAGGACCAGTACTCGCCGATGCACCGGCACAACCTCAAGGCCGAGGACATCATCAATCGCGGCGGCGGCACGCTGGTGCTCGAACTCTATGGCGATACCGGCGGCAAGTGCGACCGCAGCAAGGGAGTGTCTGTTATGACCGACGGCGTGATGCGCCAGATCGCCCCGGGACAGATGCTGAAGCTCGCGCCCGGAGAGAGCGTTACGCTGATGCCGAACGAGCACTGGCACGCGTTCTGGGGCGAGGGCGGTGATGTCTTCATTGGCGAGGTGTCGACGGTCAACGACGACAATACGGACAATGTCTTCGAGGATCCTCGCATCGCCCGTTTCTCGGGTATCGAGGAGGACGAGGAGCCGTGGCATCTGCTCGTCAGCGACTACGGCACCTGGCTCAAATAGTGCGCGGAGCGAGGGATGCCGGTCGAACTGATCGAGGCGCGGCTTCCCGATTTCGGTGTTCCGATCGCACGGCCCGAGCTCGCGCGCGGCTTGTATCTCCGCAGGGCCGAGGCCCTCGACGCGGCCCGGATAGCGGCAGGGCTTGACGCGCTCGCCATCTATGCCGACCGCGAGCACTCGGCCAACCTGCAATGGCTCACCGGCTTCGATCCGCGCTTTGAGGAAGCGTTGCTCATCATGGTGCCGGGGAGGGTCCCGACGCTGCTGGCCGGTCCGGAGAATATCGGCCGTGCCGGCAAGGCTATGATCGAAGTCATGCCGCAGCTCTATCCGCCGTTCGGACTCTTGGGGCAGGATCGATCCAAGACAGCGGCTTTCGCCGAGCTCCTGATGCAGGCAGGCATCACGGCCCGCCAGCGGGTGGGAGTGCTTGGCTGGAAGTACTACGGCGCCAACGAGACGGACAATCCAGCCGGATGGCTCGAGGTGCCTGCCTACATCGCCGATACATTGCGCGCATTGGTGGGCACCAGCGGCGGCATAACGAACGCCAACGCGCTGTTGATGCATTCGGTCAGCGGGCTGCGAGCCACGGCAGAGATCGAACAGATTGCCCAGTTCGAGTTCGGCGCAGTGATGGCGTCGGAGGCGTTGAAGGCGCTGTTCTGCAATGTGAAGCCCGGCATGTCCGAATTCGCGGCGGTACAGAGCATGGGGCTCGGCACGATGCCTTTCACCTGTCACCCGATGCTGTCGACCGGCGCCCGATTGTCTGGACTCGAGAGTCCGTCGGGCAAGGTCATCGAGCGCGGCGACCCACTGACGACAGCGGTCGGCTATCCGGGCGGGCTCTCGAGCCGCGTGGCGTGGATGATCGCCGATGCTTCGGAGCTGCCAGCTGATGCATCGGACTGGCTCGAGCGGCTCGCGATGCCTTACTTCGCGTGCGCGGCCGAGTGGTATTCGACCATCGGGATCGGGGTCAGCGGCGGCACGCTGGATGCGATTGCGCGGCGGCATTTGGGCGATCCGTTCTTCAACCTGATCCTCAATCCCGGCCACCTCATCCATCTCGATGAATGGCTCAACACGCCGGTCTACCCGGGCTCGACCGAGACGCTCCGCTCGGGGCAGGTGATCCAGTGCGACATCATTCCGGCCGTCGGCGGCCCGTATCATTCGGCCAATATCGAGGACGGTGTCGCGCTGCTCGACGCTGATGGACGCGCTGAGCTTCGCGACAAATTCCCCGCGGTCGCAAGCAGGATCGAGGCGCGGCGCGCCTTCATGAGCGATGTGCTTGGCATCCCGCTAAAGCCGGAGGTCATGCCGCTCTCGAATCTCGCCGCGGCTTATCCGCCGTTCCTACTGTCACCGAACCATCTGCTGGCGATGCGCTAGTTTCGTCCTGCGTGATCAGCCGCGCGCTGCGATAGCCGGTGAGGTAGATCCACAGCCAGTTGAGTGCGATGAAGATCCGATTCTTGAGCCCGATCAGGAAATAGATGTGGGCGGCGCCCCACACCCACCAGCCAAGCCATCCCGTAAGCTTGATCCAACCAAAATCGATCAGCGCGCGGCTGCGGCCGATGGTGGCAATGTCTCCCAGATGTTTGTAGTGGAACGGCATCGCAGTCGTTATGCCATCGAGGCGAGCTCGTATGACGCGGGCGGCGTGGCGGCCTGCCTGCTTCGCGGCATCGCCTATGCCTGGAATGGGGGTGGGCAAGACAGCGGCGTCGCCGACGACGAAGATATTCGAATGCCCCGGAACGCTGAGGTCATCCGCCACCTTTACTCGGCCAGCGCGATCGGCTTCGGCACCGAGCCATCTCGCTGCCGGTGAGGCGAGAACGCCGGCGGCCCAGATGATTGTCTCAGAGCGCAGCGTTTTATTGCCATAGCTGACGCTGTGCGCGTCGACCGCTGTTACGGGCTCGCCGAGGATCACTTCGACACCGAGCTCCCTAAGCGCCTTCTCGGCATAGGCCGACATGTCGGGCTTGAAATTCGCCAGCACGCGCGGCCCCGCTTCGATCAGGACAACCCGCGCTTCTTCCGGACGGATGCTGCGGAAGTCGTTCCTGAGGGTAATCCGGGCGAGCTCGATGATCGCGCCGGCAAGCTCGACGCCGGTGGCGCCCGCGCCGATGATGGCGAAGGTCAGGAGCGCACGGCGCGTATCGGGATCGGTCTCAAGCTCCGCCCTCTCGAACGCCAGCAGAAGACGGCGGCGCATCGCCGTCGCGTCCTCGAGGGTCTTGAGGCCCGGCGCAAAAGGCTCCCAATCGTCATGGCCGAAATAGGCGTGGCGCGCGCCGGTCGCGACGATGAGATAGTCGAAAGGCACGCCCGTTCCATCTTCGAGATGGACCACCTTGGCGGCGGTATCGATACCTGCCACCGAGCCGAGCAATGTCCGCACGTCGGCGCGATTATGAACCAGCTGGCGGATGGGCCAGGCGATCTCGGACGGCCCTAGCGATGTGGTTGCCACCTGGTAGAGCAGCGGCTGGAATAGATGATGGTTGCGCTTGTCGATGAGCGTGATGTCGGCGTTGGCCCCCTTGAGTGTCTGGACCGCCGCAAGGCCTCCAAAGCCACCCCCGATGACGACCACCTTTGCGCGTTTGCCTGTGTTGTCCATTTAGCTCACCTCATGGCTATCCATGATATAGGCTTGCGCGTGGGCGACCTCCATTGACGTTGCCATCCGCGGTGAAAAGGGAGCAATGCGCGTGACGCATCGGTCGCTCAGCGAACCGTCCAACCGCCGTCGATCATGAGC
>Ga0207639_10000888_pt1 | contig 20323 bp, 18 predicted proteins | sample KBSCornC32_FD_184299 | JGI IMG/M metagenome (GOLD analysis project Ga0207639, IMG submission 184299) | Corn rhizosphere microbial communities from Kellogg Biological Station, Michigan, USA - KBS Corn C3-2 (SPAdes) (version 2) | ecosystem: Host-associated > Plants > Roots > Rhizosphere > Soil ...
CAGGTGATCGACGACAACCTGCGCTCGCGCCAGGCGGCGGCCAGCGAGGCCGAGGCGATCATCGAACTGCAGGTCGAACACTATCTCGCCTGGCGTCGCGCGCTGGCCGTGCGCAATCCGCTCGCGATGCTGCGCTCCGATGCCGAGGCGCAACGCGACGCGACGCTGGACAAGGCGCGCGCCCTGCTCGCGAGCGGGCGCACGCCCGAGCAGGCGCTCGAGTTCCTCGCCCACACGTTGACCAACAAGCTGCTACACGCACCGAGCGCCAATTTGCGCGCCGCGGCGTTGCGCGGCGATGTCGAACTGTTGCGCGCCGCGGAGGCACTGTTCGATTCGCAATCGGGCGAGGAGAAAAGCTCTTAAACAGAACGCCGCCGATCGATGCCGGCAAGGACGGATAAATCTTCTGAATTTGCCTTGTCCGCCCTTATCGTTCCTCGATTCGCCTTTATCTGGGTTAAAATTCGTTCGAATGAACCCCTCGATAAGACGCAAGCTCGACGAGCTTGCCGAGCGTCACCAGGAAGTCTCCCTGCTGCTCGCCCAACCCGAAGTCCTCGACGACAACGCGCGCTTCCGCGATCTGTCGCGCGAGTTCGCGCAGCTCGAGCCGCTGACGGCCTCGCTGCACGCCTACGACGACGCCGGGAAAAATCTCGAAGCGGCGCAGGCGATGCTCAAGGATCCCGAGCTGAAGGAACTCGCGCAGGGCGAAGTCGCCGAGCTCGAGGCGCGGCGTGAGGCGCTCGACCACGAATTGAGCTTGCTGCTGCTGCCGAAGGACGCGCGTGACGAAGCGAATATCTTCCTCGAAGTGCGTGCCGGCACCGGCGGCGACGAAGCGGCGATCTTCGCCGGCGACCTGTTTCGCATGTACACCCGCTACGCCGAAACGCAGGGCTGGCGCGTCGAGGTGCTTTCCGCAAATCCCGGCGAGCATGGCGGCTACAAGGAAGTCATCGCGCGCGTCGAGGGCAAGGGTGTGTTCTCCAAGCTCAAGTTCGAATCGGGCACCCACCGCGTGCAGCGCGTGCCGGAGACCGAGGCGCAGGGACGCATCCATACTTCGGCGGCGACCGTCGCGATCCTGCCGGAAATGGACGAGATCGAGGACGTCGAGCTCAATCCGGCCGACCTCAAGGTCGACACGTTCCGCGCGAGCGGCGCCGGCGGCCAGCACGTCAACAAGACCGACTCGGCGATCCGCATCACCCACCTGCCGAGCGGCATCGTCGTCGAATGCCAGGACGAGCGCAGCCAGCACAAGAACCGCGCCCGCGCGATGTCACTGCTCAAGGCGCGCCTCACCGACGAGCAGCGCAGCAAGCAGACCGCAGCGCAGGCCGAATCGCGACGCCTGCAGGTCGGCTCCGGCGATCGCAGCCAGCGCATCCGCACCTACAATTTTCCGCAGGGGCGCATCACCGACCATCGCGTCAACCTGACTCTGTACAGTCTGCCGGCGATCATCGGCGGTGATCTCGACCCGCTGCTCGGTCCGCTGACCCAGGAGTATCAGGCCGATCAGATGAAGTCGCTCACCGAAGGAGGCCTGACCGGATGAACGCGGCGCTGCTGCCGGCGACGCTCGATTCGATCGCCACGCTGATCGAGCGCGGCGACCTCCTTGGTGCCGAACGCCAGGCGCAAGCGGCACTGCAGAACTTGCCGCCGCATGCGGAAGTCTGGCGCTTGCTCGCAATCGCGCAGATCCGCTTGGGGCGCATGGACGCGGCGGCGCGCTCGCTGCAACAGGCAGCGCGCCTCGATCCGAATTCAGTCGAAGTGCTGTGCAACCTCGCCGCAGTCGAACTGCATACCGGCAAGGCAGAGACTGCGGCGGTCACGCTCGAACGCGCGCTCGCGCTCGCGCCGAACCATGTCGGCGCGCTCAACAATCTCGGCCGTCTGCGCCACCAGATCGGCGACTACCTCGGCGCGGCGCAATGCTTCGAGCGCAGCTTGCGCGCAGACCCCGGTCGTGCCGAAACTTGGTTCGACCTCGCCAACGCCAGCGCCGCTCTGCACTACTGGAGCGCTGCAGAATCGCACGTGCGTCAGGGCATCAACCTGGCGCCGCGCTCGGCCGACGGCTGGTACGTACTCGGCTATCTTTACGAACGCCAGGGCCGGCTCGCCGACGCGTTGCAGCCGTATCGCAACTCGATGGAGTTGAGCCCGCGCCCGCAAACCGCGCACAATCTTGCCTTGGTGCAGGACCAGCTCGGCGACTGGCAGGCCGCGGCGCGCACGATGGAGCGCGCGCTGCAACTCGCTCCAGACCTATTCGAAGCACTCAGCCAGCTCACCTACACCAAACGCCGACTGTGCGAATGGCAGGGCCTGCCCGAACTCGCAACGCGGCTCGTCGCCGGCGTCGACGCAGGACGGCCGGGCATCCTGCCGTTCTCGCTGCTCGCCGAAGACACGACGCCGGCGCAGCAGCTAGCCTGCGCGCGCACGTTTGCGCGACAGTTCGCATCCGTGGCGACTCCACATCAAGCCGCGACTTTGTCATCGGCAGGCGATGGATCGCTGCGCATCGGCTTCGTCTCCTCAGGCTTCAAGGAACACGCCACCGGCCTGCTCGTGGTCGAACTGATCGAACGCCTGCGCGCGACGAACCTGAGCACGATCGCATTCGCGACCACGCCCGGCGACGGCAGCGAGCTTCGTCAGCGCCTCGAACTCGCATTCCGCGAGTTCCATGATGTCGCCCAACACACGCCCGAAGCGATCGCGGAGCACATTCGTGCCGCGCGCATCGACGTGCTGATCGACGTCGATGGTTATTGCATGAATTCGCTGCCACGCATCTTCGCGCAGCGGCCCGCGCCCATCCAGGTCAACTGGCTCGCCTACCCCGGCTCGCTCGGCGCGCCGTGGTACGACTATCTGATTGCCGACGAAGGCGTGATTCCCCCGGCGCAACGGGCGCATTACGACGAGAAAATCGCCTGGCTGCCGCGCTGCTACCAGCCTACCGACACAAGCCGCATCGTGCGCGAAGCGCCCGCACGCGAGGCGTTGGACCTGCCCGCCGACGGTTTCGTCTACTGCTGCTTCAACGCCAACTGGAAAATCACGCCGCAGAGCTTCGCATTGTGGATGCGCATTCTGCGCGAGGTTCCCGGCAGCGTGCTGTGGCTGCTCGACGAACGCCCCGGCAACGGCGTGATCGAGCGCCTGCGCGACGCCGCGCAACGCGCGGGAGTCGATCCGCGACGGCTGGTATTCGCACCGAAGGCGAACCACGCCGATTATCTCGCCCGCTACGGCCACGCCGACCTGTTCCTCGACACGAATCCGTACAACGCCCACACCACCGCGTCGGACGCGCTCTATGCTGGCTGCCCCGTGTTGACCCGACCCGGCGACACGTTCGCCTCGCGCGTCGCGGCGAGCCTGAACCGCCAGATCGGCCTCGACGAGTTGATCGCCGCCGACGACGAGGCTTATGTCGCGCTTGCGATCGAGCTGGCGCGCCAGCCCGCGCGTGTGGATGCCTTGCGCGCGCGCCTGCGCGACCCGGCCACGCGCGCGCGACTGTTCGACATGCAGGCGTATGCCGACGACTTCGCCGCGCTGATCCAACGCATTGCCGCGCATGCGCGCGCCGGCCAGCCGCCGCAGGATATTTCGCTGTAGGATGGCGGCATGACCGCTGCCAAAGAATTCGCGCCGCTCAATCTCTGCGTGTTGACCGTGTCCGACACGCGCAGCGCGCACAACGACACTTCGGGCGACTATCTCTGCGATGCATTGGCCGCGGCGGGCCATCGGCTGCATGCGCGGGCGATCAGCCGCGACGACAAATACAATCTGCGCGCCATCGTCTCCGCGTGGATCGCGCAGGCCGACGTGCACGGCATTCTCGTGACCGGCGGCACCGGTTTCACCGGCCGCGATTCGACGCCTGAAGCGCTGCTGCCGCTGCTTGACAAGCAGATGCCCGGTTTCGGCGAGATGTTCCGCGTGCTCTCGTTCGAGGAGATCGGCACCTCGACACTGCAGTCGCGCGCATTCGCCGGCCTTGCCAACGACAAATTCGTGTTCTGCCTGCCCGGCTCGACCTCGGCCTGCAAAACCGCCTGGGAAAAGCTCATCCAGGCACAGCTCGACTCGCGCACCGCGCCGTGCAATCTGGCCGGCTTGAGATCACGTCTGCGCGAAACCTGAGTTTCGACCAGCGAAGGATCACTTCGATGAAGAAGAAGAAATACGAGCATCATCTGAAGGAACTCGCAGTCGAACTGGTCGAACTCCAGCGCTGGCTGATCCACACCGGCAAGCGCGTCGTCGTGCTGTTCGAGGGACGCGACGCGGCCGGCAAGGGCGGCACGATCAAGGCGATCAGCGAATACCTCGACACGCGCCACTACCGCATCGTCGCGCTGTCGAAACCGAACGAACGCGAGCGCACGCAGTGGTACTACCAGCGCTACATCGAGCACCTGCCCGCGGCCGGCGAGATCGTGCTGTTCGACCGCAGTTGGTACAACCGTGCCGGCGTCGAGCACGTCATGGGTTTCTGCAGCGAGGAGGAGTACAAGCGCTTCCTCGCCGAATGCCCGGTGTTCGAGAAGGGCCTCGTCGATGACGGAATACTTTTGTTCAAATACTGGCTCGCCGTTGACCAGGCCGAGCAGGAAGAACGCTTCGCCGAGCGCGCGTCCGATCCGCTCAAGCGCTACAAGATCTCCCCGATCGACGTCGCCGCACGCAACAAGTACCGCGAATACGCCGAGGCGCGCGAGGCGATGATCGCAGCGACAAGCACCGAGCACGCGCCGTGGCACGTGGTCGACTTCAACGACCAGCCGCGCGGCCGCCTCAACCTGATCCGCGATCTGCTCGACCGGCTGCCCGACCGCAAAATCCCGGTCAAACCACTCAAATTGCCCAAACTCAAGGGCGATCTCGGCGTCGAAGAGCTGGCCGACAGCTCGCTTTGGGTAAAAACCGTGTACTGAAGCCGCGTCCGGGACACGCCGGTTCGACTGTCACAATACCGTCACGTGAAAATGACGGCTTATACGCCCAAAATTTTGCGATTCCTTTACAATCGCCGACAAAAAGCAACACGGGAATTCCTCCGGCCGCATGCGTCGTGAATCCGCGACGATCCTGCGACCCATGCCCGCATCGATCGAGCACGGCAGGAGGGATCAAGGGACGAAGTTCTTCGCAATATTTCGCCCATTCAACTGGAGAGACCCGATCATGTCATCGCACAGCCTCGCTCGCGCCTCGCGCGCGCCGCGCCGTTATACCCTGAGCCTCGCCATCGCCTTTGCCCTCGCCGGGAACGCGGTGTACGCCGCCGATACCGCGCCAGCCGACGACGCCAACGCGCCCAAGCAACTCGGCGACATCACAGTCACCGCGGAAAAGCGCAGCGAGAACATCCAAAAGGTGCCCGAGTCGATCACCGCAATCGATACCGAGAAGCTCGACGTGCTCAAGTCCGGTGCCGACGACGTGCGCTTCCTGTCCGCGCGCGTGCCGAGTCTGCTGATCGAGTCCTCGTTCGGGCGCACGTTCCCGCGCTTCTACATCCGCGGCCTCGGCAATACCGATTTCGACTTGAACGCCTCGCAACCGGTGTCGTTCGTCTACGACGACGTCGTGCTCGAGAACCCGATCCTGAAAGGCTTCCCGATTTTCGACATCGACCAGGTCGAAGTACTGCGCGGCCCGCAGGGCACGCTGTTCGGCCGCAATACGCCGGCCGGCGTGGTCAAGCTTGATTCGAAGAAGCCGACGCAGGAACCGGATGGCTATGTCGACGTCAGCTACGGCCGCTACGGCACCACCAACGTCGAGACCGCGTTCGGCGCGGGCATCAACCAGGACTGGGCGTTCCGCGTCTCCTTCCTCGACCAGCACCGCGACGACTGGGTGAAGAACACCGCACCGGGCAAGAGCAACGAGCTCGGCGGCTACAACACGCAAGCGTTGCGCCTGCAATTCGAATACAAGCCATCCGACACGTTCGATGCGCTGCTCAACGTGCACGGCATGAACATCAACGGCTCGGCGATCCTGTTCCGCGCCAACATCATCCAGCCGGGCACGAATGATTTCGTTCCGGGTTGGAAACGTGACGAAATCTCGATCGATGGCAACAACTTCCAGGACGTGACGTCGAGCGGTGCAAGTCTGCACTTGACCTGGAGCTTGGAGAACATGGAGCTGGCCTCGATCACCAGCTTCGACCGGGTCAAGACGCTGAGCCACGGCGACATCGACGGCGGCTACGGCGCGTCCTATGCACCCGGAGGCGTGATGGGCCCCGGCTTCATCCCGTTCGCGTCCGAATCCGCGGACGGCCTGCCGTTCCATCGCCAGATCACCCAGGAAGTGCGCCTGTCCTCGAAGAACACCTCACCGCTCGACTGGATCCTCGGCGCGTACTATTTCAACGAGAACCTGACGATCGACAGCTTCGACTACGAAACCATCTTCAGCCACGGTGCGCTCGACGGCTACGCGCAGCAGAAGCAGAAGGATGTGAGCGAAGCGCTGTTCGGCTCGCTCGGCTATCAAGTCAACGACGCGTTCAAGATAAAGGGCGGCCTACGCGTCTCGCACGACGAAAAGAACTGGACCGCCACGCGCTACATCTCGCCGATCGGCGGCGGTGCACTCGGCCCGTTGTTCGAGAATCCGTCCTACACGCACACCACCGGCGATCTGTCGGCCACCTACAGCCTCGACAAGGACACGACGCTCTACGCGCGCGCCGCGACCGGCTATCGCGCGCCGAGCATCCAAGGCCGCTTGTTGTTTGGCGATACGCCTTCAGTGGCCAAGGCGGAGACGATCACTTCGGGCGAAGCGGGCATCAAGTCGGATCTGTTCGACCATCGCGCCACGATCAGCGCCGACGTCTACGTCTACGAGATGAAGAACCAGCAGCTCACCGCGGTCGGCGGCACAACCAACTTTGCCCGCCTCGTCAATGCGAAGAAAACCGAGGGACGCGGTTTCGAACTCGATGCACGTGCCTACGTCACCGACAACCTGATGGTGACGGCAGGCGGCAGCTACAACTACACCAAGATCAAGGACCCGAACCTCTACATCACGCCGTGTGCGGCGTGCACGGTGCTCGACCCCGAAATCGTCGAGGGTGGCGTCACTCTCGCCTCGATCAACGGCAACCCGCTGCCGCAGGCGCCGAAGTGGATCGGTAACGTGACCGCGCGCTACGCGATCCCGTTCAAGGACGGCGAGCTGTTCGCGTATACCGACTGGGCCTACCGCAGCAAGGTCTCGTACTTCCTCTACCAGTCGGTCGAGTTCACCGGCAAGGCCTGGGTTGAAGGCGGCCTGCGCGTCGGCTACGCCTGGCACGACAACAAGCGCGAGGTATCGTTCTACGGCCGCAACATCCTCGACAAGAAGGCAATCACCGGCGGCATCGACTTCGACAACCTGACTGGTTACGTCAACGAGCCGCGCATCTGGGGTGTGCAGTTCCGCGGCGAGCTTTGATTTCGGCGCATTAACCTTGCCCGAGACAAAAAAAGCAGCCGGCGCAATGCCGGCTGCTTCGTTTCAATCACCTGAAAACCGATCAGATCTGGATTTCGGTGCGCTGCTGCTGGCGCATCATCGTCACGATCAGGGTGCCGAACAGCAGCACCGAAGCGACGATGAAGATCGTGATGCCGAGGCTTTCGCCGCGCAGGCCCTGAGCGACTGCCGTGGCATCCGCCGTCGGCACGAAACCGGCCGCGGCCATCGCCGTGTAGTGCATGCCGCAAACCGCCACGCCCATGACCAGCGCGGCACCGAGCAGTTGCATCCAGCCGCGCAGGTTGAACGCAAGCCATAACGCCGCGATCGAAGCGACGATTGCGATCACCACGGACAACGCGACGATGTTCTGATCGTAGACCGTCTGCGCCGGCATCAACATCGCTGCCATGCCGGTGTAGTGCATGCCGGCGACCCCCAGACCCATCAGCACGCCAGCGAGCACGAGCTTGCCCCAGGAAAACACGCCGCTGCTGGCGACCGCGAGGCCGAGCGTGCACGCGGCGATGCCGATCACCGCGGACGCTGCGGTCAGCGGCAGGTCGTAGGTCACCGGGACGTTCATCTGGCATGCAAGCATCGCGATGAAGTGCATCGCCCAGATGCCGCCACCGCCAACCGCGGCGCCCGAACCGATCAACGCCTGCCAGCGCTCGCTCGCGTTCTTCGCGGTCGGGATGCCGATCGCGAGTTGCAGCGCGGTGTACGACCCGAGTACCGAAACCAGGTAAGACAGCAGAACAAGAAAGGTATTGTGATGGCAATGTATCGCGTTCATGTCGTTCCCCCGAAGATGTGTCAAGTCATTCGCTGAAGGTAAATACGCAGTAGCTGGCTCCCGAATTGCGACAATGCGTCTCCTCGACGCGCGCCGGCGCGTCGGCTCGAGAGGTATTGATCAAGCCTTCGAAAAAACCGGAGAAAAAATGGCAGGTGCGGCCGTGCTGGCCATTGCCGCAGAACGGACTTGCCTTGAGCCGCAAACCGTCGTCTTCGATATCCGCGGGCAGCAACTGGCGCACGGCGGGCAAAGCGATATGGCGCACGGCGTCGTGCAGGCCGAGGCGCGCGCCGAGCGCGAAGTCGCGCTTGTACACCCAGGTGCCGACACGGTTGCCGACGTAACGCAGCACGCTGTCGTGTTCCGCGGGCGGAATCTCCTGCTCGAGCAAGACGAGACGCGGCAAGATCTGCGGGTAGTCCGCCGCGAGCTTGGGCAATAGGATCTCCAGACGCGAACGGTCGTAGCTGGGCCGCGGCGCGGCCATGCGATTGCCGAACTCCGCCGCACGTCCATTGAGCGGCATTTCCTGCGGCGCTTGCGGCGCCGGATACGCAGCAGGCGGCGCATAGCTCGGCGCTGGCGTGTATTGCGGTGCGACGCGCGGCATCGGCGCGCCCCCCCGTGGCGGTGCCGGGGCGGCCACCTCGTGCATCATCGACTCGTACGAGCGCACACGACGATGCGTGGCAATGCGGTCCTCGAGTTCGAGCATGCTTGTTTCCGGGCCGCGCACCGCAAAATTGAGCGAAACCCCTTCATTGCTCTCGGCCATGCGCTGGCGTACCAGACTGAAGCCGCAGGCCATGACGATCTGCCCGAGCTCGAATAACAAACTCTCTTTCTGATCCGCAACGACGCGGATTTGCAACTCGACGTAACGCGAGTATGGCTCGTTCAAGATGTCCCCCTTGAGCACTGAACACGAACGACAAAAACGCTAATAGTTCACACTAATCGCCGCCGCACGATTTCCTGCATTTGTGAGTTGTAACAATTTTTTCGCGACGATAACGAGAATTGCAGCATGTTCCGCCGCTATTCTTAAAAATGCGTTCGCGATTTTTGGCTAAAAATCGCCAATTGGCTCACAACGTGCATTATTCGCCGCAAATCGAGAATTCGTCCGCGGGCGATGCGCCGGGAAAATTGTCGGAAATATCGGCATCGGAGCCAACAAGGTCGATGCGGCGCACGTCGTCGACACGGGCTGCAGGAGGGCCCTGCCCGAGCCAGGATTGGAGCCGGTTCAATGCGTCTTCGGTACCGCAGGCAAGCACCTCGACGCTGCCATCGGCCAGGTTCTTCGCGTAACCACCCAGCCCCAACGCCTGTGCTTGGGTACGCGTCGACGCGCGGAAGAACACACCCTGTACCCTGCCGCGAACGAGGAATTTTGCGCAACGCATGCGCGAACCTCAGGGCTTGATGATCGCGTCGAGATCCTTCATCTGGATCGGCCCTAAAAAGGCCTTGGCAACGCTGCCGTCCGGCGCAATCAAATAGGTGTTCGGCAAACCTTTGGGCGTGTCGAAATCCTTGGGCGGATCCATCACGTCGACTTGCGCGACCGGATAACTGAGCGGATGCGCCTTGAGGAACTTCTCGATATCGGCCTTTTCGCTGTCCTCGTAGGCGAGGCCGATCGCCGCGACCTTGTCCTTGTGCGCGTCGACGTAGGCGGAAATGTCCGGCAATTCCTTGATGCATGGCGAGCACCAGGTAGCCCAGAAATTGACGATTACCCATTTGCCGTTCTGCGCGGACAAATCGAAAGTCTTGCCGTCGAGCGTGGCCAGCTTGAGCGCAGGTTTCGGTGCGGTCGCGGCGCAAGCGATGCCCGCCATCAGCAACGCGGCGCAGAAAAGAAAGCAGAAACGTTTCATGCAGGTCCTTCGGGATCGGGGTTCGCTATGCATTCGACCGCACGGCGGCGGGAAAAATTTCGTCGAGCGGTGTGTCCAGGGTCGCACGCAGCTCGTTCGCTGCTTCCCCGAGCTTGCCAGTCGCGAGCGCATCGAGTGCGAGATCGCCCGCAACCGGCAGCGGCTCATGCAGAGGGATGCGATAACCGCTCGCGGCATACAGGTCGTACAAGCTCATCGAAGCAAGATCGCGCGCGAGGATGAAATCGCCGCGTTCGCTGCGCTGGATCAGCCCGGCATTGACCAGGTCGCCGAGGTACTGTTGGGTCGACGCATCGCTGAGAAACGGCTCGCGCCGGCGCAGCTCGTCCACGCTCATGCCCGTGCCGGCGCGCTGCGCCGAGGCGAAATGCGCGAGCACACGCACGAGACCGCGAAACTCGTCACCCGCGGCGAGTTTGGGCGCGTTCGGGCGATAGTCGAATGCGGCCAGCGTCGAGGCGATCGATGCACCCACAAGCACGATGATCCAGGAAAGGTAGATCCAGACGATGAACATCGGCAGGATCGCGAGCGCACCATAAACCTGGTTGTAGCTCTTGCCGACGTAGCTCGTGAATCCGCGCTTGGCGAGTTCCGAAGCGATCGCCGCGATCAACGCGCCAAGCACGGCGTGGCGCACGCGTACGCGGCAATTCGGCACGAGCACATAGATCGCGGTCAACATGAACCACGAAATCAGGAACGGCAATATGCCGAGCAGGCGCGCCTTGATCTGGAACGACTCGCCGGCCTGCGCCAGCATCGGCAGCGCGAACACGTAAGACGAGATCGCGAGCGCGCCGACCATCAATATCGGCCCCGCGGTCAGCACGGCCCAGTACATCAGCAGGCGCGACGTCAGCGGTCGCCCGGTCGGCACGCGCCAGATGCGGTTGAACGCGTCCTCGATGCTCATCATCAACGAGATCACGCTGAACAGCAGAACGAGGATGCCGATCGCGGTCGCCTTGCCCGCATTCGCGGTGAACTCGGTGAAATAGGCGTGAATCGTGTCACCGGCCGACGGCACGAAATTGTCGAACATGTACTGCGTGATCTTGTCCTGCCACTCGGCGAACGCGGGAAACGCGCTGAGAATTCCGAGCACGGCCGTAATCAGCGGCACCAGCGCGAACAGCGTCGTATACGCGAGCGCGCCGGCGGCCTGCGGGCAGCGGTCGTCGAGGAAGCGCTGCAGCATGAAGCGCGCGAACGCTAGCGGTCGATTGCGATCGAAGTTCATCGGCGGTATCCGGGGTCGTGCCAAGGCTATTTTGCCGTCATTGCACGGCGGACGCGAACGACAAGCTTATACTTCGACGGACTGTTTCCGCCTACCGCGTTCCGCGCATGCCCGATATCCTGATCGTTTACTACAGCCGCACCGGCAACGTCGCGCAGCTCGCGCGCCTAGTCGCACGCGGCGTCGAGGAAGTGCCCGGCATGCGCGCACGCCTGCGCAGCGTGCCGCCAGTGGCACCCGTCACGGAAATCGCAGCAGCGCCGGTGCCCGATGAAGGCGCGCCGTACGCAACCCCAGCCGATCTGCGCGAATGCGCAGGTATCATCCTCGGCAGCCCGACGCGCTTCGGCAACATGGCCGCGCCGCTCAAGCACTTTCTCGATTCGACCGGCGCGGAATGGGCCTCCGGTGCTCTCGTCGGCAAACCGGCCGCCGCATTCACCTCGACCGGAACGACGCATGGCGGCCAGGAAGCAACCTTGCTCGCGATGCTGCTGCCTCTATTGCATCACGGCACGCTCATCGTCGGCCTGCCGTTCACCGAAGCCGCACTCAATGCGACGCGCGCCGGCGGCACGCCGTATGGCGCCAGCCACGTCGCCGGAACCAGCGGTGATCGCGGCATAGGCGAGGAGGCGAAAATTCTCGCGCGCGCGCTCGGCCGTCGCGTCGCGACGATCGCGGCGAAGCTCATCGCATGAACTCTGCGCTGCGCACCGCCGTCGCCGCATTGATCGCGCTGCTGGCGCTGCAGGCGTTCTGGCATGCATGGCTGGCCCCGCCGAAACCGGGTCTGCTCGTGCCGACTCTCGTACTTGCCATGGCGCCGCTGCTGCTCAGCTTGTGGCTAGCGGCCAAGTCGCTGCGCCGCGGCGTGCTGATCGGCGGCATGACCTGCCTGTTCTATTTCTCGCACGGCGTCGCCGAGCTATGGAGCGGCGCTTCACCGCGCTGGCCGGCGCTCGCGGAAACCGCCCTCGCCCTGCTTGTCGTGTTGGCGCTGGGCTGGGAGGTGCGCATGAACAAGCGCGCCAAATAGATTATCGCCATGTCGTTCGTCCAAGCCGCTCCGTTGCTCGGCAATCAATATCGCGACGACGCCTTGCTGCGTTCGTATCTGCGCCGCGCACTGGATGCGCGGATGCTTGCAGCGATCGAGCCCGACCTCGACGCGCTCGGCCAATTCGCCGCCGACGCCTGGCTCGCGGCGCGCACGCACCTCGACGAGGAACCGGAGCTTACCCACTGGGACGCCTGGGGCGAACGCGTCGATCGTCTCGAACTCACGCGCGCATGGCAGGCCGCGGCGCCGCTCGCAGCGCGTCACGGCCTCGTTGCCGCCGGCCACGAAACGACGCATGGTGCGGCGGCACGCGTGCATCAATTTGCACTTGTATACTTATACCACTGCGCGAGCGAATTCCACTCCTGCCCGCTGGCGATGAGCGACGGCGCGGTGACGGCGATCAAGGCCTCAGGCAACTCCGAGCTGGCCGCACATGCGCTGCCGCACCTGCTGAGCCGCGATCCGGCGCAGCACTGGATCGGCGGCCAGTGGATGACCGAGAACGCGGGCGGGTCCGATGTCTCGAACAGCGAAACCACGGCACGCTTCGTCGACGGCGAGTGGCGGCTGTACGGACGCAAATGGTTCACCTCGGCGATCAACGCGCAGATGGCGCTCGCGCTCGCGCGGCCGGAGGGCGCAGCAGCCGGCGCCGACGGCCTCGCCCTGTTCTACCTCGAGCCGCACGATGCGCAGGGACGCTGGCAGAACATCACGCTCGACCGGCTCAAAGACAAGCTCGGCACGCGCGAGCTGCCGACCGCGGAAATCCATCTCGACGGCGCACCCGCACGACTCGTCGCTGGCACGGACCACGGCGTGCGCGCAATCGCACCGATGCTCAACGTCACGCGCACTTGGAACGCGATCTGCGCCGTGGCGACGATGCGCCGCGCACTCGCTCTTGCCGAGGATTATGCACAGCGCCGCCGCGCGTTCGGGGGGCCGCTCGCCGAGCAACCGCTGCATCGTGCCACGCTGACGAATCTGCGTGCGCGGTTTGAAGCCGCATTCCACTTGAGTTTCCACGTAGCCGAATTGCTCGGCGTCGTGCAAATCGCAGAAGCGAGCGAGGCGCAACGCAATCGCCTGCGTCTGCTCACACCGCTCGCAAAACTGTGGACCGGCAAGCTCGCCGTGGCGATCGCCTCCGAATGCTGCGAATGCTTCGGCGGCGCCGGTTATCTCGAAGGCACCGGCATGCCGCAGCTGCTGCGCGATGCGCAGGTGTTCCCGATCTGGGAGGGCACGACCAACGTGCTCGCGCTCGATTTCCTACGCGCGCTGCGCGGCGCCGGCGGCACACAGACGTTGCTCGATGCGCAAGCCGAATGGCACGCGCAGATCGAATCCGCAGAACTCGCGACATGCATGCAGGCAGCCGGTGCGCTGGCGCACAACGCTGCGACGCGACTGCAATCGCTCGCGAAAGACCGCGACGCGCTCGAAGCGCAGGCGCGCGATCTCGCCTTCGCCTTCGCCCAAAGCCTCGCGCTGAGCCTGCAGGCGCGCCATGCGGACTGGGCGCTGCGCAACGAGAACGATGGCGCACGTGTCGCCGCGGCGCGGCGCTTCGCCTGCTTGTCGTCCATTTGAGTAGCACGATTACATTGTGCTCGCCGCGTCGAACAGCGCATCCTGCTTGCCCGCGTCGCAAACGGCGTAGGTGAAACCTTTCTGGATCGCGTAGGCGCCGACCTCGCCCTGACGATTCAGCGCGAGAAACCCGACCTGCAGATCCTTTGCTGCCTTCATGCGTTTGCGCACGATGCGGCGCACGGCTTCCTCGCAAGCCTGCTGCGGCGAACGCCCCTGGCGCATGAGCTCGACGACGAGGAAGCTGCCCGCGGTGCGGATCACTTCCTCGCCGACTCCGGTCGAAGTGGCCCCGCCGACTTCGTTGTCGACATAGAGACCCGCGCCGATGATCGGACTGTCGCCGACCCGGCCGTGCAGTTTCCACGCCATGCCGCTGGTCGTGCAGGCGCCGGCGAGGCGGCCCTGCGCATCGACAGCGAGCAGGCCGAGCGTGTCGTGGTTGTGCGCGTCGCCGGGCTTGCCCTTGCCGTACGTCTCGTTCTCGCTGTTTGCCGAAGGCTTGTATTCGCTCTTCTTCAGCCATTCGCGCCAGGCCTGCTCGGAGTCGGGCGTGAGCAGGTCCTCTTTGGCGAAGCCCTGCTCGAGCGCGAACTGCAGCGCGCCGTCGCCGACGAGCAGCACGTGCGGTGTCTTCTCCATTACGCGCCGCGCGACCGAGATCGGATGCGCGATATGTTCGATCGCGGCGACTGCGCCGCAGTCGCCGTTGCCGTCCATGATGCTCGCGTCGAGCGTGAGGCGGCCGTCGCGATCGGGATAACCGGCACGACCGACGCTGTGATTCTTCGGATCGGCCTCGGGCACGCGCGCGCCGGCCTCGACTGCGTCGAGCACAGTGCCTCCTTTGCCGATCACCTGCCAGGCGGCCTGGTTCGCAGCGACGCCGAAATCCCAGGTCGAGACGACGCGCGGACGCACTCGCCCCAACAATTTCGCCGGCGCGGCACCAGCGGCGGACGACAGCGTACCCATCGCGGTTGCGGCGAGCGAGGCAGCGAGGAAACGGCGGCGATCGGCCATGAGAGGTTTCATCCAAATGGTGGCGGCGCGAGTTTAGCCGAAAGCGCCGGCGCGCCTGATAAACTTCCGCCACGTCTTCATCGCGGAAAGCGCCATGCTCCAGCACCTGACCATCGTCACCACCGGCGGCACGATCGACAAAGTATACTTTGACGATAAATCCACTTTTCAGATCGGCGCTCCGGCGATCGGCGACATCTTGAAGCAGCTCGGCGTGGCCTTCGAATTCGACGTGATCGCGCTGCTGCGCAAGGATTCGCTGCACATCACCGACGAGGACCGCGACTTGGTCAAGCGTTCGATCGAGGCGCAGCCGCACCGGCATATTCTCGTCACCCACGGCACCGACACGATGGTCGAAACCGCGCGCGTACTGCGCACCATCCCGGGCAAGGTGATCGTGCTGACCGGCGCGCTCAATCCGGCGCGCTTCCAAGGCTCGGACGCTGTGTTCAATATCGGTTGTGCGGTCGGCGCGCTGCAGACACTGCCCGATGGTGTCTACATCGCGATGAACGGGCGCATCTGGGATCCGCTGCGCGTGCGCAAGAATCGCGAAGCCAATCGCTTCGAGGCCGCCGGCCTGTAAGCGATTCGGCAGCGAACCTAGTCGCGATTTGCCGGCTTTTCTCGCGCCAAAAAAAATCCCCCGGCCAGCGATGACCGGGGGATGAAGTGCTTGGGTATTTCGAAGATTAGTTATAGCTGCCCGTCAGCGAAACGCCCGAGTAGGTCGAATAGGCATTGAGCTTGACGTGATAGACACCGCCGGCCGCCGGCGGGGTGAACGTGCAGGTCTCGCTGTTGCCCGTGACGTAGGGGCGGCAGTCGTAGCTCGACAGCGTCGGCACGGCGTTGAGCTTGACGTACAGGTCGGCATCACCAGTGCCGCCCGAGATCTTGATCGTCACCGAGGTCTTGCCCGAGGGTACGGTCAACGTGTAGTCCGCCGACAGCGTGCCGCTGGTCCCCGACAGGCCGGTGACCGGCACGCCGTTGGTCAGCGTATTGCCGCCGCCACCGCCACCCGCCGTGTAGCTGCCTACCAGGCTCACGCCCGTGTAGGCGGTATAGGCATTGAGCGAGACGTAATAGGTCACGCCCGCCGAGAGGCTGCTGCAGGTCTCGTTGTTGCCCGTGACGTACGGCCGGCAGTCATAGCTCGACAGCGTCGGCGCAGCACCGGCCTTGACGTACAGATCGGCGTCGCCCGTTCCACCCGAGATCTTGATGCTGACGTTGGTCGCACCGGCGGGCACCGTGAAGGTGTACACCGAGGACATGCCCGAGGTTCCGGACAAACCGGTCACCGCAACGCCATTCGTCAGCGTGTTGCCGCCACCGCCCGAGGAGGTCACCGTCACCGATTTCGTGGTCGAGTTCGTCGCCGTGGTGTTGACGCTGTCCGCCACCGTTTCCGTCACGCTGTAGGTACCGGCTGCCGCATACGTGTGGCTTGGGTTGGCTGCGGTGGACGTGCCACCGTCACCAAAGGTCCACGAGTGCGTACCGATCGTGCCGCCCGAGTCGGTCGAGGTGTCGGTGAAGCTCGCCACCAGACCGTTGGTGGTGAAGCTGAAGTTCGCCGTCGGCGTACCGCCGCCACCACCGCCGTGGGTCAGGATCGCATGCGAGATCGCGCAATTGGCCGTGTCGTTCGACCAGCTCGCCTGCTCGGCGAAGGTGCCGGTCGAGAAAGCGACGTTGGCCGCACCGCCGGCAGTACCCGGAGAGAGCCATGCGCACTCGTCGGAGTTTTCCTGGCCGTTGTAGCTGCCGCCCGTATGATTGGTCCAGCCGCCGGCCGGGAACATGTCGGACATCATTTCATGCCACTCATGGCCCAGCGTCATCGTGTAGCCGTCGAGCTTGCCGTTCGCGCTGCCGTTGACGAAGCCGACGCCGCAACTTGCGCCGACGTCCATGTTGTACGGCTGGTTGCTGAACGCGATGTCGCCGCCCGGAGCGGTGACGCCGTAGCCGTCGCCGGTGTAGTCGTGCCATGCGCAGTAGCCCTGGGTCGGACTCTGGTAATTGTCCGGATTCGTGCCGTGCGGCGAGAGGATGATGTAGTAGGTGTAGCGGTTCGAACCGGTCGCGGTATTGCCGAAATGCGCCGCGGCTTTGACCGCTTCCTGCGCGAGTTGCGTGCCGGTCGCCGAACTCGGCGAAGCCGCCGAATTGTCATACCACACGCCAGCAACGACGTTGGTCTGATACGGAACGAAGCTCGCGTTCGAGGGGCAGGTAGATGCGCCGTTGGCCACATTCGGACCATCACACCACTGCGTCAGATCAGCCTGCCAGGTTTCGTTGTTCGTGCCGAGGCCTTTGAACATCTGTTGCACGGCCGATGCCGCACCATACGAGTCACCAGTGAACGCAAGGTTGCCGTTCGCATCGGTGCTGGATGTGCCCCACTGCGTGCCGTAGAAAACGATATAGACCTTGACCTGGCCGCTGCCGACACCGACGCCACTGACGCCGCCACCGAACGTGAGCTGGCCTGCTGAAGCCGAAGGCTGGGTCGAAGCGAACGCCGCACCGTGGTGATAGAACTCCTGGTTCCATTTGTCCATTGCCGCCTTGGTTTCCAGGGTCGGCACGGCGCCATGGCGCCAAGGATGGTCGTAAGCGGGATGATGGGGATTCTCGGTCCAGTTGCGCAGGCCATTGCCGTTGCCGTTGCCATTGCCGGGATCGGCATGGGCAACGCTCAGGCCGCCGGCGATCAGCGCGGCGAGTGCGGCGGCGGTCAAACTGGTCTTGCGGTGCCACGATGCATGCATTGATTGGGTCACGCTTTGTCTCCAGATTCGATTAATGTCGAAAGCCGCCGAAAACGGCGGCGAAGCGGATACACGTATGACGCTAGCTTTGCTCTTGATGGCTCCCTGAATCCGCTCTGGCTCCTCCCTTTTCGGACACGCAGTCGCCCGCGCCGCCGGGATTACCCGATTGCGATAGGAACGAAATATCGTGCCTCATCATGATCCGCTCGCCTGCCCACATCCCCATGTTTTACGGCAGCGGATCATTGCGGAATTCGCGCCGGCTCCGAGAAGCGGAACGGGGCGCGGGCGGAAGAAGACTATCCATCGCGTTAAATATTCCTAAAACGGTCAGTCGACCTGCAATTCCCGGAATAATGTAATAACGCATTATTGTATTGGAAAGGGCGCGCCGCGGCTGGCCTTGCGCGAGCCAGATAGGGCTGGAAACGTTTCGATAAGCGAGTTTTGCCGCAGCGCAGCGATGCGACGACTTTGACGGCGATATTGCAGAAATTGCGCAGATTCGTGTCCGCCAATGCCGCTTATCGACCGATCACGCCCGCCGGTCGGGCCGCAAACGGTGCGCGAAACCGAGGAACGCCGGCCTTCGCCAGCGCAAGGCTTACATCATCCCGGTTTCGAGCTTGGCCACGTCGGACATCATCGCGTGGTTCCACGGCGGGTCGAACGTCAGCTCGACGTCCGCCTCAGCGATGGTCGGAATCGCCTCGATCTTGCTGCGCACGTCGTCGACGAGGATATCGCCCATACCGCAGCCGGGCGCAGTCAAGGTCATCTTCACCTCGACTTTACGCGCGCCGTCGTCGGTCTTGCCGATCGTGCATTCGTAGACCAGACCGAGGTCGACGATGTTGACCGGGATCTCGGGGTCGAAGCAGGTGCGCAACTGCTGCCAGACGAGCTTCTCGACCTCGTCCTCGCTGGCGTCGGCAGCGAGTTCGATCGGCGTCGGCGGCTCCTTGCCGATCGCGTCCGCGTCCTTGCCGTCGATGCGGAACAGGTTGCCGTCGACGAACACGGTGAAACTGCCGCCGAGCGCCTGGGTAATGTAACCGTTCTGCCCTGCCGGCAGGTTCACCGTCTCGCCCTGGGGCACCATGACGGCGTTGCAGTCGCGCTCGAAGACGATCGGTTCAGAGGTATTGCTGTAGCCGCCCATGAAATCGTTGCAGTCGGATTGAATCGGGATTATCGCAGGTTCGCTGCCTGCCAGGCCGATGTGTGTGCGCTTCGACCGAATGCAAGCCGCAGACCGCGCGCTACGAGCCCAACACTTGGCGCAGGAACGGGATCGTCACGCGTCGTTTTGCCGCCAGCGATTCGCGATCGAGTCGATCGAGCAGAGCGGTCAGGCTGCCGAGATCGCGCTGCGTGCGCGCGAACAGCCAGGCCAGTGCGGCGTCATCGAGTTCAATCCCGCGCGCCGCGGCGCGCTCGCGCAGCACTTCGCTGCGGGCGGCGTCATCGAGCGGCTTGAGCGGCGCCTGCGCGCACGCCGACAGGCGCGAAACCAGGTCAGGCAGGCCGATGCCGAGTTGCGCGGGCGCGCGCGAGGCGGCGAACAGGAAGGTGTGCGTTTCCGCCTTGCCGCGATTGTAGAGGTCGAACAACGCATGCTCGGCCTCACGCCTGCCCGTGATCGCGTCGAGGTCGTCGAGCGCGAGCAGGTCGCTGCCGCCGAGCGCGCGGATCGAATCCGGCGCGCCGCCGGACAGATTGCGCAGCGAGAGATATTGCGCGCGGCGGCCGGCCGCGGTCGCCGCGGCGCAGGCCGCGATCAGCAGGTGCGTCTTGCCGCTCGCCGCCGCGCCGCTGACGAAGACCCAGGGCGCCGCGGCATCGGTCACGGCACGCTGCACGAGATCGAGGGTCGCGCCGTTGTCGCCGGCAAAAAAGGTCTCGAAGCGTTGCTGCGCCGGCCAGCGCATGGCAAGCGGAAGCTGGTCGGGTTTCATGCTCGAGATGGCGGCAGCACCGCGGAAGACGACGCGGCCGTTGGCTTGGCTTCGACCTGCGTCGCCGCGGGCGGCAACGGAGCGTCGGCGCCGCCTTCTGCCATGGGCGCCGGGCCTTCGTGCGCGTACAGCAGGCTCGCGCGATAGCGCTCGTTCGCGTAGCGCAGCAACACCATGAGCACCGAAGCGACCGGCAGCGCGAGCAGCACGCCGAGGAAACCGAAAAGTTCGCCGCCGGCGAGCACGGCAAAGATCACCGCGACCGGATGCAGGCCGATCTTTTCGCCGACCAGGCGCGGCACGAGCACGTAGCCTTCGAGCAACTGGCCGATCACGAACACGGCGACGACGAGGGCGACATGGGTGACGTCGCCGTATTGCACGATCGCCGCGATCACGCCCAAGAGGA
>Ga0207639_10000889_pt1 | contig 20315 bp, 15 predicted proteins | sample KBSCornC32_FD_184299 | JGI IMG/M metagenome (GOLD analysis project Ga0207639, IMG submission 184299) | Corn rhizosphere microbial communities from Kellogg Biological Station, Michigan, USA - KBS Corn C3-2 (SPAdes) (version 2) | ecosystem: Host-associated > Plants > Roots > Rhizosphere > Soil ...
GAAGCACCGGCCAGGGTCAGAACGAGATTGTGCGGCGGCATTGCCTCCCTGCCGTAGCCCACGCGCTTCCCCATGACGAGTGCGGCCGCGAGCCCTGCGATACCTGCGTTGATATGCACGACGGTACCCCCGGCGAAATCGAGAACGCCGCGCGACGCGAGCCAGCCGCCGGGTTCCCAGACCCAGTGCGCGATCGGCGCGTACACGACGATCGACCAGATCGCCATGAACCACAGCATCGCGGAGAACTTCATGCGGTCGGCGAACGCGCCGCAGATCAGTGCCGGCGTGATGATCGCGAAGGTCATCTGGAAGCACATGTATACCGACTCGGGTATGGTCGGCGCCAGATGCGACACGGCCACCTTCGAGCCGTTGACGAAGCTCATCCCCGACAATAAGAAGCGATCCGCGCTGCCGAGGTACGCGCTGCCAGGTGTGAACGCCAGGCTGTAGCAGATGATGGTCCACAGCACCGTCACGAGGCAGGTGATCGCGAAGCTCTGCATGACGGTCGCGAGCACGTTCTTCTTGCGGACCATGCCGCCGTAGAAGAGTGCGAGACCTGGAATGGTCATGAGTAGAACCAGCGCCGTGGAGACGAGCATCCACGCGGTATCGCCCGAGTTGAGCTTGGCCACGTCTTGCATGAACGGCGCGCTGGGCGTCGGCGGGGCAACTGGCGCCGCAGCGGCCGGTGCACCCGCGGCAGGAGCTGGCGCCTCATCGGCCAGCGTCGAAAACGTGAACAACACCGACCAGCACACGAGCAGGCAACACAAGAATCGCTTCATCTGGGTCTCCTCAGAGCGCAGCCTCACCGGTTTCGCCGGTGCGAACGCGGAACGCTTGCCCGAGCTCGGCGACGAAGATCTTTCCGTCGGCGAACTTCCCGGTGCGGGCGGATCTCTCGATTGCCTCGATCACGGCGTCGAGCAGGTTGTCTCCGATCGCGATCTCGACTTTCACCTTAGGGATGAAGACCATTGTCATCATCCGAGCGCTGCGTTGTATTTGTGCTCTGCCTAACGATAGTGCGCGACCAGCAAAAAGACAAGCATGCTTGCGCAGCAGGGCGCGCATCACGCGCGCGACGACCTGTTGCGCGCCAAACTGGTGCGCCGAATCTTACAGCGCGCTTATCGGCAGCAGCGAAGCGGAGTGACCGCTTGTCAGTCGCATACCTCGCCGGCACGTCGGAGCGACGGGCTCACTTGCTGATCAGGTCCGCGGATTCTCCCAGCCAATGCGGTGCGTTCCGCGTCAGCCACTCGAGCGCGAGCGCATCGTCCGCGACGAGCGCATCGAGATAGGCGGTGGTCACTGCCTGCACTTGTGTGACCTCCTTTGCTCGCTCCGACGAACGGGCTACCTGAGTGTCGGACGCGCTCGGCTTGCGACGTTTCTTGCGCGGACGCCCGTCGCTTTCATCGCCGACGATATCGGGATCGGCCGCAGCTTCGTCGATCGCAACACCGGTGCTATTCGCTCCCACCTTGCCGCCAGCCTGGCCTGAAGCGACACCGCCAGCCAGGAGCGAATGCGGAGCTACCGATAGCAGGAGCAGCATGTTCTGTCCCGCGGGCATGTATTGAAACGGTGCGCGCCGGACGGCGGCGGAAGTCACGAGACCGTAGGCATCGGTGTCGGCCGCGCTCGTCACCGAAAGCACTGGCAGGCGGATGTCCGCGAAGTTGCTCTGCGTGCCCATGCCGGAGAAATCCGCGTACGGGCTCAGTGCGATCACGCATTTGATTCCGTATGTGAGCGGCGTCGGTTCGACGCCACCAACACGCGCTCCGGCCGCCACCATCGCCGTTTGCGCGCCGAGATCGAACCCGGCCACCGCCATGTGCGACATGTCGAAGCGCGCCACGGTCGGGCCGCCGGCGCCGCTTTGCCGCCGTGACGCCTCGTCGAGAATGCCCTTCAGCAATTGCGAACGTGCGGCCAATGAACGCGCAGAGAAGGCGTCTTTGGCGATCGAGTGGAAGTCGCCTGCGTGCGCGGCGCTCGATGACCAGATCGCAGGGCCGAATCGCGTTGGCTGGGCCGAGAGCACGGCGTAGCCGGCTTGCGCCCATGCCTTGCGCCATGCTGCTCCAGCGTCGGGCGGTTCGCCCAAGCCGGGGAGATAGACGACGAGCGGGTACGTTCCCGCATGCGCAGGAACCATCAGGACGACGTCGACTGTCTCGGCGCCCACGGTCCAGGTCTCCTGGCTCGCAGCCGTCTCGTAGTGATGTGCCGGCGCATAGCCACGGTCCGCGTACTGTTTGACGACAGCCGGGTCCGCCTGATGAATGGAGTTCCCGCCGCAGCCCGGCGCTGCACAAACAGCGAGCGCCGCTGCGAGCAGAGCGCGGCGCCTCTTTGCAGCGAAGAGATGTTCCTGCAATATCGAGCTCGGTAGTGCCATAGGGAAGCTTGTGTGCGGTGTCCGCGCATTATTCGGCCCGGTGCGTTCACTGTCCATCACCGGGAGCGCGATCGGGCGTGGAGCGCTCTATCCGCAGTTTGCGCAACGAGTCTGAAGCGGGCCTGACTAGCGCATCGACGCAGGCCCCGAAGCCCTATCTGCTGTTGGCTGCGCTCGAGAGCTGAAATCCTGGCGCTCAGGCGGTACGTGCGGGACGTTGGTCCAACTCGCGCATCATCGCTTCGCGCATTGCGAACTTCTGCGCCTTGCCCGTGACGGTGCGCGGCAGCTCCGGGACGAAGCGCACGTAGCGCGGAATCTTGTAGTGCGCGATCTGCCCGCGGCAGAAGTCGCGGATGTCTTGCTCGGTTGCGCTAGCTCCGGCCTTCAATACGATCCATGCGCACACTTCTTCGCCGAATTTGGGATCGGGCACGCCGAAGACCTGCGCTTCCTGAATCTTCGGATGCCGGAACAGATACTCCTCGACCTCGCGCGGATAGACATTCTCGCCGCCACGGATCAGCATGTCCTTCACGCGGCCGACGATATTGCAGTAACCGTCGGCATCGATCGTCGCGAGATCACCGCTGTGCATCCAGCCGGCGGCATCGATCGATGCCTGGGTGTGCTCGGGATCCTTCCAGTAGTGATGCATGACCAGGTAGCCGCGCGTGCAGAGCTCGCCGGCGACGCCGACCGGGACGATGCGCCCGTCGCGGTCGACGATCTTCACCTCGCAGTGCGGCTGCACTCTCCCGACCGTGGAGACACGCCGCTCGAGCGGATCGTGGGTGCCGGACTGGAACGAGATCGGGCTCGTCTCCGTCATGCCATAGCCGATCGTCACTTCGGTCATATGCATCTCGGCGATGACCCGGCGCATCGTCTCGATGGGGCACGGTGCGCCCGCCATGATTCCGGTGCGCAACGACGAGGTATCGTACGCGTCGAAGCGTGGGTGATCCAGCTCGGCGATGAACATGCTCGGCACGCCGTGCAGCGCGGTGCAACGGTGCTCGTGCACGGCGCGCAGCGTGTCCTCAGCGTCGAAGCTCGCGCCCGGGAAGATCATCGCAGCGCCGGTGGCCGTGCAGGCGAGCACGCCCAGCACCATGCCGAAGCAGTGATACAACGGCACGGGAATGCACAGGCGGTCACGCTCGCCCAAGCGCATGGCTTTGGCGCTGTAGCGCGCGTTGTTCACGATGTTGTAGTGGGACAGCGTGGCACCCTTGGGCGATCCGGTGGTACCGCTCGTGAACTGGATGTTGATCGCGTCGTCGGGATCGAGAGCGGCGCCAAGTGCTTCGAGACGGCCGCGATGCGCAGGGCCAGCGAGCGCCGTGAGCTCCTTGAATCCGAGCACTCCGGATGGTCGTTCACGGTCGCCGATCAACACAACGCGCTCGAGACGCGGGAAGCGTTCCAGCACGAGGCGCTCGGAGCGCATCGCGCGGTCGATGTCCGGGGCGAGCGACTTCAGTATCGCCACGTAATCGCTCGACTTGAGCTGCGCCGCCATGATCAGCACACGGCAGCCGACTTTCTTTAGCGCGTAGTCGAGCTCGGTCGCACGATATGCTGGATTGATGTTGACGAGAATCGCGCCGATGCGCGCCGTCCCGAACTGCACCAGCAGCCACTCGACGCAGTTGGGAGCCCAGATGCCGACTCGATCGCCGCGCTTGACGCCGAGGGCCAAAAGGCCCGCCGCGACATCGTCCGAGCGGCGCTTGAGGTCGTGCCAGGACAATCTCTCGCGCGTCGGTGCGTAGATCACCGCATCCTTCGCGCCGTGGCGCATCACGGCGCGGTCGAGCAGCGCCGGGATCGTCATGAACTTCAGTGGATCGGTGGTCGCACCGCGGACGTATGAAAGACCGCCCTCGGGACGACCGACGTCAGTGCTGCCCGCACGCAGCCAGTCTGAGGCGAAGGGGTTTGAGGTGCTCATCGGCGATGAGCACGGTGACGGCGAAAGGGGGAAGGGGCTCTGCCGCTGTCGCTGCGGCGCGTGAAGGGGGAAGGAGGAAGGGGGAAGGGTGACCCTTCGACTCTGCACCCGACGCTGCGACGCTCAGGGCGAACGGCCGATTCCACCTGCCACTCGACTCTGCAGCTAACGCTGCGACGCTCAGGGCGAACGGCGGATTCCACCTGCCACTCGACTCTGCAGCTAGCGCTGCGACGCTCAGGGCGAACGGGGTTTAGACCCCCTCTCCCCTCTGTGGGAGAGGGTTGGGGTGAGGGGGCCGCTTTGCGCTTTTCACCCTTCACTCTTCGCCCTTCACTCTTCACTCAGAAGTTCCGCCAATCTCCGAGCTGCTCGAACGCGTGCGCGGCGCGATAGATCGTCGATTCGTTGTAGTGCTTCCCGACCAGCATCATGCCGATCGGCAAGCCCTGGCTCATGCCGCATGGGATGCTCATGGCCGGATGGCCGGTCACACTGAACGGACAGGTGTTCGGGAGCATTTCGAAGCCGCGCTGGCAGTACAACGCGAGCGGCGCATTCTGATCGGGAAGCGGCGTCGCCTTCATCGGCAGCGTCGGCATCAGCAGCAGATCGTAGCGATTCAGCGTCTCGTCGTAGGTTTGGCGCAGCAGGCGACCCAGGTTTTGCGCCTTCGCGTAGAAGTGGCCGCGATAATGCCGCACGAAGTACTCGCCGATCATCATCGAGATCTTGAGCGTCCGCGACAGCTCGTTCGCGCGTGCGCGCCAGGCGGCGTGCGCATCGAGCAGGCTGGTCGTGTAGAGGCCCTTCCAATTGAAGCCCATGCCGTTGCCGTGCATCATCTGCATCTCGAGACCTTCGAGCGCGATCGACGACCATATCGCGGGGCCGTCGAGATGCATCGGGATCGAGACTTCCTCGACGGTCGCACCCAGACTGCGCAGCCGTTCGGCGCCCTGACGCACCTTCTGATCGACATCCGGCTCGCTCGAGGGATGGCCGAAGCTCTCGGTGACGACACCGAGGCGCATGCCCGCCACCCCACGACCAAGCGCTGCAGTGTACTTGTCGACGCGCACATCGTATTGCCGCGGGTCGAGTCCGTCGGCACCGGCAATCACTTCGAGCAGCAACGCGTTGTCGGCAACGGTGGCTGTCATGGGTCCCGTGTGATCGATGGTCGCCTCGATCGGCATCACGCCGGTATACGGCACCAGACCGTGCGTCGGCTTCATGCCGTAGCAGCCGCTCCAGCACGAGGGCATGCGGATCGATCCGCCTTGGTCGCCACCGATCGCCATCTCGACTTCACCGGAGCCTACCAGCGCGCCCGACCCCGACGACGAGCCCCCCGCAGCGTAGCCATATTTGTACGGGTTGTGCACCGGCCCCAGCGCGGAGGTGTGACTGCCGCCGGACAGGCAGAAGTACTCGCAGTGCGCCTTGCCGACGATCGTGCCGCCCGCGTCGAGAATGCGCGTGACAATCGTCGCATCGACATCCGGCACGTAGCCTTCGAGCGTCGACGCACCGTTCATCATCGGCACGCCGGCCAGGCAGACGTTATCCTTCAGCACGATGCGCTTGCCCGCGAGCGGGCCATAGGCTGCGCCGCGCACCTCGGATTTCACGGCCCACGCATTGAGCGGATTCTCCGCGGCGCCTGGACGATAACCCGGCGTGCGCGGGTAGCGCACCGGCGGCAGATTGTCCGGCAGCTGCTGCAGCCGGTCGTAGGCCTGGAACGTCCCCTCCATGACCTCCATGTACTCCGCGATCTCGCGGTCGGACATGCTCATGTGCAACGAGGTGACGATGTCGCGCATCTGGTCGAGCGTCGGTCGCTTTACGCTGGTCATAGACACTCCTGCTGCCGCCGGTGCATTGCCGGCTGTGATCTTGGTCGGTGATACGGGGGGTGCCGCGCGCTGTGTCGGAGCCGCAGGGATGGGGGGCGAGGCAAATCGAATCGGCGCAACCGGTACTGTGGGTCGCGATGATGCTGTCGGCACGGGGCGTGGCTCGCCTTGCCCACTTCGCGTCATGCGCACCGAGCCGAGCCCCAGCGCATCGACCAGCGCGGTTCCAGCACCGACTTCGTCGGGACTGAACTCCCGCTCGATGCGCCCGCGCTCGAGCACGGCGATGCGCGTTGCGACGTCGAGCACGAGATCGAGGTTCTGCTCGACGATCACGATCGCAAGGCGGGCCTCGGTCTTCAGCCGCGCGAGAATCCGGCCGATCTCCTGCACGATCGATGGCTGCACGCCTTCGGACGGCTCGTCGAGCAGCACGATCCACGGATTTGGCACGAGTGCGCGAGCGAGCGCGAGGATCTGCTGTTCGCCACCGGACAGTGCGCCGCCACGCCGGCCGAGCAATGGCGTCAGGCGCGGGAACAACGCGAGGCAGCGATCGACTGCCTCCTGTTCGGATTCCTGCGAATCGCCGGTCCAGGCGATGCGCAGATTGTCGTGTGTCGAGAGCCCCGGTAGGATGCCACGTCCCTGCGGCACATAGGCCAGGCCGCGGCGGCTGCGTGCATGCGCAGGCTCGCGCGTGACATCGGTGCCGTCGAGCGTGATACGGCCGCCGGTTACCGGCAGCAGTCCGACGATAGTCTTCAGCAGCGTCGTCTTGCCCATGCCGTTATGGCCGACGATGCCGAGCGCCTCACCCTCCGCGAGCTGAAAGCTCACGCCGTGCAGCACCGGCACACGTCCGTAACCCGCGCGCACATCGTGTACGTCGAGAAGAACGCGACTGGTGCCCGCGCTGTGCTCGGACGAATCGATGGTCGCTGCAACGGAGCGCGCGTTCATGCGGCACGGTTCCCGATGTAGACCTCGCGCACCATCGGATCGTTGAGCACCTGGTCGGCCGGCCCCTCTATCAGTACCGAGCCTTGGTGGAACACCGTGACTGTCGATCCGAGCATGCGCACGAACGCCATGTCGTGATCGACCACGATCACGGACGCGGTCAGGTTGATGCGACGGATGACACCGATCAGACGATCGACTTCATCGCCGGTCATCCCGGCCGCCGGCTCGTCGAGCAGCACGAGCCACGGACGTTGAACCAGGACGATGCCGATCTCGACCATCTGGCGCCGGCCATGCGAGAGCTCGCCGACTAGGCGTCTCATGACATCGCCTAAGCGCAGCTCCGCTGCCACCTCGTCCACCGCCCCGGTCGCGCCCGCCCAGCCGTGGATGCGGCGCGCGGACAGCCACAGGTTCTCCTGCACCGTGAGCCCGTTCATGACCGACGGCACCTGCGTCTTGATGCCGACGCCGAGTCGCACGATCTCGTGCGTACGCCAGCCCATCACGTCGGTGCCGCGGATCAGGACGCGGCCGTTCTCGTGTGTGAGGCGATACTGGCCGGTCAGACACTTGAAAAACGTGCTCTTGCCGGCGCCGTTCGGTCCGATCAGACAACGCAACTCGCGCTCGCGCAGCGAGAAGCTCACGTTGTTGACGGCGACCACGCCGCCGAAGCGCATGTTGAGCTCCTGGGTCTCGACGACGCCGCTCATGCTCGTTCTTCCGCAGGCGTGCCGAGTCTGCGGCGCATTCCTCTTTCGCTGCCCTTGCGCCGCCGGCCTAATCGCGAGCGCGAATTCCACAGCGCTATCACTGCGGGCACCACGCCACGTGGAATGCCGAGCACTACGATGATCAGCAGCGCACCGAGGATCAGCGAGTTGTCGATCACGGTCTGCTCGCCGAGCAGGATCTTCACGTAGCCGAGAGCCATCGCACCGAGGATCGGACCGATCAGCGTGCCCAGGCCGCCGACGATCACCCAGATCAGCACCTCCGCCGCCTGGCCCAGACTGAAAACGCGCGGCGTAACGATCTCCGCCCAGTTCGCGAACAAGCAGCCGGCGAGCCCCGCCATCGCGGCGCAGATCGTGAAGATCGCGGTCTTGCATGCCGGCACGTTGTAACCCATGAGCTCGCAGCGCGCTTCGTTTTCCCGGATGCCGATCAGGATGCGTCCGAAGGAGCGCGCGAGCATCCAGCGGCAAATCAAATAGCACAGCAGCAACGCGGCGGCGCAGATGTAGTAGGTCGGCAACCCGAACAAAGAAATCTCGGGATAGCCCGGAACGTTGAGCGTCTGGAAGCCAGGGATGCCGTTGAACCCGCCGAGACGCGCAGCGCCGATCACATAGGCGTCGCCGGCGGTTGCGCTCATGAACTTGAACAGGATCAGCGTGACCACGAGCGTGATGACGCCCATGTAAACGTCGCTGATGCGGCCGTAAAACATCATCGCTCCGATGATGGCGGCCACGACCGCCGGAACCAGCATCGACAGCAACAGCGGAATAGTGCTCTCACCTATGTTGACAACCGCGATCGCGTAAGCGTATGCGCCGAGACCGAAGTACGCGGCATGCCCGAAGCTAAGCAAGCCGGCGTAGCCCCACATCATCCCGAGCGACAGGGCGAACAGCGCCCAGACCAGCAGCAAGGTGGGTGTGTGCGTATCGGTGACGAGCGGCAGCAGCAGCAACACCGCGGAGCACAGCAGGAACCAGCCCCAGTGCATCCGACCGACAGACTGCCATGCGGTCATGTGCCGTCCCGGAAGAAGCGGCCCGTGATGCCTTTGGGCATCAGACGCAACAGAACGATGGCCAGCGCCAGCATCGCGATCTCGCCGAGCACGGGATGCACGGCAAACGACACCACTTGGTTGATCGCGCCGAAGATCACCGCACTCGACAGCGTACCGGAGATGACCGCGGCGCCACCCGTGATGACCGTGATGAACGCTTTGGCGATGTAGGCCGCGCCCGCAGAAGGTAGCAGGCCGGTGAGCGGTGCGAGCACGCCCCCCGCGAGGCCCGACAATGCCGCTCCGACCGTGAATGTGATCATGTACACCTTGCGCGGGTTGTAGCCGAGCGACGCGACCACATCCGGACCTTGCATCGCGCCGCGTGCGATCAGACCCGCGCGGGTGAACTTGAGCACGCCCCACATCGCGACAACCAGAGCGACTGTGACCAAGATAATGAACAGGTTGTAACCGCCCATCTGGTAGTCACCGAGCTGATAGCCGGGGATTGGAGCCGGCACGCTGACGGCGGAGTTGCCGAAGATCAATGTCACGAGCCCGATCAGCAACAGGCTCAAGCCCCAGGTCGCGAGCATCGTGTCGATCATTCGACCGTAAAGGAAACGGATGATGCAACGCTCAACGATCAGGCCGACCAGGCCGACCACGATCGGCGAGATCACGAGCATCGCGACATAGATGTCGATGCCGGCGCGCGAGCATGCGATCGTCGTGTAGCCGCCCAGCATCACGAACTCGCCGTGCGCGAGATTGATGACGCGCATCATGCCGAACACGATCGCTAGCCCCGCGCTGGTCAGCACGAGGAACGCGATCATATAAAGGATTTCGAGCGTTACTACGCCGGCGTAATCCATCTGAGCTACCGTCTCTCCGCAGCGATGCGGCGGCGAGCAGGAAGCGAGAAATCCCCCCCGCCCCCTCTTTTACAAAGGGGGGAGGCTTTCTCAATTCCCGTGCGGGGCGCCAATGCGCTCCCCCCTTTAGCAAAGGGGGGATGGGGGGGATTTGCCGGCGTCGACACAAGCAAACCAGCAGTTAGATCTTCACCTCGAACTGCTTGTTCTCGTCCGGGTTCTTCTGCAGGTCGCAGTAGCGCGCCGTGTCGCTCGGCGCGCGCTGCTTGACGGTTTCGAGAATCGCGAGCTTCTGGTTCTTCACTTCCATCACGTTGATATCGAGCGCCGCGTGGTGCGTCTTCGGCTCGATCGTCACCTTGCCCGCCGGGCCGTCGATCGACACACCGGATTCGATCGCTTTGAGCATCGCGGCGCGGTCGAGAGACCCGGCCTTCTTCACGCACGCAGCCCAGACCATGATGCCCTGGTACTGCGATATGGCGATCTCATGCACGATCTTGGTATCGCCGAAGCGCTTGCCGAACTTGGCCAGGAACTGCTTGTTGGCCGGCAGAGGCGATTCCTGACTGTAGTTACCCGCGATCAGGATCCCGTCGCCTTCGGCCGGCGACAGCGCGAGATGCTCGTTGCCGACGCCGAACGTGGTCGAGGCGAGCGGAATCTTCTTGTTCATGCCCGAGGCGGCCCATTGCCGGTAGAACGACATGTGCGCGCCGCCCACCAATGCGGAGACGACCCACGTCGGCTTCTCCTGCTGGATCTTGGCGATCGTCGAACCGAAGTCGGACACATCCAGCGGGAAGAACTCGGTCTTCAGCGCCTGGCCCTTGCGCTGCTCGATGTAATACTGCAGCCACTTGGCGGTGATCTGCCCGTAGTTGTAGTCGGCGGCAAGGATGTAGACCTTGTTGCCCCACTGCTTCATCGCGCGCTCGACGATCGGCTCGACCGCCTGCGCCGGCGTCGTACCGGTCACGACGCAGTTGCGGTCGCACACACCGCCTTCGTACAGCACGTTGTAGAAGTACAGCGTGTTCGCGCGCCGAAACGTCTGGCGAATCGCCTCGCGCGAAGCTGAAGTGATCCCACCATGCACGACGTCGACCTTGTCTTCGCGCGCAAGCTGTTGCGCAAATTTGGTGTACAGCGCGATATCCGATTGCGTGTCGTACTGGATCAGCTGAATCTTGCGTCCGAGCAGACCGCCGGCTGCATTCAACTCCTCGACTGCGAGCTGCGTCGCCATCACCATCGGCTTGCCATAGATGTCCAGGTTGCCCGAGTTGTCGAGCACGGAGCCGAGCTTGATGTCCTTGCCCTGCCCGAACGATATCGCCGGGAAACCGCCAGCGACCGTAGCCGCGCCCGCTGCCGTCAGAAACTCACGCCGTGTGAATGCCATTTGCCTCTCCTCCCCTTCAAGGACGGAATTGAACGATCAGGACTTCTGCTGTTTGCCTTGCTCGCCAGCGCCATTGGTCTTCGGCAACGCGGTCGAAAAGTCGTAGCCGATGGACTCGCCGATGCTCTTCAGCGCGGGCAGTTGCAACGCCATGCCGAGAATGCTGTCCATCACCTGATTCACAGGCGGGCGCGAGCCGCCATCGCCATTGCCGCTCGCAGTTCCCGGCGCACCGCCAAGTCCAGTGACCTGATGGATGCGGATGCTTTCGATCTTCTCGGCCGGCTTCATCATCTGCGCGACGATCTCGGGCAGCCGTTCGAGGCGATAGCGCTCGAGCTCCAGGTGAGTCAGGCTGTCGCTGCGCGTGTTCTCGGCCGCGATCCTCGCCTTCGCACCTTCCGACTCGGCGAGCAGCCGCAGGCGCTCGCCTTCCGCGCGCGTGCGCACCGCCTGCGAGTCAGCCTGCGCGCGCTTGATCACGACATCGGCTTCGGTTTCGGCTTTGGCCGCTTCGACCTCGCCTTCTTCCAGCACGCGCTTGAGTGCCATCTCGCGCGAGCGATCCGCGATGGCTCGCTCGCGCTCGGTCTGCACGTGCTCCTGCGCGAGAACCACTTCGGCGCGCGCGCGCTCCGCCTCGGCTTGCGCCTTCGCTTCATCCACGTGTTTGGCCGCCAGCCTTATCGAGCTGTCTACGGTATGCATCTCCGAGTTGAGCTTGGCTTCGATCTCGAGCTTGCGCACCTCGCGTTGCTTGGCAAGCTCCATAGCCTTGGTCTCGCGCTCGCGGCCGATACGGGCGTTCTCGCTCGCAATCATCGCGTCCTCGCGCGCCTTGGCGGCTTCGGCATCGGAGCTGGCTTTGGTCTTTTCGATCTCGAGGCGCTGCACGAGCTGCGCCTGCTCCTCCTGCTGCTGCAGCGTGAGGCGCCGCTTGGTCGCCTCGAGCTGCGTCTGGCGCACGGCAATTTCGGCTTCGGCTTCGATCTGCGTGCGCTGCTTCTTGTTCGTGGCGATGATCTCGGCGAGTTGCCGCATCCCGACCGCGTTGAATGCGTTGTTCTCGTCGAGCGACGCGAACGGCGCCTGGTCCAGTCGCGTGAGCGACACGGAGTCGAGCAGCATGCCGTTCTGTCCGAGGTTGTCGCGCAGCTGGTCGGCGACGTGTCGCACGAACTCGCCACGCTTTTCGTGCAGCTTGTCCATCGTCTCGGCGGCCGCCACGGATTGCAGGGCGTCGATGAAGCGGCCTTCGAGCAGGTTACGAATGCCTTCGGGATTGAGGGCACGTGCGCCGATCGCTTGCGCAGCAGTTGCCACGCCGTCGGCAGTCGGCTGCACGCGTACGTAGAACTCGAGCTCGACGTCGACGCGAATGCGGTCGGTCGTGATCAGAGACTTGTCCCCGGTGCGTTTGACCTCCACGCGGTTGGTCCGCATGTTGATCTCTTCGACCTTGTGCAGGAACGGCAGCACCAGGCAGCCGCCGGACAGCACCACCTTTTGCCCGCGGAAACCCGTGCGCACGAGTGCCACGTCGCGTGTCGACTTGCGGTAAAAGCGGTTCAGGAACGCCACCAGTATGGCGATGGCGATGACCGCACCGATGATGCTCAGGAACACGACCACGGCTCGTCCTCCCTGGAATAGCGTGGCAGCCCCGTAGGGGCGAGCCGCACAAGACGCCTATTCTCGGCGGCAGATATTTTCCAAGTCAAGGAAAATGTTTGCCGTGGAAAGGAAGTCCCGTCCGTTCAACCCGATCCCCACCCTCCGCCCTCCCCTTGAAGGGGAGGGAACGGATGTCGAGGCCTTGACCGCAAAGTTCCCCGCACCAAAGAAAACGGCCTCTCGCTTGCACGAGAGGCCGTTTCGATTTGCAGCTTGCGCGTCCAGCGGGACGCGCGGCATTACATCCCCATGCCACCCATACCGCCCATGCCACCCATGCCGCCACCGCCACCACCGTGGCTGTGGTCTTCGTCGCGCGGCAGCTCTGCCACCATCGCATCGGTGGTCAGGATCAAGGCAGCGACCGACGCAGCGTTCTGCAGCGCGCAGCGCGTCACCTTGGTCGGATCGAGAACACCCATCTCGACGAGATCACCGTACGTGTCGTTGGACGCGTTGTAGCCGAAGCTGCCCTTGCCTTCGAGGACCTTGTTCAGGACCACCGAGGGCTCGCCGCCCGCATTCGCGACAATCTGGCGCAGCGGCTCTTCGAGAGCGCGCATCACGATCTTCACGCCGGCGTCCTGATCGGGGTTGGCGCCCTTCAGATTCGTGATCGACTGACGAGCACGGATCAACGCGACACCGCCACCAGCTACGATGCCTTCTTCGACCGCGGCACGGGTCGCATGCAGCGCGTCTTCCACGCGCGCCTTCTTTTCCTTCATTTCCATCTCGGTCGCGGCACCCACCTTGATCAGCGCCACGCCGCCGGCCAGCTTTGCCACGCGCTCTTGCAGCTTCTCCTTGTCGTAGTCGCTGGTCGAGTCATCGATCTGCTTGCGGATGTTCTTCACGCGTGCTTCGATCTGCTTCGGATCGCCGGCGCCGTCGATGATCGTGGTCTCTTCCTTGCCCGCCTCGATGCGCTTGGCCTGGCCCAGGTCGGCCAGCGTGGCCTTCTCCAGTTGCAGGCCGACCTCGTCGGAGATCAGCGTGCCGCCGGTCAGCACCGCGATGTCTTCCAGCATCGCCTTGCGGCGATCGCCGAAGCCCGGCGCCTTCACTGCGCAGGTCTTGAGGATGCCGCGGATGTTGTTCACGACCAGCGTCGCGAGCGCTTCGCCTTCCAAGTCCTCGGCGATGATCAGCAGTGGACGGCCGGCCTTCGCGACTTGCTCGAGCACCGGCAGCAGGTCGCGGATGCTGGAGATCTTCTTGTCGTACAGCAGAATGTACGGATCGTCGAGCCCGCACAGCTGCTTGTCGGGATTGTTGATGAAGTACGGCGACAGATAGCCGCGGTCGAACTGCATGCCTTCGACTAGATCCAGCTCGTTTTCGAGACTCTTGCCGTCCTCGACCGTGATCACGCCTTCCTTGCCGACCTTCTCCATCGCGTCGGCGATGATCTTGCCGATCGATTCGTCGGCGTTGGCGGAGATCGAACCAACCTGAGCGATTTCCTTGCTGGTCGTGGTGGGCTTCGAGATCTTCTTGAGCTCGGCGACCACCGACTCGACCGCCTTGTCGATGCCGCGCTTCAGATCCATCGGGTTCATGCCGGCGGCTACGTACTTCATGCCTTCCTGCACGATGGATTGCGCGAGCAGCGTCGCAGTCGTGGTGCCGTCGCCGGCCACGTCGGAGGTCTTGGAGGCGACTTCCTTGACCATCTGCGCGCCCATGTTCTCGAACTTGTCCTTCAGCTCGATTTCCTTGGCGACCGACACGCCGTCCTTGGTGATGGTCGGGGCACCGAACGAGCGCTCGAGCACCACGTTGCGGCCCTTGGGGCCGAGGGTCACTTTGACCGCGTCGGCCAGAATGTTCACGCCGGCAACGATACGGTTGCGGGCGGAATCGTGAAACTTGACGTCTTTAGCTGCCATTTGAGGACTCCTGCGAATTCTGGGAATAGAGAAGATGCGGGTGTTATTCGATGACGCCCATGAGGTCTTCTTCGCGCATCACCAGGTACTCGATGCCGTCGACCTTGACGGTTTGGCCGGAGTACTTGCCGAACAGAACTTTGTCGCCCTTCTTCACTTCCAGGGCGCGGACCTTGCCGTCTTCGAGGATCTTGCCAGTGCCAACCGCGATGATCTCGCCGGTGTCCGGCTTCTCTGCGGCAGTATCCGGAATCACGATGCCCGAGGCGGTCTTCCGCTCCTCCTCCAGGCGCTTCACGATTACTCGGTCATGCAAGGGGCGGATTTTCATGGATCTGTCTCCTTGACTCAAGTCGTTGATTACAAAAACACTATTGCATTAGCACTCAATGCTAACGAGTGCTAATAATACGTCCCGAGAGGATGGAATTCAAGATCCGCCGTGCACATCGCGATCAAAATGAGAAGGGAAGCCGGTCTCTGGAGGAGATCCGGTCAGGTCAGCAGGAAGGAGTCGAACAAGGCCCCGAGCCATGGTCGGCTCGAAGCGAAGAGGGGGTGAAGACTAGCCCGACGCGCGCGTTTCACGCGGCTGAAAGGATGATGCCCCGCTCAATGCGCGATGGTGGCAGCCTTGCCGAATCGATAGACTGTCTTGCGCGTTCCAGTTCCCGCAGTCGGCAGCGGGGCGACCGGACATGGCGGCTTGCGTGTCCCATCCGGGCGCAGCGTCGCGTCCTCCGAGACATCCTTCCAGATCCCGCCGCGAACCGGGCGGAACATCCACATCAGATAGCCGCGGCGCGCAGCCACGTCGAGCAGGCCGTCGGTGTCGGGCGCATCCGCAACTACAACCTGATTGCCGTCGACGCCGAACGGAAACGCGCCGAATGCTTGCAAGCATTCGACGGCCTCGCGCGCCTCTGCGCCTGGGCGCACAACCGAAGGACGCTCGGCGCGCGCGACATCCCATGCGCCCAGTTCCCACGCTGCTTCGAGGGCTGCGCGATCGACCGTAAGCACGTCTCCCCAACGCTCGTTAAGCTGCAGCGCCGAGCTTGGAACCGGCTTGTATGCGACCGGCTCAGCGCCCTCGAGATCAGCCAATCGCTCTCGCACGAACGCGTGCCAGTGCAGCGTCAGGATGACGGGGGTATCGGGACAGGGCACCGCCGCCAGCGTGATAGCAAATAGCGGCAACTGCGTTGCGGCCATTTGCTCTTCGATGCGTTCGATCAGCTCCATGCCAACTATCTCCTGTCACCGTCAAAACATGCCGAGTCGGTTGCTCCTGCTCTAGAGAGTTAGCATTTTCGGTGCCAACGACCGCGCAATCTGTCCAGCGTTGGTTATAGATACATCTCCCTTTGCAAGCCCGTCATCTCGGGACGGATTACTCCGTGTATTGGCACTCGCGGCTGTGCGCTGCCAACTGCGCGGTGCGAGCACCGTGTACAAAGCGCCATTACCGCGCATGCCTTTACAATGCGAGCCGCCTTGCCTGTTCGAGACATCGATGAAGCTCACTCGCACTCGAAGCGCGCGCCATTGCTGTAGGGCTATTCTGGCGTTCGCGCTGTTCGGTTTCAACGCGCTCGCGTTCCCTCAGTCCGCACCGCTCCCTGCGCCATTGCGCGACGTTCTGCTGACCACCGGCGTGCCGCCAGGCGCGGTCGGAATCTACGTGCAAGAGGTGGGAGCTACGCGGCCGCTGCTCGAGCACAACGCCGGCAAGGCGATGAACCCAGCGTCGACGATGAAGTTGCTCACGACGCTCGCGGGCTTGGAGTTGCTGGGTCCGAACTTCACGTGGCACACCGATGCATGGCTCGACGGCACGCTCAACGGTGACGTGCTGCAGGGAAATCTCGTGTTGAAAGGCTATGGCGATCCCAAGCTCACGCTCGAAGACTTCTGGCTGTTCCTGCGCGATCTGCGCGCGCGCGGGCTGCGCGAGATCCGTGGCGACCTCGTGCTCGATCGCACGTTCTTCGCGGTCGAGCCGATCGATCCCGCGCAGTTCGACAACGATCCCACACGACCCTACAACGTAGGCCCTGATCCGCTGCTGATCAATTACAAGTCAGTCCGTCTGCAGTTCCTGCCGCAAGAGGAAACCGGGACAGTCAAGATCCTCGCGAGCCCGGACTTGCCTCAGATCAGCATCCTGAACCAGCTCGCGCTCGGCGCCGGCAATTGCGATTTCTGGCCCGAGAAGCCGCAGGCGATTCCCGAGCAGGCGCGCCTGATCTTCAGCGGCGTGTTCCCGCGCGGTTGCGGAGAGAAATCGAAGAGCTTCAGCCTGCTGACTCCGAACGAATATGCATTCGCGCTGTTCCAGCAACTGTGGCGCGAGCTCGGCGGCACGATCACGGGACGCGGGCGTGATGGCGCTGTACCCGACTCGGCGCGGCTGCTGGCCACATGGGAATCGGAGCCGCTCGCTGCGGCCATCCGCGACATCAATAAGTTCAGCAACAACGTGATGGCGCGGCAGGTGTTTCTCACGCTTGCACTGGCCGTCGACAACCCGCCTGTAAGCACGGACAAGGCAACGCGCGCGCTGCGCGACTGGCTGGCGCGCAGCGGATTGGACTTTCCCGAGCTGCAGCTGGAAAACGGCTCCGGCTTGTCGCGCAACGAGCGCATCAGCGCGCGACATCTCGGTGAGCTGCTGCTCTATGCCGCGCGCACTCCGCTGCTGCATGAGTATGCGGCCTCGTTGCCTATACCCGGCGTGGACGGCACACTGCGCCGGCGTCTGACCGATTCACCAAGTGCCGGACGCGGTCATCTGAAAACGGGCTATCTCGAAGGTGTGCGTGCCATCGCCGGCTATATGGTGGACAATCGCGGGCGCACGGTCGTTCTGGTCAGCGTGATCAACCATTCGCAGGCCGTAGCGGCGCAGGCGTTCCAGGAAGCCGTGGTGCAGTGGGTGTGGTCGCGGGGCGCGGAGCCTTGAGCTCGAGCCTTCTAGCGCTATCCTGTCTGCCGGTTCGCATCTCCACATGGTGCCGCGGCTGTCCTGTGGAACTACACGAGAGGAGGAAAACCATGTCAGCGTTTGCAAGCAACATCGCGCGATGCCGCCGCATCGTGCTCGCGGGCTTGTGCGGTCTGCTGGCAGGAGCCGGCAGCGCAGCGGCCGATGAGACCTGCAACTCCCCGTACATCAGTAATCTGATCAAGGGTCAGGAGGACTATGCCTACGTCTGGACGCTCGGCGTGGATGGCCTCGGCGACGGGGCCGACAAGCTCGTGACGATCGACGTAAATCCCGGCTCGCCCAAGTACGGCAAGGTGGTGCACAGCCTGACGGTCGGAGGTCGAGGCGAGCCGCATCACATGGGCTTGAGCGACGACCGGCGCTTTCTATGGGCCGGGAACCTGGACGACAGCAAGATCTTCGTGTTCGACATTGCGGCCGACCCGGGCAAGCCCAGGCTCGTGAAGACGATCAAGGATCTGCCCGAGCAGAGCGGTTACGTCGGGCCGCATACCTTCTACGCGCTGCCCGGTCGCGTGCTGGTCGGCAATTTGTCGAACACCAGCGATCACGGCGGCGTGACCGGGCTGGCGCTCTACAACAATCACGGCGACTTCATCCGCAGCTATCCGATCCCGACCACCGGCGGCGGCGACGGCTATGGCTATGACATCGCAATCAACCCGCAGAAGAACGTGTTGCTCACGTCCAGCTTTACCGGCTGGAACAACTACATGCGCAACCTCGGCGAGCTGGTCGGCGACAGCGAGGCCATGAAGCACTTCGGCAACACCGTCGTTGTGTGGGACCTGAAGGCGCTGACGCCGCAGAAGGTGCTGAGCGTCCCGGGTGCTCCGCTCGAGATGCGCTGGTCGCTCAACGAGGGAGACAACTGGGCGGTGGTCACCACTGCGCTCACGTCCAAGATCTGGCTGATCAAGCAGGACACAGCGGGCGAATGGCAGGCGAAGGATGTGGCCGTGATCGGCGATCCGTCCAAGATCCCGCTGCCGGTCGATATCAGTATTTCGGCCGACGGCAAGGGCCTGTGGGTCAACACGTTCATGGACGGCAAGACGCGCTACTTCGATCTCTCCGATCCGGAGCATCCGAAGCAGACCTACGAGAAGGTCACCGGCAAGCAGGTCAACATGATCTCGCAGAGCTGGGACGGCAAGCGCGTCTACATCACCTCCTCGCTGCTGGCGAACTGGGACAAGACCGGCGACAACGACGAGCAGTTCCTGCGCGGCTTCAGCTGGGACGGCAATGAGCTCAGGCAGACGTTCGAGGTCGACTTCTACAAGGAGAAGCTCGGGCGCGCGCATCACATCAAGCTCGGCTCGAAGGCGCTGAAAGCTGCCTTCGAGGATCAGCCGGAAAATGTGGCTGCCCGCAATCAGTAAGCGCGCTGTGGCAGGGCTGCTGACGGCGGCTCTTACCATGCTCGCGCCTGTTGGTCGGGCACACGAAGTCGCAACCGCGAAGGCGGACTTCGTGCCCCGACCGCCCGGCACTTACCGGCTCGAGCGCATTCAAATCGTTCCGGAAGGCGACGTGCTCGACACCGACAATCGCCGCGCGCGCTTGACGCGCTACACGCAGGGCCGCATCACCTTGTTGAGCCTGATCTACACCTCGTGCTCGGATGCGGCTGGCTGCCCGATGGCGTTATATACACTGCAGAAGGTGCGGCGAGGTCTGGAGCGCCAGAAATCTACCGGCAACCGCGTGCGGCTCGTGAGCTTGAGCTTCGATCCGAAGCACGACACCCCCGAAGTCATGCGCGCCTATGGCGACAAGGAAACGCACAGGCGCTCCGCGGTGCCGTGGTACTTTCTGACGACCGCTTCCCCCACGGATCTGCGGCCGGTGCTCGATGGACTCGGCCAGGATGTGAGAGTCCCGGCAGAAGGACCGGAAGGCGGCGACCCGGGCAATCTCAGCCATATGCTGAAGGTGTTCCTGATCGACCGGGATGGCTGGGTTCGCGAGATCTATACCAGCAGCTTTCTAGTGCCGCAAGTGATCATCAACGACGTTCAGACGCTGCTCATCGAAGACGGCGTGAAAGTGCGTTGAGTGGCTAGACGGCGGAGAAGCCATGTGCCGTCGCCGCGCCAACCCCGTCTCGATGTCGTGACGCCGCCCTCGAAGCCAGAGGGCCGGTCCTGTCGTCTTCTGTGCTTCCTTGCGCTCGCGCTATTTGCGCGCATCGCGCTGGCTGATCCCTCGCTCGGACTGCCGCACCTATCGGCTCCCCCTGACCGGACCGCCGCGCGAATTGAGCTCGGGCGCAAGCTCTTCATGGACCGCCGGTTGTCGCCCAACGGCACGATGTCCTGCGGCATGTGCCACATTCCCGAGCAAGGCTTCGCGGCCAACGAAATGGCCACGGCGATCGGCATGCAAGGCCGCAGCTTGCGCCGCAATGCGCCGACGCTTCTGAACGTCGTGTTCCAGCGAACACTGTTTCACGATGGACGCTCGGATACGCTCGAGAATCAGGTGTGGGGCCCCTTA
>Ga0207639_10000892_pt1 | contig 20233 bp, 21 predicted proteins | sample KBSCornC32_FD_184299 | JGI IMG/M metagenome (GOLD analysis project Ga0207639, IMG submission 184299) | Corn rhizosphere microbial communities from Kellogg Biological Station, Michigan, USA - KBS Corn C3-2 (SPAdes) (version 2) | ecosystem: Host-associated > Plants > Roots > Rhizosphere > Soil ...
AACGGCAAGCGTCTGCTCACCGCGCTGCACGATTGGGTGTTTGCGAACACCAACGCACATCGTTTCTGGCTCGAAGTTGTCGAAAACAATGTCCGCGCGCGCCACGTCTACAAATCGATGGGCTGGTCGGAAGAGGGCATCGTGCGCGAAGCCTTTTTTGAAGACGCCTCAAACAGCCGCCGTTCCTTCGTGCAGATGTCGATCCTCAAACCCGAATGGCTGAAGCGATGAAACTCAATCAGGTTACCGTCACGGCCGTCGATCTCGACGCCTCGATCGCGTTCTATCGCACGCTCGGTTTCCGGTTGATCGTGAAGAATGATTACTACGCGCGCTTCGAGATCGGCGATGGCGAGAGCACGTTCTCGCTGCATCTTGGCGATGCGACCGGCGCGGCGAACGGCCCGCATCTCTATTTTGAATGCGAGGATATGGATGCGCGTGTTGCCGCGCTGAAAGCCAAAGGCATCGCGTTCGAAAACGACCCCGTCGATCAAAGCTGGAAATGGCGCGAGGCGTGGTTCCGCGATCCCGCCGATAACCGGCTTTGCCTCTATTGGGCTGGCGAGAACCGCCGCTTCCCGCCGTGGCGGCTGAAAGACGAATGATGGCCGGTTATTCGGGGACGCCGCTCGCCAAGAAGCTTGGCATCAAGGACGACAGTGTCGTTCTGCTGATGAACGCGCCGAAGGATTACACGCTCGAGGGCGTGACCTTCGCAAAAAAGGGGCCGGCCGATATCGTTCACCTCTTTGTCACGTCACTCAAGGAACTCGAGAAGCAGTTGCCCGTTGCCCGTAAGGCGATGAAGATCGACGGCGCGATCTGGGTGAGCTGGTACAAGAAAGCGGCGAAGATCCCGACCGACGTTACCGAAGACGAAATTCGCAAACGCGCACTCGCAACCGATCTCGTCGATGTGAAGGTGTGCGCGGTCGATGAAAAATGGTCGGGCCTGAAACTCGTGGTACGAAAAGCGTTGCGATAGGAGTTGCCGATGGCCGAGTTGGTTCTGACGACCTATGACTGGGTTCCCGAAATGGTGTGGGGCTTTGTGCGCGATCTGCGCGCGCGTTGGGCGCTGGAGGAAGCGGGGCTTCCCTATCGCGTCGAAAGCACGCCGTTCAAAGAGCGCGGGCCGGAACACATCGCGCATCAGCCGTTCGGCCAGGTGCCGTGGCTGACGGATGGCGACATCTCGATCTTCGAGAGCGGTGCGATCCTGCTGCATCTTGGTGAGCTGAGCGACACACTTATGCCCACCGATCCCAAGCGCCGCGCCGAAGTGAAAGAGTGGCTGTTCGCCGCGCTCAATTCGGTCGAGATGGCGACCCAGCCCTGGGTGATGTTCAACTTCATGGGCTTCACCGACGCGACGCCGACGTGGAAATGGATCGACGATTTCGTGAAGCTTCGCCTCGCGCGCATGGAAACCGTGCTGGCAAAGAGTGAGTGGCTCGTGGGCAGCTTCTCCGTCGCCGATATCCTTATGGCGGATGTGCTGCGCGTCCTGAACCGTTTCGACGGCCTGAAAGACTATCCGGCCTGCCGCGCCTATGTCGAACGCGCCACGGCCCGCGCGGCCTTCAAGAAGGCACACGCGGACCAGATGGCGCATTTCGCGGCCGCCGACAAAGCGGCGTGAGAGGGTGCGCCGCGATTTGCGCTATTGCACCGTGACCGTGGCCATCATCTTCGGATGGATCGAGCACAGATATTTGTAGACGCCCGGTTTTGTGAACGTGAACTTGTAGGTGTCGTTCTGATCCAGCGCGGGTGAGCGGAACGTGCCATCGGGGCTGACGACGGTGTGCGGTTCGCCGTCGAGATTTTTCCACACCACGGTCTCGCCGTGCTTGATGGTGACCGCCATCGGCGCGAAATCGAAATTCTTCATCACCACCTGCGCATCGGCGAGCGCCGGAAGCGGCGCGAGCGCGAGAAGGGCTGCCGACAGGGCGTGCTTGATCGTTTGGGGAATCATGGAATCCTCATCGTGTTAGAACGTTTGGAAAATCAGGCGATGGTGTAGTCGGTCAGCGAGGCGCTCGCGGGATGCGGCGAGAAGCCCACCGTCGTGATGCCGAGCATCTTGGGCAGCAGCGCGGCATCGACTTTCAGCGGGCCCGGTCCCGGTCCGTCGCCGGCGGTCGGCTGCGGATAGGCGGTCGAGCGCGCGGTGTGGAAAGTCATGTTGCCTTCGACCTTGCGCACGATCTGATGGATGTGACCGTTCAGCACCGTCACCGAACCGAACCGGCGCAGCAGCGCGAATGCCTGATCGGCATCGCCCGTACCCCACCCCCACGGCTCATAGATCGTCCACAGCGGCATATGCGCGAAGATGACGATGGGCTGACTGTCGGCACAACCGTTCAGATCGTCCTTCAGCCACGCGATCTGATCGTCGCCGAGTGCGCCAAGCCCCCCGGGCTTGAAGCTCATGACATTGATCAGCGCGATGAAATGCACGCTGTTGGAATCGAAGCTGTAATAGCCCTTGTTGTTCGATGCCTTTCCGAAGCGTTCGAAATACGCCGCACCCGTGTCGGTGACATCGTGCTCGCCGGGCGTGGTGTGCAGTTCGCTAACCTTTAGTGCGGAGAGAAGTTGTGATGCCGTGTCGAACTCTTCCGGTTTGGAGAGATGTGTGATGTCGCCAGTGTGTAGCACCAGCGCGGGCTTCTCCTTCATCGCGTTCACGAATTGGATGGTCTGCTTCAGTGTGCCCTGAACATCTGGGTTGGCCTCTTTGTTGAAGCCGATATGGGTGTCGCTGATCTGCAGAAACAGCGGCGTGCCGGTGACGGTGGTTTTTCCGGTGGCAGCCGCAGCCATGCTGATGGGCGTGACGATGCCGCCGCCGAGCGCGAACAGCGTGCCCGCGCCGCCGAAAGCCAGACATTTGAGCGCGCCGCGGCGCGAGGTTTCGTCTTTCATGGGGGACCTTCCTGTTACAAAGGTCCTTACCCATGCAGCGCGCGCTTTATTCCGGCGCGGCGCGAATTAATTGAACGAATTTTTCCAGCTCGCGCCGTTCGGTGTCCGACACCGCCGCGAAATTCAGATCGCCGCTCTTCCAGAAGATCGAATGATAGCCGTGCCGCGTTGCGTTGCCGGGCAGAACCGTGCCCTTGTCCGGCCACACGAACATGTCGATCACGTGACGACCATGTTTGTAGACGACGACCGCTGCCTTCGATCCGGCAATCTGATCGACGCGGCCGCCGGTGAGCACAAAATCCGGAAAATCCGGCGTCGGCGGCGACACATCTACTTTGCCAGCAAACCACGGCTTCACGACGTGGTGGCTGCTCGATGCGATCTGGATCAGATGCCCGCTGGTCAGCGCGGCGGTGTGATCGTCGGTGATCGATTGCGCCAGCGTTTCCGCCGATGGCGGCAGGATCAGCATGAAAGCGACGCTCGCAGCGGCTGCCATCGCGCCCGCGCCGGACAGCGCGCCGTACCAGAAATTCTTGCGTTTGAACGGCACCACGACGCGCGGCGTTTCTTCTTCGTCCAACATCGCGCCAATGCGCGCACGCAACACTTCCGGCGCGCGATTGGCTGCGAGTTCGCTGCGGATCGCATCGCTCAATTGTGCCGCGGCGGCGCTCGCTTGCTGGCACTCGGTGCAGGTTTCAATGTGACGCTCGGCCTCGCTCACGGCAACGCCGTCCAGCTCCCCGTCGAGATAGGCCTGTGTGCGCAGAAATTCGGGGCAGCTCATGTCTGATCCCTCAACCATTTCTCCTTCAACAGCGCGCGGGCGCGCGCCAGCCGCGACATCACCGTGCCGATGGGAACGCCGGTCACGTCCGCGATCTCGCGATAACTCATATCTTCCATCTCGCGCAGGATCAGCACCTCGCGGAATTCGTTGGGCAGCAGCGCGATGACTTCGTTCAGGCGGCGGCCTTCGCTGGCGGTTGCGACCGCGGCTTCCGGGCTCGGCTCGTCCGACAGCAGCGGTTCGTCGTGCTCTTCGGGCAGAGCCGTATGTTTGCGCCGCCTCGTATCGGCGCTCGCATTGCGCCAGCAATTGCGCACGATCGTGAGCAGCCAAGGCTTGATGTCGCCGCCGCGAAACCCGTCAAAGGCGCGATAGGCGCGCAGCATCGCGTCCTGCACGATGTCCTCCGCGTCGGTGGGCGAGCGCGATAGCCATCGGGCAAGATTGTACGCCGCATCCAGGTGCGGCAGGGCTTGCGCCTCGAATTGCTGGCGCCGTTGATCCATGCGCCAGTATAGACCGGGCAGCTGCGCGGTTTATTCCGCTGCTGTGAAAATATTTGCGTTATGCTCAGGCCATGAAAAACGAAGACAAGAAAGCCGCGCTGGCGGCCTACAAGGAGCGCAAGCCCGAGCCGGGCATCTATGTCGTGCGCTGTGCGACGACGGATCAGGTTTGGGTTGGCGCGGCACCGGAGCTATCGGCGATCTGGAACCGTGTGTCCTTCGCGCTGCGCCAGGGCGGCCAGAAGCCGGCGTCGTTACAGTCTGCGTGGAATACGCACGGTGCGGATAGCTTCACCTTCGAGCCCGTCGAGGCGCTCACCGACGAGCAACTCGTCTTCGGCCGCGATCGTATGCTGAAAGAACGCCGCGCGCATTGGTGCGAAGCGCTGAACGCGGAAGCGGTAATCTAGGCGCGCTTTTTCGCAGCGTCAGCGAAGCGTTCGAACAGGTAGTGCGAGTCCATCGGGCCAGGCGAGGCCTCCGGATGATACTGCACGCTGAACACGTCCTTGCCTTCGACGCGCAATCCGCAATTGGTGCCGTCGAACAGCGAGACGTGAGTCTGCTTTATGTTCGCGGGCAGCGTGGCGGAGTCCACTGTGAAGCCGTGGTTCATCGACACGATCTCGACCTTACCGGTTTCCAGATCTTTCACCGGATGGTTCGCGCCGTGATGGCCCTGTGTCATTTTCTTCGTCTGTCCGCCAAGCGCGAGGCCGAGCATCTGATGGCCAAGGCAGATGCCGAACACCGGCACATTCGCGTCGATCAAGCCCTTGATCGTCGGGATTGCATATTCACCCGTCGCCGCCGGATCGCCGGGACCGTTGGAGAGCACCACGCCATGGGGCTTGTGCTTCATCACGTCTTCGACCGTCGCGGTCGCCGGCACCACCGTCACATCGGCGCCAACACCGGCGAGTTCGCGAAGAATGTTGCGCTTGACGCCGTAGTCGATCACGACCGCGCGGAATTGCGGCTTGTCCTGCGCGCCATAACCTTGGCCGAGCTGCCACGGCGTTTCCTGCCACTTGCTCGTCTGGCGCGCGCTCACGTCCTTCGCGAGATCGAGACCTTCGAGGCCGGAGAATTCTTTCGCTACTTTCGTCATCGCTGCCGTGTCGCAGGCACCATGCGCGATCACGCCATGCGGCATGCCCTTCTCGCGGATCCGCGAGGCGAGCGCGCGCGTGTCTATACCGCTGATCGCCGGGATGTTGTGGCGCTTCAGCCAGCGGTCGAGCGTGGCGAGGTTGCGCCAATTCGACGGATGCGTCGCGTCCGCGCGCACGATGAGGCCGCGCACCGCTGGGTTGATCGACTCGATATCTTCTTCGTTGGTGCCGACGATGCCGATATGCGGGAAGGTGAAGCACACGATCTGCCCGGCATAGGACGGATCGCTCAGCACTTCTTCGTAGCCTGTCATCGCGGTGTTGAAGCAGACCTCGCCCACCGCCTGTGTCGCCGCGCCGAAACCGTGCCCCTCGAAACAGGTTCCGTCCGCCAGAACCAGGGCGGCGCGCGAAAACTCTGCCGCCGGAGACGCGGCGGTTGGGGATTGGGTCTTGCTCATGGGAGGCCTCGAATTTGCCGATAAATAGGGGTGCAACCCGCGACCGTCAACGTGCTATTTAGCCCACAGAAAAAGGAGCGATTCGATGGGCCTGCGCGAGCAATTCAACGAGCAGATCAAGGAGGCGATGAAGGCGAAGGATGCCAAGCGCCTCTCGACCCTGCGCATGGTCACGGCGGCGCTGAAGGACCGCGATATCGCCGCGCGCACCGAAACCAGCCGCGAATTGCTCGGCGATGACGAGATTCTCACGCTGCTCGCCAAGATGATCAAGCAGCGCGAGGAATCGGCCGCCGCCTACGATGCCGGCAAGCGTCCGGAACTCGCCGCCGGCGAACGTGAGGAGATCGACATTATCCGCTCCTTCATGCCCAAGCAGATGAGCCCGGAAGAGACGAAGGCGGCCGCGCAGGCCGTGGTCGCGGAAACCGGCGCCACCGCGATGAAGGACATGGGCAAGGTCATGGCGGTGATGAAGGAACGCTACGCCGGCCAGATGGACTTCGCCAAAGCGAGCGCGACGGTGAAGGATATTCTGTCGGGCAAGTAAAAGTTGTCATCCCCGGCGAGCGTCGGCGCGACAGCGTCGATGCGAGGGAAGGGGACCCAACTTTTTGCGTGCCGTGATTTCCGAAGTTGGGTTCCCTTCCCTCGCGCTCAGCTTCGCTTCGCGCTCGCCGGGAATGACAAGGAAGTTTTGAATGTCCAATTTCGAAATCAAAGAGGCTTCTTCCGACGCCGAAATCCGTCGCATCTATCCCGTGATGCGCGAGCTCAGGCCGCACATTAAAAGTGAAGACGAATTTCTTGAGCGTGTACGACGGCAGCAGAAACAATCCGGCTGGCGGCTGATCTATGTCGAAGACAACGGCGTGCCGGTCGCGGCGTCGGGGTTTCGCATTTCGGAATGGCTCGCGTGGGGCAAGGCGCTGTATGTCGACGATCTGATTTGTCTGGAATCCCATCGCGGCAAAGGATTCTCCGAAGCGCTGATGGCGTGGATGGAAGACCTCGCGCGCAAGGAAGGGTGCGGAGAATTCCATCTCGATTCCGGGACCCACCGCCTCGGCGCACACCGGTTCTATCATCGCTTGAAACTCGCGATCACGAGCTTTCATTTTCAGAAGAAGCTCTAACGCTTGCGCGCGTCCTTGAAATGCCGGACGGCGCTCGGCGACTTGTCGTACTGTTCGCGGAATTTCCGGTTGAAATAGGAAACGTCGCCGAAGCCGCAATCGAGTGCGATGTCGGCGATGCTGCGATCCTTGTTGGCCGCGTCGGTCAGTTGCGTGTGCGCGAGCGCCACGCGCTCGAGCGTCACATAGCCTGAGAACGATATATCGGCGCTTTCAAAAAGGCGTTGCAGGCTGCGCGGTGACATGTTGAGCGCGCGGGCGACGAAGTCCGCGGACAACTCCGGCTCGGCGATGTTGCGGCGGATAATGGCCTTCGCGCGTTCCAGACGTGCCGCGCGCAGCCCGCCCGCCTGCGCCATCTCGCGGCTGTCCGCATGCGTGTCGAGACACAATACCAGCAGGTCATGGATATGATGCGCAAAGGCGGCAGCGATGCGGGTGTCGACAAGCGCATCGGAATCGCCAGCGCTTTGGACATAGTCGGCTAGGAAGGACAGTCCTTCATTGTCCCGCGCGATGATCACGCCCAGCCTGTCGTCGAGATCGTGAATTCTTGATGCGAGCGCCTCACGTGCCAGGCGCACGCAGAGAAGCTTGCCCTCATCGTGACGCGCGAACGATCCCCATTCGGCGCAACTCATGATGTAGGCGTCGCCGGTGCGCAGCACGATCTCTTCGCCCGCGTTGATGGCACTGAACGCGCCATCCAGATTCATCAGCAGGACGAGATCGTCATTATCCTGTTCGACTTCTTTTTGTCCGCGCTCATAGGCCGACGGACCCAGTGTGCCCCAGCCGAAGCGCACCTCCGGCAGCACGCGCATCTGCACCTGCACATGGAATGGATCTTTGCCCAGCGCGCGCACGCCGGTGCAGAGCAGCCACTTGTTCAACAGCCGCGACCACACGGCAAAGCGATCCGCGGCAGCGACTTGCGCGCCGGAAAACCGCATCGTCTTGAGATCGTCCGGCGGCGCCAGCATGAAAGATTTCCCCAACTTCGTCTTTATACGCCAGCACTGGCGGAGCCGTCCAAGATTCCCGTTGGCCCTGTTGCTAATCCAACATGCCGCCACTTTCGGCGGTTGGACAAAAGGGAAATTTCCGATGACTGCCGTACGTGCGTTTTTGCGCGCCGCTCTGATGCTTTTCGCGGCGCTCCTCTTTGCGCAACCCGTATCCGCTGCGGGCGTGAAGCTCACGCTCATCAACGGATGGAAAAACTATTCCGGGACGTCAAAGGCGTCCGTATCCGCCGCCTACGGCATCGTTCATCTCAAGGGTGCGATCAAGACCAGCGGAAACAATCCCATCCCGTTCGTGTTGCCGGCGCAGTTCCGGCCCGCGGGCAACACATTTGTGCCGGTGGATTTGTGCAACGCGACCAATGGCAGGCTCTTCATCGATACTGCGGGCAATGTCACGGTTCAGTCGGAATTCGAATTCAGCCATGCGGCCTGTCAGACCTCGCTCGATGGCGCGTCGTTCGCGCTCACGAGCGACAATTTCAAACCGCTCAAGCTGAAGAATGGTTGGCAGGCTTATGGTAATGGCGCCCTGCCGCCGGCCGCGCGCAATATTAACGGCATCGTGCATTTCGAAGGCGTGTTGGCCAACGGGAATGCGGTGGACGCTTTCACGCTTCCTCCCGCGTTTCGCCCGGCGGGCGTCGCCTACGTTAAGATCGGTGGGATCGCCGGTCGAAACGCGAGGCTGGAAATCCAGCCTACCGGTTCCGTTTTTGTGTCGGCCGAAAACGATTTCAGCGATGTGCAGGCGTTCTCCTCACTGGACGGTGCGCAGTTCGCGCTCGATGCCACCGGCTTCACGCCGCTTACGCTGATCAATGGCTGGGAAACCTATGGTGGCTCGGCGGTACCCGCCATAAGGGTTGTGAGCGGCACGGTCTATTTTGAAGGTGCCATGCACACGAACAACAACTCGCCTCAGCCGTTTGTCTTGCCCGCAGGGTTTCGCCCGCCGAAAACGGTTTATCTACCCGCTGATATGTGCGCGGGCACGAACGGCAGACTGGTGATCGCAACGACCGGCGAAGTGACGGTCGAGGCCGAGAACGATTTTCTCAATGCGATGTGCTTCACGTCGCTTGACGGTATTTCGTTCCACCTCTGAGCCCGAGTGAGGTTGGACGCATGAAGGAAGCGGGGCGTGCGCAATGGCGCGCTCCGCTTTTCCTTTTGTTCTGGTTAGGCCGCGACCGCGCGGGTCATCGCTTCGCCGACGGCGTCGGCCAGCGCTTCGATGGTGGCGATTTCCTGCACTGTGAAGTTTCTGTGCTCGCGCCAGTACGCGCCGATCGCTGCGACGGGCACTTCGGTGCGCACCGGCACCATCACCAGGCTCTTCACGAACGTCTTGCGATAGGCATCATGCGGAATGCGGTCGTCAGCGTAGATGTCTTTGAGCACGACGGTGCGGCTGTTCAGCATCGCCCAGCCGGAGATGCAGGTCTCCATCGGGAACCGCTGGCCTTTCCACAAAGGCGAGATCGCGTCTTCCTCGACATAGTGGCACTTGTCGCCGTCGCGCAGGACGAAGGTCACGCCATCGGCGGAACACACGGCGCGGGCGGTGTGGCGCACGACATCGATGATCGAATCCAGCGTTTCCGCCACGGCGATCCGGTCCCGGGCCGCTTCCAGAAGCCGCCAACGCACGTCGAACGGCCGGATGCGAAAGATATTCTCTGTCATTGCCCGTACAGCCCTTAGCCCGCCAAGGTACAATCAGTGGTTTAACAAGAAGGAAAAATCGCTCCGGTGGCAACCTGACACGATGACTCACAGATGAATTGCGTTATGCAACCCACAATGCGCCACGATTGCGCGTAAACTGGTTCCATGCGCTACACCCCCAACCTCCTCGAGGAAGTGCTCCGGCGGATCGATATCGTCCAGCTGGTGGGCAAGCGCGTGAAGCTCACGCGCCGGGGCCAGCAGTTCTGGGGATGTTGTCCGTTCCACAAGGAGAAGTCTCCGAGCTTCAAGGTCGAAAATGCGCGGCGCACTTATAAATGTTTCGGCTGCGGCAAGGGCGGCGATGCGTTCAAATGGTTGATGGAGACTGAAGGTTTATCATTCCCCGAGTCCGTGGAACGGTTGGCCGGTGAAGCCGGTGTGGAACTTCCGAAATGGTCGGCGGAAGATGAGGCGCGTGAGGAGAAGAAAAAGTCGCTCTACGACGTGGTCGAAGCGGCCTGTGTCTTTTTCGAACAGCAATTGCGTGAGCCCGGCGGGCGTGCGGCGCGCGACTATCTGAATTCGCGCGGTCTTGGTGGCGATGCAGCAAAGCAGTTCCGGCTCGGCTATTCGCCGGCGGGCAACAACGCGCTCATCGAACATCTGAAAACCAAGAACATCACAATGGACGATGTGATTGAAGCAGGCTTGGCGCGGCCGTCGGACGAGAGCCGCGGTACGCGGGATTTCTTCTTCAACCGCGTGATGTTTCCGATATCCGATGCGCGCGGGCGGATCATTGCGTTCGGTGCGCGCGCGCTCGAGGCCGACGCCAAACCCAAATACATCAACACCGGAGAGACTTCGCTCTTTTCCAAGGGCCATCTGCTCTACAATTTCGCGACGGCGCGGCCGGCAGCGATCAAGGCGCAGAATATCATCGTCGCCGAAGGCTACATGGATGTCATCGCGCTGGTGCGCGCGGGGTTCGACTATGCCGTGGCGCCCCTCGGCACCGCGCTCACCGAAGATCAGTTGATGCTGCTCTGGCGCACTGCGCCGGAACCGACGCTCGCGTTCGATGGCGATGAGGCTGGATTGCGTGCCGCGCATCGTGCCGCGCGTCTGTCGTTGCCGCTGCTGCGTCCGGGTTATTCGTTGCGCTTTGTGTTCCTGCCTTCTGGCGAAGATCCGGACAGTCTCATTGCGAAACAGGGCGCGGCCGCGATGCGCAAACTGCTCGATGAAGCGCTGCCGTTGTCGAAGGTGCTGTGGCGCGCGGAGACGGACGGCAAGGATTTCTCGACTCCCGAACGCCGCGCCGGACTGGAGCGCACGCTTTCCGAGATCGTCTCGCTGATCGGCGACACAACCATCGCCGATTACTACAAGCGCGACTTCGACCAGCTGGTGTTCGACACGTTCAAGCGCCGCGCTGCCGCGCCGCCGCGCACGGCTTCGCGAAACGATCGCAACCAGTGGCGCGGCCGAGACAATCGCGGCGGCCGGTTCCCGCAGCCGGTCGAGGGGGTTTCGGCTGCGCTCAAGGCCAGCCTGCTCGCGCGGTCGGGCAAGTCCGCGGCCCGCCAGGTCAAAGAGGCCGAAATCGCCGAAATTCTGCTGAAATCACCCGAAATCGCCGAAAATCACGGCGAAATCCTCGCAGAACTGTCCTTTTCCGATCGTTCGCTTGACACCTTGCGCCACGAACTTTTAAACCTCGCCGCCTCCGGCTTCCGGCTTGAAAATCCGGGGCTTGAGAACCATCTCGTCCGTAAGGGAATGGCCGATCTCCTCGCACGTTTGGGGGCCGATAGGCGTTCTGACTCTACGGAAGCTTCTTCTGGGGGGTCCGATGCCGAGGAATATGAGGCCCGTTTCCTCCGTGCTGCCGCCCAACTCCGGGACATGGCGGAACTGGAACCAGAGCGGCAGCGTGCTGCCGAGCGGCTCAAAGCCGATGCAAGCGAGGAAAGCTGGGCGGAATACCGCCGGCTTCGCGGCTTGCCCAACGAATGAGGCACTTGCCTCCCTATAGGTAGAGACAGTTGCGTGCGCGGGTTCCCCGTCCACGCTTTTGGGAAGATTTACGTGGCGACCAAGGCAAAAGACCCCAAGAAGACCGCAGCAAAGGCCAAGGCCCCGATGAAAAAGCCGGCCCAGGCAAAGGCGGCCTCGACCAAGAAGCCGGCGGCGAAGAGCAAACCGGCGCCGAAGGCGGCTGCAAAGCCTGCCGCGAAGCCCGCGGCCAAGGTCGCGGCGAAGGCGCCAGCCAAGGCTGCTGCCGCGACCCCCGCCAAAACCAAAGTCGATCCCAAGGCCGCGAAGGGCAAGGCGGCCGAGGCCGTCATCCTGAAGAAGACCGCGCCCGCGCCCATTCCGGTGAAGACCGGCGTGAAGATTCCGCCGAAGAAGCCCGGTGAGAGTGAATCGCCCGGCGATGCGGACAGCCCGCTGCTGGATATGTCTGATGTCGGCGTGCGCAAGATGATCACGCGCGCGAAGGCCCGCGGCTATGTCACCTATGACGAGCTGAACAAGGTTCTGCCGTCGGAGAAGACGTCGTCCGAGCAGATCGAAGACACGATGTCGATGCTCAACGAAATGGGCATCAACGTCATCGAGTCCGAAGAGCAGGAAGAAGGCGCCGAAGGCGAGAACCTTCCCGCGACGGCCGAAGGCGGCAAGGAAGTCACGACCACCACCGGCAAGGCGGCCGAAACCTATGACCGCACCGACGATCCGGTGCGCATGTATCTGCGCGAGATGGGCAGCGTCGAGCTGCTCTCGCGCGAAGGCGAAATCGCGATTGCCAAGCGCATCGAGGCTGGCCGCGAGCTGATGATCGGCGCGCTGTGCGAGAGCCCGCTGACATTCGAAGCGCTCACCGTTTGGCGCGACGAGTTGAACGAAGGCAAAGTCCTTCTCCGCGACATCATCGATCTGGAAGCGACCTATGGCGCCGGCCCCGAAGGCCAGGCTGCCGCGGCCGCTGCTGCTGCCGCTGCTGCGAACGCCGTCGGTCCCGATGGCAAGCCGTTGCCGCCGCCGATGCACATTCCCGGCGTGAACAATGGCGCGCCCGCGCCGTTCGAGGCGAAGAAGCCCGCACCGCCGCCGCCACCCGCGCCGAAGCCGAAGCCCGCTGTCGATCCGGATGCCGATCCGGGTGAGACGGCTGCTGCTGCTGACGCCGCCAACGAAGACGATGGGTTCGAGGATGAGGGCAATCTGCCGCTCTCCGCGATGGAAGCCGCCCTCAAGCCGCAGGTGCTTGAGACGCTCGACCAGATCGCGAACCTCTACAAGAAACTCGGCAAGCTGCAGGACGCGTCGGTGGAAGCCGCGCTCGGCGCCGAAGATCTTTCGACGTCCCAGGAACGCCGTTTCAAGAAGCTGCGCAACGACACCATGGATCTGGTGAAGGGGCTGAAGCTCAACAACAACCGCATCGAAGCGCTTGTCGATCAGATGTACGGCATCAACCGCCGTCTCGTCTCGCTCGAAGGCAAGCTGCTGCGTCTTGCGGAAGCGCATGGCGTCGACCGCGCGGATTTCCTCAAAGAGCATTTCGGCAACGAGCTCGACCCGAACTGGGCGCGCCGTGTGGGCCGTCTCTCGCGTCCGGGCTGGAAGGATTTCGTCGCCGATGAGCGCGACAAGGTCCACGGCCTGCGCGATGAAATCCAAACGCTGGCGCAGGAGATGCGCACCTCGATCGTCGATTACCGCCGCACCGTGCAGACGGTGCAGAAGGGTGAGCGCGAGTCGGGCGTCGCGAAAAAGGAAATGATCGAGGCGAACCTCCGTCTCGTGATCTCCATCGCCAAGAAATATACCAACCGCGGTCTGCAGTTCCTGGACCTGATCCAGGAAGGCAACATCGGTTTGATGAAGGCGGTCGACAAATTCGAATACCGCCGCGGCTACAAATTCTCGACCTATGCGACGTGGTGGATCCGTCAGGCGATCACGCGCTCCATCGCCGATCAGGCGCGCACCATCCGTATTCCGGTGCACATGATCGAGACGATCAACAAGCTGGTGCGCACCTCGCGCCAGATGCTGCACGAGATCGGCCGCGAGCCGACGCCGGAAGAACTGGCCGAACGTCTGGCCATGCCGCTGGAAAAGGTGCGCAAGGTCCTCAAGATCGCGAAGGAACCGATCTCCCTCGAAACGCCGATCGGCGACGAGGAAGATTCGCATCTCGGCGACTTCATCGAGGACAAGAACGCGGTGCTCCCCATCGACGCCGCGATCCAGGCAAACCTGCGCGAGACGACGACGCGCGTTCTGGCCACGCTCACGCCGCGCGAAGAACGCGTCCTGCGCATGCGCTTCGGCATCGGCATGAACACCGACCACACGCTTGAAGAGGTCGGCCAGCAGTTCAGCGTGACGCGCGAACGCATCCGCCAGATCGAGGCAAAGGCGCTGCGCAAGCTCAAGCACCCGAGCCGCTCGCGCAAACTGCGTTCGTTCCTGGATAACTAGGCACCGCTGTCATCCCCGGCCGAGCGTAGCGAGGGGAAGGGGACCCAGGTGGACGACCGGGCGCGATCCCGGCGTTGCGCCAATATTTTATCGCTCCGATGAAAGGAGCCACACTCATGGCCGACCGCAAATATCCCGAAGGCCCGGTGAAGCCCGCGCCGTCCGTCTGGAAATATCCCAGCGAAGACGAAACCTTCATCCGCCGCCTCGGCAGCGCGACGCTCTCCCTATGGGCCGGCTTCCCGCCGGAGCTACAGGCAAAGCTGTTGGCCGAAGCCAACCAAGTCTGGGACCGCGAATACAATGTCCCGAACTTGCCCGCGAAACTGCAGACGTTCGTAAAGCGGCGGCGGTAGCGCGCGAGCGCATCCGCCAGATCGAGGCCAAGGCGCTCTGCAAACTGAAGCACCCGAGCCGGTCAAGGAAGCTGCGTTCGATCCTGGATAACTGGGCTCTGTTCGAATCGCTTGAATTCGCTTGCCGCAGTCGCTGCACAGCCTGCGATTACTCAAACGCAGTCGCTAACTACCTTTCAAATAGGGGTAGTGGCGGCGGCACTCGCTGTGTTTGCGCTTTGCGCAGCGCTTTTGCTATTTGCTCTCTATACTCTTCGACGTACCGCGAATAAGTCCGCTCTAGTTTTTGATCTATCATCTTATGAACGCGCTCATATTTTCCTAGTCTTGTAGCGAACTCCAGTAACAAAACGCCTTTGGTCAAACCGTAAGAGTCCACCAATGTTCTGTGAATCTCATAGTAAATCCTATCTTCGACATGGGGGTCACTGAAAGTCCATCCGCCTTCACTAAGTGCGGAACGGAGGCGCGCGATTACCTTGCCCGTGAACATTGCCGAGTCGTTAGGATATTGGTCTAACAACTCTCTGCCAAATTTCGCATTCTTCAACGCGGTATCGAAGATGATCGCAAGTCGCCGCTCTTGCCTACTTGAAATTCGTAACTCCTGAAGCGCGGCTTTTACTTCGGGGTCTATGAAGTCCTGATTTGCAATCAAGTCGGCTGAATCAACAACACCAGGAGGCCCACTCAAATCGGACAGGTCAAATTCTTCAGATAGATCACTCTGGATCTGCTCCAAATTGATAAGTGCTCGATCTTTTTCTTGGAGCGCTTCTAGATCGACTATCAATTTTCCTTGCTTTGTTATCTCGACATTTAACTTGGCGCGCAGCGCCAGTATTCGCTTCGCAGCTTCCTCGGATGCGGCTCCTTTGATCAATTGGTCCCAAAAGACTGCTCTTAAGGAAGATTTTTCATAAAAGGCGCGCGCGGCCACTGCGCCGCTCTTTCGGTAGATAGCGTTTCTCATCCGTAGTCGCGCGTCTCTTCGCTCCTCCTTTGAGCCAATAAGCTCCATAATTTGCAAACAGATTGTGTCTTGCTCCGGCTGGCGTATCAAAAAGCTTCTTAGCATTGGCGCGATATTATCGAGGTGTCCGGCTATTGCAGCGCCTGTTTCGTCGACAAAAGCAAAAACCGGCCTCTCTCCACGCTTTGTCTCAAATGATGGTAGTGGAATCGCGCTCGCTTGATCGCTTGCAAGCATGCTGAACGAAGAAATCAAATTGGTGTATTCGTCTATCTCTTGTACAAAAAGGTCTCTTGATGAAAGCGGCGCTACAAACAACGGCAACGCGAAGCCTGCCCCTTCGAGAAAGGGGATGCATGACTTAGTCAGCATTCTTTGTGAATGTGGCCGAGACCTCATAAAAATTCCGTGTCTTGAAAGAACTCTCGTACCGCTATTTCTAAGAGCGCATGATAGTATTCAGGATGTCGGCCGGGTATGAAGGTGTAAGGCCTAATTTCAACGTTATTCGCGCTCAGCTTCTCAAGCCAAGGTGCCCGCTTTTTGTCCCAAATGGTGTGGGGGACAATCACCGCTAACAAGTTTCCGGCAAGAGATATCGGTTCATCGGCGATTACCTCAATTGAGCAGATTCTGTCATCCGGCTCGTTTCGACCTCGCGAGGTAATTAGCTCCAAATATGATTTGGCCAGGAAATCCCATGGCTCTGCCCCTTCCTCCGGTTTAAGCGCGCTTTCTATGTCTCCGTCAAAGTATGCGCTGCGGGTCGAGAATACCTTTGCAATCATTTTATTTGGTCTGTGAACGTCACCTTCGAGTGAAAAATCCTCGACGTTCATCTCTTCGACGAGGACATGCTTGTACATGCGCCGTTGGAAAGCCCCGGTGTCGAATGCATAGATTGACTTCGCACTTTTGATTAGGTCGGGTTTTAGGATGAAGCAGAACGGGCATGCAGCTTCGAGCTTTACTGTCCCCTCGTCTGGAAGACGGTACGCGGGGCGGCCATAAAAGAAATATGCAAGCGGCTGATTAAATACTTTGCATTCGGCTAAGCCGATTGTTTCTTCACGAATTATGTCTCGAGCAGGAACAGCACTGGTTACGTGCGTGAGTGGCATCAACTTCCAACCAGGGTCCGGAAATTCATCGATCCATGCTTTGAATTCAGGGCGACCGGACATGGCTGATCACCTCCTAAGCGCGAGGTTCGTGGCTGAGGTCTTCACTTCGACTCCATCAACATTTCAGCGGTCAAGTTCGTCCAAAGCAACAAACCTACGGCGATTTCGGGTGTGCTGCCACCATGCAATAGAATCGCTTCGCCCCGAACGTCGCGCCCCTTTACCCGTTCGGCTTGAGCGCGCGTCTGCCGGGGCCGCGCCGTTCTCGATTTCCTCGTTGCATCGATAGCGCAGCTGATCACGCAGGCTGCCTGTGGGGCTTGGCTGTTTTGGGGGTTGTGCTGGAATCCATGCTGGTGCCGATCCCGTCCGAGATGCGCCGCTCTTGAATCCGCGGCATCGCTTCCCATGTCTGCTGATCCACGGCAGTGCGTGAAACGCGCGCCGTTCTGTACAGAAGTTCTGTACGCCGTCTCCGGAATGGCGGATTTGGGAGGTTGAACCCGAATTTTTGTATCCCCTCCCAAGGTCGATCATCCAGAGGGGGAGGGTCTCGGATTTTCGCGGAACAATTCCGTTGCCGTAACGAGGCGTGTGCGGATACGGAAATTAGCCGCGGCGCGCTGCGCGCGCGTTGCACGAAACGATCTTGCGTGGAGGGGCTTTTGGGGCTACTTGCACGCCAACCGACCTTGAGAAAGACGACCGACCGACCATGAAGGGTTCCGATCCGACCAAATTTGGCGACCGTATGAGCGATGGCGCGAAGGCGCGCGCCGCGATGCTGGAGAAAGCGCGCGCGAAACTCGCAGCGCTGAACGAGACCAAGCCCGAGCGCGATGCCGAGCGCGCCAAGATCGCCGCCGAACGCGCCAAGCGCGAGGAACAGCGCCGCATCGAGAAAGAAGCGCGCATGAAGCGCGAGGCCGAGGAACGCGCCGCCGCCGAAGCCGCGCGCATCGAGGCCGAACGTCTCGCCGAGGAAGAGCGCAACCGCGCCGCCAACGAAGAGAAGGCGAAACTCGCCCAGCTTCTGGCCGACCAGAAAGCCGCCCGCGACGCCCGCTACGCCGCCCGCAAGCAACGCTCCGGCAAGCGCTAATCGTTACAGTAGCGCCGCTTCGCGCGGATGTTTCGCCGGATTCGCGGCGAGCTTTGCCGCGAGCTTCAGATCGGTGACCAACTTTTTGTATTCGGCATCTTTCGAGGCCTGATCGGGAAGGCGCAGCAGATAGGACGGATGCACGGTCGCGAGTCCGCGGCGTCCATCCGCCCATTCCAGTTCCTGCCCGCGCAGTTTGGTGATCGCGACACCTTTGCCCGATAGCGCCTGCGCCGCGGTGCCGCCGAGGGCGACGACGAACTCCGGCTCGATTGCCGCGAGTTCTCGCGCGAGCCAGGTGGTCGAACAGATCTTCACCTCGCTCGCATTCGGTTTGGAGTGTATGCGGCGTTTGCCGCGCGGCTCGAACTTGAAGTGCTTCACCGCATTGGTGATGTAAACCGTCTCGCGGTCGATACCGGCATCTTCCAGCGCGCGGTCGAGAAGTTGTCCTGCAGGCCCGACGAATGGTTTGCCGGCAAGGTCTTCCTGATCGCCGGGCTGTTCGCCGACCAGCACGAAGCGCGCCTTCGCCGGCCCTTCGCCGAACACGGTCTGCGTCGCATGCTTGTAGAGCGGGCATGCGGTGCAATGCTCCGCCTCGGCGCGCAATTTGGTGAGACCGACTTTCGGCATATCTGGTTGCGGCTGCGGTCTGGCTTTGTCGGCAAAACGCGGCGCGATGTCGGCATCGCGGTCCATGGCGGCGAGGCGGTTCGCGGCGCCCGCCATCATCGCGGGGATGTCCGCCGTCTCCGGCATGTTCTTCCAGTAGCGCCGCGGCATCTCCTTCGTCATGGCGTCTCTGTTCAAACGCGCGGGATTGAAAATCGTGCGGTAATAGGTGCGCCACAACCCATCGAGCACGCCATCTTCCAGCTTTTCCGGCTTCGGCCGCGCGGGCTCGAAGCTGAGCGTGCGCGTGTCCCAAATCGCTGTGCCGATGGGTGTGGCGATAATCCAGTTCATGTTGGCGAAACGCTTGGCGAAAAACGGCGTGGCGGCCTTCAGGATGAAATGTTCCGGCTCGAACCAGGCGAGATAGAGTTCGCCGTCTTTCGTGTCCTGCTTATGAAAGCGCACAAACGCATGCATCTTGTGAATGTCGCGCCGCACCGCCTTCACATAGAGCGCGAGCTTTGCAATCACGGGATCGGTCGCGCGGTCCATCAGCGCGGGTTCGCCATGTTTCAATCGCCACAACACATCGTAGAGCAGGGCAAACCGGTCCTCACCGCGATGACAGATCGCGCTATCCATCAATTCCGCAAACGCGCGCGGCACAGTGAGATCAAGCGGTTTCGCGGCCGGCGCTTCCTCAAAGAAGATGCCGCTCTCATGGCTGACAAATGCAACGTCTTTGGGTTTCAGGTCGTTCGACAGCGCACGCTTCGCGGCTTCGCGAAACGCGCTCACATCGGCGTCGATAGGAAGGCGCAGCACATACATCAGAACAGCGTCATCTGCGCCGGCTGTTTCACCAATCGCGCCTTCAACCGCGCATCATCCAACAGCTTCGGCGTCCAATCGGCAGCAACAAGAAAATCGCGCGCACGCCCAATGCCCTTTGTCAGCCGCGCGACATCGTCCAGCCGCAACTGTCCGCTGCGTCGCGAAGCGATCAGCTTGTCGACAGAGCGGGTACCGAGACCGGGCACGCGCAACAACCGCTCGCGCGGCGCCGTGTTCACATCGACCGGGAAATCCGCGCGATGCTTCAACGCCCAGGCAAGCTTGGGATCGAGGGATAGATCGAGCATCCCATCCTCCATCGCGTCCTGCACTTCGCCGAGCTCGAAGCCGTAGAACCTCAACAGCCAGTCGCTTTGATACAGCCGGTGCTCGCGCAACAGTGGTGTGGCCAGATGCGGCAACGCTGCCGAGGGATGCCCATTCGGGCTGAACGCCGAGTAATAGACACGCTTCAATGCATAAGACGCATAGAGATTCGCGCTCGCGCCGATGATCGACGCATCGTTCGCGCCATCGGCGCCGACGATCATCTGTGTCGACTGTCCCGCCGGCGCGAACTTTTTCTTCTGTCTGCGCCGCGCTGGTTCTGACGCCTCGTCGATTTGCGCCCGGGTGTGTGCCATCCCCTGCTTGATCTTGGTGACCGACTTTTCCGGCGCGAAGGTTTGCAGCGAACGTTCCGACGGCAGCTCGATATTCATCGACAACCGGTCCGCATAGCGGCCCGCTTCAGCGATCAATTTCGGATCGGCGCCGGGAATGGTTTTGAGATGGATGTAGCCGCGGAAAAGATGCGTCTCGCGCAAGGTTTTCGCCACGCGCACCATGTCTTCCATCGTGTCGTCCTCGCTGCGCGCGATTCCGGACGACAGGAACAGGCCCTCGATGCAGTTGCGGCGATAGAGGTCGAGCGTGAGCGTCACCACTTCCTCGACGCTGAAGCGCGCGCGCTTCACATTCGAACTCCGCCGGCTGACGCAATAGGCGCAGTCATAGATGCAGAAATTCGTCAGCAGGATTTTCAGCAGCGAGACGCAGCGTCCGTCCGGCGTATA
>Ga0207639_10000893_pt1 | contig 20232 bp, 15 predicted proteins | sample KBSCornC32_FD_184299 | JGI IMG/M metagenome (GOLD analysis project Ga0207639, IMG submission 184299) | Corn rhizosphere microbial communities from Kellogg Biological Station, Michigan, USA - KBS Corn C3-2 (SPAdes) (version 2) | ecosystem: Host-associated > Plants > Roots > Rhizosphere > Soil ...
CTGAAGTCGGACGTCCAGCCGTATTTGCCGGCGCCGTTGAAGCTGCCGTCCCAGTCGCTGCGGCCCTTCGCAACGACCGGAAAGGGGTAAAACTCGGGCTCGTTCTCGTTGTAGCGGTAGTGCTTGGGAAAGACGCACATCCGGATCTTGTTGAACGGCGCGTGAGCGAGCGTATCGAGCGTCTGCCGCTCCATCGCCTCGCCTTGGTGGTTCCAGACATAAGACGTGGTGCCGATCGGCTTGAAGTTCTTCCCATCCGCATGCCGGAAATGGAATTTGTCGGCCACCCGCACCGGCCCATGGGCGCCCGGCGCCGCCGGCCCGACGGTAAAACTGCCCTCGATGCCATCGAGCGCTTTGGCATTGCTCGCTGTGCGATAGCTCCACCGGCCCGTTGCCTCCGGCATGAGGCGAACGCGATAGACGCCATCGCCGTCGTAAAAACCGCGCGCATCGAGCGAGCGGTCGCCGTGAGTGAACGTGGCGGTGAGCTCAACCTCAAGGAACGGATTGCCGTCACTCGGTCCCGGCAGCGCGATTTCGAACAGCCCCCAGAGCGAAGCCTGGTCCGGCAGGGAAGCAGCGGTCGGCATCTGAAAATCCTTGAAGCGCGCGAAAAGGAAAAGCTCAGGCGGCCTTGGCGGCGCGCGGGCGCCAGCGCGTCCGGGTGGTGGGAATGGAATCGAGCAGCAGCCGCGTGTAGCTGTGCTGCGGGTTCGACATGACCTCCTTGGCCGGGCCGAACTCGACCAGCGTCCCCTTGCTCATCACCGCGACGAAATCGGAGATGTAGTAGGCGGTCGCGAGGTCGTGGGTGATGTAGAGGAAGCTGCGGCCGGCCTCCTCCTTGAGCTTGCGGAAGAGGTTGATGATGATCATCCGCCGCGAGGCGTCGATCATCGACACCGGCTCGTCGGCGATTATGAGGTTGGGCTTGGGGATCAGCGCCCGCGCGATCGAGACGCGCTGCAATTCGCCGCCCGAAAACTGGTTGGTGTACTTGCCCCGGACATCGACCGCATCGAGCCCGACGGCCGCCAACGCTTCGGCCACGGCGTCATTGGCCTGGGCCTTGTCAAGGCCCGCAACCCGCGTTGCGGTCTCGTGCAGGTACGCATCGACCGGCCGATAGCGGCTGAAGGCTTCGAACGGGTTCTGGAAGATCGGCTGTACGGCGCCGAGGAAATCGCGCCCGAGCTTCGTCACGCCTTTGCCGGCGACGACATTGTCGTAGATCGTAGCGGTGCCCGAGCTCGGCTCGACCAGCCGCAGCAGCGTCTTGGCCAGCGTTGTCTTGCCGCTGCCGGACTCGCCCACGACGCTGACGATCACCGGCCGGTCGCTCTCGACATGGATGTTGATGTCGTTGAGCGCCCGGATCTCGCGGCTACGGGTAAAGCTCCCGAGCCGGTAGACCTTGTTGAGCCCCGTTGTCTTGAGGATAACCGCCATCAGGCCGCCTCCGCCCGGTCGGCCAGCTCGCCCGCGTAGTGGCAGGCAGCCCAGTGGCCCGGCTTGTGCTCGACGAGCATCGGCTCCTCGGCCCGGCAGCGCGCCGTCGCGAGCGGGCACCGGTCGGCAAAGCGGCAGCCGTGCAAGTCCTGCCAGAGGCTCGGCGGCCGCCCCGGAATGCCGTCGCGCGCCCGGTCGTCGCCGATCGTCGGCAGCGAGCTGATGAGCATGCGTGTGTAAGGATGGAGCGGCGCCTGAAAGACGCTCTCGCTGTCGCCGTACTCGACCGCCTTGGCCGCATACATGATGAGCATGCGGGTCGTCACCTGATAGTGGACGCCCATGTCGTGAGAGACGAGGAGAATGGTGTTCCCCATCTGCTCCTGGAGGTCCATGAGCAAAAGCAGGATGTCCTTCTGCACCACCACGTCGAGCGCGGTCGTCGGCTCGTCGGCAAGGATCAGGTCGGGCGAGAAGAACGTCGCCATGGCGATCATCACGCGCTGGCGCATACCGCCCGAGAGCTGGTGCGGATAGGCGTCGAGCGTTTCGGCCGGGAGGCCTAGCTTGCCGATATACTCGCGCACTTGCGCCAGCACCCGCTTCTTGTCGGGATCGGACCCGGGGAAGTCGACAAACTGCTTGCCGATCTTCACCACCGGGTTGAGCGAGTTCATCGAGCTCTGCGGGATGTAGGAGATGCGGTTGAACCAGACGTCGCGGATGTTGTCGGAGGTGATCGCCCGGCCCTTGCCATCCGCAAAGCCGTATTCGATCGAACCCGAGGCGAGCGACATCGGCGAGGTCACGTCGCCATAGATCAGCTTCATCAGCGTGGACTTGCCGCAGCCGGATTCACCCGCCACGCCGAGGATGCAGCCATCCGGAATCTCGAGCGTCACGCCATCGACCGCGTTGATCGAGCCGCGCACGGTGGTGTAGCGCGCCACCACATTGTTGAGGCGGATCATGCGACACCCCGTCGGCTGGCGAACGCGGCGTTGAAGCCGGTCGAGGTGAGGAAGAGCCCGAGAAAGAGCGTGATCGTCGCAACGATCGGCGCCACCAGCCAGACCACGTTGCCGGTGAACAGCGCGTTGTAATTGAGCGCCCAGAAGATGATCGAGCCGAGCGTCGGCACGTCGACCTTCGACATGCCGATCACCGCCAATGTCGCCTCGGTGTTGATGGCAAAGAGGATGGTGTTGATGAAGCCGACGACCAGGTAGGCCGACACATAGGGGAAGACTTCGCGCACCAGGATCGCCAGCGTCCCGGCGCCCGAGAAGCGCGCCATGTTGATGAACTCGCGCTCGCGCAGCGACAGCACCATCGAGCGGATGGTGCGGGCGTTCCAGGCCCAGCCGAAGATCACGATGATGAGCCCGATGGTGAAGAAGTTGTTGTTCCCCCGGATCAGCGCCCCGAGGATGATGAGGATCGGCAAGAGCGGAATGGTGATGAAGGAATCGACGATCAGCATCACGATCCGCTCATAGGCCCCGCCGATGTAGCCGGCGCTGAGGCCGATCGCCGTCGAGATGGCCGAGATGCCGAGGCCGACGAAGATGCCGAGGATCAGCGAATTGCGGATCGAGAAGATCAGGAACCACAGCGTGTCCTGCCCGAGCGCCGTGGTGCCCAGCCAGTGCGCCGGGGTGATCTTGAGGTTCTTCATATAGGTCGCCTGCTGCGCCGGATCGTGCGGCGCAAAGAACGGCAGCACGAAGCTCCCGACAATGAAGATCAGGATGATGATGAGGCCGAGCACGAGGCGCGTGTTGAGCAGCCAGAGCCAGCTTGCGCGGTCGCGGCGAACAGGCTTCGCCTCGGGCGTTGCTTCCGACGCAGCGAGATCGGCGGGCGAAACGGCGGTGTCGCGTATGTCGCTCATCGGTGGCGAATCCGCGGATCGAGGAGCGGGTAGACAAGATCGATGATGAGCCCGGCGGTGGCTACGGCGACGATCGACAGCGTGATCGCGCCATAGAGCACGTCATAGTCGCCGCTGCTCGCGGCGGTGCGCATCAGGAGCCCGACGCCCGGGTAGGAGAAGAGGATTTCGGTCAGCAGCGCGCCGTTGAACACGGTGCCGAGCGACAGCGCCAACGCCGTCACCTGCGGCAGCATGGCGTTGCGGAAGACATAGCGCACCATGCGTGTCCAGTTCGAGGTGCCCTTGAGCCGCGCGAACGTGACGTAGGGCTCCTCCGTCGTCGCCACCGCCAGCGCCTTCATCGACAGGATATTCCAGCCGAAGCCGGCGAGCACCAGCGTCAGCGCGGGCAGCGTCGAGTTGTAGATGATCGAGCCGAACATCTGCGGCGTCAGCTGCCCGACCGGAAAGGTCGGCGACAACGGGAAGATCGGGATGACGTAGGCGAGGAGCAAAATCACGCTCACCGCGAGGATGTAGTAGGGGATCGGGTAGAGCAGGATGCCGACGACCTCGAGCACCGTCGCCGCGCGCCTGGTATGGAAATAGCCGGCGACGACGCCGACGAGATTGCCGAGAATCCAGGCGATGATCGTCGAGATCAGCAGCAGCCCCAGCGTCCACGGCAATGCGGTGAGGATCATGCTGGAAACGGACGTCGGGTAGTAGGTGAACGACGGCCCGAAATCGAGGTGCCGCACGACGCGGTTGAGGTAGCTCAGATACTGCGAGAAGAGGTCGCCCTTGAGGCCGTACAGCTCCTCGAGGCTGGTCCGCAGCTGCGCGATCGCTTCGGACGTCAGCTGGCCATTTGCCCGGGCCTGGAGCTGCCCGATATAGGCGTCGATCGGGTTGGTCGGCAGCAGCCGCGGCAGGAAGAACGTGACCGTGAGGCCGATGAACAGCACCGCCAGGTATATGCCGACCCGCTTGCCCACATACTGCAGAACGCCCATTCGCGGATGCTATTCCCTTGTTGCCGCAGGACCCACCCCTGCGTCGTCATGGCCGGCCTTGACCCGGCTATCCAGCCCACCGCGCCGAAAGTGGTGCGGCAACTTCGAGACCGCAGTCAGCAACGTCGGTCGGTGAAGCTGGCCCGGCTTGTTGGATGGCCGGGTCGAGCCCGGCCATGACGGCGGAGAGTTCAGGGTATTCTCTGACGCCCACCGTCTCGCCCTGCCACCACGTCATTCCCGCGAAGGCGGGAATCCAGTTTTCTTCAGCGCGCCAGCGGCCGCCGCGTGAAACTGGATTGCCGCCTTCGCGGGAATGACGTGGTGCTGGCGGCACGGATCTCATTCTCTCTTTCTATTGAAAATCGCGGGGCGGCCTCGGGGAGGGAGCCGCCCCGCGAACGTCGCCGGCTTTACTGCTTGCCGGTCGGCTGAATGCTGACGATCGTCTTCTTGAAAGAGCTCCACCAGGTGTAGGGCGCGGCATAGAAATTGTCGGCCTTGGGGTAGTTCTTCCAGTAGTAGCTGTTGGTCGGAATCGTCGTCGGGATGTTCATCAGGTTGATGAGCTGCATCCCGGTCGTGAGCTCCTTGGCAATCTCCTGCCCGTCCTTGAGGAAGCCTTCGGAGGTCGTCTCCTGCTTGGTCGCGTCGGCGACCAGGTCGAAGATCTTCGGATCGGTGATGCGCAGCAGGTTGCCATTCAGCGGATCGCTGGAATCGACCGGCTTGACGTTGGCAGCGGTGAACTGCCGCCAGGAGTTGAGGAAGTTCTGGTTATAGGTGCAGCTGTTGGCCCAGTTGATCATCACCTGGAACTTTGAGTTGGTGTTCTGCACGGTGGTGAACTCACCGTTGTCCACCTGCCGGCCGGTGACATTGAAGCCGGCCTTCTTCCAGTTGTCGGCGATCGAGAAGCCGACGCGTTGCATCACCTTGTTCCAGTCGCTTGGAAAGACGAAGTCGATGGTGAACGGCGACCCGTCGGGCATCGTGTAGAACCCGTCGGCGCCCTTCTTCATGCCCACCGAGTTCATCAGCTTTTCGGCTTCGGCGGGATCGTACTTCCACCAGCCCTGGCCGAAGCCCGCCTTCACGCCCTCGCCGGTCGGCAGCATGGAGGCATCCATGCCCTGGTCCTTGAGCTTGGCGACGAGATCGTCGCCAAAGTTCGGATTGAAAGGCTGGTAGCCGTCCTTGAGCTTGAGATCGGTGAGGAACGACAGCAGCGGCTTATAAAACAGGGGATTGGTAATCGGCGTATCCGAGAGCGGCAGCGCCGCGGCCTTGAACTCGCCGTTGACCGAGGTGATGCCGACCTGCGCGAGGTCGATCGAGAGCGCCAGCGCCCAGCGGACTTCCGCCTTGTCGAACGGCGCCTTCTGCTGGTTGATGTAGATGCCGTAGGAGCAGGCATCGTTCATGTCGTTAAACGGCATGGTCGGCGAGAACGTCTGGATCGCCGGGTTCTTGGCCTGCGCCGCCTGGATCGAATCCGGGCTCATGAAGGTGTCTTCGTCGTATTGGTTCTGGACGAAGGCGAGGGTGCGCGTCTCCTCGGCGCCGAAATCCTTATAGAGCACGTACTTTGGCGCCGGTGTGCCGAGATTGCCCCAGCCCGAGCGCTTCCAGTCGTCGCGCAGCTGCCAGACCTGCCAGAAGCCGTTGGGATCGAACGCCTTGACCGTGTAGGGCCCGAGGGTCACCGGATTGTCGTTCTTGAAGGTGGTGACGTCCGCCTGCTTCTCGAACACATGCTTGGGCACCGGGATGAACGCCGAGGCCCAGGTATAGACGCCCATCACCTGCACGAAGTCGTAGGCCGGCTTCTGCGTCTCGACTTCGAAGGTGTACTTGTCGATCGCCTTCCAGCTGTCGGGCTTGATGTAGTTGACGATGGTCGCGACGTTGGTGAGCTTGTCCTTGTTCTTGAAGGACGTCTCGAGCGTGTAGAGAATATCATCGGTGGTGAACTCGACGCCGTCGCTCCAGTAGACGCCCGGCCGGATTTTTACGCGGAACTTGGTGTGCTCCTTGTTGAGCACTTCCGGCATGCCGTCGGCGAGTTCCGGGTATGACTTACCGGTCGCGGTGTCGTCTTCCCAGAGATAGCTCCAGCCGAGCTCGCGGAAGCCGCGCCAGATCGCGTAGGCGTTGAGCGGGTTCTGCTGGTCGGGATTGGCGGCCTTGCCGTCGAAATTCTGCACGATCAGCGTCTGGCTGCGGGGCGTGCCCACATCCGTCATGGCCTGCGCAAAGGCGCTCGAGGCCATCAGCGCGCCGAACAACGGCGCCAACAAATACCGGCCGAGTTTGGCCATTCTTGTTCCCTCCTCCCTTGTCGCGGGATGTTTCGCCCGCGCGTGTTTGACGATCTATCGGTCGAGAAACAGGCCGGGGCTCAGCGCCGCGGCGGCACGCAACGGCGGGAGGACGCGTAATGCTGCTTCGTTTGAGTCAGAAGCATTCAACCTCCCTTTTCTTTCGTTTGTTGCGTATTGCTGCGGTTTATAGCGCAACGCGACAGTTGGCTGTCAAGGAGATTCCGCGATCTCTGAGGATCGCCGAGGTGCGCGCAACCGCCTGACCTCGTTCAAATGCCATGCACGAGCCATGCAGAACCCGTGCGAATGCCATGCAGGAGGCGTGCAAAAGCCGGCGGAATCCATGCAACAGCAGCAACGATCCCGCGCGAGTTGCGGCTAGGGTGCCGCTATTTGGCGATGATCATGTCGATGCCGCGCCGCTCGAATTCGCGCGCGTCCTCATCCCGGATGCCGTCGTCGGTGATGAAGGAATGGATGACGTCGAGGGTACCGAGCCGGGTAAACGACGACCGGTTGATCTTGGTGGAATCGGCCACGAGGTAGACATGGCTGGCCGCACGGATCATGGCTTCCTTGAGCTGCAGGTCGGCAAAGCTCGGATAGGTGAGGCCGGCCTCCAGTGACACCCCGGCGGTGGCAAGAAACAGCTTGCCCGCCATGATGCTCCGAAAATAATCCACGGCCCCGTCCCCACTCAGCGACAGCGTCGGCGCTTTGAACTGGCCGCCTGGCATGTGAACCGCAAAGTTCGGCAGTGCGCCGAGGATGAGCGCGATGTTGAGAGCATTTGTAATGACTGTCAGTGACTTACGGCCGACCAGATGGTTGGCGATTTCGGTCGTAGTCGAGCCGGCATCGAGGATGATGATCTCGTCATTGCCCACAAGCGAAGCAGCCCGCTCGCCGATCTTGCGCTTCTTGTCCATGTTGTCGGCATGCTGCAATGACAGCGTCTCGACCTGATGCCGCACCGTCTTGAGGAACGCGCCGCCATGCTCGCGGCGAATGTGCCCGTCATTCTCGAGCCGCTCCAGGTCCTGCCGGATCGTCGCTTCCGACACCAGAAACGCCGTGCTCAGGTCACGCACGCGGGCGCTGCCCTCCTCCTGAAGCCACTCGAGGATCTTCTGCCGCCGCGGCTCGGCCAGCAGCCCTTGGAGGCTCTCATCGGCCGCGCCGTTTGCTGCCCGGCGTACGTTCTGGAGACGACCTACCATCTTTCTCACCTGCTTCGCCGCTCTCTGCATGCGTTCGCACGCCATTCGCACGCATTCTGCATGGCCTTCGCATGCATTCTGCATGGCCTTCGCATGCTGTTCGCACGCGTCCTGCATGCGTGGTGTAACCGTTTCCGCCCGCTTGACAAGCGGAAGCCACACGCGCTTATACGCTGAAAATCGATAACAAACGAAAGTTTTCGATATTGCCTGTTGACGCGCGAGCGGGCTAGATGCCTCCGCGCTGTGGGCAAGGGAGGAGCGCGTCGATGAAGGCATTCAACCGCAAGATCACGCTGGGGCTGATCGTCTCGAGCCGCGCCTTCTTCAACGCTGCCTATGCGCCGACCGCCCGCAAGGAGCTGACCGGCGCCTGCGACCGGCTCGGCATCGCCTATAAGATCCTGCCCTTCGAGGCGACGCCCAACGGCGCCGTCGAAACCCGCGCCGATGCCGCAGCGTACGCCAAATTCTTCCGCCAGAACCGCGACGAGATCGATGGCATCGTTGTGTCGCTCCCAAACTTCGGCGACGAGATCGCCGTGGTCGAGACCATCTCGGGCGCCGACCTGCGCGTGCCGGTGCTGGTGCAGGCTTATGACGATACGGTCGACAAGGTCGACGTAAAGGGCCGCCGAGACGCCTTTTGCGGCAAGCTCTCGGTGACCTCGAACCTCTACCAGTACGGCATTCCCTTCACCGATACGACGAGCCACACCGTCGACATCGACACCGACGAGTTTCGCGCCGACCTCGACCGGTTCGTGCGTGTCTGCCGCACGGTGCGCGGGCTGCGCCGCGCCAAGATCGGCGCCATCGGCGCTCGCACCGGCGCGTTCCAGACCATGCGGTTCTCGGAAAAGCTCCTCCAGGCATCGGGCATCTCGGTGCTCACCGTCGACCTCTCCGAGATCATCGCCGAGGCGCAGAAGCTCACCGAAGCTGATCCCGACGTGAAGTCGAAGCTCGACGACATTTTCGGCTACGGCAAGATCCCCGCCTACATCCAGCGCGACAACATCGTGAAGCAGGCGCGGCTCGGCGTCACCGTCGACCGCTGGATGGAACGCAACGAGTGTGACGCCTCCTCCATCCAGTGCTGGACGTCGGTCGAGGACAATTTCGGCTGTGCCACCTGCCTCGCCATGTCGATGATGGGCGAAAAGCTGATGCCCTCGGCCTGCGAGGTCGACGTCGCCGGCGCCATCTCGATGTACGCGCTGGCGCTCGCCGCCGAGGCGCCGCCGGCCCTGCTCGACTGGAACAACAATTACGGGCGTGAGGTCGACAAGTGCGTCTGCACGCACTGCGGCAATTTCCCCAAAAGCTTCATCGGCGACGACCCCGAGATTTCCAACCTCGACGTCATCGGCACCGTGGTCGGCGCGGAAAAATGCTTCGGCGCGGTCAAGGGCAAGGTGAAGGCCGGGCCGATGACCTATTTCCGCCTCTCGACCGACGACCGGGCCGGCAGGATCAAGACGTATTCGGGCGAGGGCGAGTTCACCGACGATCCGTTCGGCATGGATGGCGGCATCGCGGTGACCAAGGTGCCGCGCCTCCGCCAGCTTCTTGGCTTCATCGCGCAGAACGGCTTCGAGCATCATGTCGCGATGGTGCGCGGCCACTATGCGGATGCGGTGCACGAAGCGGTCGGCCGCTATCTCGGCTGGCAGAGCTACCACCACGAGACCGAGCCGGGTTTTGCGGTGCCGGCCCCTTTCGTCAACTGAGGCGCGTGTAGACCTCCATGCCGCAAGTCTCTGCCGACAATCGCCGCAACGATCCCTTGCCGCTGATCCGCGACAAGGCGCGCGCCATCCGCATCACCGCGCTCAAGATGGTGTTCGCGGCGCAGCTCGGGCATCCGGGCGGCGACATGAGCGTCACCGACATTCTGGCGACGCTCTATTTCGGTGTCCTGCGCTACGACCCGAAGCAACCCAACGCCCCCTGGCGCGACCGCTTCGTGATGAGCAAAGGGCACTGTACCGGCGCGCTCTATGCGACACTTGCGGAGGCCGGCTACTTCGACCGGTCCTGGCTCGAGACCTATATGGGCCCGCTGTCGATGCTCAACGGCCATCCCAACCGCAACTACCTCCCGGGCGTCGAGACCAACACCGGGCCGCTGGGTCACGGCATGCCAGTCGCCGTCGGCATGGCCATCGCCGGCAAGATGGATGCAGCCGACTACCGGGTCTTCGTCGTCACCGGCGACGGCGAGCAGCAGGAAGGCAGCAACTGGGAAGCCGGCATGGCGGCCGGCCACCGCAAGCTTTCGAACCTCACGCTGATCATCGATCGCAACCGCCTGCAGCAGGGGGCGAAGGTCGAAGACACCAACACGCTCGAGCCGCTCGCCGACAAATGGCGCGCCTTCGGCTGGGAAGTCGTCGAGGTCGATGGCCACGATGTGGGCCAGCTCCACGACGTGCTCGCCGCCCCTGTCGGCACACGCGAAAAACCGCTCTGCGTCATCGCCCACACCATCAAGGGCCGCGGCATCTCGTTCATGGAGAACGAGGTGAAGTGGCACCATGGCATTCCCAACCGCGCCCAGTACGAACAGGCGCTCAAGGAGCTCGAAGCGTGAGCGTCCAGACCGCAGCCGCCGGCCTCTTCGACTGCCGCGATTCCTTCGCCCACGCCATCGAGTCGCTGGCCGAGGCCGACACGCGCATCGTGGCGGTGGTCAACGACAGCCTCGGTTCGTCAAAGCTCACCGGCTTCCAGAAGCGCTGGCCGGAGCGGACGGTGAATGTCGGCATCGCCGAGCAGAACATGGTGGGGGTCGGCGCCGGCCTCGCCAATGGCGGCAAGATCCCGTTCGTCTCAGCGGCGGCGTGCTTCCTCACGGCCCGCGCCATGGAGCAGATCAAGGCCGATGTCGCCTACTCCAACACCAACGTGAAGCTTGTCGGGCAATCGAGCGGCATCGCCTATGGCGAGCTTGGGCCCACGCACCACTCGATCGAGGACATGGCGTGGCTGAGGTTGCTGCCCAACCTCACGGTGATTGTGCCATCGGACCCGTGGGAGACGGAAGCCGCGGTGCGTGCCGCCGCGGAGATCGAAGGGCCGGTATTCCTGCGCATCAGCCGCCATCCCGTGCCGGCACTGGAGCGGCCGGCAGGGGCGCGGTTCAGGATCGGCAAAGCCGAAGTCCTGCGGGAGGGCGACGATGTCGCCATCATCGCCAACGGCACCATGGTGATGCGGGCGCTCTCGGCCGCCGACCAGCTTGCCGCGCAGGGTATCGCGGCGCGCGTCGTCAACATGTCGACCGTTGCGCCACTCGATGTCGAGGCCATCCACGCCGCAGCCCAGACCGGCGCCATCGTGACGGTCGAAGAAGCCTCCGTCCGCGGCGGCCTCGGCGGCGCAGTCGCCGAGGTGCTGGCGACGTCACACCCGTGCCCGATGCGCATCCTCGGCTTCCCCGGCTTCCTGCCGACCGGCTCGGTCGATTTCCTGTTCGAGCATTTTGGCCTTACGCCGGCCGGCATCGCGACGGCCGCGCAGGAGCTGCTGACCCGCAAGGCCGCCTGATGGCGCTCGTCCTCGCCATCGACCAGGGCACCACCAACAGCAAGGCGCTGCTGATCGACGAGGCGGGCGCGATTGTCGCCCGCGCCAGCGCGCCCGTCGGCGTGTCTTATCCGCAATCCGGCTGGGTCGAGCAATCGGCCGAAGACATCTGGCGCTCGGTGGTCGATGTCGCGACGCGCGTCATCGCGGCGGCCACCCAGCCGATCGCCGCCATCGGCATTTCCAACCAGCGCGAGTCGGTGCTGATCTGGGACCGGCGTACCGGAAAACCGATCGGCCCCTGCATTACCTGGCAATGCCGCCGCTCCGCCGATCGGATTGCAGCGCTGCACTCGCCCGCTTTCGAGCGGCAGGTCGCGGCGACCACCGGCCTCGGCCTCGATCCGCTGTTTCCCGCCGCCAAGCTCGGCTGGCTGCTCGACGCCTATCCCGAGGCGCGACGGCTCGCAGACGGCGAAAACCTCTGCGCCGGCACGGTCGACGCGTGGCTGGCGTTCAACCTCACCGGCGGCAAAGTGCACGCCACCGATTTCGGCAATGCTTCGCGTACACAGCTCTTCGACATCCGCGCCGGTGAGTGGAGCGCGGACTTGGCGGAAGCCTTCGACGTGCCGGTTGGCATCCTGCCGACGCCGACCGCCTCCGATGGCGACTTCGGGATGACTGCCGCGGCATCTGGGCTACCCACCGGCATCCCCATCCGCGCGGTGATGGGCGATTCCCACGCCGCGCTGTTCGGGCACGGCGTCCGTGCGCCGGGCGCCGTGAAAGCGACCTACGGCACCGGCTCCTCGCTGATGACGCTGACCGCCGAGCCCGTCGCCTCGACACATGGCCTCTCGACCACGATCGGCTGGCGGCGCGGCGACAGGACTGCCTTCGCGCTCGAGGGCAACATCACCGTCTCGGCGCAGGCCGCGGCGTGGACGGCCAACCTGCTCGGCCTTGCGGACGCCGCCGCGCTGACGGCACTGGCCAAAACCGTGCCCGACAGCGGCGGCGCGGTGTTCGTGCCCGCCCTCGCCGGTCTCGGCGCGCCGCACTGGAACGACTCGGCGCGCGCCATTTTCTCGGGCATGTCGTTCGGCACGACGCCAGCGCACCTCGCCCGCGCCATCTTCGAGGCGATCGCCCTCCAGATCCGCGACGTGTTCGTGGCCATGGAGCAGGACGCCGGCCTCCGGCTCGACGTGCTTTCCGTCGATGGGGGCGCCACCGACAACGATTTTCTGATGCAGCTTCAGGCCGACGTGCTGAACCGCCCGGTGCAGCGCAAAGCCGTCACCGAGCTCAGCGCCGCCGGCGCCGCCGTGATGGCCGGCGCGGCGGTCGGCATGTGGGGCGACGCGGGGCCGGAAGCGATCCGCGCCTCGCGTGATCAGATTGCGCCCAGCATGGATGACGCCGCGCGCCAGAAGCTGCTGGCGGGCTGGTCGCAGGCGCTGGCGCGGGCGATGCTCGCGACCTGAGCTTGTGTGTGTGGCAAGGCCCCCTCACCCTAACCCTCTCCCCCAGGGGAGAGGGGACGACGGGGCAAGGGCGTCACCAAAAGCACCACGTCATTCCCGCGAAGGCGGGAATCCAGTTTCTTACGGGCACCCTGCCTGCGGCCAAACTGGATCCCCGCCTTCGCGGGGATGACGTGGGGGTTGGGACGGCGCGGGCCGCGAACCCGGCCCTCGGGGGCTACGGCCCTCAGTACACCACCACGCTGCGAATGCTCTCGCCGCGGTGCATGAGATCAAACCCCTCGTTGATCCGCTCCAACGGCAGAATATGCGTGATCATCGGGTCGATCTCGATCTTCTTGTCCATGTACCAGTCGACGATTTTTGGCACATCGGTCCGGCCCCGCGCGCCACCGAAGGCCGAGCCCTTCCAGACGCGGCCGGTGACGAGCTGGAACGGGCGGGTGGAGATTTCCTTGCCGGCTTCGGCAACACCGATGACGATCGACTGGCCCCAGCCGCGATGCGCTGATTCGAGTGCCTGCCGCATCACCGTGACGTTGCCGGTGCAATCGAAGGTGTAGTCGGCGCCGCCGATCTGGTCGGCGCCTTTCTTGGTCATATTGACGAGGTACGGCACGAGGTCGCCGCCGATCTCCTTCGGGTTGACGAAGTGGGTCATGCCGAAGCGCTCGCCCCACTCCTTCTTGCCGTTGTTGAGGTCGACGCCGATGATCATGTCGGCCCCGGCGAGCCTGAGGCCCTGGATGACGTTGAGACCGATGCCGCCGAGGCCAAAGACGATGGCCTTGGCGCCCGGCTCGACCTTGGCGGTGTTGATGACCGCCCCGATCCCGGTGGTGACGCCGCAGCCGACGTAGCAGACCTTGTCGAACGGCGCGTCCTCGCGGATTTTGGCGACCGCGATCTCGGGCAGCACGGTGAAATTGGCGAAGGTCGAGCAGCCCATGTAGTGATGGAGCTTCTTGCCGTTGAGGGAGAAGCGCGAGGTGCCGTCGGGCATCACCCCCTGCCCCTGCGTCGAACGGATGGCGGTGCAGAGGTTGGTCTTACGGCTGAGGCAGGACGGGCACTCGCGACACTCGGGTGTGTAGAGCGGGATCACATGGTCGCCGGGCTTCACGCTCGTGACGCCCGCGCCGACTTCCACCACGACGCCCGCGCCCTCATGCCCAAGGATCGACGGGAAGAGCCCCTCGGAATCCATGCCGGATAGCGTATAGGCGTCGGTGTGGCAGATGCCGGTCGCCTTGATCTCGATCAGCACCTCGCCGGCGCGCGGGCCTTCGAGCTGCACCGTCGTCACCTCGAGCGGTTTCCCCGCCTCGAACGCCACCGCCGCACGCACGTCCATATCGTTCTCCCTGAATTCAGTGGGCCGGCTGGCCTCAAACCGCTCTACACACTCGACGTCATCCCCGCGCAGGCGGGAATCCAGTTTGCCTCAAACACCGTGCCGAAGAGAAACTGGATCCCCGCCTTCGCGGGGATGACTCAGTGGTTGGATCGCGTCTCACCCCGTCTTCGCCCAGATATCCCGCGCCAGCTTCTGCAAGATCAGCGCTTCTTCCCAGCGGTCGGTCGTGTCGTTGCCGTCGCGGCCGGTGATCGCGTAGGGTTGGGGGCCGAGCTCGCAGACATAGCTCAGCGTGTCGTTTTCCCCGGCACGCTTCCGCCACGACCGGAAGCCATAGGTCCACCAGTCGGCGAAAAGGTCGAGCCACATCTTGTGGTGCGGGAAGGCGATCTCGATCTGCACCTGCTCGCGGCTCGCGACACGCCCGTGGAAGGCCCAGGAGGCATCGAGCACGCGGCGCATCATCGAGTGGTTGACCTCATCGACCGGCCAGGCAAACTCCCGCCCGACGAGGAAGTGCGAGAGGTCGGCGAGGAGCGGCAGCTCGGGCATCGCGTCGAGGATATCGAGGACGAAGAAGAGGTCCGTCGTCATCCGGTCGCGATGCGTCTCGATATAGACCGGGAAATCCACCTCTTCGGCGAGGCGCATCCAACCCTCGAGGATCGGCAGGCACTCGCTGAGCTTGCGCGGCCGCACATCGGGCTGGATGTCGAGGTGATGCACCCCGAGCTCCGCCGCGAGCTCGAGCCCCGGTTTCAGCTCCTCGACCGTCTTGGGGAACCACTGGCCCTCGATCGCCTTGCCTTCCGCCTTGGCGATGCGGCCGACCCGGCGCGCCCGGTCGGCATCGGTCAAGCTCATCGAAAAGCCGTCATAGCCGGCCTCGACGATCATCCGCGTGCTCTCTTCGAGCGAGCGCTCGATGCCATCGGTATGCCGTCGCTCCATGGCCCAGAGCGACTGCAGGACGAGCAGTTGCTGCATCGACATCCTCCCTGTCACCGGATCGTTGCTGCGTCGCGGCGCGCGCCAGTGGCGCAAGACGGGGGCCGGATGTCAAGCCGCGTCGCCATCGGCGCCGTTCACCATGCCCCGCGCGCGAAAACTCAGGCGTCCGGCGCGCGCAGCCGGTAGCCGATGCCGGTTTCGGTGAGGAGGTAACGCGGCTGCTCGGGATCGTGCTCGATCTTCTGCCGCAACTGCCAGACGTAGACGCGAAGGTATTGCGCGTCCGTGTAAGGGTTCCAGAGCTCGGTGAGGAGGAACTTGTGCGTCAGCACCTTGCCGGCGTGCTGCACCAGGGTGCGGAGCAGGTCGTACTCCTTGGGCGACAGTTTGATGTCGCTGTCGCCGAGCCTGACGATGCGCCGCACGAGGTCGACCGAAAGATCGCCTGTGCGGAACACCGGCCGTTCGCCCTGCGTTTGCAGCCGATGGCGCAGCGCCGCACGCAAGCGCGCCAAAAGCTCGTCCATGCCGAACGGCTTTGTGACATAGTCGTCGGCCCCGAGGTCGAGCGCCGCGACCTTCCCGGCTTCGTCGCCGCGGCTCGACAGCACGACCACCGGCACGCCATCACCGCGGCTGCGGATAGTGCGCAACACCTCGAGCCCGTCCATATCCGGCAAGCCAAGGTCGAGGACGACGACATCGGGACGCTCGGCGAGGAGCTCGAGGCCGTCGGCGCCATTCGCGGCCTCCAGCGTCTCGTAACCCTGCGTGCTGAGACCCATCCGTACCAGCTTGCGGATCGGCGGCTCGTCGTCGATCACCAGCACTCTTGGCGTGGTTCCGCTCATGCCGCCGTGTCCATGGCGCGCGGCTGCTCGGGCACCGGCAGCGTGATGGTGAAGACGGCGCCGGGCCGGTCAATGCGGTTTGAGGCCGTGATCGTCCCCTCCATCGCCTCGATGAAACCGCGCGAGATGGCAAGGCCGAGGCCCGTGCCGGCCCGCACCTGATCGGTCTTCCGCGTGCGGTAGAACTTGTCGAAGATGCGTTCGATGTCGTCGGGCGGAATGCCCTCGCCTTCGTCGATCACCTGCAGCAGCGCGCTCGCCCCGTAGCGTTCGGTGCGCACCGTGATCCCTGTGCCGCCAGGTGCATATTTGGCGGCGTTGTCGAGGAGATTGAACAGCGCCTGCTCGGCCAGCACCGGATCAAGGTCCAGCAGCGGCAGGTCCTTGGCGAGATCGAGTGTCACCTTGTGGCCTATGAGGATCTTGCCGGCGCGCCTCAGTGTCGAGCCGACGATTTCGTTGAGGTCCTGCAGCGAGGCATTGGGTTTTATCGCGCCGGATTCGAGCCGCGTCATGTCGAGGAGGTTGGCGATGAAGCGGTTAAGCCGCTCGCCTTCCTCGATGATGGTCTGCAGCAGCTCAGCCTTGGCGGCATCGCTGAGGTTCTGGCCGATCCCCTTGAGCGTATCGGCCGCCCCCATCACCGCCGCGAGCGGCGTCTTGAGGTCGTGCGAAATCGAGGTCAGGAGCGCCGAGCGCAGCTTTTCCGTCTCGACCGTCTGGCGCACCGCCTGCATGTCAGCAACGAGATGCACGCGCTCGATCGCCACGGCCCCCTGGTCGATCAGCGCGTCGAGCAGCCGCCGCTGCTCGGGCGAAAAGATTGCACCCGCCCGGTCACTGTCGATGCCGACAACGCCAAGCGTCCCTCCGCCGGTGAGGATGGGGAGGAAGAGCCGCCGCGCACCCGGCAATGTATCGGCGCCGCGGCCCGCGCCGCGCCCGCTTTCAAACGCCCAGCGCGCCGCCGCGAGGTCGGCCTCGTCGAGAAAATCCTCGGGCGGATAGGCGCCCCGCACCTCGAGGCGGCCATCGACGGGCAGCAGCAGCACAACGCGCACTTTCAGCATCGAGGCGATCTGGAACGCCATGGCCCAGAGCACATCGTCGAGCGTGCCGATGCCGGCGAGTTTCTTGCTGAAGGCATAGAGCTGGTCGGTGGTTCGGGCCCGCTGTCCGGCCGCCACCGCCTGCGCTCGCCCCCGTGCCGCCACGTTCGAGACGATCACCGCCAAAACGATGAAGAAGAAAAACGCGGCGACGTTGTTCGGGTCGGCGATGGTGAAGGTATAGAGCGGCGGCAGCAGGAAGAAATTGTAGCAGAGCGAGGCGACGACGCTCGCAAAGAGCGATTGGCCAAGGCCCCAGCGCGCCGCAACCCCGACCACCGCGGTGAGGAACACCAGGTTGGCGCTCTGCGCGCCGAGCCAGGGTTGCGCCGCCTCGCCGACGCCGAGCGCCGCGGCGACCGCGACGAGTGCACCAAGATAGGGCTGATACCTGAAACGCCGCTCGATGGCCGTGGCAATGGCGCGGCGGGGCGCCTCACCCTCCGCTTCCTTGCCGGCGATGACGTGGACGCTGATGTTGCCCGACTTGCTGATCAGTTCGTGCACCACCGAGCCATGCAGCCACTCGAACCAGAGCGGGCGGCTCGATTTGCCGATGACGACATGGGCGATGTTGTTGGCGGCCGAATAGCCGATCACGTCGTCGGCAATGTGCCGGCCGCTGTCGGGCAGCGTCACCGGTTCGCCCCCAAGCGACTCGGCGAGCCGCATGGCATCGGCGACGCGGTCGCGCTGCTCTTCGGAGAGCTGGAGGCTGCGCCGGCTCTCGACATAAAGCGCCGTCCACGGCGTGTGCAGCCGATCGGCGAGGCGCTTGGCGTAGCGGATGAGGCCCGCCGTGCGGGGGTCCTCGCTGACGCAGACCAGTACCCGTTCGCCCGCTGCCCAGGGGCCGGGTATGGCGCGTGCCTGCATCTGGGTCAGCAATTGCTCGTCGACCCGCTCGGCAGTGCGCCGCAGCGCCAGCTCACGCAGCGCGGTGAGGTTGGCCGGCGAGAAGAACTGCTCGAGCGCCCGCTCGGCCTGCTCGGGCACATAGACCTTGCCCTCTTTCAGTCGCTGGATCAGGTCCTCGGGCGTAAGGTCGATGACCTCGACCGCATCGGCGCGCGCGAGGATCGAATCCGGCACCGTCTCGCGCACCCTCACATGGGTGATCTGCGCCACCACGTCGTTGAGGCTCTCGATGTGCTGGATATTGATGGCCGTGTAGACGCTGATGCCATTCTCAAGGAGCTCGAGCACATCCTGGTAGCGTTTGGGGTGGCGGCTCCCGGGCGCGTTGGTGTGCGCCAGCTCGTCGACGATCGCGAGTTTTGGACGCCGGGCGATGAGCGCATCGAGGTCCATCTCCTCAAGCCCCTGCCCGCGATAGTCGACGCGCCGCTTCGGCACCATCTCGAGCCCGGCGACCAACGCTTCGGTCTCACGCCGCCCATGCGTCTCGACGAGGCCGATCACGACATCGACGCCCTCGAGCTTCTTCGCCTGCGCCGCCTGCAGCATCGCGTAGGTCTTGCCGACGCCCGGCGCCGCGCCGACGAAGATGCGGAGCTTTCCCTGCACGCCATCGGTCTGGCGCGCTTCTGCGAGAAGGGCGTCGGGCGAAGGGCGAGTGTCGGTCGAGCGGAGGTCGGTCATGGCGCGGGCGCTCCGCGTCGCCCCCCTCCCCCTTGCGGGGAGGGGTCGGGGGCGGGGGTCCTACCACTTGCACCCGACTCTGCGGCCCGACCCCCACCCGGCTGCCGCCACTCTCCCCGCAAGGGGGAGGGAGACGATGGGGTACGGCCCTTCCACGCGCACAGCGTCATTCCCGCGAAAGCGGGAATCTCCGTTTCGTTGCAAGCGCTGAGCCACAAATAAACGGAGACCCCCGCTTTCGCGGGGGTGACCCGGTGATGGAAGTGAAGCGTCGCGATTATTTCGATCCCATCCCGTCGAGCGCCATGTTGAGCGCCAGCACATTGACGTGCGGCTCCCCGATGATGCCGAGCCACCGGCCTTGCGTTTGCTGCGCCACGAGCTGTTTCACCTGATCCTCGGGCAAATTACGCGCTTTTGCGACGCGCGGCACCTGGAACAGCGCCGCATCCGGCGAGATGTCGGGATCGAGGCCGGACCCCGAGGTGGTGACGAGATCGACCGGCACCGGGGTGTCCGGGTTCTCTGCCTTGAGCTTGGCGACGTCGCCCTCTACCCGATCCGACAATGCCTTGCTGGTTGGGCCGAGGTTCGAGCCCATCGAGTTCGCGGCGTTATAGGGCTGCGGCACGGTGTTGCCTTTCGCGTCGGTGCCGGTCGTCGCCGACGGCCGGCCGTGGAAATATTTGTCCGAGGTGAACTGCTGGCCGATCAGGGCCGAGCCGACGACCTTGCCGTTGTCGACGATCAGGCTGCCCTGCGACTGATACGGGAACAACACCCCGGCGATCCCGGTCATGGCGAGGGGGTAGATGAGACCCGTGATGATGGTGAGCGCCAGCAGCACGAGGAGAGCGGGACGGATTTCCTTGACCATTTTGATTGTGCCTCAGGCGAGATGGAGCGCGGTGATCAGCATGTCGAGGAGCTTGATCCCGACGAACGGAATGACGACGCCGCCAAGGCCGTAGATCAGCAGGTTGCGGCGGAGCAGCTGGGCCGCTCCGATCGGCCGGTAGCGCACGCCGCGCAGCGCCAGCGGGATCAGCGCGATGATGATCAGTGCGTTGAAGATGATGGCCGAGAGGATGGCGCTCTGCGGGGTCGATAGCTGCATGACGTTGAGCGCCTGGAGGGGCCCCGGCTTCCCCGGCGCAGGCGCGTAGAACACCGTGAACATCGCCGGGATGATGGCGAAGTATTTTGCCACATCGTTGGCGATCGAGAAGGTCGTGAGCGAGCCACGGGTCATGAGGAGTTGCTTGCCGATCTCGACGATCTCGATGAGCTTGGTCGGATTGGAGTCGAGGTCGACCATGTTGCCGGCTTCGCGCGCCGCCTGCGTGCCGGTGTTCATGGCGACGCCCACATCGGCCTGCGCCAGCGCCGGCGCATCGTTGGTGCCGTCGCCGCACATGGCGACGAGCTTGCCCTTGGCCTGTTCGTCACGGAT